>Ga0265797_10000035_pt1 | contig 301491 bp, 226 predicted proteins | sample P2T30metagenome_FD_192433 | JGI IMG/M metagenome (GOLD analysis project Ga0265797, IMG submission 192433) | Plant litter microbial communities from East Loma Ridge, Irvine, California - P2 T30 | ecosystem: Environmental > Terrestrial > Plant litter > Unclassified | place: USA: California... | reverse complement strand
CTCGACAACCACGTCAGCAGCCTCGGAAGCCACGTCAGCAGCCTCGACAACCACACCGGGAGCCTCGGAAGCCACACCGGGAACCTCAGCCGCCACACCAGGAGCCTCGGCCGCCCCGCCAGCAGGCGCGCCGGCCATACCAAAGGCGGTGGACTACGCGCCGGGCGCGCGGCGGAAGCCGAACACGCCGGCCGCCACTACGGCCAGCAGCACGCCGATGCTGGAAAGCAGCGACACCGTGTTGCCGATTTTATATTCCTTGGGCTCGAAGACGAACTTGATTTCGTGCGCGCCGGCGGGTACCTGCATGGCCCGCAGCACGAAATCGACGCGGAAATGCGGCACCGGCTTGCCATCGACGAACGCCTGCCAGCCATCGGCATAGTAGATTTCGGAGAGCACGACCGTGCCCGGCTGGGCGGCCGAGTACCGGTAGGTGAGGGCGTCGGGAGCGTAATCGGTGAGGGCAATGGTGGCCGAGGAATCAGCATACACAGCCGGCTTGGCCTCCGGGAATTTCTTGGTATCGACTACCGCCGTCTGCTTGGCGTTGAGGGTGGTGAGGGCGGCCATTTCGGCATCGGGGCCATCCACGGCCTTTAGCTCGCGCACAAACCAGGCATTGCCCAGGGCGCCGGGGTTGCGCTGCACCTGCTCGGTTTCGCCCTGCTTTTGGGGCGGCAGGATGACGTAACGCGTGTTGAGCATGCTGAGTACGCCGGTGTTATTCTGCGAAATCTGGCGCTCGATGAGGTCCTGGTAGCGGCGCAGCTTGGCACCGTGGTAGCCGCCGATGCTCTTGTGGAAGTACGAGGTGCGGGCCTCGTTGAAGGGGTTGCCGAGGTTGAGCACGCGGTAGCTCAGGTCTTTATCCTGCAAAATTTGCGTATCGGCGGGCGAGGGCTGGAAACTCTCAGCGATGGTTTCGGTCTGGAAGTTCTTCTCGCCGAGGTAGCGCTTGTCCACCGTCCAGAGGTCGAACAGCACCAGCGCGGCCACGGCAATCGCCGCCACGCGGGCGTCGATTTTGCCTTTCAAATAGAAATACAGCGCCGCCAGCGTGAGGCCCACGAAGAGCAGCCCGCGCCAGATGTCGTTGTGCAGCAGCTCGGCCCGGTCGGCGCGCAGAGCGCTCATGAGCTGGGGCGTGAAGCCGCTTTGGGTCAAATTCGCATCCTGCGGCGAGGCAAAATCGAAGCTCAGGCTAGCCACCCAAGTCAGCAGCAGGAAGCCCGCCGTGATGGCCCCGGCGTAGAGCAGCTGCCTGGTGCGGGCCAGGTTGTCGGCCGAATCTACGACCACCGGCTGGGAGCCGGCGGCGGCGCGGGCGGCCTTAGCCAGGGCGGGGTGCAGCGGCTCGGTAGCTAGCGGCGCGGCATCGGCGGGCAGCACGGCAGCGCGGGGCCGCAGGATACGGGCGAGGGCCAGCGCGGCCAGCAGCGGCATGGCGAGCTGAGCAATGACGAGGCCCATGCTCACGGCGCGGAAGCTGCGGTAGCCGGGCAGGTAGTCGAAAATCAGGTTGTTAATCGTCTCAAAGTTCTTGCCCCAGGCCAGGATAAACGACAGCAGGGTGCCGGCCAGCAGCCAGTAGCGCGTACGCTTATCGACTACAAACAGGCCCAGCACAAACAGGAAGCACACCGTAACGCCCACGTAGACCGGGCCAGCCACGTACGACTGGTCGCCCCAGTAGGTGGGCATGTTGGCGAGGTATTCTTCGGGCAGGCCGGCGGCGGCGATGTGCGAGTCTTTGCCCAACGGCATGGCGCTGCTGCCGCCGTAGAAGTTGGGCACCAGCAGGGTCATGGTTTCGCCGATGCCGTAGCTGTAGGCAAAGGCGTAGTCGCGGTCCTGCTGCCGGGCCGAGGGCGCGGCGGCCTGGCCGGGCTGGGGCGGCAGGGCCTTCAGCTCGGAAGGCGAGCGGTTGCTGTATTTGCTGTATTCGTAGGTGGTGTAGAGGCGGCCGAAGCTCACGCCTATCGCCAGCAAGGCACCCACGCCCAGCAGCAGTACGCGGCCAAAAAAATCGGGCAGGCGCCCGGCGCGGATGGCCGCCACCAGCTCGATGAGGCCGTAGATAACGACCAGCAAGCCCAGGTAGTAGGTGATTTGTGGGTGGTTGGCGCGCACGTTCATCGTGAGGCCCAGCGTGAAGAGGGCGGCGCCCAGCCACTTATTCTGGCGCATGGCCAGCAGCAGGCCGCCCAGCACCAGCGGCGCGTAGGCCAGCGCCCACGACTTAGTGTTGTGGCCGGCGGCCAGGATGGCGAGGTTGTAGCTCGAAAAGCCCAGCGCTACCGCGCCGGCCACGGCCACCAGCGGGCGCACGCCCAGCGCCACCAGCAGCACGTAGCCGCAGAGCAGCGCCACAAATAGGTTGCTGACCACGCTGGGCAGCCCGAGCGCGATAAACTTCTGCACGTACACAAAGAGGTCGCCGGGGAAGTGTATCGAAATCAGATACGTCGGCATGCCGCTGAACATGGAGTTGGTCCAGAGTGGCTCGTGGCCGTGCTCGGCGGCCCACTGCTGCGTTTCGCGGGCCCCGCCCTGAAACTGGGTGATGTCGTGCTGCGCCAGCGTCTGGTGCTCAAACACGATGGGCGCGAAGTAGGCCACGGCCAGCACCACAAAAAACAACACGGCCAGCACATGCGGCCAGGCCCGCTGCCACAAGGGCGCAGGCGCGGGAGAATAGGAAGTGGAAACGGCCATCGGGCGGCTTAACTACGAGTAGGCAAATGAAGCCCGAAGGTAGCGCCGGGGCGCGGAAGGGCCTCGGCTGGCAACACTGGCCCCGGCAATACTGGCGCGAGTTAAGCGCGGCGCAACTCGCGCCAGTATTGCCGGGGCAGTACAGCGTATTATTTGAGCATCACCGTCGCTACCACCGGGAAGTGGTCGGAGGGGTAGTGCCCGCGCATCGAGTCGGTGAGCACGGCGTAGTCGAGCACGGTGCTGCCCCGGCTTACGAAGATGTAGTCGATGCGGTCGCGCAATGGCGCGGTCAGCTCAAAGCCGTTGAAGGTGCCCACGGGGCCGTAGGCGGGGCGCTGGGTGAGCTGGTAAGCGTCGCCGAGGGCACCTTGCAGCGTTTTCACCTGCTCGGTGTCGGGCGTCGAGTTGAGGTCGCCGACGCACACCACCGGCGCGCCTTGGGCGATTTCTTTGATTTTCCTGACCATCAGCTGGCCCGACTGCCGGCGCGCTTCCACGCCCTCGTGGTCGAAGTGCACGCTGAAAAAGTAGAATACCTGCCCGCTCTGCAAATCTTTGAACCTAGCCCAGGTGCAGATGCGGTTGCAGCAGGTGGCATCCCAGCCCAGCGAGGGGCGGTCGGGCGTCTGGCTCAGCCAGAAGTCGCCGGTTTGCAGGAGTTGCAGGCGGGCTTTCTTATAAAAAATGGCCGAGTGCTCGCCGGCTTCCTTGCCATCGTCGCGCCCGCGCCCCACGAAGGCGTAGGCGGGCAGCTCGGCCACGTCGGTGAGCTGGCTACGCAGCCCTTCCTGGATGCCGAAAACGTCGAAATCGTAGTGCTGCACGAGGTTCTTTACCATTTCTTTACGATTGGGCCAAGCGTCGGCCCCGTCGCCGGCATTGTTGTAGCGCAGGTTGTAGGAGGCCACGCGCAGGGCCACCGGGGGCTTGGCGGCCATTGTGGCCTGGCTACCCAGCAAGAGGCTGGCCAGTAGAAGAATAAGGAAGCGCATGAGGGCTAAAAAAAGAATAAATGAACCGCTGGGCGGCCCGACGTGGCTACCAAAATAAGGCAGCCTGCCAGCGCCACCAGGCAGCAGCCCTCACCCAGCTCCCAAGCCCGAACTTTGCGGCCGCTATGCCTATCCGCTTTTCCGACCTGCCCGCCCTGCTTGGCGGCGACCTGCTTCAAGCCCCCGCCGCCGATGCCACCCTGGCTACCCTGCTGCTCGACAGCCGCCGCGTGGGCCTCACCGAAGGCACCGTATTTTTCGCCCTGCGCGGCCCGCGCCACGACGGCCACCAGCATCTGGCGGCGCTGTACGCCAAGGGTGTCCGCTTATTTGTGGTGAGCCACCCGCCAGCCAGCCTGGCGCCGTTTGAAGGCGCGGGCTTCGTGCAGGTGCGCGACCCGCTGGCGGCCTTGCAGGCCCTGGCGGCGCAGCACCGGGCGGCCTTTACGGGGCCGGTGTGGGCCGTCACGGGCTCCAACGGCAAGACGATAGTGAAGGAGTGGCTGGCCCAGCTGCTGGCCCCCGATGAGGCCATTTGCCGCTCGCCCAAAAGTTACAACTCACAGGTGGGGGTGCCGCTGAGCGTGTGGGAATTAGCGCCCGGCCGGCACACGCTGGGCGTGTTTGAGGCCGGTATCTCGGAGCGCGGTGAGATGGCGCGGCTGGCCAGCATCATCCGGCCCACGCACGGCATTTTCACCACGCTGGGTACCGCTCACGACGCTGGCTTCGCTTCCGAAGAAGAAAAGCTGGGCGAAAAACTAGCCCTGTTTGCCCAGCCGGGTTTCGAACTGCTTGTGTACTGCGCCGACCAGCCGGCCGTGCACGCCGCCGTGCAGGCGCGCGGCCTGCCCGCCTTGGCCTGGACGCGCCACGAGGTGCCCGGTGCCGTCCTGCGCTTTCGCCTCAAGCCGACCACAGCTGGCACCACCACTGTGCGCGTGCGGCTGGGCGAAGCGGCCGCCGCCGCGCACTTCCCGGCCGAGCAGCCAGCGCTACGCGCTACCCGCTTCACGCTGCCCTTCGCCGACGAGCCGTCGGTCGAGAATGCCCTGCACTGCCTGGCCGTGCTGCTCTGGCGGCAGCTCGACCCCGCCAAGGCCCTGGCTCCGGCCGAAATCCAGCGCCGCCTGTTGCGCCTGCACCCGGTAGCCATGCGCCTCGAAATGAAGGCCGGCCGCCACGGCTGCTACCTCCTCGACGACACCTACAATAACGACCTGGCCGGCCTCTCGCTGGCCCTCGATGCCCTTAGCCGGCAGGCCCGGCCCGGCGGCCGCACCCTCATTCTTAGCGACGTGCTGGAGTCGGGCCTCAGCGGCCCCGAGCTGTATGCCCGCGTGGCGGCGCTGGTGCGGGCCCACGGCGTCACGCGGCTCATCGGGGTAGGAGAGGCAATAGGTCAGTTATCAGTTATCAATTATCAGTTATCAGCGGAGTTAGCCGCTGAGCAAGCCGGGCAAAATGGTAGTTTGCCTAGTGTCGATGAGAGGTCAGCTGTCAAAATGATAACTGCTAACTGCTCACTGATAACTGATAATTATCCTTCTACCGAGGCGCTGCTGGCTGAGCTGCGGCCGGCCGATTTTCAGAATGAAACCATCCTGATAAAGGGTGCCCGACGCTTTGGTTTCGAGCGGGTAGTGGCGGCCTTGCAGCAGCCACAGCACGGCACGGTGCTGGAAGTCAACCTCGATGCGCTGACGCACAACCTTCAGTATTACCGCCAGCTACTGCTGCCCCGCACTAAGCTGATGGTGATGGTGAAGGCATTTGCCTACGGCAGCGGCTCGTACGAAGTGGCCAGCCTGCTGGAATTTCAGCGGGCTGACTACCTGGCCGTGGCCTACGCCGACGAGGGCCAGCAACTGCGCGACAACGGTATCAGCCTGCCCATCATGGTGCTCAATCCCGGCCCCGATTCTTTCGGCCAGTTGCGCCGCTATCGCCTGGAGCCGGAAATCTACTCATTGGAGCGCCTGCACGACTACCTGCAAGCCGCCCGCGAGGCCGGCCCGCTACCGGCGCTGCACCTCAAGCTCGATACCGGGATGCGCCGCCTGGGCTTTGCCGAAGAAGAACTGCCCGAGTTGCTGGCCCTGCTGGCCAGCCACCGCGCCGCGCTGCCTGTGGCGGGCATTATGACCCACCTGGCGGCGGCCGACGACCCGGCGCACGACGATTTTACGCAGCAGCAGCTAAATACTTTTCGGCGCATGGCCGCCGCCATTGAGGAGGTGCTGGGCTACTCGGCGCTGAAGCACGCGCTCAACTCGGCCGGCATCCGGCGCTTTCCCGAGGCGCAGCTCGATATGGTGCGCCTCGGCGTGGGCCTCTATGGCGTGGAGGCGGGTGCCGAGAACGCCGCCAACCTGCTACCGGTAAGTACCTTAAAGACGACTATTTCGCAGATAAAAACGCTGCCCGCCGGCACCACCGTGGGCTACGGCCGCCGGGGTCCCGCTACCACGCACGAGCGCCGCGTGGCCACGCTGGCCATTGGCTACGCCGATGGCTACGACCGCCGTTTTTCCAATGGTGCGGGCGTGGTGCTGCTGCACGGCCGCCGCGCTCCGGTGGTAGGTTCGGTATGCATGGATATGGTGATGGTAGACGTGACCGACGTGCCCGAGGCACGGCCCGGCGACGTAGCCGTGGTATTTGGCGACGCCCTGAGCACAAGTGAGTTGGCCCAGCGTATTAATACTATTCCGTACGAGCTGCTGACCAATGTGAGTGAGCGCGTGAAGCGCGTATTTGTGAGCGAATAAGCCGAGTGGGGCGCGGGTGGCCATTCCGGGCACTCAATGGGGGTTTGCCAACACTAAGGCCGGCCTTGCGTATGTGCCCTAGCTTTTTTAGGCTACGCCCACCTTTTCTCACCTCTCTTTCACACCATGAATAAGTCCTTGCTCCCCCTGTTTGCCGCTGCCGCCGTTGTGTTTGCCAGCTGCAATGACCTGAAAAAATCGGACGATAAGACTACCCTCAGCGATGCCACCCAGGACACGGCCGTAGTGGCCCGCACCGGCAAAACGGTGGGCGACGTAGCTGCCGGTGCCGCCGATGCTGTCGATAGCGCCGCCAGCAAAACCGGCTCGGCCATCAGCGATGCTTTCGACATGACCAAGGCCAAACTGGCCGATGTGAAGCTGCCCGAGGTAAGCGTGAGCGGCGTAACTGTGCGCGGCGACGAAAACTACCAGGTCTACGGCCTGGAAGAGAAAGTGCTGTTCGACACCGACAAAGCTACCGTGAAGCCCAGCGCCGCCGAGGCCCTGAAGCAAATTACGGCCTCCATCAATAAGCGCTACGCTGGCAAAGACGTGCGCATCCTGGGCTTTGCCGACGCGCGCGGCGACAAGAGCTACAACCGCGACCTGAGCAAGCAGCGCGCCGAGGCCGTGAAAAACTACCTCGTCACGACCGATAAAATGCCCGCCGACCGCGTGAGCACCGAAGCCTTCGGCGAAACCCAGCCCGTAGCCACCAACGCCACCCCCGCTGGCCGCCAGGAAAACCGCCGCGTAGAAATCGCCGTCCGCATCAAATAGACCGCAGATTTAACGGATGAAACGGATTTCGCGGATACGCTTGGCTGCGCCAAGCTGACCACGCTGAATGCTAATTGTTCGTAACAAAGAAAGGCCGCCCTAACAGGCGGCCTTTCTTTGTTACGGCTTGCTTGAGCTAAATACCCCGGTGCCCTATTCGCGTAGTCAGCTTGGCGCAGCCAAGCGTATCCGCGAAATCCGTTTCATCCGTTAAATCTGCGGTCTATTTGTATGCATCTACCTCGGCGCGCATCATGGCGTTGAAGCGCGAGCCATTGTTGGCCAGCGTCACCAGGTTCCAGCCCCGGCCGATGGCGTAGCTCCAGGTGCGGCTGTCCTTAAACTCAAACGTAGGGCGCAAAATCTGGCCATAAGGCGTGTAATTGTCCATAAAATTGGTGGTGTAGAACTTGTCGCCGCTCACAATCCACTCCATCGCCACGTAAAATCCTTCGTCGGGTGCCACCAGGTTGTAGGGCGACAAATCGACTGTAAACCACTCGCCGCCACGCGCCGCCGACACAATCACGCTCTCCGTGAGCATGTCCTCGTTGGGCGCGTTGTAGTTACCGTTAGCCTTATAGATACGCACCCGGAACGGCTCGCGCGGAAAGCCATTCTCGCCGATGAAGAACGACACCGACCGGATAAGCCCGAGCTTCTTGGCCTTGTCATTTTTGCACATAAAGGCGTATTGGCTGCCCGGCATACCCTGAATCATGCCCGCGCCCGGCGAATTGGAGTGCGCCCCCAGCATGGCCGGTTTCACGCCCTTGCTCTCTACCTGCACGTTGCTCAGCGCAATGGCTTGCTTGGGTAGCTGAATGATGATTTCTTCCATATTGGAGCCGCGCTGCACAAACAGGGCGGTACGCTTATAGCCCAGGGCCATCACAATAACCGAATCTTCGGTTACTTTGGTGGGCATGGCCAGCTGGAAATAGCCATATTCGTTGGTGAGCGCCCCGGTTTGTTCCTCCCGTAGGTTAATGGAAGCGAACGGAATGGGGTCCTGGGTTTTCTCATCCACCACGCGGCCCGTGATGCGGCCCTCTTGCTGGGCCCAGCCTAAGGTGGGCAACAGGCCACCCAACAGTAAAAAGAATAGTAAACGCTTAATCATACAGAAAAAGTAAAATGAATAAGAACGCGGCCCACAAATTTACTTGTGACGGGTGGCATGTCGGGCAGGTTAGCGTGAAAATTTCTGGCAAATCTAGCGCTTAGCACCATACCATTTTGGGGTTTTGCGGTTGGAAGGATGTAAATGGTATTTTTCCAATAGTGGAATGTGCTGCGAGTGTTGGCTGGCAGTAAGAGGAAAATCGGGGACAAGCGCCACCTTGCGAGTATCGACCTGGGGTGCCTTTCCCTAACTTCGCCCCGTTAGGGAAGTGCAAGCGATTACAGTTATCATTCCTTATCAGGGTCTTTCGCTATAAAAAGGATATGAAAAGTAGTTGTCTGGGCTGGGCAATAGGATGGTTGATGGTACTAGCGGGGGCTGTACGGGCACAATCGGCGCCGGCTACCCCGGCCCCGCTCGAAGGCATGTGGCGCGGGGCCCTGCCCGTGCCCGGTGGCGAGCTGGAGTTAAGCTTTAGCGTAGTGGCGCTGGCGGGCGGTACCTACTTTGCGGCGCTCGATGTGCCCATGCAGAAGCTGGTGCGCGTGCCCGTTATGGTGCGGCAACCTGCTGGCACCGACTCGGTGCTGTTTCTGGTGCCGCAGACAGATAGCCGGTTTCTGGCCCGGCGCTCGGCCGATGGCCAGGTGCTCGACGGCCTCTGGTGCCGGCCGGGCCTGCGCACGCCCGTGCAGCTGCGCCGCGCGCCGCTGCCCACTACGAACAAGCCCACCGCGCGCTTCACACCGCCCTACCGCGAGGAGGAAGTCACGTTTTCCAACTTCGCGGCGCGGCTGCGGCTGGCTGGCACGCTCACCCTGCCGCCTGGCACCGGCCCCTTCCCGGCGGCCGTGCTGGTGTCGGACCTCGGCCGGCAGGACCGCGATGGCCTGGCCCCCGACAGCACCGCGCTGCCCGGCCTACTCACCTACCGCCTGCTCGGTTCCCTGGCCGACTACCTCACCCGCCACGGCGTGGCCGTGCTGCGCTTCGACGACCGGGGTGTGGGCAAGTCGGCCGGCGCCAACGAGGCCGCCACGCCCGCCCAGCGGGCCGCCGATGTGCAGGCTGCCCTCAATTTTCTGCGTACCCGCCCCGAGATAGACCTGCTCCGGCTGGGCCTCGTGGGCCACGGCGAGGGCGCCAACATTGCCTTGCTAGTGGCCGGGCAGCCGCTGCCACCCGCCTTCGTCATCGGCCTGGGGGCCTATGGCCTGCCTGGCCACGAAACCCTGCTGCAACAAGCTACCCTAGCCTGGCAGGCCCAGAAAATGCCGCCCGCCCAGCTCGACGTAAGCCTGCGCCGCCAGCGCACGCTCTATGACCTCATCCGCTACTCTACCAACCCCGCCCAGACCCAGGCCATCGTCACCAACCTGCTGCGCCAGGGCGAGCCCACGCTCTCGGCGGCGGGCGGGCAGCAGCAGGCGGCGGCGCTGCTCACGCCCTGGTACCGGTCGTTTCTGGCCTTCGACCCGCTCGAAAACCTGGCGGCCGTGCAGTGCCCGGTGCTGCTCATCACGGGGCTGGCCGACGAGCAGGCGCCCGCTGCCCAGCACCTCGCCGCTCTGGAGCACGAGCTGAAAGCCAGCGGCAACCGCCTCGTCACGGCCTTTCGCCCCGTCGGCGTCAACCACCTGCTCCAGCCGCCCCCCGTGCAGTGGACTATGCTCAACGGCGAAATGAAGCCCATTTTCTCGCCCGCCGTGCAGGAGTTCATGCGGCAGTGGCTGGCCACTCAGATTGGCAAGTAGCCGCTGCCTATCAGTAGAGAACAAAAAAGGCCCGGCTGCACGCCGGGCCTTTTTTGCTGCTAGTATAGAGGTAGCTAGTGCAAGCACTGAGCTTACTTTACTTTATCATATCTACTTCCGCCTTAATCATGGCGTTGTAATGCTGGCCGGCGGCGGTGGCCATCGTCAGCAGCGTCCAGCCCTTGGCGATGGTGTAGGTCCAGGTGCGGCTTTCCTTAAACTCGAAAGTCGGGCGCATAATCTGGCCATAGGGCGTGTAGTTATCGTCCATAAAGTTGGTGTTGAAGAACTTATCACCGCTCACAATCCACTCCATCGCCACGAAAAAGCCTTCTTCGGGCGCCAGTACGTTGTAGGGCGTCAGGTCCACCGTGTACCACTGCCCGCCTTTGGGCGCCGATACCACCACGTTGTCGGTCAGGATATCCGTGTTGGGCGCGCTGTAGTTGCCGTCGGGCTTATAGAGGCGCACCCGGAATGGCTCGCGCGGAAAGCCATTTTCGCCGATGTAGAACGACACCGAGCGAATGTTGCCCAAGCGCTTGTTCTTGTCATTCTTCACAAAGAAGGCGTACTGCCCGCCCGGCTGGCCTTGCAGCAGGCCGTCGCCGGGGTTGTTGGAGTTGGCACCCAGCTCCAGGTTTTTTACCTTACCACCTTTCACCGTTACTTCCTTCAGGGCAATGGCCCGGCGGTTCACCTCTAGCACCATGTTGGCCATCGGCTTGCCGCGCTCCACCGCAATGGCTAGGTGCTCGTAGCCCAGCGCCATCACAATCAGCGAGTCTTTCTCGTTTTTCAGCGGCCCCGGCAGCTGAAAAACGCCAAACTCATTGCTGAGCGCCCCGGTCTGGTCATCTTTCAGGCTGAGTGAGGTAAAGGGCAGCGGCTCCTTGGTTGCCTTGTCGATGATTTTGCCGGCTAGCATCGCGGGGCCAGCCGCCGGGGCAGTCTGCGCTCGCAGCGAGCCACTGGCCGCGCATACGAATAGTGCAAAATAAAATAAACGTTGAAACATTTGAGGGTAGTAAAAGTACTGGCTAGTGCAAAAATAGGGTGAATTGCGTGTGGTTAGCGCATTTAAGTTGGACAAAACGTAGTGGTTACGGCTAGAAGATAAAATTTCCCCGGATTGTGGCTATTGCGGCCGCCGACAGCCAAAAAAAAGCGCGTCGGCTGGCAGCGGCAACTAAAGGGTAGTATCTTTGTTTGAATTAAATCTAAATAACCCTAGCTTTTCACCCGTGGCTCTTTTTCGTCGCTCCGCCGCCGTGGCTGCTCCGCAGCCGGCACCTGCCCGCCGCACCGCCAACGACCTGCGCCCCGGCGAATCGGCCACGGTCTGCTGCCTTAAAGACCCCCAGATGGCACTCAAGCTGCTCGAAATGGGTTGTATTCCCGGCACGCAGGTGCGCCTCACGGGGCGCGCCCCCCTCGGCGACCCGCTCATGCTGGTGCTCGGCGATGAGGAGTACACCCTGTCGCTGCGGGTGAGCGAGGCCGCTACTATTCAGCTAAAAGACTAACCCAGAACTCTATGGCGGGTGCTATTAAGGAACCGCGGCCGGCCGTGCCGCAACCCGGCACCGCGGGCGCGGCGCCCGCAGCCGAACGCCTGCCCCGCCTGGCCCTCATCGGCAACCCCAATTCGGGCAAGACCTCGCTCTTCAACCAGCTTACGGGCCTCAACCAAAAGGTGGGCAACTTCCCCGGCGTGACCGTGGACCGCAAGACCGGCATCGCCGCGCTCGGCGGCCAGCGCCGGGCCGAGGTCGTGGACCTGCCCGGCACCTACTCGCTCTACCCCAAGAGCCTCGATGAGCGCGTCATCGCCGACCTGCTCTACAACCCGCTCTCGCCCGACTACCCCGACTTCGTGGTCGTGACCGTGGATGCCAGCAACCTGCGCCGCAGCCTGCTGCTCTTCTCGCAGCTCGCCGACCTGGGCCTGCCCGCCATCCTGGCCCTCAACATGACGGACGTGGCCGCCGAGCGCGGCATCCAAATCGACCTCGTGGCCCTGGAGCGCGAGCTGGGCGTGCCCGTGGTGCCCATGAATGCCCGCAAGGGCGTGGGCCTGGCGGCGCTGCGCATCGTGATGGCCGACCGCCTCGCCGCCCGCCCGCCCGCCGGCCGCTTTGGGGAGCCCGCCGCCGAGCTGCGGCCACTGCTGACGGCCATCCGCGAGCGCTTCGACCTGCCCAACGATTACCTGGCCCTGCACTATGCCCACCAGTTTGGGCAACTGCACTTTCTGAGCGAGGCCGACCGCCAGTACCTCGCCGAGCTTACGCAGGAGTACGCCTTCGATTCCACTGCCCAGCAGGCCGCCGAAACGGTGGCCCGCTACGCGCACATCAACGAACTGCTGCTGGAGGTAGTGACTGTGACGCGCACCGAGCGCCGCGAGCCCGCCTCCAACCGCATCGACAAGGTGCTGACGCACCGCGTATTTGGGTACCTCATTTTTCTGGCGGTGCTCTTCTTGTTGTTTCAGGCCATTTTTGCCTGGGCGCAGTATCCGATGGACCTGATTGACCAGGGAATCTCAATGCTGAGCGCGGCTATCCAGGAGCGGTTCAGCGGGCCGCTCGTGCGGCTGCTTACCGAGGGTGTTATTGCTGGGCTGGGGGGCGTGCTGATTTTCATTCCGCAGATTGCCTTGCTTTTCGCTTTCCTAGCGGTGCTGGAGGAAACTGGCTACATGGCGCGCGTTACCTTCCTCATGGACAAGCTAATGCGACCATTCGGTCTGAGCGGTAAAAGCGTGGTGCCGCTCATTTCGGGGCTGGCTTGTGCGGTGCCGGCCATTATGGGGGCGCGCACCATCGAGAGCTGGAAAGACCGGATGCTCACCATTTTTGTGACGCCGCTCATGTCGTGCTCGGCGCGCATCCCGGTGTATACCGTGCTGGTGGCGCTGGTGGTGCCCGACGAAAGCTGGCTGGGCATCTTCAATATGCGCGGCTTGGTGCTCATGGGCCTCTACCTGCTGGGCCTGGGCTCGGCGCTGCTCTCGGCGCTGCTGCTCAAAGCGGTGCTCAAGGCCCGCGAGCGCAGCTACTTCATCATGGAGTTTCCGGTGTACCGCTGGCCCCGCTGGAAAAACGTGGGCCTCACCATCGTGGAGAAGGTGAAAGCCTTTATCTTCCAGGCCGGTAAGGTCATTGTTGCCATCTCGGTGCTGCTGTGGGTGCTGGCCAGCTATGGCCCCGGCCAGCGCCAGGCCCAGGCCGAAGCCCAGGTGCAGCAAGCCGCCCAAACCCAGGGATGGCCCGCCGCCGAAACCGAGCGTCGCGTGGCCTCGGCCCGCCTCGAAACCTCCTACGCCGGCACCTTCGGCCACGTTATCGAGCCGGTTATCCGCCCGCTGGGCTTCGACTGGAAAATCGGGATTGCGCTGCTCACTTCTTTCGCCGCCCGCGAGGTATTTGTGGGCACCATGAGCACCATCTACAGCGTGGGCCAGGATGCCGACCTGGGCACCGTACAGCAGAAGCTAGCCAACGAAAAGGACGCCAACGGCCAGCCGTTTTTCACGCCCGTGCGAGCGTTGTCGCTGCTCGTATTCTACGTATTCGCCATGCAGTGCATGAGCACGCTGGCCGTTACCTACCGCGAAACCAAAAGCTGGCGCTGGCCCCTGGGCCAGCTCGTATACATGACCGGGCTGGCCTACGCCTCCTCGCTGTTCGTGTGGCAGCTATTCTCCTAAAAGCCCAAAATCAGGCTAACCACATTGCCAGCCAGCCCGCGCAGCGGGCGTATCTGCGCAATCCGTTAAATCCGTTAAATCCGTTAAATCTGCGATTAAATGACGACTTACGAAACGCTGCTGCGCCTCGCTTTCCGGGCGCCCGAAGAGGTGGCGCACTACCTCACGCCCGCCACGCTGGGCGCGGCCAACGGCTTTGAGCAAGCCAGCCGGGCCGAGCAGTCGTTTCGCTTCGAGCAGTGGCGCCTAGGCGTGGCCGCTAGCCTGCTGCGCCTGCTGGCCGACCTCGGCGACCACGACGAGGCGCGCCGCGCCGCCGACGTGCTGCACCGCGCCCTGAACACGGCCAAGTCGCCGCAGGATATTGACAAGCAGATTGGTAAGGAAAACAAGCTCTTCGAGCAGATTTACACGAACCTCTACGTCAACGACGAAGGGGAGGCCCTGCTCGACCTCTTCGCCCGCACCCTCGACGCCGACGCCCCCGACCTGTTGGCCCAGGTGGAGGCCGAAGCCGTGGACCTGGCTCGGGACCTGGATTTTGAGCGCCAAGACGAGGACGAGGCGGAGTAGTTACCAGTTGTGTCAGCAGGTAAGGTAGTCCTGTGTTCGACTGCTACCTAAGAGCTGTCTTGCCACTTATCGCCCATAAAAAAGGGTCTTCACCGCTAGGTGAAGACCCTTTTTTAGTAAAACCTGCCCTATCTGTTTACCGGAGTTTTGGTGTAGATGTCAGGAATGGGATTGGGCACGTTGGGGTTCGTGTTAATCTCAGTTTGTGGGTAGAGAAAGCGCTGGGGCAGGCTGGGTGCCGTGCTTACGTTTTTGGGCACGCCAATGAGGTTGTTGGTGCGGCGCACGTCGCTAAACTCTTCAATCTGCCCAATCAGGCTCAGGTACTTCTCGCGGAGCACTTCCACTAGGAGCGCATTGGTTTGCGAAAGCCCGCCGCTGGCAGGGTTGGCGAGGCTCCCGGCAGCAAAATCAGTGAGTTCGTAGGCGGCGTACGTGCCGCTATAAGTAGCAGCATTAGCTGTGCGGATATTGTTGAGGGCCGTAAGGGCACCCGTATTATCTCCCGTACGCACCAGCGACTCCGCCAGGATGGCTTGCGTTTCGACGTACGTAACCAGCGGGAAGCCAGCGGCTGGCCGGAAGGCACCGTCAACAAAATTGGGGTCTAGCGCAAAGTAGCCCTGGTCGGTGTAGAAGTAAGCGAAGCGCTTGCTCTCGTTCGTTTTGCTGTTGGTGCGGCTCTGCAACAGTTGCGGGGCGTAGGCACCTTCGGCCGACATATAGCCGGGGCGGCTATTGTCTAGGAAGTCGTAGTAGGGGTTGGCGGCCGAACCGATGGTGCCATCGTAGGGCATTATCATGTCGCCGGCGCCGCTAGCGATACCGGCCCGCGCTTCGGTGATGGCGGCGGCGTAGTTCTTCACGTGCAGGAAGTAGCGAGCCTTCAGCGAGTGCGCCGCGGCAATCCACTTCGTGGTTGACCCGGCGTAGAAGACATCCCGGCTCCCCGGATTAACGCCGTTTTGGCCCAGGTTGCTGATGGCCGATGACAGGGCCGTTTGCAGGCTCGTATACACGGTGGCCTGCGCGTCGAACGCCGGGGGCGAGTTGGGCACCAGGATGCCGGAGTATGGAATGTCGCCCCACAGGTCGGTAGCGGTGCCCAGCGACTGGGCTTCCACTACCTGGGCAATGCCCTGGAGCTGCTTGTTATTGACGAGCACCGCCTTCTGCTGCACAATCCGGGCCTGCGTGACGGTCTGATAATAGGTGTTGAACCACATATTATCGTAGTCGGGCGAGGTAGTCAGGTAGTTATTCAGGGAACTGTACTGGCGGTCGGCACCCGTGAAGACGCCGGCCCACATGTTGGCCGTGCGGGCGGCTTCGCCGCTCATTACAAAGCCCAGGCCCAGCTCGGCAGCCGTGAGCTGCTGGTCGGAGGGGGCATCCTGCGGCGAGTTGGGGCTCACATCGTAGCCGTCAACGAGCTTGTTGCAGTTGGTGAGGCCAAGGCCCAGCACGGAGGCCAGGGCGTAGGTTACAATCTTTTTCATACTGTTGGGTTCGCCCAAAGGGTATTAATAGGTGAACTTCACGGAGAAGATGATGGAGCGGGTGCTGGGGTTGTTGAAGTAGTCAAGGCCCCGGCCGTTGCTTACCCCCGTCAGGTTGGTTTCCGGGTCGATGCCCGTGTAGCTCGTCCACAGGTAAAGGTTACGGCCGGTCACGGCCAGGTCAATTGAGCTCAGGCGCGTGATGCTATGCACCCAGGGCTGGGCAAAGCTGTAGTTGAGCGATACCTCACGCAGGCGCGTGATGTTGACGTGCTCCACAAACTGCTCGGAAGGACCGTTGAAGCCATTGCCCAGGCCCGCCTGGTACCAGCCTTCGTCGAGGGCCACATCGCCCGCCCCGAAGTTGCCAACCCGGCCGCGGAAGGTGTAGGAGCCGTCGGCGTTGGGCCGGTAGCGGGTAGCCACCGTAGTAGCCTGCTGATAAGCCGAGCCGCTGGCGTTGATTTGGAATACTTTGAGGCTAGCGGCCTGGGCGGCCGATACAGTGGTCATCTGCTCGGTATCGCGGTGGGTGCCGTAGGAATACAGCGCGCCCTTGGTGCCGTTCCACACGTCAAACGAATGCACGTGGTCCACGAGGATGTTCAGGTTGAGGCCCCGGTAGCGGAAGTTCAGGTTGAGGCCGCCGCGCCACTGGGGGTTGGGGTCGCCGATGGGGCCCTGGTCGCCGAGCGTGGCAAAGCCGTTGGCATCTACTTTATACGAGCCATCGTCGTTGCGGGCCCAGCGGTTGCCCCACAGCTCACCCATCTGATAGCCCTTCACGGCCCGCGACTCCGAGCCGGTAAAGCCAGTCAGGAATACCGAGGTAGCGCCGGCCAGGTCTTCCACCTTGTTGCGGTTGAGCGAGAAGTTGGGAGCCACGTTAAACGTAAAGTTCTCCGTCTTCACTACGTCGCCGTCGAGGCTGAATTCCAGGCCCTTGTTGCTGATGGTAGCGGCGTTGGCACTGGTGCTCGAAAAGCCGGTCGTGTTAGCTACCGGCACCGACAAAATAACGTTGCGGGTGCGGTTGCTGTAGGCCGTGGCCGAGAAGCCAATCCGGTTGTTGAGGAAGCGCAGGTCAAGGCCGGCCTCGTATTCGGTTTTGCGCTCCGGCTTCAGCAGCGGGTTGCCCTGCTGGCTCGAGCGCACAAAGCCCCCGTTGTAGTTGGCGGCATCAATGGTCGTGCCCCAGCCATCGCCGAGGATGGCGCCGCCGTAGTACGTTATGGTCTGGTAGGGGAGCGGCTGCACGCCCACCTGGCCATACGAGAAGCGCAGCTTACCGAAGCTGAGCGCCGTGTTGTCGGCCAGCGCGGCTAGCTTGGTAAACTGCCAGGCCGCCGAACCGGCGGGGTAGATAAAGGTGCTGCTGGTCTGGGGGCCGAAGGTAGAGGCTTGCTCACCCCGCACCGTACCGCTCAAAAATACTTGGTCAAACAAGCCCAGGTCGACCTGCCCGTAGAGGCCCGCCGTGCGGATTTCCGACAGCAGGTTGTAGGGCTTGCGGTTGGGGGCTGGCGTGTTGTCGAGCTGCGGCGGCGAAAAGGGGTTGATAAACTGGTTGGCTGTGGCGCCAATCTGGCTCGAGCGCCGGGCGTTCAGGTTGTAGCCGACGAGGCCACTCAGGCGGATGTTGGAGGTCAGATTGGTCGAAGCGCGCACGATAAGGTCGTTGTTTACCTGCGTTTCGATAATGTTTTCCTCCTTCAGGCTGCCGGTGGGGTTGGCACCCGCGCCGATGGGAAAGTACTCCGAGCGCGTTTCCGTATACGTGTCTACCCCGCTGCGATTGATGACGCTCAGCCAGGGCTTAATGTCATAAGTGAATTCAACAGACCCAATCAGGCGGTTGAGGCGGCTCTGGTTGAGAACGTTGGCTATCGTCCACAGAGGGTTGTCGAAGCCGGGCTGCGTGGTGCGGCCCAGCGGGTTGCGATAGCTCGACTGGCGGCCCAGGAAAAGGTTGCCCGTGGCATCGGTGTAGTCGCCCTGCGAATAGGAGTTGTCAAAGTCGGCTGGCGTGCGCAGGCCACCCAGGAAAATGCCCGACAGGTTGGAGCCCTGCTGCACCCGGTTAGAGAGCGTGCGGGCGTAGGTCGTGGTCACGGCCACGCGCAGCTTGTCGGTGAGCTGGCGGTCCGCGTTCAGGCGTATCGTGGTGCGGTCGTTGTCGGAGTGCTGGCGAGCAATGCCCTTGGTGTGGGTGTTGCCGAGGCTCAGGTAGAAGTTGGACAGCTGGTCGCCGCCGCTCAGCGCGGCAATGTTGTCCCAGCTGTAGCCATTGTTAAACATGTCCTGGCTGTGGTCAAACGTATCCTGGCTGTTTTTGCCGCCGTGTGGGTTCGCTACCGTGCCGGCCGCCAGGTTGTAGCGGCGGGTGCCGTCAGGAAACGTGATGTAGCCCTGGTAGCCCGTGCCGCCCGTAATAAAGTTGTCTTGCCCACCTGCGCGGGTGGCAATCTGGTCGCCCCAGCTGCGCACGGCCGTGCTGCTGTACAAGCCCTGCGAACCCTGCCCAAAGGAGCGTTGCAGCGGCACCCGCCGGTTTATCTGGTCGATGCTAATCGAGGTGCGGTAGCTGAGGTTGAGCTTACCATTGGCGCTCTGGCCTTTTTTGGTGGTGATAACGATAACGCCGTTGGCGCCCCGCGTACCCCAGACCACGCTGGCCGCCGCGCCTTTCAGCACCTCCATCGACGCGATGTCGTCGGGGTTGATGTCGTTGAGGCGCGAGGCCTGCACCACCCCACTCGTTTGGTTGGAAGACGCGCCCCCGTTGCTGGACAGAATACCGTCATCGCCCACCGACGAGTTGGAAATCGGAACCCCGTCCACTACGATAAGTGGCTGCAAGTTGCCGGTGAGCGAAGAAGCCCCCCGAATCTGGATGTTGGCGCTGGCGCCGGGGTCGCCGCTGGTGCGGCCGATGTTGACGCCCGGCGTTTTGCCCGACAGGGCCGTAATCACACTGGTTTCGCCCGAGCGTACCAGGGCGGGGCCTTTCACCGTGGCTTGCGCCGTGCCCAGCTGGTCGCGGTTGGCCTCCAGGCCCAGCGCCGTTACCACTACCTCATTCAGCTGCTTGGAGTCGGTAGCCAGCGCCACGTTGAGCGTATTATTAGCCGTCACGGCCAACTCCTGGGTGGTGTAGCCCACAAAACTGAAGACCAGCGTGCTGGCATCCTGGGGTACGGTCAGCGAGAACGCGCCTTCGCTGTTGGTAGACGTCCCAATCGTGGGCCGCCCCTTGACGATAATTGTCACGCCCGGCAGGCCTTGGCCGGTGCTTCTGTCGGTGACGTTGCCGCCAATAATCCGATTTTAGGCCCAGGCTTCCGTCATAATGCCGGTCAGCATGAGCAAGAGCCAGAATAGTCGTTTCTTCATAAAGAAAACATGTTGGTGAAAAAGGTTGCAATAAATCTATTGTCGAGGCTAAAGTAGTCGTAAAGTCGACAGTAAGAGATGATTTTTACCTTTTTTCTCTAAAAATAAAGGCAGCTAAGATTTTGACTCCATATAAGTTGCGCGACTAGTTTAAGAATGGCCGGCCAGTGGGGCCGCACTAGTGCTGCGGGCGAATGCGGCGCGCTAAAGCAACTACCCACCCACTTGCTTGAAGTAGCAAGCCAACGGGTAGTAAGCCATTGGGGACCTAAAAAAGGCCCAGCTACCACGGTAGCTGGGCCTTTTTTAGGTCCCCAATGGCGAAGCCTTATTGGTAGCCCGCGTTTTGCACCAGTAGCGGGTTGCTATTGAGTTCGCGAAAGGGAATAGGGAACACCAGGCGGCTGGCGTTCCAGGGAATGACTGCCGACGTGATGGGGTCGATGGTGCTTTCCTGGTTGCGCTTGAGGTCGCCGAGGCGGAAGCCTTCGAAAGCCAGCTCAATCCGGCGCTCGCGCAGGATATCGGCGAGGCTGACGGTAGCGAGCACCGGCAGGCCGGCGCGGGTGCGCACGGCGTTGACATCGGCCAGCGGGGTGGTGCCCACCGGCGTGCCGCCCGCCCGGAAGTTGGCCTCGGCGCGGGTCAGCAGCATCTCATCCAGGCGAATGAGCTTGACGTTGCCGTACAGCGCATCGTACTTGCGGGTGAAGGCGCCGGCCGTGGCGGTGGGCGCGGTGTAGAGCGTGGCGCGGGTGTCGCCGCTGGCCAACAGGCTCAAAAACTGCGGCTGGATATTGATGTCGGCCCGGCGGTTGCGGGCGTAGAAGGTATTCAGCTGGTTGGTGCCACTCTGGGCACTCATCTGAATGGCGAAGATATCTTCCGTGGTATTCGCCACCAGGTTGCCCGTCGAGTTGGTGCCCAGCGAGTAGCCAAAATTGTCGCCGTAGTAGCCATTCAGCCGAAACGAGCCGGCGATGGCACGGTTGGCGGCGTCGGCGGCCTTGGCAAAGTCGCCCTGCTGCAAATACACCCGCGCCAGCACCGCCGCGCAGGCGTAGCGCGTGGCCGAGAAGCTATTGAAGCCGTTGCTCGTGGTGAGGCGGGCTTCGGCGGTGGTCAGGTCCGTAATGACCTGCGTGTACACGGCGGCCACCGTATTGCGTGCCACGGGCACGGCATCGGAAATGGTGAGGGTGGGCGTGAGCACCAGCGGCACGCCGGGGTTGTCGGCGGGCGTGCCATCGCGCCAGTCGCGGCCAAACATGCGCACCAGGTCGAAGTACATCAGCCCGCGGATGAAGCGTGCCTCGCCCTCGGCGCTGGCCTGCTGCCCCGCCGTGGGCAGCTTGCCGAGGTTGGCCAGCACGTTGTTGGTGCGGTTGATAACGTCGTAGGCGCTCAGCCAGGTAGCGCTGACCTGGCTGTTGGTGATGAGCAGGGCCTTGCGCTGCGCCTCCACCGGCTGCGTAAACGTGCCTATGAAGTTCTCATCGCCGTTGTCGGCTAGCAGGTCGGTCATCAGCTGGAGGTAGCCGCCGTAGAGGTTGCCGCTTTGCAGGGCGGTGTAGCAGCCCACGAGGGCGGCCTGCACGTCGCTGCCATTGTTGAAGGCATTGGCCGAGTCGATGAACGTAACGGGCTGAACGTCAAGCTTACTGTTGCAGCCAGGGAGCAGGCCGGTGGTCAGCAGTGCAGCTGCCAGCAGGCCAGGTACTATTTTTTTCATAAGAATACGAAGGGCTAGGGGAGGGAAGAAAAGGGCCGCCGGGGCTTAAAAGCCGAGGTTGATGCCCACCGTGTAGGTGCGGGCCTGCGGCGCCGTGTAGAAGCTGATGCCCTGGCTGATGTTGTTGGCGGAAACGTTGCCCCCGCCCGTCGTGAAATCAGCGCTTACTTCCGGGTCCCAGCCGGTGTATTTAGTGAAGGTCAAGAGGTTATAGCCCTGCACGAAAATGCGGGCCGACTGCACAAATGCCCGTTTGGCCAGGGTGCCGGGTAGGTTGTAGCCCAGCACTACCGAGCGCAGGCGGCCGTAGTCGCCATTTTGCACGAAGCGCGACGACTGCCCGGTGCCGTTGCCGCCGCTATAGATAGCCTTGGGCACGTTGGTGATGTCGCCGGGCTTCTGCCAGCGGTTGAGCTGGTCACGCGTCTGGTTGTCGAATCCGTTGTTGAAGCCCACCGAGAAGAAGGGCGCGGCCCCGTCGTAAATCTGGTTGCCAAACACGCCCACCAGCGTAGCCGTCAGGTCGAAACCTTTGTAGGTGAAGGTATTGGTGATGCCGCCCGTCCAGGTGGGGTTCGGGTTGCCGATGGGCACGTTGGCCGCCGAGTTGATGTTGGTGGTCGTGTTGCGGTTGAGGGTGCCGTCAGCGTTGTTAGTGTTGAGGTAATAGAGGGCTTTGCCATCGGCGGGGTCTACGCCCGCGTATTCGGGGCCGACAAACACACCCAGCGGCTGCCCGGCTTGCGCGCGGTTGAGGTAGCTGCCCAGGATGTCGGGGCCCGACAGGTCCAGTATCTTGTTGCGGTTGATGGCCGCGTTCACGCTGGTCGTCCAGGTAAAGTCACCCACGAAGTTGCGCGTGGTCAGCGTCAGCTCAATGCCCTGGTTGCGCAGGCTGCCCACGTTCTTATTGAACGTCGAGAAGCCCGAGGTGCCAGCCACGGGCTGAGCCAGCAGCAGGCCAGTTGTGTTCTTGCGGTAGATGTCGACCTCGCCGCTGATGCGGTTGTCAAACAGGCCGTATTCGAGGCCCGCGTCGTACTGCACCGTCGATTCCCAGGTCAGGAAGTCGTTGCCGAGCTGCGAAGGCTGCTGGCCGGGCGTGCCCACGTAGCCGGCGCCCCGACCCGTCCAGAGGCTGCGCGAAGCAAAGTTGCTGAAACCCGCGTTGCCGGTTTTGCCCACGCTGGCCCGCAGCTTGAGCAGGCTCAGGGTGCGGTTGTCCTTCAAAAAGCTTTCCTCCGACACTACCCAGCCGATGGAGCCCGCCGGAAAAATGCCGAAGCGCCGCTCGACGCCAAACCGCGACGAGCCGTCGACGCGGGCGCTGGCACCCAGCAGGTACTTGCCGGCAAAGGCGTAGGAGGCCCGTCCAAAGTACGACACCAGGGTGTAGCCCGTGGTGTAGGACGTGCCCGCCGTGATTTGCGAGGCGTTGTCGATGGTGCGGTACGCATCGGAGGCAAACTGGGTGCCCGTGACGCTGTTGCCCCTGATGGTGCTCGACTCGTAGCTCGTGCCGAGGGTGAAGTCCAGGTTGTGATTCTCGGCCAGGGTCTTTTTATAGGCCACGTAGTTATTGACTACCAGCTTGGTGTTGAGCGTAGTAGCGTTGTAGCCGAAGCCGTTAGTGTTGCCCGTGTTGCGGGACGTGACGCGGCCCAGGTACTGCTCCTCGTTCTGGCTGATGACATCGGTGCCCAGTTCCGAGCGAAAAATCAGGCCCTTAGCCAACTGCGCCTGCGCGTACACGTTGCCCAGCAGGCGGTACACCGTAGTGGTGTAGCTGCCGCCCTGGATGCTCAGCAGCGGGTTGTAGTAGAAGGGGAAGCCCGTATTGGGCAGGCCTGTGGCGGGGTCGAGGGCGCCGCTCGTCAGGCCCGAGCGCGGGTCGATGAGGGGCGTGATGGGGGCCAGCGCCACAATCTGCATCGGGGTGCTGAAGGCGTTGTCGTTGGGCACGCGGTTGTTGACCGAGCGCGTGGCCGTGGTGTTCAGGCCAAACGAGAGCCAGTCGGTCGCCTGGTGGTCGATGTTGAAGCGCGAGGCAATGCGCTCGTACTCGTTGCTGACGATGATGCCCTTCTGCTTGCTGTACTGGCCCGAGAGGTAAAACCGGGTTTTGTCGTTGCCGCCGCTCGTGTTGAAGTCGTACTGCTGAAAGCCCGCCCGGCGCAGCACCTGGTCCTGCCAGTCGGTATCGTAGGTAAGCGGGTCGCTGACGCCCCCGGCGTAGCCGCTGAGGCGGGCCGCAATATTAGCTGGCACGGCAAACGTGCCGCCCCGGTTCACGAGCGACTCGGTGAGCAGCGTCACGTACTCCTGGCTGTTCAAAAACTCGCGCTTGTTGGTGGGCTCGCTCAGGCCGCCCTGCACGTTGAAGTTGAAGCGCGTGCCGCCCGCCTTGCCCCGCTTAGTAGTAATGAGCACTACGCCGTTGGTAGCACGCGAGCCGTAAATGGCCGAGGCCGAAGCATCTTTTAGAATCGAGATGCTCTCGATATCATTGGGGTTGATATCGGCAATGGGGTTGGTAGAAGCTGTGGTGTTCGAGAGGTTTTCGGCCGCTACCGGCACGCCATCCACCACGTAGAGGGGCTGCGTGGTGCCGCTCACGCTCGAAACCCCGCGCACCCGCACCCGGATGCCCTGCCCCAGCTTACCGCTGCCAGTTTCGATAAAAACCCCGGCCGCCTTGCCTTGGATAGACTGCTCCAGCGACTGTACCGGCTGGTTGCCCACTTCTTTGCTGCCCAGCTGGGCTACCGAGCCCGTGAGGTCGGCTTTGGTTTGGGTGCCGTAGCCCACTACCACCGCCTCGCTGAGGTCGGTGGCGCTGGCGGCCAGGGCTACCTCCAGGGTGCGGCGGCCGCCTACGGCAATAGTTTGGGTAGTGTAGCCTACCGAGCTGATAACGAGCGTGGCATTGGGCTGCACGCTCAGGGTAAAGTTGCCGTCGGCCCCGCTGCTCACGCCGTTGCTGGTGCCGCGCTCCACAATGGTTGCGCCGGGTACGGGGCCGCCGTCGGAGCCCACCACCCGGCCGCTGATGGCCTGGGTTTGGGCAAAGACGGGAAGGCTAGCCACCACTAATAGGGGGGTAAAAAGACTTCTCATAAGGTAGCTGGGTAAAAGATTGAAAAGGGAAGCAGGAGAGCAGCATGGTTGGGTAGGAAAAGGTAGTAGGTTGCAAAATAAAGGGTAATTGTTGATAAAATTGACTAAAAAGTTAAGAATGGCCTAAAAATAACCCCATCAATTAAGGTGAAAGTAATGTTTCAAGAAGTATTGACCTTTGTTGGCAGGGTATATTTAAAAAATGTTGCCATTGGTAATATTTTTTTCTTCATCCCGCAAGTAGGCGCGGCCGCCCAGCACCCGTTTCGCCCCGCCTGCTTCCTACCTTTGCGGCACGCATGAAGCCCACTATTCACTATCTTACCACGGCGGCCCAGGTGGCTGACGCGGCCGCCCATTTCGCTACCCTGCCCCGCATCGGCATCGACCTGGAATTTGACGACAACCGCTACCGCTACGGCCGTCACCTCGCCCTGATTCAAGTATTTGACGGCCAGGAAGTATACCTTATCGACCCGCTCCCGCTGGAGCCCGAGATGGCCGCTGGCCTGGAGCCCCTGTTTGCCGTGCTGCGCGACCCCGCCGTGGCCAAGGTGTTCCACTCCTGCAAGTCCGATATTCTGCTGCTCGACGAGCTGTTCGACGTGCACTGCCGCACCATTATCGATACCAGCGTGCAGTTTACGCTGCTGGCCCTGGAGGATAACAATATCTCGCTCGGCCGCCTCATTCAGAGCGAGTTGGGCTTTGAGGTGGATAAGGGCGAACAGAAGTCCAACTGGCTTAAGCGCCCCCTCACCGAGGCCCAGAAGGAGTACGCCGCCAACGACGTGCTCTACCTCTTTGAGCTGACCGACCGCCTCACCGCCCGCCTCCAAGAGCAGGGCCGCGCCCAGTGGGCCGCCGAAGAAAACCACGCCCTTGAGGCCGTGCGCTACGGCCGCGGCGAGCTGCGCCCGCACCTGCGCCTGGCCGGCAAGTTCCGCATCGGGCCGGCCGAGCTGCCGCTGTTTCGCGAGTTGTTTGCCCTGCGCGACCGCATCGCCCGGCAGCTCGACCGCCCCAGCTACATGGTGCTCAGCAACGACCGCCTGGCCGAGCTGGCCCACCAGCCCATTGCCTCGCACGGCGCCCTGCGCAATGCTAGCGGCCTGCACCCCGAGCTGAAGCGCGCCCCCTACGCCGATGAGCTGGTGGCCCTGGCCACCGCCGACCTCGCGCCCGATGGCCCCCTGCCCGCCGACCAGCGCCGCCCCCAGCCGTTCCGCCGCCGCTTCGGGGGGGCCATCGCTGCCAAGGCCGAAGCCCGCGAGGCCCTGCTTACGACGCTCAAAAACCAGCTGGCTGCCGACTATAGCCCCGTGCTGGCCAACACTGTGCTCAGCAACCGCCTCATTGGCGACGTGGTAGAGCAGGGTAGCCTGGCTGCCCTGCGCCCCTGGCAGCGCCAGCTGCTGGGCGAAACGGCCAGCCAGCACGGCCTGGTCATCGCCGAGCTGGAGGAGCCGCTGCAAGCTTAGCGGCGCCGCTCTAACGTCTGCCTAACCTGAAAACAGCACGCCATGCTGAGCTTGCCGAAGCATCTCGCCCGTTTCATTGGCTATTCCAAACCAATGAATGCGGGCAAGCTGCCTCGGCAAGCTCAGCATGGTGTGCTGTTTTACTTATTAATGGGCTGGCTGACCTGGCTGGCGCTGCCCGCGCTAGCCCAGGAAAGCCCACTGTTGCGCGGCCGTGTGCTCGATGCCGAAACCCACCAGCCTATTCCTAATGCGCAAGTCGGGATAGCAGGCAACCGATTGGGTACCAGTACAAATGTCGAAGGCCGCTTTGCCCTGCGGGTGCCGGCCGCCTACCAGGCCAGCCAGCTCGAAGTGGCGCTGCTGGGCTACCGCCCGCTGCGCCGGGCGCTGCCGCCACTGCCCGGCCCCGAGTTGCTGCTGGAGCTGCACCTCAGCCCGGCCAGCCTGGCCAACGTTACCGTGACTGCTTCGGCCGAGGGGATTATCCGGGAGGCGGTGGCCCGCATCATGCGCAACTACCCGGTGCGGCCCACGCAGCTCACAGGCTTCTACCGCGAATCGGACGAGGAAGCTACCAGCCAGCGCTACGACTACCTGGCCGAGGGCCTGCTGCAAGTGCAGAAAGCCGGCTACCAGCACCCGCGCGACCAGGGCGCCGTGCAGGTGCTGGAAGCGCGCCGGGTAGACCTGCGCCCCGCGCAGCCCGGTGCCGCCCTGCCGCCCATCAACTGGATAGCCGGCGCCTTTGTGCCGCACCGCTTCGACTTCGTGCATACCCGGGCCGAGTTTATTAATCCGGCACGTTTCAAGAACTATACCTACCGCTTCAGCCCTCAGACTACCTTTCAGGGCCGGGCGGTGTACGTCATCACGTTTGAGCCCCGGCCGGGTACCCAACGGGCCAATTTTGCGGGCGAAGTATACATCGACGAGCAGAGCTACGCGTTTTTGGGTGCCCGCTGGCACCTCACGCCAGCGGGTATCCGGCGCGAGCGGCTGCTGGTGTTCACAGCTGCCGAGCGGGCCTACCGGGCCGATTATCAACTGTACGCCGGGCTCTATTACCTCAAAAGCATCTGGTACAATACCCTGGGTCAGCCCCAGGCCGGGCAGGTGCGCCACCACTTGGCCGAGTTCGTGACCACGGCCATCGACACCGCGCAGGCCCCCGCGCCCGGTTACGCGGCGCGCAGCCAGTACACCGACGTTTTTCTGCAAAACCCGGTGCCCTACGACTCCACTTTCTGGCAGCACTATACCACTGTGCTGCCCCCGCAGGCGCTGCTCGACCAGGCCCGCCAGCGCCAGGCCGATACCCTGCTGCGGCGGCCGGCGCTGGCGGCCGTAGCTGCCGCGCCCGCTGCCCCGGTGGCTCCAAAGTGGTACCTTTTCAGCCACCTACGCTATACCTATGCCGGGGGCTGGCTGCCGGTAGCCCTGCCAGCTACCGGCCTGCGGGTAGTGCTGGCGCCCGGTAGTTCGGCGTTTAGGATTGATGCTTTGGCTAGCTTGGGCAGCCAGCGTCTGGCCGCCAGCTATAGTACCGGGGTGCAGCTCGACCTGCCCGCGCACCTGGCCGCCTACCTCGCCTGGCGCCAGCTGGTGGGCCAACTGCGCGGCAGTGGCTGGGAAGCGGGCCTGTACTACGCCCGCCGCTTGCGCCCGGCTGGCCGGCCGCTGCTGGTTCGCGCCGGGCTGGGCTACCTACGCCAGCACCTGGGCTACGAACTGGGTGCCTTCCACAATCCCGACCCTAGCCTGCGCCTGTCAGGCACCTCCTTAGCTGCCGACCAGCTCACGCTAACTTGGCAAAACCAGGCCACCGCCCTGTTGCCCCGGCTGGGCCTGGGGGTGGAGCTAAGCCACCGCTGGGAGGCCACCGCCGACCTGGGCTACCTGCTGCCCCTGCGTACCCGCAGCCAGCTAGCCATAGCGGAGCAAAAGGGCTTTTTCAGCTTCACCAAGCACACGGCCACCTTGCCGCTGCCGGCGGCCGAGGCGCAAACGTTCGTGGCGGGCCAGCCAGCTAGGCAGGCGCCCTGGTCGCTGGGCCGGGTGGCGCTGCAAGTGGGTGTGCTGTATCGGCTGGGGTCGCCACCGTAGCCGCAGCTTAGCGGCCGGGCCGCCCGGCAGGGAAAGCTTGTAGAGTTAGTGGGGAAATTTCAAATTAAGTCTACAAGGCTGTAGTCTTAATTTGAAATTTCCCCACTAACTCTACAAAGTAGCAGACCTGCTTTATACTTTCCCAGATAGGTCTACAGCTAGCGCGGGCGCGTTGCCACGCGGGCTATTTTATGGAGCAGTCTGGTGCGGATTTGCCGTGCGTGTGCGTTGGTGCTCACAAGCTGGTGCCACGCTTGGCCTGCGGCGGCCCGGGCGCCGCTAGCCTGGGCCTTAATTTTGACGAGGCGTGGTCCCTGCGCCTCCTTTATTGCTCTTCATGACTGAACTTCTTGCGCCCTTACCCCCGCCGCCGCCCGCCCGTGAGCGGCGGGCCGGGCTGGTACTGGCGGCCGGGCTACTGGCGGTGCTGGCCGGCGTGGCCGCACTGGCCTACCACCTGCTGTACCGGGCCAATGTGCCCGCCGCCGTGGAGGGGCCAGCCTACCTCTATATCCGGCGCGGGGTGGGGCTGCGCGCCGTGCTCGACTCGCTGCGGCGGCCCGGTCTGCTGGCCCGACCCGCCGACTTTGTCCGGGTGGCCCGTTGGTGGGGCTATGGCACGCCCGCGCACCCTGTGCAGCCTGGGCGCTACACGCTGCCCGTCGGCCTGGGCAACCTGGCGCTGGTGCGCCTGCTCGAAAGCGGCCGCCAGGATACGCTCGTTTTCACCCTCAAGCCGTTTCACTACCTGCCTCAGCTGCCGCGCCAAGCCGGCCGCCAGCTCAGCCTCGATACCGCCCGGCTGCATCAGCTGTTGGCCGATAATGACTACCTGCTGGCCCGCTACCACCTCGACACGGCCACCGTGCGCACGCTGTTTATCCCGGGTTCGCTGCGCCTGTTCTGGCCTACGCCCGCCGCTGCGTTTCTCGATTCGGTGGCCGCCCGGCACCACCGCTTCTGGAATGCAAAACGGCTGGCCGAAGCCGATTCGCTGAAGATGACGCCCGTGCAGGTGGCCGTGCTGGCCAGCATCGTGCAGCGCGAAACGGCCCAGCCCACGGACAAGCCTATCATCGCGGGCGCGTACCTCAACCGCCTGCGCCGTGGCCAGCCCCTGCAAGCCGACCCCACGCTGCTATGGCCCCTGCACGGCCTGGGCACCCGCAAGCGCGTGCTCAACGTGGACAAAAAAGTGGACTCGCCTTATAATACTTACCGCCACAAAGGCCTGCCGCCCGGCCCCATCACCACGCCCTACCCGCAGGCCCTGGACGCCGTGCTGCGCCCGGCGCACCACAACTACGTCTTCTTCTGCGCCCGCCCCGACGGCAGCGGCTTCTCCGACTTCAGCGAAACCTTTGCCCAGCACAAGGCGTTTGCCCGCCGCTTTCAACACCACCTGGATAGCTTGAAAATCAAGCGGTAAGCACGCAAATTAAAAAATGAGCAAGCGGCTGGTCACTGCCAGCTGATGACTGTTCACTGATACTTGATAATTGAACCCATGCGCCTAGTTATTCAACGCGTAAAAGAGGCCTCCGTCACGGTCGCAGGCCGCCTCACCGGCCAGATTGGCCCCGGCCTGCTGGTGCTGGCTGGCTGCGCCCCCACCGACGACGAGGCCACCCTAGCCTGGATGACGCGCAAGCTGGTGAACCTGCGCATCTTCTCGGACGATAACGGCCAGATGAACCGCAGCGTGCTCGACGTGGCCGGGCAGGTGCTGGTGGTCAGCCAGTTTACGCTGCTGGCCGATGCCCGTAAGGGCAACCGCCCCAGCTACATCGGGGCCGCGCCGCCCGCCGTGGCCGAGCCGCTCTACGAGCGCTTCGTGGCGCTGGTGGCCCAGGCGCTGGGCCAGCCCGTGCCCACCGGCATTTTTGGGGCCGATATGCAGGTAAGTTTGCTCAACGACGGCCCCGTGACCATTGTGCTCGACTCGCCCGCATAGCTTTTATTACCTGAATGATGACTATCGAACAAGCCCAAGCCACCGTTGATGAGTGGATTACGACCACCGGTGTGCGCTATTTTAGCGAGCTCACCAACCTGGCCATCCTCACTGAGGAAGTGGGAGAGGTGGCCCGCCTCATCGCCCGGCAGTACGGCGAGCAGTCGTTTAAAGAATCGGACAAAGGCCGCGAGCTGGGCGATGAGCTGGCCGATGTGCTGTTCGTCGTCATCTGCCTGGCCAACCAGACGGGCGTCAACCTTACCGAGGCAATGGCCCGCAACCTGGCCAAGAAAACCCAGCGCGATGCCACCCGTCACCGCGACAACCCCAAGCTAGCCAGCGGCGAAACCCCGCCGCCGCCCGCCCCATGAACCCCCAGCTAGTCCGCCTGCTGGCCGTGGCCCAGCAGCCCAGCCGCCGCATCATTGGCCTCATGTCGGGCACCTCGCTCGATGGCCTCGACGTGGCGCTGTGCCGCTGCACGGGCCACGGCCCCACGCTGCAAGTGGCGCTGGAGCAGTTTGCCACCGTGCCCTACGACGCTGATTTTCAGCAGCGCCTGCGGGCCATTAGCCAGCCCACGGTGCCGCTGGAAGACCTGGTTTTGCTGAATGCCGAAGTAGCGCGCCGCCATGCCGCCACCGTGCTGGCCTGCCTGCAAAGCTGGCAGCTAACGCCCGCCGCCATCGACGTGCTGGCCAGCCACGGCCAGACTATCTGGCACGCACCACGCCACCAGCACGGCCGGGCGGGCTTCCCGCACCACGCCACGCTGCAAATCGGCGACGGCGACCACTTGGCCCAGCTCACGGGTATCCTCACGCTTTCGGATTTTCGGCAAAAGCACGTGGCTGCCGGCCACGAGGGCGCGCCGCTGGCCCCGTTTGGCGACGAGCTGCTGTTCCGTAAGCCAGGTGTTAATAGGCTGCTGCTCAACCTCGGCGGCATTGCCAACTTCACGCTGCTGCCCGCCGACGGCGGCCCCGCGCAAGCCACCGATACCGGCCCCGCCAATACACTGCTCGACTACGTGGTGCGCCAGCACTACCCCGGCCAAGTCTACGATGCGGGCGGCCAGTTGGCGGCTTCAGGGCAGCCGCACGCCGGCCTGCTGGCGGCGCTGCTAAGCCACCGCTTCTTCGCCGCCGACTTCCCTAAAACCACGGGTCCGGAGTTGTTTTCGCCTGCCTATTTGCAGGAAAACCAACGGCTTACTGGTACCCAAAACCTGCCCGCGCCGGACCTGCTGGCTACGCTAATTGAATTGACCGCTAGCGCCGTAGCCCAGGCGGCCCATCACTACCTCGGCCCCGCGCCCGCGGCTGAAGTGTTGGTAAGCGGCGGCGGTGCCCACAACGCCACGCTGCTGGCCGCGCTGGCCCGCTACCTGCCCGCCACCTGCCTGCTCAGTTCCGCCGCCGCCGGCGTGCCCCCCGATGCCAAAGAAGCCCTGCTCTTTGCGGTGCTGGCCAATGAAACCCTGGCCGGCCACCCCGCCCTTAGCCTGGGTAAAATCTCGCTGCCCGGCTAAGCCTTGCTAGATTTCGTAGAGCAGCCCAGATGAGATTTTCACAACGCTATGTGCTGCCACTGGCTAGCTTGCTGGCCCTGGCTAGTGCGCCCGCCCTGGCGCAAAACACCCGGCTGGTGGACCGCAACTCCCTGGGCTGGTTTACCTACAACGGCGACCACAAAGTGGCCGAAAAGTGGGCCATCCACACCGAGGCGCAGGTGCGCCGCGTGCGCCTCGGGGCCGACCCGCAGCAGCTGTTGCTGCGCCTGGGCGGCATCTACCGCCTGCCGCACGACGTCAAGCTGGGGGGAGGCTATACCAATTTCACTACCTACACCTATGGCCAGCACCCCAGCGCCGAGCTGGGTGAGCCCACACCCGAGCACCGCGCCTACGAGGATATCACTTTCGGGGCCGACTACGGCCGCCTGCACCTGGCGCACCGCCTGCGCCTAGAGCAGCGCTGGCTGGGCCAGCTGGAGCCCGCCGAGCCCACCGAAGTAGCCAGCTGGCAGTACCAGAACCGCGCCCGCTACCAGGTGGCTGGTGAGGTAGCGCTGCAAGGCCCAGCCATCGACGACCACGAGTGGTACTTCACGTTTTTTGACGAGCTATTCATCGGCTTCGGGCCGAATGTCAATCAGAACGTTTTCAACCAGAACCGGATTTCGGGCGGGTTGGGCTACCAGTTTACCAAGGCTTTTCAGTTGGAGCTCAACTACCTCAACCAGTGGACGCTGCAAGGCGATGAGGATGCCGCCACCGGCCGCCAGGTATTTGAAAACAACAACGGCTTCCGCCTCAACGTGGTCTACAACCTCGACTTCACCAAGGGCCGGGCCGATTAGCGCCGCCGCAGGCCAAAGCCCAGCACGGCCCGCGCCGTGGTGTCGCGAAACGTAACTTCGAGCAGCACCGGCGGTGGGCGGCGCGGCTGGGCCGAGTCGCCGGTAAACGAGAAGCGGCAAAACCACTGGCTGGCCCGGCGGCCATCGCCCAGCCGGGTGCCAATCTGGTACAGCTCAATGGCTGGCCCGCGCGCCTGGCCCTGCTGCCACAGCGGCCGAGCGGCCGCCTCAAACGTAGCCAGCGGCACGCTGGCCCGCACCTCGGGGGCCAGCCGGCGGTAGGCGGCCGGGTAGCTGGCGGCCAGCACCTCTACCAAAAACCGCCGCGCCACCTGCGCCTGCGTAGGGCGCGGCTGACGCGGCGGGTAGGGGCGGGCCGGGGCCAGGCTAGCCACGGCTAGCAGCAGCGCGCCGGCAAAAGCCAGGGCGCGGCGCGTGGACGGGGCGGCCGGCAATTAATCCTGTTCCTCTTTGGGCACCAGCACGAAAACGTCCTCGCCGGGGCGCTTCATGAGGTACTTTTCGCGGGCAAATTTTTCGAGCAGGGCGGGCGAGCTGAGCAACTCGGCGCGGTCTTGCTGCACCAGCTTGATGTTGGATTCGTAGTATTCCTTCTCGTTGCGCAGCTCCTGCCATTTGTGGTACATGTCGTACTGCTTGCTCACGTCGTTGGAGTCGAAAACGGTCATCCACACCACGAAGCCGGCGGCCGTGAGGAAGTAGAAATTGCGCAGCACGCGCAGCGTAGGGCTAAGAAAGGCGGGAAGCTGCATAGTTGAAAAGGTACCTAAACACAAAAGAACGTCATGCTGAACGAAGTGAAGCATCTCTACCGGTTAGGTTCTCCTAACGGCGTGGCAGAGATGCTTCACTTCGTTCAGCATGACGTTCCTTTAAGAACGCTCAATACTACATTTTCTTGCCGGGGAAGTAGGCGGTTTCGCCCAGCTCTTCCTCAATGCGGAGCAGCTGGTTGTACTTGGCCATGCGGTCCGAGCGCGAGGCCGAGCCGGTCTTAATCTGGCCGGTGCTGAGGGCCACGGCCAGGTCGGCGATGGTCGAGTCTTCGGTTTCGCCCGAGCGGTGGCTCATGATGGACTTGTAGCCGTTGCGGCGGCCCAGGGTCACGGCATCAATCGTCTCGGTGAGGGTACCGATTTGGTTTACCTTGATGAGGATGGCGTTGGCAATATTCTCATCAATACCGCGCTGGAGGCGGTCTACGTTGGTCACGAACAAGTCGTCGCCCACGAGCTGAATTTTCTTGCCCACCTGGTCGGTGATGCTCTTCCAGCCCGCCCAGTCGTCCTCGGCCAGGCCGTCTTCGATGCTGATGATGGGGTATTTCTTGGTCCAGTCAACCCAGTAGCTCACCATTTGCTCGGGCGTCAGCTTGTCGCCGCTGCTCTTCTTGAAGTGGTAGTGGCCATCTTCGAAGAACTCCGAAGCGGCGGGGTCGAGGGCAATCATCACCTGCTCGCCGGGCTTGTAGCCGGCCTGCTCGATGGCTTGCAGCACGATTTGAATGGCTTCTTCATTCGATTGAATGTCGGGGGCAAAGCCACCTTCGTCGCCCACGTTGGTGCTGTAGCCCTTCTTCTTCAGCACGCCCTTGAGGGTGTGGAAGATGTCGGTGCCCCAGCGCAGCGCCTCGCTGAACGAGCTGGCGCCCACCGGCATCACCATGAATTCCTGGAAGTCAATTTTGTTGTCGGCGTGCGAGCCGCCGTTCAGGATGTTCATCATCGGCACGGGCAGCGTGTTGGCGCCCACGCCACCCACGTAGCGGTAGAGCGGCTGGCCTAGCTCCTGCGCGGCAGCGCGGGCGGCGGCCAGGCTCACGCCCAGGATGGCATTGGCGCCGAGGTTGCCCTTGTTGGCGGTGCCATCGAGCTCGCGCATGATTTTGTCAATCAGGCCCTGCTCATATACCGAGAAGCCCACGAGCTCTTCGGCGATTTTGCTGTTTACGTTTTCGACGGCCTTGAGCACGCCTTTGCCCTGGTACATGGCCTTGTCGCCATCGCGCAGCTCTACGGCTTCGTGTACGCCGGTGCTGGCACCCGAGGGAACGGCGGCGCGGCCTACGGTGCCCGAGTCGGTGGTTACGTCAACTTCGATGGTAGGATTGCCGCGCGAATCAAAAATCTGGCGGGCATGAATGGCTGCGATGTAGCTCATGTCTTTTGAAAGAAAGATAGGAAGTGCAAATGTAGGCCGCTCGTTTGGAGAACGGCGTACAATTTCGTGGGGCTTCGCAAACGTTGCCGGAGCCGCGGCTGAAACCTTCCGGCTCAGCCGGCGGAGTTTGGCCGCGTAGCTTCATCTTTAAGGTTGGTTTGGCGCCGCTAGCTGCCGCTTGTCCTTCCTATGAACCGATTTGACCGCATTACTGCCATTCTTCTGCAGCTTCAGGCCCGGCGCGTGGTGAGCGGGCCAGCCCTGGCCGAGCGCTTTGGCGTGAGCCTGCGCACGATATACCGCGACTTGCGTACGCTGGAGCTGGCCGGGGTGCCGCTTTTCGGTGAGGCCGGCGTGGGCTACTCGCTAGCCGAGGGCTACCGGCTGCCGCCCGTTCTCTTCACCCGCGCAGAAGCCACCGCCCTGCTCACGGCCGAAAAGCTGGCCGCCCGCCTCACCGACGCGCCCACCGCGCAGCTCACCAGCGCGGCCATGGACAAGCTGCGCGCCGTGCTGCGGCAGTCCGACCGCGACCACCTGGAAACCCTTACGCCCCACATCCAGGTGCTGGGGCCAGTAGGGGAGCCCAGCCACCCGAGTACCTATCAGCAGCTCGTGGCGGCCATTGCCACCCAGCAGGTGGCCCGCCTAAGCTACCAGGCCGCCGCCAGCGAAGCGCCCACTACCCGCGAGGTCGAGCCTATTGGCCTGTACCTGAGCCAGCACTGGCACGTGGTGGCCTACTGTCGGCTGCGGCTGGCCTTCCGCAATTTTCGCCTCGACCGCATCAAGGGGCTGGCTATCACCGGCGAGCTATTCGCCGCCCGGCCCGAAACCCTGCACCACTACTGGGCCGCTGAAGCCGCCCGCAGCGGCCGTGAAAAGGTGATTTTGCACTTGCAGCCGGCCGCAATGCTGCCCGAGGCAGCCCAGCGCCTGCATGATACCAAGCACCAGTACGGCTGGGTGAGTGAGCATCCCCGGCCCGATGGGAGCCTGGAAATGACGTTGCTCGTCGGCTCGCTGCCGTACCTCGCGGCGTGGCTGCTGCCGCACGCGGGCACCGTGGCCGTGGTGGAGCCGCCCGCCCTGCGGCAGCACCTGCGCGAGCTGGCCCAGCGGGCGCATGATTTTTTTGGGCAGCCCGGCTAGCCTGCTGACATAGGGCTGTCAGGGGCGGCCCGGAATTTTGTGGCGTCCGGCGAGTATCCGCCGGGCGTAACCGCCACATTTTCCTGCAAGCTCTATGTTCAACGTCTTCTCAACCATCAACTGGCTCAGCGTGCTGGCCGCCTTCGCTGCCTATTTTCTATTGGGGCCTTTGTGGTACCTCGTGCTTTTTTCCAAGCCTTACCGGGCGGCGCTGGGCAAGGAAAACGAGCCTGCTTCGCAGCCCGCGCCAATCTTCATTATCGGCCCCGCCGTGTGCTCCCTGCTGATTACCGTTACCTGCGCCGTGTTAGTATATGCTTTGCACATAAGCTCTTATGGTAATGCGCTGGCCTTCGCGCTGCTGGTGGGGTTTGGCTATTTAGTTACCAATACGGTCAACGTCGCCATCAACCCCAATATTCCCCGCCCCCTTTTTTACGGGCTGATTACGGGCAGCTTTCACCTAGTGGGAGTGGTGCTGGTCAACCTGATTTTAGTGAGCATGAAATCAGTGGCTTAGGCTACTTTTACCAGCCATGACGCCCGAGAAAGAGCCCGACACCTTTTGCCCCGCCAGCCCGCAGCACTGGCGTGAGTGGCTGCAAGCCCACCACGCCGAAAAGCAGTCCGTGTGGCTGATTTACCACAAAAAGAAGTCGGCCACGCCCTCGCTCACCTGGAGCCAAGCCGTGGACGAAGCGCTCTGCTTTGGCTGGATAGATAGCCGGGCGCAACCGCTCGACAGCGAGCGCTACCGCCAGTTTTTCAGCCGCCGCAAGCCCGGCAGCGCGTGGTCGAGAATCAACAAGGCCAAAATCGAGCGGCTGACTGCCGCCGGCCTGATGACCCCGGCTGGCCTCGCCAGCATCGAAACGGCCAAGCAAAACGGTGCCTGGACGCTGCTGGACGAGGTAGAAGAGCTGCGCCTGCCCGCCGACCTGGCGCAGCCGCTAGCCGCCCAGCCGCTGGCAGCCAGCTACTTCGAAAGTCTCAGCCGCACCGACAGGCGCAATATCTTGCAGTGGCTGATGCTGGCCAAGCGCCCGGCTACGCGCCAAAAGCGCCTTGCCGAAATCGTGGACCTCGCCGCCCAGCAGCTGAAGCCCGCGCAGTTTCGCAGCCGCCCTGGCCCGCGCTAGTCCGCTGAATCGGCGGCCAGCTCGGCCAGCAGCTCGGCCAGCCGGGCAAACAATACTTCGTTGCCGTTTTGCTGGTAGCTGGCCAGCGCGGCCTCAAACTGCGGCAAGTCGGCCAGAAATGCCTGCACGTTGGACGCCGTGATAGCCTCGAAGTGCCGGCCGTAGCCGCGCTTTTCAATCTCGGCCGCATTCAGCCACTGCTCAAACTGAGCCGGAATGGGCACCGCGCACACCGGCTTGTGCAGGTACACGGCCTCCGAAATCAGCGAGAAGCCGCCGTTGGTGAGCACGGCGCGGCTGGCCGCCAGCTCGGCAATGAAGCCCGCCTCGGAGAAGGGACGCAGCAGCACGTTGCCGTGGTTTTCGTCCTTGTTGAAGCCGTAGACGCGGAATTCCTGCTCCGGCAGTTGCTGCAAAATCTCGACCAGGTCGGTTTGGTTGGTGGCCGTTTGGTACACCAGGATGTAGGTGCCCCGGCTAGGCTGCACGGCCTGAATTTCGGGCCGGATAATGCTGGGCACCAGCGTGGTGCGCTCGGCGTAGCGCAGGCGCAGCGGCAGCTCAAAAAACGTGGTGATGAGGTAGTGCCGGGCGCGGGGCAGCTTGGCCCGCACGAGGTAGCGGGCCACGTCGTACGACTCATGTTCCTCGGCCGGCACCGTCACGTCGAGGTGAGCGCGGCTGATAATCTGCATGTTGTCGATGCTGATAACCGGCACCCGCAGCAACTTGGCGAAGAAATAGCTGAACGATTCGAAGTCGGAAATCACCACTTCGGGCCGGAAGCCGTGCAGCAGCTGCCAGTACTGCCGGAAATTGACTTGCAGCGCCTCGGGCGCGTTGCGCAGCGTGAGACCCACAGTGCGCGACTTTGATACCGCCAATTCCTTATACGCGATGTGGAAGCCCTTTATTTCGAGCACGCGGCCGGGAAACGTTTTGTCAAGCAGCGCAAAGGCGCGCGAGCTGCTCACCACGCGCACGTCGTGGCCTTGAGATAATAGCCAGGAAATGAGAACTTTGCTGCGCGTGGCGTGGCCGAGGCCCTCGCCGGGCACACCGTAGAGAATGGTCATGGGGGCAATAAAAAGCTAACGGGCGGCAAGTAAGCCACAACTAGTACGTTGGGCCGCCGGGCTAGGTCGAGCAAAGGGCGGCGTTTAGCGATTCAAATCCGGCGAATGCCGGCCCCATCGTTTATTGCGGCGCAGACTGGCTGGGCTTGGCCCGGTTTTCGATTTGCCGTTTTCGCGTTGTTTTACTTGTTTGCCATGATGAACTCTTCGACTTTATTTGCTGCCCTGCGGGCACCGCTGGGCCGGTCGGCGGCCCTGTTGCTGCTGGCGGCCACGGCCTGCACCGCCCCGCGCGGTATCACTACCTCGGGCAAGGTGACGCCTCAAGGCGAGTTTCGACTAGCCTACAACCAGGGTTTCAACGTGGGTACGGCGCCTATCAACAAGGCGGGCTCGGCTGTGAAAAGCGCGGCCAGCCAGCTGGGTAGCCGCGCGGCCAGTGGCGACACCGTGCGCTACTCGGGCGCGGTACGCGATGTGCAGGCGGCGGCGCTCGCCTACCTGCTCGACCCGCTGCAAACCACCGCCGATTTCAGCATCCGCTACGGCGTCGTTCCGCGCCTCGACGTAGGCTATAAGTTTGCCTTTGGCTCGCACGTCTTCGACACGCAGTATCAGCTGCTGGGCCCCACCGGCTCGGTCGAAAACCCCGAGCGCGGCGCGGCTAGCGGCACCACCTACGCCAGCATCGGCCTGCAATACGCCATCCAGCGGGCCTCGCTTCCCAACCTGCCGTTTCTCTCCGATGTGAACAACCTGCTGGGCCTGTCGGCCTCGCGCCACGACGTGCTGATTCCGCTCACCGTCAGCCAGTCGTTTGGGCCGGAGGAAACGTTTGGGGCCATCAGCTACGGCGCGGTGTACGCGCACTCATGGGTCAATTATGGCTTTACGCCGCGCAATCTCTACGACCGGGCCGGTGGTAACCGGCTGCCCGACTTACCAAAGCAGAGCCGTAATTTCTCGTCCTACGGCATATTTCTGAACGTCAAGCTGGGTTATAAGTACGTGTACGTGGTGCCCGCCCTCAGCATTTATTACCAGAACTACGGCGACTACACCCTGGTGGATGGTAGCACCACGTCGCTGAGCGGCACCACGTTCGTACCCTCGCTGGGCTTGCAGTTCCGCATCCCCAACCTGTCGCGCTAGCCCCCGGCCACGCCAAGAACTTTCTGCCGTGCCAGGCTTTGGTAGGCTGACGTAAAAAATCCCCCGGCTACCTTGGCAGCTGGGGGATTTTTTATTTTGAGTTTTAACCGGCTGCTAAGCGGGCTCGGCTACCGCGCCGCCGGCCACTACCGTCAGCATATCGGCGGGGCTGAGGTAGGTGCGAGCCAGCTCTTGCAGCTCGGCGGCGGTAGCGGCCTGAGTGCGGCGCACCAGCTCGGCATAGTAGTCGGGGCGCAGGCCTTGCAGCACCACGTAGCGGTAGCGGTCGGCCTGCTCAAACACAGTAGTGGTTTCACCCAGCAGCTTGCCCAGGGTGTAGTTTTTCACGGTTTCCAGCTCGTCGTCGCCCAGCGGCTCAGTTTGGAGCTTAGTGAGTTCATAGGCGATTTCGTGGCGGGTAGCGGTCGCGCTTTCGCCATTCACATCGGTGCCGATAACCAGGGCCACGGCCTGTTCGCGGGCTACCACGCTGGCATGAATGCCGTAGGTAAAGCCCTTGTCTTCCCGGATGTTGCGCATCAGGCGTGACCCAAAGTAGCCGCCCAAAATCTTAACGAGTAGCAGTAGCTCCGGCGTGTGGGGCTCTGTGAGGGCCGGCCAGCGCCGCCCCACCCGCAGCGAGGCCTGGATGCTGCCTTCCACTGGCACCGTCACCAGGCTGGCGGGGGCGGCGTCCAGCGCGGCGACCGGGGTCGCCAGCGTTACCTCGGCGCGGGTGGCGGGCTGCCACTGGCCCAGCCCGGCGGCCACTTCGGCCGCGTGGGTCGCCACGTCGCCGCTTAAGAAGATTTCGGCGCCGACCGGCGCATAAGCCACCGCGTGAAAAGCCCGCAGCTCGGCCGCCGTAAGCTGATTAAATGACGCTTCATCAAACGGTCGGCCGTAGGCCGATTCTTCGCCAAAAAGCTGGCGGTTCATCTCCTCGCTGGCGCGGAAACTGGTTTTCTGGCGCTCCACGCGCATATTCTGGCTGATGCGCTGCTGCATCTGGCGCAGCTCTTCCTCGGGGAAGGAGGGCGCGGCCAGCACCTCGGTTACTAAAGGCAGCAACGCGGGCAAGTGGCGGGCCAGGCAGTAGAGCGTAAGCGTGGCGCGGTCGGGGCCAGCCTCGCAGTCGAGCGATGCCCCGTAGAAAGCCACCATATCGGCTATTTCGCGGGCCGTGCGGGTGGCCGTGCCCTCGGTAACCATGCGGGCGGCGAGCTGCGCGAGGCTGGGCAGCGGCTCCTGGCGCTTGCCGGCGGGCAGCACCACTTGCAGGCGTAGCACGGGCTGGGCATCGTTGGCCAGCAAGTGCAGGCGGGCGCCATTGGGCAGGTGGCTCACCGTGGGGGTGGGCAGTACTATCTGGGTAAGCGGGTGGGTAGGCGGTGGCTGGAGGCGGTTGAGCACGGGGCGGAGAAGGGAATAGCGACTATTAAAACATAAAGAACGTCATGCTGAGCTTGCCGAAGCACCGCGTGCACACCACTAAGGTTACTAACCCCAGCGGCACGAGCGCAATGCTTCGGCAAGCTCAGCATGACGTTCTGGTTAAGCCAAACGCTGCTGAAGACAGTTTCTAATTTGGCAGCGTACCCTGCGTGCCGCCGGCACCGCGCTCATCGAAGGCGTCGGCTAGCTTATCGAGGTTGAAGTGCAGCGATACCCGGATGGTCTGGGCCAGCGGATTGGCCTGCGAATTGGGCACGAGGTAAGTACCGTCTACGCCGAATACCGATAGCTTGGCGCCCAGGCCGAAGCTCAGGTACTGGCGGTCGCCGGCATTAGGGTTTTCGTAGAAATAGCCCACGCGGGCCGCGATGGTGTTGTTGTACCAGTATTCGAGGCCGCCGTGCAGGTTGATTTCGCGCAGCTCACCCTTGAAGCCGCCCGTGGCATCGCTAAACGAGCTGAAAACTGCGCCAACGGGTCCCTGCTGCTGGCGCTCGTTGTTGATTTGGTTAACGCGCGCCACCTGCGTCGGGTCGCTGGCATTATAAGGGTCCTCGAAGTAGGGCGAGGGCACCAGCAGCTTCGTGACGTCGAAGGCCAGCGTTATCTTGTTGTACGAGTCGATTTCGCGGGTCAGGGCCGTGCCCAGGCGCAGCTGGGTCGGCAGGAAATTCGGGCTGTTGGGGTTGCTCGAATTGCCATATATCATTTTGTTGCCAAAATTGGTAATGGCCGCGCCAAAAGCCAGGTTGTAAATACCCGTGCCAATGGTGGCATCCTTGGTATAGTACACGCCGAGGTCGGCGGCAAAGGAATTGCCCGACTGCGCGTCGTTGCCGGCGTAGGCACCCACCAGGTTCGAGCGCACGTAGCGGGCCGAGATGCCGAGGCCGAAGTTTTCGCCCAGCTTCTGGCCATACGATACCGACACCGCGTATTCCTTGGGGTTGAAAGAGCCGTTGGGGAAGTTGTTGCCGTCGCGGTAATCAATCTGGCCCAGGCTGAAGTACGTCAGCGAGCCCGCAATGGCGCCGCGGTCGCCCACCTTGCCGTAGCCCGAGAGGTAGCTCAGGCTCATATCGTCGGTTACCTGGCGCAGCCAAGGCGAGAACGACGGCGAAAAGGCGTACTTATAATCCACAAAACCCAGCTTGCCAGGGTTGTAGAAAGCGGCGTTGGCATCGGGGGAGGTAGCCACGCCGGCATCACCCAGGGCCGAGCCCCGGGCATCCGGGCTCAGCGTAAGAATGGGCACCGCCGTGGTGATGGTCCGAATGGTATTCTGGGCCAGGGCGGCTGAAGTGGTGAGCAACAACAGCGCGGGCGCCAGACGTAGCGTACGAGAAAGGGTCATATGGTTCGGTAAATAGCTCGGTAAGAAGAGGCTAGCCTCTGGAAATAAGTTGCAAAGGAAAGGGAGGCTGCTAGCCATGCACCGGGCAAACGCCGGAGCTTAGTTCAGCAAAACTAGCTTCTCAAATTTAGAGGCAGCCTGGCCGTCGGGCGTGCGCACGCTCACGCGGTACACATATACGCCGCGGGCCAGCTGGTCATTGTAGTCGTCGCGGCCGTTCCAGGTCAGCGAGGCGTCTTGTAAAGTGCTGGGTACGTGGCTGGTGCTAGCTGGGATAGTGGTGCGCAACGTCTTGACGAGGCGCCCGGCTACCGTAAAAATCTGCACCTGCACATCCAGCTCCGCGCCCGGCCGCGACTGGTCAAAATGAAAGGTAGTGATATTGCTGAACGGGTTGGGGTAGTTCAGCACGTGGTCGAGGGCCAGCTGAGCCGATTGCTCCGCAATAAAGTCAATCGTTCCTTCCGCCGAATTATTGTAGGTGTCCCACGCTTTTAAGCGAATTGTGTGGGGACCGGGGGCCAGGTCCTTATACAGGTAGCGCACGCGCCCGGCCATAAAGTTGTCAAGGTCAGCCGTATAGGAGTCGTTGATAGCCACCAGTTTGGTCGGGTCATTGTCGAGCGTGGCCGTAATATCGTGCCCGATAGCGGCGCTTGAGGTGTTGATGCCCGACTTATCGGTGAGGCGACCAATGAACAGCGGGTTGAGCCCCGTGATGCCGCCCGACACAAACGTCTCGTCGGTCATAAAAAGCTGCACCTGCGGCGGCGTGCTATCGTTGGGCGCGAGGCGCGAGGCGCCGCCCACCGGGGCCGGCTGGTAGCCCTGGGCATCTACCTTATTGGCCATATCGGCGGCATAGAGGCTGATTTTGCCCAGCCCTACGTTGTAGGCAATGTCTTTGGGTACCACAAAATCGACCGCAAAACGCCCGGCGCGCACGCTGGCCTGCCCGCCGTAAATAACGTTTTCCTGCGTCTCCACCTGAATCGGTACGGAGCCCGCATCGCCCAGTGTGGTCACCGTCACGGGCTTATCAAAAATGGTAATGTCGGCCGTGCCACCAAAGGTGGTGTTTAGTACGCCCGCCCGCTCAATGTGGCCGCTGAGCCGCACCTTGGCCAGGGCCTGCAAGGTGTCGCCGCTGGCAAACGTATGGGCCGCCTTGTTGTCCACCTTCATCGAGTCGAGCACCACGCGCTGGCTGGGGTAGGCAAGGCGGGTGGTGGGGTCGGCGAGCAGGGTGTAGTTGCGGTTGTTGATGTCGCCGCTGGGCGACTGGTTTTTGGCCGTGCTGGCGGCGTAGCCCAGGTAGGGCAGCACGCCGGCGGTGCTGCGGGCCAGCACCTGCGTGTAGAAGTTGTTGACTACCTCGGTGTTGAAGTTAGAATACACCACCCGCGTGGTCGTAAACAGCCCCACCGCGCCGCCGCTGGCATTGTCGGTGAGCACCTGCTCGCCGGCCGAAGTCAGCTCGGGGTTATCGTACGTGCTGAGGTCGCAGGTGCCGGTGACAAAAAACGTGAGCCGGTTCTGGTTGCGCAGCGCTAGCAGCGACGGACTGTTAATCAGCTGCTCATCGGTGAGGAAGCGAGGGCCGCCGTGGCCCGTGTAGCCAATCAGCAGCGAGCCCTGCTCCAGAGCCTCATCCACGGCGGCCACGGCGGCCGGCGAGCGCTGCCCCGCCGCCACGCTCACCTGCGGAAACAGGTCGAGGTAGGCTTTGCGCAGGTTATAGGCCGGCTCGCTCTGCCGGATGTTGGCGGCAAAAATCTTCTCCGACTCGGTGGCAAACTCGTTGGTTTTCTCCACGTCCGTATCGTCGGCGGTGAAGGTGATGCGGTTGCGCCACTTGCCAAAGCTGGCCGGCGAGTCGTAGGCGATAAGCTTATCAACCACCTGCCGGGCCTGGCTGGCATCGGTGCGCTGGCCCTGGGGCGTGCGCACCGGCAGGCGGCCAATGCCGATATCGGTGGTTTCAAATGTGGCGCCGTACGACTCCGTCCAGTCGCCCTCGGTATCATCGAGTAGGCCGTAGTAATCCTCGGAGGAATAGCTGCTTTCGCCCTCCACGTTGGTGCGCCCGCCGCCAAATTGCTGCACCGGCAAAAACGACTCGCGCGACTCGTAGGTCGGCACGAAATTCTGGTTGGCCGCGTCGAAGTTATTAGTGGTGGCAAAGGGCCGGCGGCTGGCCCACCAGGCGGGCTCTTGGCCGGCCTCGTTGTAGGGCGACGACTTATAGTCGAACGACGCATCGCCGAAGAGCAGCAGGTAATTGCGGCGGCTCACCGGGTCGGGGTTGCGGTCGTACACCTGCTTCATCAGGTCGCGGATGGCTGTGGCATCCTGCCCACCCGAGCTGTACTCGTTGTAGATTTCCTTGGTTGTCACCACCTGCACGCGCAGGCCGTTGTAATCGCGGCGGTGCTGGGCCAGCCGCTCGGCCTGCTGGCGGAAGGGCGGGTAAGCCACAATCACCAAATCGAGCCGCCCATCCGTGTTGAGGGCGTGCAGGTTCTGGTTGGGAACCTTGCCAAAAAGCCGGGGTGCCTCAAACGAGCCGCCGGGCTGCACGGCCACAAACTCGCGCAGCGAGTCGGTGTACGCCAGAAAGCTGCCGCTGGCATCGAGCGCCTGGGCCTGGGGCCGGCGCGGGTTGGTAACTTCCCAGACCTGCGCGCCCGCCCCGGCATTGGCCAGCGAGAACGTGCCCACCGAGCCCGCCCCCCGCTTGTAATTCATAGAATTAAATTCTAAGAACGAGGAATTAAGCCGCAGCTGGCGCTTCACCACCAGCTCCAGGTAGTCGAGGTAGCCGGTACCCAGCGGGTCGAAGGAGCTGTAGGAAAGCGTCACTTTAGGGTCGGTGAGCCCGGCCGGCGTGGCGACGGTGAAGGTGCGAAAATCCTCATTGGCCACCGTGGTAAACGAGCCATTGGGAATGCCCGGCAGCGACTGCGAGCCCAGCGTAGCGCCGCCCAGCGCCACCGTAAACGTGCTGCCCTGCAAGGCCGTGCTGGCCGTGGCCACGGTCAGGCGCAGCGTATCGCCGGCCACGAGGTCGGCCAGCGCCGGGTTGCCGTCGCCGCTGAATGCGAAGTCGCGCACCGCCGTCGAGTTCGTAAACGACTCACCCAGCCAGCGCCGGCCCGAACGCAGAATATTAACCAGGTCGTGCTCGTAGAAGCGGCGGTCCAGAAACGTGGTGATGGGCGCGCCGGTAGCCGCTCGCGTCGGCGCGGCGGCCGAGGCGATGCGCCGCCCGTCGCGGGTGCCCACCGTCACGAAATAGTAGGCGGTATCCGAATAAAAGTTGTTGACGTGCTTGAAGCGGCCGCCCTCGCCCAGCAGCCCGTACAGACCCGGCTGCGACAGCGCGGCCGCCCGTGCCGGCTGGCTGGCCTGCCAGGTGTGTGGCCCTTTGGCATAGAAAAGGAAGTACTCGTTAGCATCAAGTACCGCGTCGTTATTGCCCACAAACAGGATGTTGTTCTCCGTCAGGTCGTCGGGCCGCGAGGCGGCATTGGCCTGGGGCAGCAGCCCGAGCGCATTGCCGTAGAGCTGCACCCGGCGCGGGTCGAGGCTGGCTACGGGCAGGCCCAAGCTGCGCAAGGCTGCCTGGTCGAGCTTGTACACGCCACTGCGCGGCACCCCGATTTTATACCAGTCGCCGCTGCGCAGTACCGAGTTGCTGGTGTAGGTGTGCGTAGCGGTCGTGCGGCTGGCCGCCCCGCTGGCGGCAGCCTGGTAAGCGTAGCTGAAGGAGCGCAGGCGCTCGGCCTGGCCGCTTTGGGGGTTGCGCCGTACGGGCTGGAGCAGCACGTAAGAATAAGGGCGGCGGGCCTCGGTGCCATAGCGCAGCTGCACGGCGGGCGTAGTGGGCAGGCTTGTATTGCCCAGCAACTTCACGTCAGCAGCCGGAAACGGCTCGTACACGGCCTCGCGCAGCTCACCGCTGGTGATGGTGCCGGGCAGGCGGAGCGTGTAGGTGCCCAGCACCTGGCCGGGGCCGTGGTAGGCCCCCAGGAAGCTGGGGACGCGGCGCGGCTCCGCCTCGGGGCTGGCGGTGAGGCTGCGCAGGCTGGCATAGGCGGTCCAGCTCAGGGTTACGGGCACCGTTTGCGGGCCGCTGCCCTGGGCGCGGGCAGGTAGCACAAAGCCAGCCAGCACCCCCAGCAGCAACATCGAGAAAAGGTTTCGCATAAATAAACCAGCTAAGGCCCGTGGGCATCCCTCAAAAATACGCTGCCTCGGGTTGATTTCCGCGCCGGTTAACTAGGGCGGAAATCAGGTTATTGCGGGGTGCCGGGGTTGGGCTCCAGGCCGTCGCGGCTGCGCACCCGGCCCGGCACCGACAGCAGCACGTACAGCAGCACCGCCAGCGGGATGCCCGCCGCGTGCAACGTAAGCACCAGCACCAGGGCCAGGGCCACGAAAATGAACCGCCGCCGGTTGCCCACCCACCGCAGGTTCTTGAATTTCAGGGCGAAAAGCGGCAGCTCGGCCACCAGCAGGCCCGAGAGTAGCACCGTCAGGCCAATGAGCAGCCAGGGATTGAGGATAATGTTCTTCAAATCGAAGCTGTCTTGCGCCAGAATAAGCGGCAGCGACGCTACTACCAGCGTGCAGGCCGGTGTAGGCAAGCCAATGAAGGAGGTCGTTTGCCGGGTGTCGTTGTTGAATTTGGCTAGCCGCAGGGCCGAGAAAATGGTAATGAGAAAACCGATATAAGGTAGAAATAATAAGCCCGTAAGTAAAGAGTTGCCTGTATTAAATCTTTCCGGGTCGCTTAGCCAAGCACCTAGTAGTTGCGTCATAATTACCCCGGGCACTACCCCAAACGACACCATATCAGCTAGCGAATCCAGGTCTTTGCCGATGGGCGACGACACGCGCAGCGCCCGCGCCAGCAGCCCGTCAAAAAAGTCGGCTACGGCGGCGATGCCTACGAAGTAGGCGCCCGTCACCAGCTCGCCCTGAAAAATAAACGTGAGGGCCAGGCACCCGCACAGCAGGTTGAGGCAGGTGAGGGCATTGGGGAGGTGGCGTTTCAAGTAAGGGTATCCTGAGCGCGGCGCGGGGCTTGGCAGGCCCGCACCGCAGTGGCTGAAATAAAGGCTGGTAAAGCTAGCCGGCCGGAGCGGCTAGCCTCGTCCGCAGCGCGGGCAAAGTACTACTGCAAATACGGATTGGTGCGCCGCTCCGCGCCGATGGTGGTCGCCGGGCCGTGGCCGGGGTGCACCACCGTGGCGTCGGGCAGCGTGAGTAGCTCCCGCTTAATGCTTTCGATGAGGGTGGCATGGTCGCCGCCCGGTAGGTCAGTGCGCCCGATGCTGCTCTTAAACAGCACGTCGCCGCCGATAAGCTGGCTGCCCGCCGCGTCGTAGAGCACCACGTGGCCCGGCGCGTGGCCGGGGGCGAAGCGTACCTGCAACTCGATTTCACCCAGCTTAATGACTTGGCCCGCGGCTAGCTCGCCGGTGGGCTCGGCCGGCTCGTAGGCCGGGAAGCCGTAGGGGCCGGCGTAGGTTGCCACGGCCCGCAGCGTGGGCAGGTCCAGGGCGTGCAGCAGGAAAGGCAGCCCGGGGTATTGCCGCAGCACGAAGGCATTACCTAGCACGTGGTCGATGTGGGCGTGAGTGTTCAGCAAAAGCTTGACCTCCAGCTGCTCGCGCTCGATGTAGGCGCGCAGCGTTTGCTGCTCGGCCGCCGAGTAGGCGCCGGGGTCCACGATGGCCGTAGCGCGGGTAGCCTCGTCGATGAGCAGGTAGGTATTCTCGCTGAACGCGTTGAAGGTGAAGGAGACAATCCGAAGCATGCGGCAAAGGTAGGAGGTGGTGAATTGGTGAATGAAAAGGTTAAGGCTACGAAAGGGGAGAGGCTTGCGCCACTCTCCAATTCGCCACCCCGCTGGCCCCGTACTTTGCCCCTACGAATGACTGATTTTACCTCCTACGACTACCTGCTCATCGGCCACGGCATTGCCGGGGCCGTGCTGGCCCGCGAGCTGCGCGGGCGCGGCCACCGCGTGCTCGTCTACGATGAGCCGCGCCCCGATACCGCCTCCCGCGTGGCCGCCGGCCTCATGAACCCCGTGGCTGGCAAGCGCTTCGCCCTCACCTGGCGCGCCCAGGAAACTTTGCCCGCCGCCGTGGCCTACTACCAGGCGCTGGGCAAAGAGCTGGGCGAAGAATTTTTTCAGGCCAGCGCCATCCTAAAGGTATTTGGCTCGGCGCAGGAGCAGGCCCAAATGCTAGCCCGCGACGCCGAGGACCCCTGGCAGGGCTTTGTCGAAAAGATTGAAACCGCGCCCATCGAGCAGCCCGGCCTACTGGCGCCCCACGGCGGCGCGTGGCTGCGCGGCGGCGGCCACCTACGCGTGGAGTCCTTGCTAACCGCTCTGGCCAGCCAGGGCCGCGCCGAAGGCTGGCTGCGCGAAGAAACTTTTAACTGGGATGCCCTCGTTGCCGGTGGCAACGGCGTGGCCTATGCGCCGGGCCAGTTGCGCGCCCGGCAGGTAGTGTGCTGCCAGGGGGCGGCGGCGCTAGCCTGTCCGTACTTTGGCTGGCTGCCGCTCACGCCCAATCAGGGCGCGGTGCTCGACGTGGCGGTGCCCGGCCTGAGCGCGGCGCAGGTCCTCAATCGGGGGGCCTACGTGGTGCCGGGGCTGGCGCCGGGGCAGTTTCGGGTGGGGGCCACGTATCGCTGGCCGCCCTTCGCTACCGAGCCCGGCGACGACGACCAGCGCGAGCTGGCCGGCCGGCTCGCGGGCCTCACGGCGCTGCCCTTTGTGGTGACGGGCGAGCGGCGGGGCGTGCGGCCCGCCGTGCGCGACCGCCGGCCGCTGCTGGGCCGCCACCCGGCGTTGCCGTGGCTTAGCCTTTTTGGCGGCTTTGGCTCGAAGGGTGTGAGCCTGGCCCCGCGCCTGGCGAGCCAACTCGCCGATTACCTGGACCATAGCGGTGAGCTGTGGCCCGATGTTAACTTAGCCCGCTACTACGCACTTTACGTAGCGCCCTGAGCAAGGCCCGGACACCAGACCGGCGCCTCGCTACGTTACCTATAAAAACCCGTTGCCCGAGCCCGTTTTCGCGGTTTTGGCCCGGCCTGTTCCCGTTCCTTCTGCCATAATCTGACGCTATTTGCTGTGAATCTTTTCCAACCTTTCGGCCGGCAAGCGGCTGGTTCTCCTCGGGAGCGGGTCGTCGTTTTGGCTATTATGCTGCTCGCGCTGCTGGCCGGCTCTGCCCACGCCCAAACGGCGCAGGAGCCCTTTGGCCGGGTGCGCATTCAGTATAAGAAATTTGAGTGGGAGCAGTTTTCGACCCAGAATTTCAACGTCTTTTTTTACGCCGGGGGCGAGGCCAGCGCCCGCCGCACGGCCGCCTACGCCGAGCAGGAGTTGCAGCGCATCACGGCGCTGGTGGGGTATTTTCCCTACAGCAAAACCACGCTCATGCTCTACAACACGGTGGGCGACCTGCGGCAGAGCAACATCAACCTGCCCGTGGCCAATGCCGTGAGCGGCGGCGAGGCCCAGCTGGCCCGCCAAACTAAGGTGGAGGTAGCCTTCACGGGCCGCCAAACCGACTTCAAGCGCGACCTGAGCTACCAGATAACCCAGGTGCTGCTCAACGATATGATGTACGGCGGCTCGCTCCGCGAAGTGCTCCAGAGCAACTACCTTCTCCAACTGCCCAGCTGGTTTGTGGAGGGTGCCTCGGCCTACGCCGCCGAGGGCTGGAGCATCGACATGGACGCCTACATGCGCGACATGGTGCGCGAGTACCCGAGCGGCAACCGCACCTCACCCTTTTTCCTGCGCAACTCGCGGCTGGCCGGCCACAGCATCTGGAACTACATCGCCGAGCGCTACGGCTACGGCACGGTGCAAAACGTGCTGAATCTAACGCGCATTACCCGCGATGTGGAAGTGGGTATCTCGTCGTCGCTGAACGTGCCGTACAAGGTGTTTTTGCGCAATTGGGTGAGCTACTACCGCGACATCAACACCGGCGGCACGCTGGCTACACTGGTAGTGCCCACCGATGCCAACCGCCTCAGCAGCCGCAACAAACGCGGCCTCGAAGTCTTTTCGCAGCCCGTTTTCAGCCCCGATGGCCAGCACCTGGCCTACGCCGTGAACGAGCAGGGCCGCTACCGCGTGGTGGTGGCCAACCGTGACGGCACCCACCGCCGCACGCTGCTGCACGGCGGCTACCGCACCCCCGACCAGCAAATCGAAACCCGCCTGCCGGTGCTGGCCTGGCGCGGCAACTCGCAGCTGGCCGTGGCCGAGCTGCTGCGCGGCCGCATGGTGCTGCGCCTGCGCGAGGCCCTGACCCTCGACCTGCCGGGCCGCATCAGCCGCACGCTGCGCCTGCGCCCGCCCACCACCATTTTCGCGCCTTATGACCAGGTGCTGGACATGAACTACTCGGCCGATGGTAAAGCCCTGGTGTTCACGGCGGTGCAAAATGGGCAGAACGACATCTTCCTGCTGCGCGCCGGTAGCCGCCAGCCCGAGCGCCTCACCAACGACCTGTTTGACGACCAGCAGGCCGTGTTCATGCCCAATGGTCAGGCCATCGCCTTCAGCTCCAACCGCTACCTCGACTCCACGGGCCGCGCCCGCCTTGCTACGTTCCCCAACGTGGTGAATAACTACGACTTGTTCTTGTGCCACCTCGACGGGCGGGCCATTCCCATTGAGGCGCTCGTGAGCACCATCTCTAACGAAACCCGGCCCCGCCCGCTTTCCGACGACGAACTGGTGTACCTGGGGGAGGAAAATGGTATTCGAGGCCTGTATCGCTACTCGCTTAAAACCCGTCAGCACCAGGCGGTGAGCAATTTTGCCACGAACATCCAGGATTTTGACCTGAGCCTGCCCTCGGGCGCGCTGGCCTTCATTCCGCAGGTGCAGGCCCGCGACCTACTGTATCTCTACCCGCAGTTTCCGCTCTCTACTGAGCTAGCGCTGAGCAAGACCTCGCGCCAGCGCATTCTCGAAAACCGCTCGCAGCCCGCGCCTGCACCGGTGCGGCCCGCCGCAACCACGCCCGCCGCCCCAGCCCCGAGCAGCACGGCTAGCGACGCGGCCCCGGCTAGCAGCGCGCCCGCCAGCGGCACGCCCGCTACTGGCACTGGTGCCCCGCGCCGTAGCAGCACGGCCCCCCTCAACCCCAACAACTACCAGTTTGAGGAAGACGAGGATGTGGCGCCCGTGCGGCCCCGCCGCAGCAGCCGCGCCGCCGCTACGCCCCCCACGGCGGCCCGCCCGGCGGCCCTGCCGGCCCTTACCGGCCCCTACCGCTACGATACGCGCTTCATGGCCGACAACCTGGTGACCGGCGTGGCCATCGACCCGCTGCTGGGCTTCGGCTTCTCGCTCCAGGCCAACTTATCCGACGCGTTTGAGAATCAGCGGTTTCAGGCCAGCGTATTTGCCCAGCTCGACCTGCGCACCAGCAATATCAACGTGTCGTACACCAACGTCACGCGGCGCTTCGACTGGAGCGTTGCCTACCAGAAGCAGGCTTATTTCTTCGATGCCGGTGGGTCGGGCGAGCAGTTTCGCTACGGCCGCCACTCGATAGCTCCCACCATTGCCTACCCGCTTACCCACAGCCTGAGCCTGCGCGGCGGCCCGCGCTACGATAATATTTCGCGCTCCCTCACTGGCGTGGCCTCCACCGAAAACGATGTGACCCGCAACTACGCGGGCTTCAACGCCGAACTGGTTTTTGATAACTCGCGCGTAACGGGCGTCAACATGCTGCTGGGTACGCGCATGAAAATCGGGGTGCTGCAAATGAACGACCTCGCCAGCCAGGCCAATGGCTTCGGTAAGTTTTACATCGACCTGCGCCACTACCAAAAAATTCACCGCTCCCTGGTGTGGGCCAACCGCATTAGCTACGGCCAGTTCTTTGGGCGGGCCGAGGGCGGCAGCGACCCGCAGCAGGTATTTCGCCTGGGGGGCATGGACAACTGGGTCAATCAGCAGTACGCCGGCAACCGCTTCCTGACGCCTACCGGCCAGTCAGTGCCCGACCCCACCAGCATCTTCTACCAGCAGTTTGTGACCAACCTGCGCGGCTTTGACCTGAGCCGCCAGATTGGTACCCGCTACGTGCTGCTCAACAGTGAGCTGCGCCTGCCCATCGTGCAGTACTTCTCCAACCGGCCCATCTACTCGGGCTTCTTCCGCAACCTCCAGTTCACGGGCTTCTTCGACGCGGGCACGGCCTACAATGGCACCAGTCCCTTCGGCGAAGACAACTCCAACTCTACCATCCGGTTTGGTGGCAACGGCAACGCCTTCTCGGGCACTGTTACCCGGTTTTCGAGCCCCATCCTCATTGGCTACGGCGCGGGTATCCGCTCCACTGTGCTGGGCTTCTACACCAAATTCGACGTGGCCTGGGCTTGGGAAAACTACACCACGTCGAAGCCCAAGCCTTACTTCACCCTCGGCCACGACTTTTAAGCTGGCAAAAACGACCGCCATTAAAGCTGTTTTAAGCAAGCTTCGCATACATATAAAGTCGGGTTGCCGGAAGCCAGCATAAGCGCTGACTTCCGGCCACCCGACTTTTTTTCCGGCGGTGGTACCTTTGCCCCGTGTCGCTCCTTGCTGAAATCTGGCTTTTGCTCCTCAAAGACCTGCGCCTCGAATGGCGGCAGCGCAGCGCCCTGGGCGGCCTGCTGCTCTACATGGGTGGCACGGTGTACGTGAGCTACCTCAGCTTCAGCTTTCGCGGGGGCGCGCCGCCGGCCCCGGCCTGGAACGCGCTGTTTTGGGTAATCCTGCTGTTTGCCGCGCTCGGCGCGGCTGGGCGCGGGCTGGCCCAAGAATCGGCTGGCCTGCGGCTCTACTACTACACCGTGGCCCGCCCCGAGGCCGTAGTGCTCGCCAAGATTATCTACAACGCCCTGCTGCTGCTGGCCCTGGCCGTGCCGGGGCTGCTGCTCTACACGCTGCTGCTCGGCAACCCCGTGCAGGACTGGCCAGTGTACGGCCTCAGCATCGTGCTGGGGGCTATCAGCCTGGCCTCATCGCTCACGCTGGTGGCCGGCATTGCGGCCCGGGCCGGGCAGGGCGGGGGTGGCACGCTGCTGGCCGTGCTGGGCCTACCGGTGCTGGTGCCCGTGCTGCTGCTGCTGGTAAAAGTCAGCAAAAACGCCCTCGATGGCCTCCCCTGGGATGCCAGCCAAAGCTCCGTTATTAGCCTAGTGGCACTGAACTTTATCGTGGGCGCGGTGTCTTATCTGTTGTTTCCGTTCCTGTGGCGCAGTTGATTCAGTTAACAGTTATCAGTGAGCAGTTATCAGTTAGTATTTCCTTCGGAACGACTGATAGCGGCTCCTTGCGAACTGTCACTCGCTCACTGATAACTGATAATTGTTAAATGATAACTGACCTCCCCCCACAGGCTTTCGCCCGCCGCGACGAAGCGCCCGATGCCGAGTTCTACCGCTTTGAGCGCCTGGTGACGCACATCGACGACGCGGCCGTGGCGGCCGTCACGCAGCTCTACCGGCAGCACTTTCCGGCGGGCGGCGCCATCCTCGACCTCATGAGCAGCTGGGTCAGCCACTTGCCCGCCGAGGTAGCCTACGGCCGCGTGGCCGCCCTCGGCATGAACGCCGCCGAGCTGGCCCACAACCCCCGCCTCACCGAGCCCGGCCTCGTGCAAAACCTGAACGAAAACCCCGCGCTGCCCTACGGCGACGCCGAGTTTGATGCTGCTGGCATCTGCGTATCGGTGCAGTACCTCACTCAGCCCGTCGAAGTATTTAAGGAACTGGCTAGGGTACTACGGCCCGGCGCGCCGCTGGTCATCACGTTCTCCAACCGCTGCTTTCCCGATAAAGCCGTGTACGCCTGGCAAGCACTTGACGACTCGGGCCACGCCGGCTTGGTCAAGCACTACTTCGCCGCCGCCGGCTTCGGCCCCGCCGAAGTGTATGCCCACCGCCCGCCCTACGGTGACCCCCTTTACGGCGTGGTAGCCAGCACGCTCAGTAACTCATAATTCATAACTCATAATTTATAATTCACTATGAAGTGGTGGAAATACCTGACCATCGTGCTGCTGCTCTACACGGCGGTGATGGGCCTGCTGGGCCACGTGCCGCGCCTGGCCATCCTCAACGAAACGGAGCGCAACCTCTACTTCCACGTGCCCATGTGGTTCGGGATGACCATTATCCTGCTGGCCTCGGTCATTAACTCTATCCGCTACCTGCGCGAGCCCAGCACCCGACTAGACACCCTGGCCCACGAGTCGGCCAAGACGGGCATCCTGCTCGGCGTGCTCGGGCTGCTGACCGGCAGCCTGTGGGCGCGCTACACCTGGGGCACCTGGTGGACCACCGACGTGAAGCTCAACTGCGCGGCCATCACCATGCTCATCTACGCCGCCTACCTGGTGCTGCGCGGCTCCGTGCAGGACGAGCAGCAGCGGGCGCGCCTTTCGGCCATCTACAATATTTTTGCGTTTGCGGCGGCCATTCCGCTGTTGTTCATCATGCCGCGGGTAGCTTCGGCCTCGCTGCACCCTGGCATGGGTGGCAACCCCGGCTTCTCGAAATATGACCTCGACAGCGCCATGCGCCTCGTGTTTTACCCCGCCGTTATTGGCTGGACGCTGCTCGGCGTCTGGATTACGGAGGTGGCCTGCCGCTTTGCTTTTGTGAAAGAGAAGATTTATGAAAAACAAGAAAAACAACTGGCTTAGCCGGGCCTTCGCCCTGCTGCTGCCGCTGCTTTTGCTAGCCGGCACCGCCCTCGCCCAAGCCACCGCTGCTGCTACGGCCGACCAGCCCGAAATGGCCGACGCCCTGCGCGCCAGCGGCAAAATATACGTGGTAGTGCTCGTTATCGTCATCATTATCAGTGGCCTGCTGCTGTACCTCGTGCGCCTCGACCGCAAGGTGAGCCGCCTGGAGCGCGAGGTAGAAGGCCGCTAGCCCCCTTATTGGCGCGGCCGGTACCGGCCGCGCTCCTGTTTCATTTATAAGCTTTTATGAAGAAGTCGCACATTTTCGTTCTGGTGGTTATCGCGGCGGCGGTGGGCATCATTATTAGTACCATGTCGGATGCCAGCACGTATTCGACCTTCTCCATCGCCCGCCAGCAGGCGGCGGCCGGCAACCTGGCCAAGGTGCACGTAGTGGGTACCCTGCCCCGCGATTCCGACAAGCGCCCCGTGGGCCTGGAATACGACCCGATGGTGAACCCCAACTACTTCGCCTTTACGATGGTCGATACCCTGCAAGTGGCCCAGCGCGTAGTCTACCGCAACCCCAAGCCCCAGGACATGGATAAGTCGGAGCAGGTAGTTATCGTGGGCGCCATGAAAAACGGCGTCTTCGAAGCCGACCAGATTCTGACCAAGTGCCCCAGCAAATACGTGGAGAAAGACCTGGGCAAAACCGGCCCGCCCGCCACGGCCATGAACACCCGCCAGTAGGCCACTGGCTCCTGCGAGCCTCATTCAACGCCCGTCCTGCCCCGGTAAGCTCAGCAGGATGGGCGTTTTCGTAGCCTTTTCCTGCCAAACAGCCCATGTGCGGGTAGCCAACAGCGAATAACGGCATCCGTTGCCCTAAATAGTGCCCATAAGACCGCACGGCCGCATGCGCTGGCGCACCAAGGGGAATAGATTATTGGTGAACAAATTAGGGGTGCTTAATAGTTAAGCTGGAAAATTAGCCTCAGCAGCTAACGCTTAGTAAGCCAGCACCTAGCCGCGATTGGCAAATATGGGCTACCCGGCTGGCCGGCCAGGGCAACCTTGGTAATAGCGCTTTTGGGCCTATCTTTCAGCCTGTTTCTGCCCGGCCTGCTTCTTTATTTTTATCCGTATGAGTTCCTCCGCCGCCCCCGCGGCTCCCCTTGCCCAGCTGGCCTGCGTCGTGGTTGATGACAACGAGATGAATCGGCTGCTGCTGGAGCACTACGTGGGTATCACCGAGGGCCTCACGCTGGCCGGGGCTTTTGCCGATGGCGTGACGTGCCTCAACTATTTCCGGGCCGGCGGCACGGCCGATATTCTGCTGCTCGACATCAGCATGCCCGAGCTGACGGGCCTCGACCTGGTGCGCATCCTGCCGCACCCGCTGCCCGAGGTAGTGCTCGTGACCTCGCACCGCGACTACGCCGTCGATGCCTTTGAGCTGCGCGTGGCCGACTACCTCGTGAAGCCGCTGGATTACGCCCGCTTCTGCCGCACTGTGGACCGCATCCGCACCCAACGGCTGGCCCTGGCGCCGGCACCCGCCCCCGAGGAACCCGCCGAAACAGCCTTTGGTGCCGACGGCAACTCACTCTTCCTCAAAATAAACAATCGCCTGACGCGCGTCAATTTTGACGAGGTGCTTTACATCGAAGCCATGTCAATGTACTCGGTGCTCGTCACGCTCAAGCACAAGCACATTGTGTACGCTACGCTCAAAACCTTCGAGGAGCGTCTGCCCTTCGCGCATTTCGTGCGCGTGCACCGCTCCTATATGGTGAATACGCAGCTTATCGAAGCAGTGGAAGACAACCAGTTGCAGCTACCCGGCGGCCACGAGGTACCGGTAGCCAAGGCATATCAGGAAGGCTTCTTCCGCCGCCTACGCGGCATTTAGAGTTAGTCAATCGCTAGAAAACGAAGAGGGGGAAGAATTACCGGCCGGTAATTCTTCCCCCTCTTCGTTTCAGCTCACTTCCTTCGGTAGCTCCAGCAGCACAGCCTCCACGGCGGCGAGGAGCTGCGCGGTAGCCACCTGGCGAGCGGGCTCGTCGTCCGGAGGCAACTCGGTGGGCGGTGGCTCCAGGATGTGCATGGCCTCGATGGCGCCGGCTATGCTGAGGGTGAGAATATTGGGCTTGATGTGGTGTACTAACTCGGCTACCAGCAGCCAGTCGCGGGCCTCGGCGGCGGCGCGTATTTTGTCGAGGCTGGGCGGCATGTGCGTCAGGAAGGAGTTGACCATGCCCTTCACGAAGGCCTTATTGCCCTTGGCATCCTGGCGCAGGCGGCCGAGGTCGTAGGTGGGGGGCGGGGGCAGGCTGGCGGCGACGGCGGGCTGGCGCAGCAGGTTCACCAGCTTGGCGTAGAGGTGCTCTTCGGCGAAAGGCTTGGCGAGGTAGTCGTCCATGCCAGCAGCCAGGTACTTCTCGTTGTCGGTGCGGAAAACGTTGGCCGTGAGGGCCAGCACCGGCACGGTGGCGCGCACGGGGTCCGGGAGCTTGCGCAGGTGCTGCGTCACCTCGATGCCGCTCAGGTGGGGCATCTGGATGTCCATCAGCACGGCGTCGTAGCCGCTTTCTTCCAGCTTTTGCAAGGCCACGCGGCCGTCCTCGGCCTCGTCTACTTCCACGCCCCACTGCTGTAGGTGCAGGCGCGCCACGGTGCGGTTGATGGGGTTGTCCTCGGCCAGCAGCACCCGCACGCCGCGCAGCTGCCCGGTGTCGAAGGCATCGGCCACCACCGGCTCGGGCTCGGTGGTTTTGAGCAGCGGTACAGTAAAGGAAAATGTGCTGCCCTGGCCCAGCTTGCTCGTCACGCTCAGCTCGCCGCCCAGCTGCGTCACCAGTGCCCGGCTGATGGTAAGGCCCAGCCCCGTGCCGCCGTAGCGCCGCGTAGTGTCGGCGTAGGCTTGGGTGAAGCTCTCAAAAATGCGCTCCAGCGCCTCGGGCCCGATGCCGATGCCCGAGTCCTGCACCGTGAAGCGCACCAGTAGCTCCTCATCCGTTTCATCGACCAGAAAGCTGCGCAGCCACACGCTGCCGCTCGTGGTAAACTTGATGGCGTTGGAGAGCAGGTTGAGCAGGATTTGGTTGAGGCGAAACGGGTCGCTCAGTACCCAGGGCGCCTCGTCGGTGGCAAAGGGCTTGAAGCCGAACACCAGTCCTTTTTCCTGGGCCTGCAAGGTGAGCGTGGCCACGGCCTGCTGCATGGAGTCGTGCAGGTGAAAGGCCACCGACTCCATTTCCAGCTTGCCCGAGTGGATTTTCGACACGTCGAGCACGTCGTTGAGCACGCCCAGCAGGTGCGTGCCCGAGCTGCGGATGGTGCGCACAAACTCCTGCTGCTGCGGGCTGAGGCGGGTTTTGGCCAGCAGCGCAGCCATGCCCAGCACGCCGTTCATGGGCGTGCGGATTTCGTGGCTCATATTGGCCAAGAAGTTTTCGCGGGCTTTGGCAGCATCTTCGGCGGCCAGCTGGGCGGCCTTCAGTTCGGTGATGTCGGTGCTCACGGCCAGCACCTGCACCTCGCCATCGGGCCGCACCAGCGGCCGCTTGATAGTGTAAAACCAGCGTAGCTCGCCGGTGGGCAGCGTGAAAGGTTCTTCGGCAGCTATTTCCTCGCCGCTGGCCAGGACCTGCGCATCCACGGCGTCGTAATGGGCAGCCTCGCGGGCCTTGGCCTCGCGCAGGGTATCGGTAGCCGGGTGTTGCTCGGCGTTCTCATCGAGCTTGAAGAGTGCCCGGTTGCCAAACACCACCTCGCCCGCCGCGTTGCGCACGTACACCGGGTTGGGGCTGGTGTTGAGCACTTGCTTGATGAATTCCTGCTGCTCGCGGCGCTCGGCTTCGCTGCGCTGGCTGCGCTCCTCGGCCCGCACGCGGGCCGTCACGTCGAGGCCGCTGGCCAGCATGTGCGGCAGGCCCTTGCCGGCCTGCGAGAGCAGCTTGAACTGGCGCTGGTGGTGCGCCTCGCCGCCATCCGGCAGTGGCGTGCGGTCGTCCCAGGTTACGGGGGCGGCGCTCCGCTCGGCCAGCTCAAACACGCGGTCGCGGTGCTCGGCCAGCTCCAGCGGGAAGCCGTGGCGCTCGCAGTATTCGGCCAGGGTGCGGCCGGGCAGCCAGGCGCGGTGCGCGGGGTCGGGCACGGCCTGGGGGTTCACGTACACGTAGCGGCGCTGCTCGTCGAGCACGGCAATTTCGACGGGCACCTCGTCCAGGATGGTCTCGTAGAATTTACGCTGGGCGTCGCGCTGGCTGTCGGCGGCGTGCTGCTGCGTCACGTCGCGGTAGGTGAGCAGCCAGCCGGGCGCATCGCCCAGGGTAGCGGGGCGGGAGTCGCGCTCCAGCACGCGGCCATCGCGTAGCATTAGCAGGGTGTTGGGAATGGTGCCGGCCGCCGTGCGGGCTAATTCCAGCTCATAAGCGGCGGGGTCGTGCAGCAGGGGCTGAAAAAGCGCCACCAACTGGCTCGACGACGCGCCCAGCCACTGGTTGGCTGGCAATGGCAAGCCCAGCAGCTGGCAAAACTGGTCGTTGGCCAGCACCACGTTGTAGCCGGCATCAACGAGCAGCACGCCCTCGCGCAGCCCGCCCAGCAGCGCCGCCAGGTGCGGATGCGCCGGGCTGGCCCCAGCCGGCGCGGGCAGAATGTCCGGCGCAGCCGGTGGGAGCGGGGCAAGGGGCGCGGTGGGCGGCGGGCTGACGTCCGCATCAGCAGACAAGGAACCAGGAGCAGACATGGGGTGTAGCAATAAATCGGCGTTCAAGGTAACCCCGAAACCAGCCCGGCCCCTAGCCGCTCAGCGCCCGCCGGGTGCGCACCCCCGCCCGTTGGGCGGTACCTTTGCCAAAAAACCAGTTAGCTCGTGAATTTACTTATCGGAAACCTCGGTCAGGCCAGCGTCATTCTGGCCTTCGTGGCGGCGGCGGTGGCGGCCTACGGCTACTTTCAGGCGGCGCGCGGCCGCGCCCTCGGCCAGGCCGATGCCAGCTGGCTGCGGCTGGCCCGCGGCGCGTTCTTCGTGCACGGCGCGGCGGTGCTGTCGGTGGTCATCTGCCTCTTCAACATCATCTACGCGCACCGCTACGAGTACTACTACGCGTGGTCGCACTCCAGCAACCACCTGCCGGTGCAGTACATGATTTCCTGCTTCTGGGAAGGCCAGGAGGGCAGCTTCCTGCTCTGGATATTCTGGCACGTGGTGCTGGGCCTGGGCATTATGAAGTTCAATAGGCAGTGGGAAGCCCCCGTGCTAGCCGTGTTCGCGGCCGTGCAGGCGTTCCTGGTCAGCATGATTCTGGGCGTGGTCGTGGGCGGTGTCAAAATCGGCTCGTCGCCCTTTATCCTGCTGCGCGACTTCATGGTGGACCTGCCCGTGTGGAAGCTCAACCCCAACTTCGTGCCCAAGGACGGTACCGGCCTCAACGCCCTGCTCCAGAACTACTGGATGGTCATTCACCCGCCCACGCTGTTCCTGGGCTTCGCCCTCACGCTGGTGCCCTTCGCGTTCGCCATCGCCGGCCTCTGGAAAAAAGAGCTGACCACCTGGGTGAAGCCCGCCCTGCCCTGGACCGCCTTCGGCGGCGCGGTGCTGGGCGTGGGCATCATGATGGGCGCCTACTGGGCCTACGAAACCCTCAACTTCGGCGGCTTCTGGAACTGGGACCCCGTTGAAAACGCCGTGTACATTCCCTGGCTGGTGCTCATCGCCGCCCTGCACGGCATGGTGCTGTGGCAGCGCCGCCGCATTGGCCTGCGCACGGCCTACGCGCTGGTGGTGGCCACGTTCGTGCTCATTCTCTACGCCACCTTCCTCACCCGGAGCGGCGTGCTGGGCAGCGCCTCGGTCCACTCGTTTACGGACCTTGGCCTGTCGGGCCAGCTCATTATTTACCTTGCTTTCTTCACGGTGGGCGCTGTCGCGCTGCTCGCCGCCCGCTGGAAGGAGATTCCCGTTTCGGAAAAAGAGCTGACCGCTTACAGCCCCGAGCTGTGGGTGTTCGTGGGCGCTACGGTGCTGTGCCTGGCCGCCTTCCAGGTGGTGGTGACAACCAGCATCCCGGTCTATAATTCCTTCCTGGGCTTCATCGGCATCAAGTCGAACCTGGCCCTGCCGGCCGACCAGATTCAGCACTATACCCGCATTCAGCTGTGGGCGGGCGTGCTTATCGGCCTGTTTTCGGGCATCGCCCAAATCCTGTGGTGGCGCCCGGCCAAGGAGCCGGTTATTAATGCGCTGGCCACGCCTACTATGCTGGCCCTGCTCACCACGGCGCTCGTGGTGCTGCTCACGCGCTACTTCGGCCACACCATGTCGGCCCCGTACGTGACGCTGCTGCTGGCTGGCCTGTTTGGCATCATGACCAATGCGGCGGCCATTTTCGGACTGTGGCGGCGCGGGGTGCAGCTCTCGGGCGGCGCGGTGTCGCACCTGGGTATTGCGCTGATGCTGCTGGGCATCCTGGCTTCGGCGGGCTACTCCAACATTATCTCGCGCAACACCAGTGGCAAGCTGATTTCGCGCGACATGGACGACAAGGGCAACGAGGAAAACGTGCTGCTCTGGCGCAACGAAACCGGCGCCATGAACGGCTACGACGTTACCTACACCGGCCAGTACCTCGACGTGCCCGGCCTGCCCGAGTACGTGAACACGACCCTGCTCTACCGCACCGACGACGAGTACAAGGCCGTGGCCCGGGGCGACATCAAGCAGGGCGACAAGGTGTTTTACCACACCGGCGACTCGCTCAGCATCCTGCCCGAAAACACCTACTACCGCGTCGAGTATCTGGATAAGAAAAACGGGCAGAAATTCACGCTCTTCCCCCGCGCCCAGGTCAACGAGGAGATGGGCGGCCTGCTGGCCTCGCCCGCCTTGCAGCGCTTCTGGGACCACGATATCTACTCGCACATTTCGTCGGTGCCCGACCCGCGCAAGGAGATTCCGTGGAGCACCGCCGTGCCGCACGAGCTGGCCGTGGGCGACACGCTGTTCCTGAACGACTACTTCGCCGTGTTCCGGGCCATCGAGCAGGCGCACGAGATACCGGGCATCAAGCTCCAGCAGGGCGACATCGCCTTGCAGGCCGACATGATTATCACCGGCGAGAAGGGCCGCGAGTACCACGCCCACCCCATCTTCCTGCTGCGTGACCGCCAGATTGGCCGCGTGCCCGAAATCATCGAAGACCTGGGCCTCAAGCTCTCGCTCGACCAGGTAGACCCCGTCAAGGGCAAGTTTACCTTCGCCGTCAGCACCACCGGCAAGGACTACATCATCCTCAAGGCCACCGAAAAGCCCTTCATCAACCTGCTCTGGGGAGGAACCTTACTCATGGGCCTCGGCCTCGTGCTGAGCATGCGCCAGCGCAAAGCCGCCAAGGCAGCCGCCGCACCGGCCGCCGCTGGCCGCGCCGGGGCCACCCGCCAGCAGGCCGTGGCCTAGCCGCCCACCAGCAGCGTCGCCCAATGCAAAAGCGGCGACAGGTACCCCGAAGGCTTCGGGGTGCCTGTCGCCGCTTTTGCATTGGGCCCCTAAGCCTTCGGGAAGCTTGTCGCCACGCTTGCAGACGGTCCCTAAGCCTTCGGGAAGCTTGTCGCCACGCTTGCATAGGGTCCCGAAGGCTTCGGGGTGCTTGTCGCCGTTCTTGCATAGGGTCCCGAAGGCTTCGGGGTGCCTGTCGCCGCTTTTGCATTGGGTACCGAAGGCTTCGGGGTGCCTGTCGGCGCACCTGCAGAGTAGGCGGCGGGGCGCGGGGCAGGGGAGGCTGCCCGGCCGGCCCACCAAAAAAGGCCACCCCAGCGGGGTGGCCTTTTTTAACTATAATTAGAAGCGGGGAAGGGCGGTTGCTTACTTCACGATGGCGAGCTGGCGGGTCATGGTTTCGTCGCCGTTGCGGATTTGGAGCGAATATAGGCCCGAAGCCAGATTAGCCAGGTTGAGCTTGTTGGTAAAGTTGTCGCGGGCGGTGCCTGCGTACACCTGCTGGCCCAGGGCGTTGGTCACCAGCACGTTCAGGCTGCCTTTGGCGTTGGCCCCGTGGATTTCGAGGTCGAAGGCGCCGGTGGCCGAGGGGTTGGGGAATACCGAGATGGCCCGCACAAGGGCCTCCGAATTGGTAGCCGTCACCACGCTGGTCGTGATGCTGAGGTCATCAATATAGAGGTTGCTCTGCAAGGCATTGCTGAAGACGTGGAAGCCCACGTACTGCGTGCCCGCGCCGGGCGCAAACACGGCCACGGCTGGCGTAGAGGTGCCGTTGGCCAGCGCGTAGCTGGTATTGGTGATGTTGGCATTGCTGTAGAGCGTGGTAGTCTGGCCGGCTACGGTGGCGCTGGGCCCCACCTTCACTTCCAGCTTCTCGACGAAGCTCGACGGGCTGTTGGCAATGCCCTCGGCGCGGTAGCGGAAGGCCACCTGGTAGCGGGTGCTGGCGGCCGTAGTCAGGGCCGGGGTAAAGAACCAGTCATCGGCGGCACCGGTGTTGGTGACGGGGTTGGTGTAGCGCAGGGCGTTGTTGCCGGCGTAGGGCGCCGTGCGGTTGACGCTCCAGGTAGCCTTGTCGTTGTTGGCATCGAGCACCGTGAGGCCGCAGGGCAGGCCCGTCGCCACGCTCTCGAAGCCCTCGGAGTAGGGGAAAGCCGCCACGCTCGTAGCAGCGTTGCAGAGCGTGCCGAAGCCCACCGGCCCGGCCAGCAAGCTGCCGCTCCCGCCGCCGGGGCAGGTGCTGCGCACGTAGAGCTGGTAGCTGGTGCCCGGCTGCAAGCCCGTGAGCGTAGCCGGCGAGCCCGTAGCGGTAACCGTGGTGCCGCTGGTAGCCGGCTGGAAGCCCACCGGCCCATAAATGAGCTGGTAGCTGCCCGTGGCGCTGGCATCGGTGAAGGTGACGGTGGCCGTGGTGGCGGTGGTGCCCGTAACGGCCAGGGCGGTGGGCGTAGCGCAGGTGGGGGCGGGGGCCAGCCCCAGTTCCATCCCCAGGCGGAAGGCGAAGTTGGGGGCTAGGTCAGTCCAGCCGATTTCGCCAAACTGCGAGTAGAAAAACGTGTTGGTTCGCACCGGGGTTTCGGCCTGGGTAGCCAGGCTGATGCCCGAATTGGACGCCTCCCGCACGCCCAGGTAAAAGGTGCTGGGAAGCTGGATGGCCGGTAGCGGCACCGTGACGTTGCCGCCGGCGGCGGTGCGGTTGCGCACCGGCGAGGAGTAGAGGAGCTTGCCGGGCAGCCCGTTGCCGCCCGTGGCGTCGTAGAGCAGCACCTGGTAGGCGGTAGTAGCCCCGGCGCTGGTAGCCGCTACTGCGCCAAACGAGAGGATGGCGTCGGTGGGTACCACGGTGCTGCTCACCGTGAACTTGGTTGCCAGCACCGAAGCAGAGTTGCTGAATATGCTGAAGGCGCTGCTGAAAGGCTTGGCCGGGTTGATGTAGCTCAGGCGCGTGGCCGATACTATCTGCCCGGTGGTGGTCGAGTTGTTGGTATTGTCGTTGTCGGCCGGCACGCTCACCGTAAAGAGGTTGTTGCCCGCCGTCATCGTGGCCGGCAGGTTGCCCAGCGGCACAATGGCGGTAGCACCGGCGGCCAGCGAGGCTATCGTAGCGCTGGCCCCGAAGGTGTTGGCCCCCGTCACGCTGAGCGTCACCGGGATGTTGGCCTGCGTAGCAGTGCCCAGGTTGGTGACGACGGCGCTCACCGGCTGCGGCAGGGCGGTGGGCGAAGCCACCTTGCCCAGCGTGTAAATCACCCGCACGGCAATGTCATTGGTGGGCGGCAGCGACGGCGTGAAGCGGAACGTGCGGCCCGCATCGGGCAGTGCCACCGAGGCAATACTAAGCACGTTGAGCAAGCCGCTGGACGATACGGAGAAGAAGTTGGCCGGGGTGGCCGTGCTCCAGTCGTCGCCCGCACCCTTGGCCATTTGCACCAGCTGGCCGGTCGCAAAGCCGCTGCCCTTCACGCCTACCTGGGCCAGGCGGGCGGTGGGCGTGTTGGTGCTGGCCGTGGCCGCGTCATACACCAGGTCTACCACGTTGGTGGTTTCGTAGAGGCGCACCTGAAAGCTCATGTTGGCCAGCTGGGTGGGCGATACTTGCAGCTTGTCCTGCACGTTCTTCCACTGGATGGTGCACACCCGGTTGGGCGCGGTGCCAGTGGTGCTCACCCGGTACTCGGCCCCACCCGCCGAGCCTTCTTTAAGGTCGATGTTGAGTGGCGCGATGATAAACGGGTTAGCCGCACTCTGGAAAGGGTCGGTCGAAGCGCCGCCTTCGTTGATAAACATGGCGGTCGCTGTGGGCGCCGCGCTACCCAGCCGGATAAAGCCATTGGTATTTAGGACAAACTGCGTAAACGTCGTCCCGTTGAATACAAACGAAAAGCCAATGTCCTGCGCTGTCGAGTTGGCGTCGTCCGTATTAGCCGTGGCAATGGCCGTGCCCGTAGCCGCGAGGTCGGTGTAAGTAGTAACGCTGTTGGTAGTTGTGCCTACGGTATAGCTGAGCGTTTGCGCCCGTGCTCCGGCCGTGGCCCCGCCCAGCAGCAGGGCCGCCAGGCCCAGCTGCCGCCACCAGGAGTTGCAGGAAAATACCCGAGTGTAAGGGTTTGCCATCTGAGAAAATTAAAAGTGAAAAAGGAGCCGAAGAAGGGAAAAAAGCTGAAATCAAAAAGGGACCCGCTAAAAAGACAGGCCGTTTGAGCGGTAAAAGTCCAGCTAAAATTCTTGCGCCCACAAGATGCTACTTTTTTGTTAAACTTTAGCGTTTTCAGCCCCTGGTATTTCACATCCCGGTAAGGTGGTAATGCCTTGAAGTTGGGGCTTCAGCAGGCGTGGCCCCAACTTTGGCCTCCCTATGACTTCTTCTAAAATAAACAGACTTCGGGTGGGGCTCTTCGGCGCCGGGCGCGTAGCCTCCGCGCTGGCCCCGGCGCTGGCTGCTGCCGGGCACCAGGTGGTGTTTGTGGCCAGCCGCACCCTGGCCTCCGCCCAGGCGCTGGCCGCCGCCCTGCCGGGCTGCGCTACGCTGCTTCAGCCGGCGGCGCTGGCCGCGCCGCCCGCCGCCGATGTGTACCTGCTGGCCGTGCCCGACGCCGCTGTGCCCGAGCTGGTAGCGGCCGGCGCGTGGCCCGCCGGCGCGCTGCTGGCTCACGTAGCCGGCGCCCTGCCCCTAGCTGTCTTTGCGGCCCGGCCACAAGTGCGGGGCGGTGTGCTCTATCCCCTCCAGACGTTTAGCCCTGGCCGCTGCCTCGACTGGCCCACCGTGCCCCTGTTTGTGGAAGCCGCCGAGCCCAGCGCCGAGGCTACGCTGCTGGCCCTGGCGCGCAGCCTGAGCCAGCGAGTGGCGCGGCTGGGCTCGGCCGAGCGGTTGCGCCTGCACCTGGGGGCCGTGTGGGCCAGCAACTTTACCAATCACCTGCTGGGCGTGGCGCAGCAAGTACTGGCCGAAGCCGGCCTGCCCTTCGAGCTGCTGCATCCGCTGGTGCGCGAAACCGTGGACAAGGCCCTCGCCGCCCAGCCCTCGCCCTACGCGGTGCAAACCGGCCCCGCCGTGCGCCACGACGCGCCCACGCTGGCCGCCCACGAGGCGGCGCTGGTGGCGCACCCGGCCTGGCAGGCGCTGTATGGGCAGCTCACGGCCAGTATCCAGGCGGCGGCTGGCCCCGTTGGCTAAGCTGCGGCCGCCTGCCTTAACTTTGTGCTTTGCATCAGGCCCTGTGGGCATCCGTATTTTGACTCCCTCGACAATTATATTTCACTTCCAGGATGGCCAGCCCGCCCAGACGCACGTGGCCGTCAGTGGCGAATCGGTCCTCGAAGTAGCCCTCGACAACGGCATCCAGCTCCAGCACAATTGCGGCGGGGTGTGCGGCTGTAGTACCTGCCACGTATACGTAGACCAGGGTGGCCACGAACTGCCCGAGATTTCGGACAAGGAAGAAGACTTCATCGACCGCGCCATCAACCCGCGTATCACCTCGCGCCTGGCCTGCCAATGCGTGCTGCCCAACGAGGCCGTGCAGCTGGTCGTGACCGTGCCGCCCCAAAACTTCCTGGGCCACTAGGGTAAGTTATGAGTTAAAAGTTATGAGTTAGGAGTTGGCTTTGCTGGCTGCTCTGCTCAAAACAACCAACTCATAACTCATAACTTTCAACTCATAACTCAAACAACGTGAACCACTACGAGCCGCCCATCCAATGGGCCGACCACGAAGACGTCGCCATTGCCCTCTACGAAAAGTTTGGCGATGACTTTACGGAAGCCAAAATCTACCGCATCCGCTTCACTGAGCTGATTGACTGGGTGCTGGGCCTACCCAACTTTGAGGGCACTCGCGAGCAAGCCAACGAAGGCCACCTGGAGCAGATTCAGGCCAAGTGGGTGTACGAGTGGCGCGACCACCAATAGGCCGCTCGGCATAACCCGCCCGCCCGGTGTGCGTATGACAACGCCGGCCCGGCTGGCTTCCCTAAGAAGCTAGCCGCAAGCCGGTAGTGCATTTTTTTCTTTTTGCCGAACACATGAAAACCGGGACTGTAAAATTCTTCAATGAAGCCAAAGGCTTTGGCTTCATCACCGACGATACCACGAAGGAAGACTTCTTCGTCCACATCACCGGCCTCAACGGTGGCCAGATTCAACAAAACGACCGCGTGGAGTTTGAAACGCAGGAAGGCCGCAAGGGCGTGAATGCCGTGAACGTGCGCCGCGTGTGAGGCCCCGGCCCCGCGTAGCCCAGTTCAAGAATACCTAGTAAGCGCCCCTGCCGCCCGTCGGCAGGGGCGCTTTGTGCGTGTGCCGATGGGGCCGCCGTACCTTGCACCCACGCTATTGCTTACCCCATGCCCGCCCCCCCCGTGCCTGTGCCCGCTCCCGAAACGCCCGCCCCGGGCGCCGATGAGCTGTTGCCCGGCCCGGGGCAGGGCAGCCGGCTGGCGCGGGCCGTGCCCGGCCTGGTACGCTGGCCCAACTTGGCTATTATGCTGCTGAGCATGGTGCTGGTGCGGGCCATGCTGCTGCCAGGCCAGCCGCTGGGCGTGGTGCTGGCGCCGCGCTACGGCCTGCTGGTGCTGGCGGCGCTGCTGGTAGCGGCGGCCGGCTACATCATCAACGATTACTACGACGTCAAGATTGACGCCATCAACCGGCCCGACCGGCTGGTGGTGGGCCGGCTGCTGCGCCGCCGCCACGCCATGCTGGCCCACGTGCTGCTGAGCGGGCTGGGGGTAATACTGGCGATGACAATCTCCTGCACGCTGGGCTGGGTCACGATGGGCGCGGCGGCGCTGCTCTGGGGCTACTCGGCCCGGTTTAAGCGGCTGGCGCTGGTGGGCAACGTCAGCATCGGGGCGCTTACGGCGGCGCTGGTGCTGCTGCCGGAGTTGCAGCTGCTGACCGGCCGGCAGGCGGTGTGGCTCTACGCACTGGCTGCTTTCCTGCTCACGGTGGTGCGCGAAATCGTGAAAGACCTGGAGGATATGCGCGGCGATGCCCAGCACGGCTGCCGCACGCTGCCGCTGGTGTGGGGCGTGGCGCGCAGCAAGTGGGTAGCCGGTTTTTTCCTGGCTTGCCTTGTGCTGCTGGTGCTGGGCGCGGCCTGGCAGCTGCTGGCCTGGGGCCGCTGGCCGCTGGCGGCCTGGCTATTGGTGCTGGTGCTGCTGCCGCTGCTGGAGCTGGCCCGGCGGCTGGCCCGCGCCGACCGCCGCCGCCATTTCCGGCAGCTCAGCGCCTGGTGCAAGGGCATCATGCTGGCGGGTATTCTCAGCATGCTGCTGGTGTAGAAACCGGGTGGGCTAACGCCTTGGCAATGCGTAAGCTGCGCAAGCCAGGTGGCCTGGTACTGGCTGCCAGGCGCTTTAGGCAAATAGGTTTGGGACTGCACATGAAGGGTTAATGTACTGGCGAGCCAACCGCTAGGGGTTAAAATCCGTTGAGGTACCCAACACACTCCTTTTTTCTAGTTTCTATGCGCTTTTTTCCGCTCTTAGTAGGGCTGCTGAGTTTGGCATCCGTTAGCTTCGCCCAAACCCCGCCCGGCGACCCGCCCTTGTCGGTGAAGGCTCCCAAGCCGCCCAAGCGAATTACCATCCTGCCCGTGCCGGTGCTGTTTTATCAGCAGGAAACCGGCGCTGGCTACGGCCTCGGTGGCCTGCTGAGCGGCCGCCTCGGTACTGACACCCTCACGCGCGCTTCCAACGCCCGCGCCCAGTTCTGGACCACTCAGAAAAGCCAGTCGCTGTTCCAGTTTGTACACACTATCTATTCGCCCGGCGAGAAATATTACCTCAACGGCGAGGTCAGCCTCTATAAAAACCGCCTCTACTACTTCGGCATCGGCAACGACGAGCCGCAGGTGAGCAAAGACAACCGCTCCTTCCTGGATTTTCAACTGTTCATCATCAACCAGCGCTTCCAGAAAAGCATTGCCAAAAATCAGTTTCTCGGCCTGCAATACCGCCTCTCGCGGGTGTATAACCTCAATCAGGAACAGGGCCGGGTAAACGACGACGGCGACGCCATCCCAGTGACGGGCCCGAACTCGCAGAATTACTTCCTGCAAGACCCCCGCATCCAGCAGGATTTGCGCCAGACGCGCAACTTTAGCCTCTCCGGCGTGGGCCCGGTCTACACCTTTGATAGCCGCGATGTGGCCCTGGCCGCCTCCAAGGGTAGCCTGCTCGACTTGCAGGTAATGTTCAACGGCAAGTTTGTGGGCTCTGACTACAACTTTGTGCGCTACCAGGTGGATGCCCGGCACTACCAGCGCATTTTCAGTGATAAAACCATCCTGGCGCTGCAATTCCTAGGGCAGTTTCACTCCGGCAACGTGCCGTGGTACGGCCTCGCTGGCATCGGCGCCAACCTCGGCGGCACGCTCTACAACAACGCCAACCTTATGCGCGGCATTTATGAGCAGCGCTTCCGCGACCGCCAGATGGTATCGGCCCAGGCCGAGTTGCGTCAGCACTTGTTCTGGCGCATCGATGGTGCCGCTTTTCTTGGAGCGGGTCAGGTCGGCTACAACCTGAAGGACTACAGCTTTGGCGGCATCCATACGGCCGGCGGCGTGGGCGCACGCTTCAACTTCATCCGCCGCGACCGCGTGAACCTGCGGTTTGACTATGCCTTTGGCACCGACCCGGGCTTTTATTTCGCCATCGGCGAGGCGTTTTAAGCTGACGCGTATAAAAGCCATAAGTTGAAAAGGCTGCGCCTCCGGAAAGGGAGCCGCAGCCTTTTTTTGGCTAACTAAATTAGCTAGACAATACTCGGAGCTATTCGCTGTATTTTAGCTAATTGCTTGATTGTATTGATGAAATTAAAATGAAAAAGCAAAGTTCAGGTAAAAATTAGCGCGCTATTTCCTATCCTTAGCACGGCCGGGGCGTACACAAGCTCCTCTATGGACCAACTTGCTCAGCCGGCCCGCTTCCACTCCACGCGCGAAGCCACGGCTACCACCCACCCGGCCCTCCTTTTCCAGCCGCCCACCGAAGAACAATTACTGCACCAGGCCGAGCGCGCGTTGCACCGGCAGCTGCCACCGCCCAGTGCGGCGCTGCAAGCCTGCATTATCATCCCGGCCAAGGATGAGGCTGCCTCACTGCCCGCCACCCTCGCCGCCCTTGCCGCCCAAACTACCCTCGGCGGCCAGGCTCTTCCTTCGGGCATGATAGAAGTTATTGTGCTGGCCAACAACTGCCTCGACCGTACTGCCGCCGCCGTGCGGCAGTCGGCTCGCCGCCACCCCAGCCTTGTTATTCACGTGGCCGAAGTGCAGCTGCCGCGCCCGCAGGCCCACGTAGGCCGCGCCCGCCGCCTGCTGCTCGACGAGGCGGCCCTGCGCCTTGAACGCACCATCGGCCCCAACGGCGTGCTGCTCAGTACCGACGCCGATACACTCGTGGCCTCCACCTGGGTAGCCGCTACGCTTCGCGAAATCGAAACCGGTGCCGAAGCCGTGGGGGGCCGTATTCTCACCCAAACGCCCGCCGCCGTAGAGCCCTGCCCGGTGCGCCGCATCCAGCTGCGCGATGCCGCCTACCGCGTGCTGCTGCGCCAGCTCGAAGACCAGCTGGACCCCTGCACCGCCGACCGCTGGCCCTGCCACCACCAGCACTACGGCGCCAGCCTCGCCCTCACAGTGCGGGCCTACCGCCAGGTGGGTGGCCTGCCCGCCGTGCCTTTTCTGGAAGATGAGTCGCTGTGGCAGCTGCTGTTGCAGCATGACCTGCCGGTGCGCCATAGCCCGCACGTGCAAGTGTACACCTCGGCCCGCCGTTGCGGCCGCGTAGAAGTCGGCCTGTCGTGGCAGCTACGCGAATGGGAAAACCTGACCGAACAGCAACGCGAGCCCCTGGTGCCGTGCCCACACGAACTGGTGCGCGTGTGGCGCGCGCGCCGCCGCCTGCGCGCTTGGTGGCAGCAAGGCGCCCAGGCCGCTGGCCCCGAGCTAGCCCGCCTAGCCCGCGCCGTAGAAGTACCCACCGCCGACCTGCTTAAGCAAGCGCGGCTGGCTACCACCTTCGGGCAGCTCTGGCACTGGGTGGAAGCCACGCGTGGGGCCGTACTACCCGTACCGCTCAGCGGCGCCCTGAAAGACTTACGCGCCTATCTGCGCACAGGCGTGCTGCAAGCTGGCTAAAAGGGAGACAGTAATAGTAGGGAGCGGGGCCAAGCCCCGCTCTCTATTTATCGCTTATTGCTTTGAAAATAAGTCGAGCCGGTATTTGTCGGCGCGGTGGCCGTGCAAATGACTAAGCACCCTGCCCGTACCGGCTTTTTGCAAAAAAAACTCGTGTACCTCGTCGCCGGTCTGTGGGTAGTCGGGTACTATGGGCGTCCAATGAACCAGTAGCAACTGCGCTCCCGTTGGCAGCGCGCCCAGCATGAGGTCGGCGGCGCGGGCTAGGTCGGCAGGCGACCAGTAGTAGCCCACCTCTGAGAGTAAAATCAGGTCAAATTGCCCTGCGGGAAATTCGCCGGGCACCTGCATTTTGCGTAGCTCCACCTGCGGTAAGTTGGCGCACCGCTGCCGGGCCTGGGCCAGCGCAGCCTCGCTCACGTCCACACTCAGTAGCTGGCCGCAACGCTGGGCCAGCTGCGCCGTGAGCACCCCGATGGAGGAGCCAATCTCAAAAGCCCGCTCGTAGCGCGGCTGGTCAAGGGCCGCCAGGGTATCAGCATATTTCGCCCGTTCATAAGGGCTGCTGGCAAAAGCCCAGGGGTCTTCATTGGCCCGGTATACATCGTCGAAGTAGCCGGGCGCCAAGGTGTTTGGCTGATTGGTGTTCATGAGGCAGAGATTGGCTCAAAAAAAACTTCAGTAGGTTGGGCAAAGTGCGCCAGCATGGCCTCCGAAAGTAAGAAGCCGCTGGGGTCGTCGGTGATGGTGCCGGGGGCCAGCTGCGAGCGGTGCGCCGCAATGGCCCGCTGCTTCTGCGCCAGCACCTCCCCAATATCCAGACGAAAGCCCCAGCCCTCGCCGGGCTGGGGCAGGTCGGCATCGGCGGCGCGCTCCCAGGCCCACACTACGTACTCGAGGCGGCGCGGGGGCTGGGGCAGGCTAGCCAGCGCGGCAGTGGTGAGCAAGCTGGTGGCGCGGTGGTCGGGGTGCGGGTCGCGCCGCCAGGGCGTGAGCACGGTAGCCGCTTGCTGCTGGGCTATAAAATCGGCCAGCCGGGTGGCAGCCTCCTCAAAGGCCAGGCCTGCGCTGGGCACTTGGCTATCGGGCAATCCGAGGTATAGCACGTTATTTTCATCAACACCCAACACGGCCAGCGCGTGGCGCAGCTCAGCGTAGCGCAACTCGCGGCGAGCGGCGGGCGAAAATTTCTGTGAGTGCGGATGCGACATCGTGCCATCGCTCACCAGCACGGCAGCGACTTCCTGGCCCGCCTGTCGCAGCAGGGCCAGCAGGCCACCGCAGCCCAAGGCCTCGTCATCGGGATGCGGAATAATGATGACCGTGCGACCCAGCGTAGCCGCGTGGCTGGCCGGCCGCACCGGGTAAGTATCAAAAGGAAGCGCAGTCATGGAAAAGGAAATCAACTAAAAAAAGACCTGCTAACGCTAAAAAAGCTGGTAGGCCGGCTTGTCTGAAGCCAGGGCAAAATGCCCCACGTCGGCCTGAGCCGCATCGGGGGCGGGCTGGCGCAGGTAGTGCGTCAGGTCGCGGTGCAGGCGCTCAAACGGCTCGGGCTGGAGCAGGCCCCGGGCTCCTACGCTACGCTCAGCCAGGCGCAGGGTTTGGAGGCAATTGTCCTCCGTAATGGTGCGCAGCGCATTAACGTACGAGCTGGTGGAGGTTAGCCGGGCGGGCAGCACTGGCTCGCTGGCCGTGGCGGGCAAGGCGGCATGCTCGGCTGCGCCGCGCAGCCAGAGTTGGCCAGCCTCGTGCAGGGCCAGCATCTCGCCCAGGCGCTGGCGCTGGTAGGGGTCGTCGGTGCGGCCCACGCGGCGTAGGAAGCGGCGGGTTTCATCGAGTACAGCGGCGGCGCCGCCCAACTGCACGGCCGCAAAGCGCGCCGCGCCGCCCCCAAACCACGGGGCGCGGTAGTAGTCGTTGGGCTGGCCGATAAGGTCGTCCTTTCCGATTTCGAGGCCCGTAAAGTCGGCCCGAAAGCTAGCCGTGGCCCGCATCCCCAGCGGCCGCCAAAAGCTGCGGTCCAACGCCGGGCGCTGCTCATCGGCGCGCAGCAGCACGAGCTGCCAGCCGGTGGGCGCGGGCGGTGGGCTAGCCACCGGAGTAGGAGTGGGGCCTTGGTCGAGGCGGGTGGGCCTGGCAGGCGCGGGCGGAGCCAGCAGCGCGCCCGTGAGCACGGGCCGGGTGATGTGGCCTGAGCCCGAAGCAAAGGTTTTGGCCCCCAGCAGGCGGTAGCGGCCCTGCGCACCGGCTTGCGGCTCCAGGCGCACGCCATCGGCGGGGTTCTCCGTGTTCCAAACACCGAATACGTGGCCGGCGCGGGCATCGACGGCGGCGCGGGCCAACTGCGCGGGGCTGCCGAAGCAACGGATTAGCAATAGCGCATTGACGTGGCCTTCCCAGAGGCGGCCCACCGCCAGGTTGCCCCGCCCGATGTGGTAGAGGGCTTGCAGCAGCGGCAGCGCGGCGGCCGGCTCGCCCAGGCCCGCGCCGCCCAGGCTGGTTGGCAGCGCCGCCGTGAGCAGGCCCGCCGTGCGCAGCCACGCCATTTCCTGGGTCGGGAAGCCGCCTACCTCATCGGTCGCGGCGGCCTGGGCCAGCAGGCGCGGGGCTAGCTGGGCGGCGGCGGCGACTACGCTGGCGGGCGTGGGGCTAGCCGCGGCGGGCGCTTCGGGGGCAGAATAGGCCGGCTGGTCGGCGGGCGTGAAGTCGGTCATTTAAACGAGCGAAAGCGTGAGCAAACGGTTAAGCTAACTTAACTCTAAACCTGGGCCGCAAGTTGCCAAATAAGCCCGGCTGGCCCGGCAGTAGGTTTTTTTTCTGAATTGCCCGGCGGCCCCCGGCCCGTGGGGCTACCTTTGCAGCGCCAAACCCTTACCGCGGTTGGCCGGGTAGGGGCGAGGCAGCTTTTGCACTCCGCACAGCATTTTACCCCCTAAACTTTCCCTGCCAATGTCCGCCGCTCGCCCCATTCGCGCCGCCCTGCTTTCCGTGTACCACAAAGACCGGCTGGCCCCGCTGGTTGCCACGCTGCGCCGCCTGGGCGTCACGCTGTACTCCACGGGTGGCACCCAGCAGTTTCTTGAAGAGCAAGGTGCCGAGGTAATCGCCGTGGAAGACCTTACCGGCTTCCCCGAAGTATTCGGTGGTCGCGTCAAAACGCTGCACCCCAAGGTATTCGGCGGTATTCTGCACCGCCGCCACGAGGCCGGCGACCTGGCCCAGGCCGAGCAGCACGGCATTCCGCCCATCGACCTGGTGGTGGTTGACTTGTACCCGTTCGAGGAGACCGTAGCCAGCGGGGCCGCCGAGCAGGACGTGATTGAGAAAATCGACATCGGCGGCATCTCGCTGCTGCGCGCTGCCGCCAAAAACTACCGCGACGTGCTCGTGGTCAGCTCCCGCGACCAGTACGAAGCCGTGACCGAGCTGCTGGAAAAAACCAACGGCAGCCCCAGCCTCGACGACCGCCGCCACTACGCCGCCGCCGCCTTCCAGACCACCAGCCACTACGACACCGAGATTTTCAAGTACGTGAGCCAAGGTACGGAGCTGGCAGCCAAGGCGAACAACGAACAACGCGCAACGAACAACGAGCCCGTTACGCCGCTGCGCTACGGCGAAAACCCCCACCAGGCCGGGGCTTTCTACGGCGATTTGTCGGCGCTTTTCGAGCAGTTCCACGGCAAGCAGCTGAGCTACAACAACCTCGTGGACGTGGATGCCGCCGTGCAGCTCATGCGCGAGTTTGCGGGCGGCCCGCCCGCCGTGGCCATCCTCAAGCACACCAACGCCTGCGGCGTGGCCCAGGCCGCCGACCTGCACACCGCCTACCTCAATGCCTTCGCCTGCGACCCGGTATCGGCCTTTGGCGGCGTCATCATCGTGAACAAGGAAGTGGACCTGGCTACGGCGGAGGAGCTGAACAAGCTGTTCTTCGAAGTGCTTATCGCCCCCGGCTTCGCTACCGACGCCTCGCCGATTTTGCGCAGCAAGAAAAACCGCATCCTGCTACTTCAGAAGCCGGTCGAGTTTCCGAAAAAGCAAATCAAAACCCTGCTCAACGGCATCATTGAGCAGGACGCCGATATGCAAATCGAAACGGCTCCTGACTTCCGCACCGTCACCGAGTCGGCTCCTACGGCCGAGGAAGTAGCGGCCCTGGAGTTTGCCAACAAAATCTGCAAGCATACCAAGAGCAACACCATCGTGCTGGCCCGCCCCGGCCAGCTGCTGGCCTCCGGCGTGGGCCAGACCTCGCGCGTGGATGCCCTGCGCCAGGCCATCGAGAAGGCCGCTAGCTTCGGCTTCGACCTGAACGGCGCCGTGATGGCGTCGGACGCGTTCTTCCCCTTCCCCGACTGCGTCGAAATCGCGGCCGCCGCGGGCGTGCGCGCCGTGGTGCAGCCCGGCGGCTCCATCAAGGACCAGGACAGCATCGACGCCTGCAACCGCCTGGGAATGGCGATGGTGCTCACCGGCGTGCGCCACTTCAAGCACTAAGACGAGGTAGGCGGGCGTTAGAGCCCGCTGCGCAAAACGGCGAAGTAGGGCGCGTAGCAAGTGCGCCCCGCTTCGCCGTACCTTTGCTACTTACTACCGCTCCCTATTCCGCGCTGCGCTATCTAAATGGGTTTTTTCAATTTCCTGACCAGCGACATTGCCATTGACCTGGGCACTGCCAACACGTTAATCATTCACAATGACAAGATTGTGGTGGACGAGCCCAGCATCATCGCCAAGGACCGTACCACCAATAAAGTCATCGCTGTCGGCTCCAAGGCCCAGCAGATGCACGAGAAAACCCACGATAATATCAAGACTATCCGCCCGCTGAAGGATGGCGTTATTGCCGATTTCCACGCGGCCGAGGAGATGATAAAGGGCCTCATCCGGCTCATCGACACCCGCAACCGGCTGTTTCAGCCCTCGCACCGCATGGTTATCTGCATCCCGAGCGGCATTACGGAAGTAGAAAAGCGCGCCGTCCGTGACTCGGCCGAGCACGCGGGCGCCAAGGAAGTATGGATGATTCAGGAGCCGATGGCCGCCGCCATCGGCATCGGTATCGACGTGGAGCAGCCGGTCGGGTCGATGATAATCGACATTGGGGGCGGCACTACCGAGATTGCGGTTATTGCCCTCTCGGGCATCGTGTGCGACCAGTCGATTAAGACGGCCGGCGACGTATTCAACCAGGATATCCTGGACTACATGCGCCGGCAGCACAACCTGCTCATCGGCGAGCGCTCGGCTGAGCGCATTAAAATCGAAGTGGGCGCGGCCCTCACCGAGCTCGACGTGACGCCCCCTGACTACGAGGTGCGCGGCCGCGACCTGATGACAGGTATTCCGAAAGTTATCAAGGTCACGTCGTCGGAAATCGCTATTGCCCTCGACAAGTCGGTGGCCAAAATCGAAGAAGCCGTGCTCAAGGCGCTGGAAATCAGCCCGCCCGAGCTGTCGGCCGACATCTACGAAAACGGTATTCACCTCACCGGCGGCGGTGCGCTGCTGCGCGGCCTCGACAAGCGCCTGGCCGCCAAAACCAAGCTGCCCATCCACATTGCCGAAGACCCGCTTCGCGCCGTGGTGCGCGGCACCGGCAAGGCCATCAAGGACATTCAGGGCTTCCGGGGCGTACTCTTAACGTAGTGAACAATAGGCAATGAGCAGTGGGCGATTGGTGGCTGAGCCGCTAATTGCTCACTGCTCATTGTTCATTGCTAATTGACTCATGCGTAATCTCATCGCGTTTCTGCTGCGCTTCCAGGGAGTGATGCTCTTTGTGCTGCTGGAAGTGGTGAGCCTGTTTTTGTTCGTCACCAACAGCTCGTACCAGCGGGCGGCGTTCTTTAATTCGGCCAATACCTACGCGGGGGCCGTGCTGGCCCGCCGCACGCAGGTGCTCGACTACTTCCGGCTCGATGAGCTGAACCACCAGCTGTTGGTAGATAATGCCCAATTGCGCCAGCAGTTGTACCCGCCCGACTTCACCCGGCGCGAGGCCGACTCGCTGCCGGTGGGCCGCGACACGCTGGGGCACATCATCTACCGGCACCTGCGGCCCGACCCCAGCCAGGCGCTGGCTAGCTCAACGGGCCTGCTTGGCCTAAGCCCCACGGCCAAGCCCAAAAAGCCCAACCCGCTGGCCCGACCCGATACGCTGCTGCTCGGCGGCGCCCGCATCGCGACCCGCGATGTGGAATACCCGCTGGTGCCGGCCCGCATTCTCAATAACTCGCTCCGCGCGGTGGATAACTACTTGACCCTGAACGTAGGCACCGCCGATGGCGTGCAGCCGGGCCTGGGCGTGGTGGGTGCCGCCGGCGTGGTGGGCCAGGTAAAAGCGGCCAGCGAGCACTACTCAACCGTATTCTCCTTACTGCACTCCAAGATGGCCATCGCCGCCAAAATAAAGCGCGACGGTACCTTTGGCAGCGTGAAATGGCCCGGTGACGACTACAGCCACGCGCTGCTCGACTACATTCCGCGCCAGAACCGCCTGGTGCGCGGCGATACCGTGGTGACGTCGGGCTACAACGCCGTTTTCCCCGAGGGCGTGATGGTGGGCACCGTGGAGTCGTTTGTGAAGGAGCCGGACAAGAATTTCTGGACCGTGCGCCTGCGGCTGAGCGTCGATTTTAGCCGCCTTACCTACGTGTACGTGGTGCACAACCGCCCCCACACCGAGCGCGACTCGCTCGAAACGGCCGCCACCGCGCCCGAGCCCGCCCCGACCAAGCCACTCGTTAAGCCCACCCGCCCCCGCCGATGAGTGCAGTAGGAGTACTCGTGCGCCAGCTGCTGCGCTTCGGCTTCTTTGCCGGGATGCAGGTGCTCATTGTGGGGCAATTGTCGCTGTTTGGGCTCGGCTGGTGCTTTTTGTACCTGGGCTTCGTGTTGTTTTTGCCGCTACGCACGCCTATCTCCTTGCAGCTGCTGCTGGGCTTTTGCATGGGCCTGGCGATGGATATCAGCTACGACACGGGCGGGCTGCACGCCGCTGCTGCCGTGCTGCTGGCCTACCTGCGCCCGTGGGTGCTGCGCCTGCTCACGCCGCGTGACGGCTACGATGCCCAGGACACCGTGAACGTGCACCAGATGGGCTGGCAGTGGTTTATGGTGTACCTGCTGCTGCTGGTGGGCCTGCACCACCTGGCCTACTTCTTCTTGGAACTGGGTTCGTTTCAGCATCCGCTCATCACGCTGGGGCGGGTGGGCATGAGCATCTTGTTCACGAGCACGGCGCTGCTTATTATTCAGCTGCTATTCTTCCCGGTGCGGCGCAACCGCAGCTAGCTGGGGAAATACTGGCGGGCAAACTGCTGCGCATACGCCCGCACCTGGTCGCGCACGGCCCGAAACTGCGCTAGTACTTCCTCCTCGCTGCCGCTAGCCTTGGCGGGGTCAGGGAAATTGTGGTGCAACTTTTTGGCTGAAGATGGGAAAACGGGACATACTTCACTGGCGTGGTCGCACACGGTCAGCACATAGTCGAATGGCAGCTGCGCGTATTCGTCCACATGGTTGCTGGTATGGTGCGCAATGTCCACCCCGTCTTCTGCCATCACGCGCACGGCACATGGGTTGAGGCCGTGGGTTTCAATGCCGGCCGAATACACGGCGGCGCTGCTGCCAAGTAGCTGTTGAAGGTAGCCGTGCAATAGCTGGCTGCGGCACGAGTTGCCAGTGCAAAGCACCAGAATATTCTGTTTAGAAGGCACGAAAGGAAGTAGCGCGGACTTTTAGTCCGCAAGTGAATGCGTCAGGTACGAGCTACTAAGCTCGCGCTACGAGTACCAGCGGCGGCGCAGCCAAAAGGCTACATTAACCAGCGCAATGAGCGCCGGTACCTCAATCAGCGGCCCGATAACGCCCGCCAGGGCCTGCCCCGAGTTCAGCCCAAACACGCCGATGGCCACCGCAATGGCCAGCTCAAAGTTGTTGCCAGTCGCCGTGAAAGCTACCGACACGTTCTCCGCGTAGCTGGCTCCCAAGTACTTGCCGGCCGCGAAGCTGAGTCCGAACATAATGCCGAAGTACAAGGCTAGCGGCAGCGCGATGCGCAGCACGTCGAGCGGCAGGCGCACTATCAGCTCGCCCTTGAGGCTGAACATCAGGACGATGGTGAGCAGCAGCGCCACCAGCGTGAGCGGGCTGATGGCCGGAATAAATACGCGCTCGTACCAGGCATCACCCTTGAGGCGGCGCAGCACCAGCCGCGACAGCAGCCCCGCTCCAAACGGCAGCCCCAGGTACAGCAGCACGCTGGGCGCAATATTGCCGATGCTCAGGTGCACCGCGTAGCCTTTAAGCCCCACGTAGGGTGGCAGCACGGTGATGAACAGCCAGGCCAACACGCTGTAAAACAGTACTTGAAATATAGAATTGAGCGCCACTAGCCCGGCGGCGTACTCGCGGCTGCCGTCGGCCAGGTCGTTCCAGACCAGCACCATCGCGATGCAGCGGGCAATGCCGATGAGGAGGAGCCCCACCATGTAGGCCGGCTTGTCGGGCAGCAGCCAGGTGGCCAGCCCAAACATCAGCAGCGGACCAGCTATCCAGTTGAGTACCAATGATAAACCAATGATGCGCACGTTGCGAAAGACAGTTGGTAATTGCTCGTACTTCACCTTCGCCAGCGGCGGGTACATCATCAGGATGAGGCCCAGCGCCAGCGGTACGTTCACGGTGCCCACCGTGAAGTAGTTGACGGCCCGGCCCATGCCTGGCACGAAGTAGCCCAATGCTACACCCAGCGCCATCGCCAAAAAAATCCAGAGTGTGAGGCCTTGGTCCAGCGCCGATAGCTTGCGCTGCGCCAATGCTGCCGGTAGCGGCGGGCTAGGCTTATCCATAAAGGGAGAAGTAATTAGCAGGCGCACGCATCAGCCAGCCCGCAAACGGGGCCAGCGGTGGCCACTTCAAAAAAAGCGAGAAACTGCTGCTGCACCTGGCGCAGCAGCTCGGTATTGAGGCAGTAGCAAACGGTGAGGCCGTCAATTTCGCCCCGAATGAGGTCGAGCGCCTTTAGCTCTTGCAGATGCTGAAACACGGTGGTGCGTGCCAGCGGCAGCTCCGCCGCGATATCGCCCGAGATGCAGGTTTGCTTGCTGGCCAGCAGCTGGATAATAGCCACCCGCGCCGGATGGGCCAGGGCTTTGGCTACGCGGGCCAGCTGCTGCTGCTCGGCAGTGAAGGCGGTGGTTTTGGCGATGGTCATGAGCTAGTGGGTCTTGTATGTCGCAAACATACGACATAGTATGTCGTATGTTTGCGACATAGATTAAAAGGAACTGCTTGGCAACCCTGAAAAATGAGCAGCAAGACATAAAAAAACCGCGTCGGCTGGGCCGACGCGGCTAAGTAAAGCTGCTGTAGCGTGCAAATGGCCAGCTACTTGGCTGCAAAGAAATACGTAGCGGCCAGCTGGAAGCCCCGGTGATAGGCTTTGCTGCCCGTATCGTTGCCATCCGAGTCGTTGGGCACGAAGTTGACCAAGCCCAGGCCGTAGCCGAGCTGCACCTGCACGGGGCCCACGCGGTAGCCCACGCCGGCATTGAGACCCGCGTCGAAGCGGCGGGCAGTAAAGGTGATAGTAGGGGCGCCCAAGGAGTTGCCGGAGCCCGCCGAGCTGTTGTCGTTCTGGCGGTCGCCGTACTCCACGGAGAGCGAGCCGGGGTATTCCCCATTGGGAAGCTGAGTCGTAATATCGGGGTTGTCGCTGTTGATGGAGACTTTGTAAGAGCCACCGCCCCCCACGCCCACGGCTACGTAAGGCCCGGCAAAAAGCTGGAAGCCGTGGTCGCCGCCCGTCGTGTACACCACGTTGAGTGGCAGCTCCAGGTAGTTAAGGCGCGGTTTAATGGTGGCGCTCAAGTTCGTGGTGCTCACACCAAAGGGCACTTGCTGCGAGCCCTTGAGCTCCGCGCCTTTTTGCGAGAAGAGCAGGGATGGCTGAAACGCCACGTTGCCGAAGCTCAGGTTGAGGGTGCCGCCCACCTGCACGCCCAGCTGGTAGTTGGTGGCGTCGAGGCCCGTCGAGTTGCCGCTGTAGGAAAACGTGGTGAGGTTGGCGCCCAGCCGGGGGCCGAAGGAAATGCTGGTCTGCGCCTGGCTGGCTGAGGCCGTCAGCAGCAGTAGGGCAGTAGCGAAAGCGGGTACTTGTTTTTTCACAGAAAGCATTATTGGAAGAGTGAGGTATTAAAAAAGACGTCCAAAGCTAGCATCAAACCCGGCCCCCGCTGCCCGCGCCGTGTGGAGTTGGCCCAGTTCTGGCATCTTTGACGCAACAACTCTGGCCGTCTGGCCCGTCTTTATGCGCTATCTGCTGCTTTTCTGCTGTTTACTGATGACCGCCCTTCTCGCCGACTCGGCCGCCCCCGGCCCGCCCACGCCCTTCACCGCGCAGTGGAAGCAGATAGATGCCCTGCTGGCCAAGGAGCAGACGGCCACTGCCGCGCCCTTGGTCGAAAAAATATACCAGCAGGCCCGCCGCGAAAACAATGCCCCGGCCTACGTGCGGGCGCTGCTCTACAAAATCCGGCTGCTTGAAAACAAGGAAAACGACGCCGACGAAAAAGGCATTGCGCTGCTCGAAAACGACCTCAAAACGGCGCAGTTTCCGGCCCGGCCCATCCTGCACTCGCTGCTGGCTGGCCTGTACGCCGACTACTACAACCAGCACCGCTACCAGCTGTACCAGCGCACGGCGGGTGCCCAGCCCACGGCCGATAGTGCCACGCCCGGCGCTGCCGACGGCGGCAGTACCCTGGCCACCTGGGATGCCGGCCGGCTAGGCGCGGCCATCGTGCGGCACTACTACCAGTCGGTAGAAGACGAGCCCCAGCGCCAGTTCAAAACCACCCTGGCCGACCTCGGTGACCTCGCTACCGGCGGCGACGCCGAGGGCCGCGCCCTGCGCCCCACCCTCTACGACCTGCTGACCCAGCGCGCCATCGCGGGCCTGCAAAACCAGGAGCTGTACCTCACCCGCCCCGAGCAGCAGTGGCAGCCTACCGAGCCCCAGTTATTCGGCAGCGGCGCGGAGTTTGCCGCGCTGCGCCTGCTGGCCCCAGCCCCCGACTCGCTCAATGGCCAGCTGCACGTGCTGCACCTGTTGCAGCGCCTCACGGCTTCGCGCCAGCAGCTGGCTCCGCAAAACCTGGCTGCGCTGGCCGATATCGACTTGCAGCGCCTCGATTATCTGCACTCCATCACCCAAGGCACCGACCTGGCTAGTCAGTACGACCCCGCCCTGGCCCGCCTGGCTGACACCTATAAGGCGCTGCCCGTCAGCGCCGAGTTTATTGCCCGCCGCGCCGAGGCCCGGCGTGAAACCGACCCCGTGGCCGCCGTAGCCCTCACCCGCGAAGCCGAGGCGCGGTTCCCCACCTCGCGTGGCGCGGCCCGCGCGCGCCAGCTGCGCGCCGCCATCGAGCAGCCCGAGCTGGCCTTTACGGCTGCCGACGTGGTGATGCCCGGCCAGCCCTGGCGGTTCGACATCACGGCCCGCAACGTGACCGAGCTGCATGGCTGGGCCTACCGCATCACCCTTAAGGAGTGGCAGCAAGCCGAGCGCTACGACCCCCAAAACCGCACCTTTGCCCAGCGCTACGCCCGCGCCCTGAAGGCCGCGCCGGTCGCCACCTGGCCCATCACGGTGCCCGGCCAGCCGCTGACTTATAAAGAGCAGAAGCTGGCCGCCGCCGGCACCGCGCTGCCCGCCGGTTACTACCTCATCTTGCTCAGCAACAAGGCTCAGCTGGCCACCGCCGGCCAGCCGGCCGGCACCGTCACGGCCCACGCCGTGCTTGGCGCCAGCGCCCTGAGCGCCGTGCGCCGCACCAACCCCGCCACCGGCACCACCACGCTGCTGCTGCTCAATCGCCAGACCGGCGCCCCGCTGGCCGGCGTGCAAAACCAGCCGCGCTTCAACTTCTACAACCGCGAAAAATCGCGCGATGACAGCCGCCTGGGGGCCGTAGCTGCCACCGCCACCACGGGCGAAGTCGAAATTCCGGCCGCCGCCCGCCAGGCTGCTGCTACGCAGGGCAACGAGCAGCTGCGCGAGGTGCGTTCCTGGCTGGGCCGCGATACGCTGCTGACCACCGTTAATTCCTACTACTCTCCCGGGCAGGAAAACAACGATGCCCAGCCCCAGCGCCGCACGTTTCTCTTCACCGACCGCGCCATCTACCGGCCGGGCCAAACGGTTTATTTCAAGGGCATCCTGACCCAGCAGCTGCGCGGCCAGGCCAGCCTGCTCACCGGCCAGCCGGTGAGCGTGCGCCTGCTCGACGTGAATGGCCAAACTGTGCAAACGCTGCCCTTCACCACCTCCGACTTCGGCTCGTTCCACGGCTCACTGGTGCTGCCCACTGGCTTGCTCAACGGCGAGATGCAGCTCCAGACCGACGACGGCGGTCTCGCTTTCGCGGTGGAAGACTACAAGCGCCCGACTTTCCTGGTGACGCTCGACTCGGTGCCCGGCCGCCCGCAGCTGGGCCAGCCGCTCACCATCAGCGGCCGCGCCCGCGCCTATGCCGGCCAGGCCACCGACGGGGCCAGCGTGCAGTACCGCGTCACGCGCCGCGAACTGTGGCCGCTGTTCGATTACGGTTTTGGCGGCCGGGGCCGCAGCATTTACCCGCCCGGCCCGCGCGGCGGCAGCCAGGAAATTGCCCACGGCACCACTACCACCGATGCCGAGGGCCGCTTTGCCGTCACCTTCACGCCGCCGCTGGTACCCCAGCCAGCGGGCCGCTACGCCCCCGGCTACCTCTTTGAGGTAACCGCCGACGTGACCGACGCGGCCGGCGAAACCCGCACCGGCACCCGCAACGTGCCCCTCGGCCGCAACCCGCTCAGCCTGCGCTTTGCCGGCCCCGATGCGGCCGATAAAGCCAAGCTGCCCGCCTTCTCGCTCTTCGGTACCAACGCTACCGGCGAGCCGCTGCCCGCCACCGGCACCCTGCGCCTGCTGGCCCGCCGCTACCGCCCCAACCCGGCCGGCGTGCCCGGTACCGCCCCCGAAACCCCTGACAACGAGCTGCCCGCCGAGTTGGTCAAGTTGCTGCCCTTTGATACCCACGCCAGCCCCGCGCTCGACCTGCGCGCCGCCCTGGCCGGCCTGCCCACCGGCCGCTACCGCCTCGAAGCCCGCGCCGCCGGCCCCGACTCGGCCCGCGCCGTGCACGACTTCACGCTCTACGATTCGCAGGCCGCCACCGTGCCCTTCGCCACGCCCGACTGGTTCGTGGCCCTCACCGATACCGTGGCCCCCGGCCAGCCCGCTGGCATCCTGCTGGGCAGCAGCGAGGCCGATAGCCGCGTCCTGCTCGAAGTAGAGCGCGGCGGCCAGCTGCTGCGCCGCGAGTGGCTCACGCTCAAGGCTGGCGAGCAGCGTCGGCTGGCCCTCGAAAGCGGCCCCGCCACCGCGCCGGGCCCGCTCTACATCCACACCACGCAGGTGCGCGCCGGCCGCCTTTACCAGCATAATACTACCGTGCGCGTGGCCGAGCCGCCCCAGCCGCTCACGCTGGCCATCGCCACCTTCCGCGACAAGCTGCAGCCCGGCCAGCGCGAAACCTGGCGCGTCACCATCCATCAGGCCAACGGCAAGCCCGCCGATGCCGAGCTGCTCGCCACGCTCTACGACCAGAGCCTGGACGTATTCCGCGCCCACAGCTTCCAGGCGCTGGAAGCGGGCGAAAACTACTACCCGGCCCGGTTCGGGTGGGAGGGGGATTTTGGGCAATTGCGCTCCGATTTGCTGGAGCGGCAATACCCTTTGGCTGGACCGTTGGCAGTTGAATACCCTGTGCTGAATACCTGGGATGCCTCGGTAGTAAATAGGTTGCAGGGTAGAATCGGCGGCGTCCGAATTCAGCGGGGTGCGCCTGGTAATGGCACTACCGTAAGGATACGAGGTACTAACACTATCGCCGCCCAGGATATGCAGGCAATGCCCGCGCCGATGGCCGCCAAGATGGCTCAGGATGCCGCGAGTGGTAGGCTGAATGAAACAGTCACCGTCGGCTACGGCGCGCCCAAAAAGCCCGCAACTCCCGACCTCAATGCCGTGCCCACCCGCTCCGATTTCCGCGAAACGGCCTTCTGGCAGCCCGCCCTGCGCACCGATAAAAACGGCGACGTGGTGCTCGAATTTCAGATGCCCGAAGCTGTGACGCGCTGGCAGCTGCTGGCCCTGGCCCATGACAAAAGCCTGCGCTCCGGCCAGCTCGCCCGTCAGCTCGTCACGCAAAAGGAAATCCAGCTCACGCCCAACGCCCCGCGCTTCCTGCGGCCCGGCGACACGTTCACCTTCCCCGCCAAGTTCTCCAACCTCACCGACCACGCCACCAGCGGCACGGCCCAGCTCTTTTTGCTCGACGCCGCCACTGGCCAAGATATCACCAGCCAGTTGCTGCGCGGCCCCGCCCAGCAGCCCATAACGGCCGCCGCGCACCAGAGCACCGCGCTGGGCTGGGAAATCAGCCTGCCCGCCGACTTTGCGCCCGCCGCCGTCACCTACCGCGTGGTGGCGCAGGCCGGCGGCAAGACCGAAACGAAAAGCAAAAAACGAAATTCGGTAAACGAGCCTTCCTACTCCGACGGCGAGGAAAATACCCTGCCGGTGCTGCCCAACCGCATTCTCATCACCGAAAGCCTGCCGCTGCCCGTCGTAGGCCCCGGCACCCGGGAGTTTGAGCTGAAGAAGCTCACGAGCACCGCCAGCCCCACCCGGCGCAACTACTCGCTCACGCTGGAAATGACGGCCAACCCCGCCTGGTACGCCGTGCAGAGCCTACCCTACCTGATGGAGTATCCTTATGAATGCTCCGAGCAAACCTTCAGCCGCCTCTACGCCAACCTGCTCGCCGCCCAGATTCTCAAGGCCAACCCGCGCTTCAAAACCGTGCTGGCCGAGTGGATGCGCCAGGCCCAGAGCGGCACCGCCGCCCAGCAAAACGCCCTCGCCAGCAAGCTCGCCCAAAACCAGGAGCTGAAAAATATCCTGCTCCAGGAAACCCCCTGGGTACGCGACGCGCAGGGCGAAACCGAGCGCCTGGCCCGCCTCAGCAGCCTCTTCGACGAGCCGCGCCTGCAAGGCGAAACCGCCCGCGCCCTGGCCAAGCTCCAAGCCATGCAACTGCCCAGCGGCGCCTTCCCGTGGTTTGATAAAATGCCCGCCGACCGCTACATCACCCAGCTCATCGTGGTCGGCTTCGGCAAGCTCAAAAAGCTCGGCGCCTTCGATGCCAGCCAGCAAGACGCGGCCCGCGACATCCTCACCAATGCCCTGCGCTACCTCGACGCCGCCACCGCCGAAGACTATGCCCGCCTGCGCCGCCAGCCCGGCGTGAAGCTAGCCGAAAACCACCTGGCTGACCTGCACATTCAGGCGTTATACGCCCGCAGCTTCTGGCCCGCCCAGGCCGTGGCCGCGCCCGCTAAGGCCGCCTATACCTACTACCGGGGACAGGCCGCCACGTACTGGCCCGGCCAGTCGCGCTACCTGCAAGCCCAGGTTGCGCTGGCCGCGTTCCGCGAAAACGCCAAAGCCCCCGTGGCTTCCGCCATCCTGCGCGCCCTGGCCGAAAACGCTCTCCACAGCCCCGAGCTGGGTATGTACTGGAAGGAAGTGCGCGGCGGCTACTACTGGCGCGAGGCCCCCACCGAAACCCAGGCCACCCTCATCGAAGCGTTCGACGAGGTTAAAAACGACCAGAAGGCAGTCGATGAAATGAAGCTCTGGCTGCTCGCCCACAAGCAAACGCACAGCTGGGAAAGCACCCGCGCCACCGCTGACGCCTGCTACGCCCTGCTGCTGCGCGGCACTGACTGGCTGGCCCCTACCCAGCCCCTGCAAGTGACCGTAGGCGGCCAGGCCGTGCGCCCCGAAGCTGCGCAAGCCGGCACCGGCTACGCCAAAACCACCTGGCCCGCCGCCGCCATTCAGCCCGCCCAGGGCAAAGTGAGCGTTGCCAAAGCCGACGCCGGCGTGGCCTGGGGCGCGCTCTACTGGCAGTATTTTGAAGACCTCGACAAGGTGACGCCCGCCGCCAGCGCCCTCAGCCTGGAGCGCCAGCTCTACCGCGAAACCCGCACCGCCGCCGGCCCGCAGCTCGAAAAAATCACCGCTGCCACGCCCCTGCGCGTGGGCGATGCCCTCGTGGTGCGCCTCGTGCTGCGCACCGACCGCGCCCTCGAATACGTGCACCTCAAAGACCAGCGCGCCGCTGGCCTCGACCTCATCTCGCCCCTCAGCGGCTACCGCTACCAGGGCGGCTTGGGCTACTACGAAAGCCCCCGCGACGCGGCCACCAACTTCTTCCTGAGCGAAGTGCCGCGCGGCACCCACGTCTTCGAGTACCGCCTGCGGGCCAGCCAGGCCGGAAATTTCTCGGGCGGCCTCAGCCAGGCGCAGTGCCTCTACGCCCCCGAGTTTGGCACCACGTCGGCGGGCCAGCGCTTGGTGATAGCACCGCAATAAAGCGGGTTAGCCAGGCCGCCAAGCCACTTTTGGCCTGCTAAGCATAGTGGAGTGGGCGGGCCAAAAGCGGCTTGGGCCGGGTGCGGCCAGCGGGTGGGTGGCCTAGCCAGCTGCCTACTGGTCAGCTTGCGCGGGTAGCATTTGAGGCCTATTTTTGTTTTTCTAAATTATTCAGTAAGTTATTGATGAGGAAGCTAATTGTATTACTGGCCTTGTCGCTGAGCACTTCAGCGGCGTGGGCCCAGGCCGAGAAAGCCCAAGTCGTTACCAAGCTGCCCGGCGAAGAAAGCCTCAGCACCCGCGAGCGCGCCGAGCGTGATTTCCTGATGCCGGTGCGCCGCAAAAAAGCCGCCGATACGCCCAAGCCCACCGCCTCGGCCGAGCAGCTAGCCAGCGCCGCCCCCGAAACCGACGCCACCGCCCACTACAGCGCCGCCACCCCCGAGCCCCGCACCGAGGAAGCCGCCGCCGCCACCCACGAGGCCCGCGCCCGCCGCACCTCCCACCGCGCCGCTGCCCTGCGCAGCACCCGCACCGCCAAGGCCACCCGCGCCACCAAATCGACCAAAGCCAGCCGCGCGAAAGCCGCCAAAGCAGCCCGCGCCAGCAAGAAGTCAACCGCTACCAAGGCCAAGCGCCACACCGCCACCAAAGCCAGCAGTCGCGCCAGCAAGAAGGCCGCTGCTCACAAAAGCACCGCCAAGAAGGCCAGCGTGAAAAAATCGAAGACGCATACCGCCGCCAAAAAGGTGAAGACGAAAGCCAAAACCAAGGCAGCCACCACCAAGCACAAGCGCCGCCGCTAGGCCCCGCCTAAGCCCCAAAACGAAAGAAGCCCGGCCAATTGGCCGGGCTTCTTTCGTTAAAAACGGGTAGGAGGGAGGCTACTCGCCGCTGCCCAGCACGCGCACCACGAGGCCGTCGAGGTTGGGCTCCAGGCGAATCTGGCAGCTGAGGCGGCTGGTTTCGTGCAGCACGGGCAGGGTGTCGAGCATGGCCCACTCGTCGTCGCTGGGCTCGCGCAGGGGCGGGCCGGCCAGGATTTCGACGTGGCAGGTGGCGCACAGCGCCATACCGCCGCAGGTAGCCTGAATGGGGTAGTCGCTGGCCTTGAGCAGCTCCATTAAACTCAGGCCCATGTCGGTGGGGCCTTCCAACTCGCGCCGCTGGCCGGGCGCCTCTTCTACGTAAATACGGATGTCAGACATTGGGTTGCATAAAGAATGAGGAAGGCAAAGGGGGAATTATCCAAGCGATAATTCCCCCTTTGCCTTCCTCATTCCCAGATGATTTAAAGCGTGGGCACCCCGTTTACCGTGGTGTACTTGAGGGTGTATTTTTTATCGGGGTAAATGTACTTGAACGCGCCCTGGCACATGAGCGCGGCCTCGTGGAAGCCGCACAAGATGAGCTTGAGCTTACCCGGATACGTATTAATGTCGCCGATGGCGTACACGCCGGGCAGCGACGTGCTATAATCCATGGTATTAACCAGTACGGCGTCGTTTTCGAGGTCGAGGCCCCACTCACCGATGGGGCCGAGCTTGGGCGTGAGGCCGAAGAGCGGCACGAAGGCATCGAGCGGCACGGTTTCGGTGGTGCCGTCGTTGGCCGTGATGGTCACCTGCTCCAGGTTGTCGTCGCCGTGCAGGTGCGTCACGTTGGAGCTGAGCACGAGCTTGATTTTGCCAGCCTCGTGTAGGTTTTTTACCTTTTCGGCCGAGTCGGCGGCGCCGCGGAAGGTGGTGCCGCGGTGCACCAGGGTCACGTCGCTGGCCACGTTGGCCAGGAAGTTGGTCCAATCGAGGGCCGAGTCGCCGCCGCCCGCAATCACGATTTTCTTGTTGCGGAAGTGCTCGGGGTCGCGCACCATGTAGTGTACGCCCTTGCCGCCCTCGAAGCGCTCCAGGTTTTCCACGGCCGGCTTGCGCGGCTCGAACGAGCCCAGGCCGCCCGCGATGGCGACGGCCTTGCACTGAATCTCGGTGCCGTCGGTGGTGTAGAGCTGAAACGAGCCGTCGTCGAGCTTGGTAAAGCGCTCGACGCGCTCCCCCAGCGTGAAAGTGGGGTGGAAGGGCTCGATTTGCTTCATGAGGTTATCGACCAGGTCGCCGGCCAAAATCTCGGGGTAGCCCGGGATGTCGTAAATCGGCTTTTTGGGATAAATCTCGGAGAGCTGCCCTCCCGGCTGGGGCAGGGCGTCTACAACGTGGCAATGCAGCTTGAGGAGCCCGGCTTCAAAAACAGCAAACAAGCCCACCGGGCCAGCCCCGATGATGCAGATATCAGTGGAAATTACAGCGGCCATTCAGCGAAGGAAAACGAAGGTCTTTAGAATGATTACAAAGATACGGCCGCCCCGCCCCGGCGGCTAGTTCAAAATCTTACGTAATGCGGCAAGCTTTTGGCAGTTAGTAAAAAGGTAACAATTCGGTAACCGATAAGATTCTGGCGTCAAAGACCTTTGCTGCCTGGTACCCGCCAGGTTTTTATTCCGTCGCTTCCTTTTTCATCCCTTTCCACATTTCTTGATGAAGCTTACCTATCTCCGTATCGGCAGCAGTGCGCTGCTGATGGCCCTCGCCGTGTCGTGCGCCCCGCTGGGCCAGCAGCAAGCCCCGGCCCCCAGCAGCACCTCGGCCGATGCCACCGCCACCCGCGACGGTAACCTGGCCCTTGGCAACCCCAGCGGTGCCACTACCGATGCCACTAATTCGCCCAACAACTACCTGCTCACCAAGAGCCAGTACACCCTGTCGTACAGCCGCGACCAGGGCAAGCCCAACTGGGTGAGCTGGCACCTGAGCACGGCGTGGCTGGGCAGCACCGGCCGCCAGGACAACTTTGCCGCCGATGCCACCCTGCCCAGTGGCTGGTACCGCCCCGGCAGCACGAGCTACAGCGGCTCGGGCTTCGACCGCGGCCACAACTGCCCCAGTGCCGACCGCACCGGCTCGGTAGCCGACAACTCGGCGACCTTCCTGATGAGCAACATGATGCCCCAGGCGCCCAACAACAACCAGCAAACCTGGGCCAACCTCGAAAACTACTGCCGCACCCTCGCCAACGCCGGCAATGAGCTCTACATCATCGCGGGTAGCTACGGCCGCGGCGGCACCGGCACCAACGGCACGGTTTCGACCATCGACGGTGGCCGCATCACGGTGCCCAGCAACTGCTGGAAGGTCATCGTAGTGCTGCCCGTGGGCACCAGCGACGCGAGCCGCATCACCAGCAGCACCCGCGTTATCGCCATCAATACCCCCAATACCAACTCGATAAACACCAGCTGGGGTAGCTACCGCACCACCGTCGATGCCATCGAGAACGCCACCGGCTACAACCTGTTGTCGGCCGTGTCGTCCACCATCCAAAGCTCCCTTGAGTCGCGAGTAGATACCGGCCCCACCAACTAGGTTCGCCGAATACTCTTGAAAAGAAAAAGAGCCCTTACAGCATTGTAAGGGCTCTTTTTATAGGCTTGGTGCCGTGTTGGCACTCCCGTTGCACCAGCAGGCCAGCGGGCGTTGCCGATGCAGGGCCACTGCTAGCTAGCCCCAAGGGATTGGTACCTAGGGCCGGCTGGCTTGTTGATAGGTAGGCTAAGCAGTTTCAGTAGCGGAAATCAGAGAGAGTGAACCCGACTTACGCTCTAAGCGCCTGCGTTGGATTTAGAAGGTGCTGAAAATAAATAAGTTGTCGATTAGGAACTTTCCCCACTCCTTTATAAATAACTAAATTATTCCAGTAAGTAATAGGATAAAAGTGCTGCTGGCCAGTCGCATAAAACCAAGCTTTCATGCGGCGGCAACTCGGTATAATTAAAAAAGCAGCCGCTCCTCACGCTAGGGTATACGGACAATTATCTTTGCGTTCATGAGCAATATCGACGAGATTAGTGACCGTGCGTGGGCGGCTTTGGCGCCCCATTTGTCAGGCAAAGCGGGCGATGTGGGCCGTACGGGTACAGATAACCGTCTCTTTCTCAATGCTGTGTTCTGGGTGGCGCGCCACGGCTGCGCCTGGCGTGCACTACCCGCTCGCTTTGGCAAGCATGACACGCTGCGCAAACGCAGCCGGCGCTGGGCCCAAAAAGGCATCTGGCAACGTTTGTTCGAGGCCGTGCAGGAGCCCGACCTGGACTGGGTGATGCTCGATTCGACCGTAGTACGGGCCCACGCCCAGGCAGCGGGTAGCCGAAAAAAAGTCGCGTCGGAGACGAAGCCCTCGGCCGGAGCCGCGGCGGGCTGAGCCCCAAAATTCACGCCCTGGTTGACGCGCTGGGCAACCCCTTGCGCCTGGTGCTGGGGCAGGGCCAGCAGGCGGATTGTCGGCGGGCAGCGGACTTGCTGGACGCCGCCCAGGGTGCTGGCAACGTGCTGGCTGATAAGGGCTATGATACGGATAACATCCTGGCATGCGTGGCAGCCATGGGAGCGAAAGTTGTGATTCCGAGTAAAAGGAATCGCCTTATTCAGCGCCTGATTGACCGGAATCTATACCGCGACCGCAACAAAGTCGAGCGCTTTTTCAGTCGTCTTAAGCAGTTTCGCCGCCTAGCCACGCGCTACGACAAAACGGCCAGCAGCTTCCTAGGAATGGTGCATTTCGTCTCCGCAATCCTCTGGCTTCGCTAATTGTCCCTACAACCTAGAGAAGCAGGCTGCTTTTTAAGTGGTCTACAAAAAACCGTAGCAGGCGGCTAGGCTTGCGGGCAGTACCGCGGAAGTTAAACGTTTTTGCTACCCCGGTCATTAATTGGCCTGGGCGCGGAAGCGGGCGGCGGCTTCCAGGGAATATACTACTTCGTCAATCGTCATGCGGCCGCGGGCGTAGCGGTCAAGCAGTTGTTGCTGATGCGGTTCGGTGCGAAAGGCAGTGCCTTTGGTAAAGGAAATAACGGCCGTAACTAAGCGCTGGCGGCTTTGCTCAGTAAGAAGCGGAGATACTGGCAAAGGTTGAAGGGTGGGAATGGAGTAGTTCATGTCCTAAAGTTAGGAGGCTTATGCCAGACCACCTACTCGTTTTCGTCCAATTGCCTGAAAATCTATGCAAAATTTTATGGCTAGTTAAGCCACCTCATCGGCGCGGAGTAGCTTTGGGCGGTGAGCGCCAGAAGTATAAGTTAATTGCGGCAGCGGCTAGCCGGCCAGGAAGGTAAGCGGCTAAATTCAGGCCATGCATTCAGCATGAGGCAGGACCTGAGCGAAGGAGCAGCCGACCACTGCACGTTGCGGCACCCCAAGGCGGGAGATGCTCTGCCGGTTCCGGTCGAAGCGGCATCATAATTACAAGGAACTGAATTTGCTTGTCGAAGCAGCCAGACCAGATAACCGGCGCGTACTTGCTACGGTAAACGACCCCAAAACCCACTGCCAGGGCGAGCGGGGTTTGGGGTCGTTTGGTTTTTGCAGCCTGGGCTGCTCAGTAGCGGGCAACCAGCCGGCCTTACTCCACCGTGAGGCGCAGGGCCAGCTGGCCGGTGCGCACCACGTACACGCCGCTGGCTAGCCCAGCGGGCAACGCCAGCACGGCCGTGCCCGCCGCATCGGCCGGGGCCGTGAGCACCTGGCGGCCCAGCGCGTCGAGCACCCTCACGACCGCGCCGGGCTGCGCGCCCGTGAGGGTAGTGGCACTGCCGTGGCTGGGGTTGGGGTAGAGGGCCAGCCCGGTGGCCGCGCCGCTCAGGGCCACGGTGCGCACGGGCGAGTAGCTGAACGTGCCGTCTTGGTCCACCTGCTTGAGGCGGTAGTAGAGCAGTGTGCTGGCGGGCAGCTTGGTATCCAGCAGTTCGTAGCGGTGCGGGGTGCTACTGTTGCCGGCGGCGGCCACCGTGCCGATGGGGGCAAACATGCGGCTGTCGAGGCTGCGCTCGACCTCAAACGCAGCACTGTTCTTTTCCGAGGCCGTGGCCCAGGCCAGGCGCACGGTGGCGGGGCCCTGGGCGGTGGCCGTAAAGACCGACAGCTCCACCGGCAGCGGCGTGCTGGCCCCGGTCAGGTTGAACTCGGAGAAGTGGTCGGCCACGCTGACCTGCGCCGTGAACCAGTCGGTGCCTGCCAGGGTCGTGGCCGGGGCGGCCAGCAGGCGCCTCTCCCCGGCGGGGTCATTGTCGGTGAGGTCGCAGTTCTCGTTGGGGCCGCTGTACTGCGAGGCTTTCAGGCCGGCCGCGGTAGCGCCGGCATCCACGGCCTGCAAGCGGGCCAGCTCACTGCTCAGGCCGAAGAAGCGCACCCGCACGCTGCTGCCGGCAAAGCTCTTGTTGGTGGCGGTGAGGGCAAAGTTGCGGTCGAGGTAGCGGCGGCTGCGGCCGTCGCTGCGCACGGCGGCGCTGGTGCCGGTGCCCAGGGCCAGCACCTGGGCCGATACCGTGCCCAGGTTGCGGGTGTCCTCGATGGCGGCCACCACAGCCCCGCCCGCACCAGGCAGGCGCAGGTAGCGCCACTTGCCGGCCCCGCCGGTGCCGTCTACCGTCAGGGGGGCGGTGCTCAGGCAGCCGCTGGTGGCGGCCGCGCGATACACCTGCAACACCTCAAAGGCTGGGCTGGCCGCGCTGGCCACGTCGTAGCTGCCCACCGTGAGGGCCGAACTGCCGGCCGGGGCGCCCACCGGCACCACCGCCGTGAGGCTGGTGGGCGAGGTGTAGCTGACGCTGGCGGCCACCACCCCGCCGAAGCGCACGGTGCTGCCGCTGAAGAAGCCCGTGCCGGTAATGGTGACGGGCTGGCCGGGCAGCTCGGCGCTGCTGCTCAGGCTGGCCAGGGCGGGCACGGCGGCTTGCTCGTAGCGCGTCAGGTTGCCGTCGCGGTTGCCCACCAGCAGGTCGAGCAGGCCGTCGCCGTCCACATCGGTTACGGTAGGCGCGCCAAAGGTGCCCGCACTGAGGGCGGTGATGCCGTTGGTGGTCAGGGCGGCTACCAGGGCGAAGATGCGCCCATTGGCGGTGGTCTGCTCAAAGCGCTGCACGCCGCCGGCGCTGTTGCTCACCAGCAAATCGTAGCGGCCGTCGCCGTCCATGTCCGTCACCGAGGGGGCAGCATTGCTGCCCACGTTCAGGGCGGTGGTGCCGTCGGTCGTCAGTGGCCCCACCAGGGCAAAGGCGCCCTCGTTGGGCTGGGTTTGCTCGAAGTGCGTCACGGCACCGCTCTCGTCGCCTACCAACAGGTCGAGCAGGCCGTCGCTGTCCAAATCGGTTACCACGGGCGAGGAGTAGGCGCCCACGTCCAGGGTATTGGTGCCGTCAGTGGTCAGCTCGCCTAGCTGGGCAAATACGTTGCCGCCCGGCGTGGTCTGCTCGAAGCGGACGACGTTGCCGTAGTATTCACCCACCAGCAGGTCGAGCAGGCCGTCGCCGTCCACATCGGTTACGGCGGGGGCGGCCTTGTAGCCGATGCTCAGCAGGGTAGTGCCGTCGGTGGTCAGCTGGCCCCGGCTGGCAAAGTCTGCCCCGTTGGCCTGGGTTTGCTCGTAGCGCACCACGAAGCCGTCGTCGTTGCCCACCAGCACATCCAGCAGCCCATCGCGGTCCACGTCCGTTACGGCGGGGGTGGCGTAGGTGTTCACGTCCAGCACGGTGGCGCCGTCGGTTAGGTTGCCTAGGGCCGGAAACACGACGCTGGGGCTGGGGCGCGCCACCTGAAAGGCGGTGGCGCTCAAGGCTATGCCCTCCGGAGCGCTGATGCGCACGCGCTGGTCAACGGCCTGGCGCGGTACCACGGCCGTGGCCAGGGTGGCGCTCTGCACCGTGAAGGTGGCCGGCACGCCGCCCAGCTGCACGCTGGTCAGGCTGGCGAAGCCCGTGCCCGTGAGCGTGAGGGTGGTGCCCAGCGGCCCGCGGCCCGGATTCAGGCCGGTGAGGGTGGGCGCGGGGGGCCGGAATTGCTCGTAGCGCAGGACGTTGCCGGCGTAGTTGCCCACCAGCACATCCAGCAGGCCGTCGCCGTCCACGTCCGTCACTACGGGCCTGGCGTTGGTGCCCGCCACCAGGGTGGTGGTGCCGTTGGTGGTCAGCAGGCCCAGCGGGGCAAATGCCCCGCCGTTGGCCTGCGTCTGCTCGAAGCGTGCAATGTTGCCGTCCTTGTTGCCCACCAGCAGCTCCAATAGCCCGTCGCCGTCCAGGTCCGTTACGGTGGGCACGGAGTTGATGCCCGCAGCCAGGGCGGTGGTGCCGTTGGTGGTCAGGTCGCCGACCAGGGCAAAGGAGCTGCCATTGGCGGTGGTTTGCTCGAAGCGCCGCACGATGCCGTCGTAGTTGCCCACCAGCAGGTCCAGCAGCCCGTCGCCGTCCAGGTCGGTCACGGTGGGCGCGGAGTTGATGCCCGCGTCCAGTAGGGTAGTGCCGTCGGTAGTCAGCGCGCCTACTGACGTAAATACGGTGCCGCCCACCTGCGTTTGCTCGTAGCGCGCCAGGTTGCCTTGCGGGTTGCTCACCAGCAAGTCGAGGCGGCCGTCGCCGTTCACATCGGTCACCGCGAGGGCCGCGTAGCCGCCCACTCGCAAGTTGTTGGTACCGTTGCTGGTCAGCGGGCCCTGGCTGGCAAATGCGTCCCCGTTGGCGGTGGTCTGCTCAAAGCGCGTCACAAAGCCGTTGAAGTCCACCACCAGCACATCCAGCAAGCCGTCGCCGTCCACGTCCGTCACCGCGGGCGAGGCCGACTCGGTTACGCTCAGGAGGGCGGTGCCGTTGGTGGTCAGCGGGCCGCCGCCCGTCACCACGGGGCTGGCGCTGGGGCGCGTCACCCGGAAAGCGTCCGCGCTCAGGCCCGTACCGCCTTCGCTGCTGATGCGCACGCGCTGGTCGACGGCCTGCCGTGGCACGGTGGCTGTGGCCTGTCCGTCGTTCTGCACCACGAAAAGGGCCGGTACGCCGCCCACCCGCACGCTGCTCAGGCCGGTGAAACCCGAGCCGGCAAGCGTGAGGGTGGTGCCCAGCGGACCGCTGCCCGGCCTTAGGCTGCTGAGCGTGGGCACGGGGAGCGGGGCGGCTTGCTCGTAGCGCAGGATGTTGCCGGCGAGGTTGCCCACCAGCACATCCAGCAGGCCGTCGCCGTCCAGGTCGGTTACCACCGGCGCGGCGTCGCCGCCAGCATCCAAGGTAATGTTGTTGGTGGTCAGCGGGGCCACGACGAACGCGCCCCCGTTGGGAGTTAGCTGCTCGTAGCGCGTGACGACGCCGTTGAGGTTGCCCACCAGCACCTCCAGCAGGCCGTCGCCATCCAGGTCCGTTACCGTGGGCGCGGCCACGTCGCCCACGTCCAGGGCGGTGCCGGCCCCGTCGGTCAGGCTGCCCGCCACGGCAAAGTTGCTGCCGTTGGCCTGGGTCTGCTCGTAGCGCAGAATGTTGCCATTGTAGTTGCCCACCAGCACATCCAGCAGGCCGTCGCTGTCCAGGTCCGTTACCGTGGGCCGGGAATAGGCGCCCACATCAACGGCGCCCCCGCTACCGTCGAGTAGGAGGCCGGCCGGGGCGAAGGTGGTTCCGTTGGCCTGGGTTTGCTCGTAGCGCGCCACGGTGCCGTCCTCGCTGCCCAGCAGCAAATCCAGCAGGCCGTCGCCGTCCACGTCCGTTACCGCGGGCGCGGCCAGGCTAACTACATTTATGATGGAATTACCGTTGGAGGTCACGTTGCTGGCCCGGGCAAACACGTCCCCGTTGGCCTGCGTCTGCTCGTAGCGCAGCAGGTTGCCGCCGAGGTCGCCCACCAGCATATCCAGCAGGCCGTCGCCGTCCACGTCCGTTACGGCGGGCGCGGCCCAGTCGCGCGCGTCCAGCACGGTGGTGCCGTCGGTGGTGAGCCCGCTGCCGCCCAGGAGGCTGGCTCTGCTGCTGGGCCGCGTCACCTGAAAGGTTTCAACACTCAGTACCGTGCCGCCCGCCCCGGTCAGGCGCACGCGCTGGTTGACGGCCTGGCGGGGCACGGTAGCCAAGACCCGATAGTCGCCGTACGTGATGAAGGGAGCTGGTACGCCTCCTATCAGTACGCTGGTGGCGCCGGTGAGCCCCTCGCCGAAGAGGTCGATGACGGTGCCCAGCGGGCCGCTGGTCGGGCTCAAGCTCCTGAGCGCAAGGGGCGGGGCCTGCTCGTAGCGCACCACGCTGCCTTGGCCGATGCGGCTGCCCACCAGCAAGTCCAGCAGCCCGTCGCCGTCGAGGTCCGTTACCACGGGGTTGGCGTAGTACAGTGCCTCGCCTTGGAGGGAGTTGGAGCCCAGGCTCACAGTGCCAGCTTCCGCAAACGCAGCCCCGTTGGCCTGGGTCTGCTCGTAGCGAAGAACAGCGCCGTTTATTTCCCCCACCAGCATATCCAGCAGCCCGTCGCCGTCGAGGTCGGTTATGGTGGGCGTGGCATTAGTGCCCACATCGATGATGGTGGTGCCGTTGGTGGTGAGCTGGCCCCGGCTGGCGAACACGCCCCCGTTGGCCACGGTCTGCTCGAAGCGGTAGATGTTGCCGTCGGAGTTGCCCACCAGCAGGTCGAACAGCCCGTCGCCGTCCACGTCCGTCACCACGGGGTCGGCCTGGCCGCCCACATCCAGCGGCAACGTACCGTTGGTGGTTAGCCCGCCAGCATCTTTGTAGGCGCTCCCGCCCGGCGTGGTTTGTTCGCGCCGCCGCACGGTGCCGTCCACAGCGCCTACTAGCATGTCAATCAAGCCATTGTCATCCAGGTCGGCCACCGTGGGCGATGCGAAGCCATCGCTGACACCGCCCACCCCACTCTGCCCCACCCAAAGGCCAGACACGTCATACTCGAAGTAAGAAAGGTTGCCTCCGGAGTTGCCCACCAGCATATCCATCTTGCCGTCGCCATCGACGTCCGCTACCGTGGGCGCAGGGGTATCACCCACCCGCAGGGGGTAGTTGAAGTTTTCGGTCTGAATCCTACCGTCTACAAAGAAATTGCTGAGGCTGCGCGCCGCCACCCGGAAGGGGAGGGTAGTGAGGGTACTGTAGCCGCTGGTGCTGGGCGTGACAGTAGCCACGGCTACCCCGTCGACGAGCACGCGCACGCCCTGGTTGGCCGGAGTGGTGTTGCGCTGGCGCAGGCGCATACGCACCTTATAGCGGCCGGGCACAAGGGCCAGCGGCTGGCTGAAGGCGCCAGCCTCGGTGCCGGCAGTTTGCAGGAAAGCCACCCGCGTGCCCTCGGGCGCGGTGCCATTGCCAAAGGGGCTGCCGTTGCTGGCAATGCCGCTACGGGTGTCAAACGTCCAGCTGGCCCCGGCCGGGTTGTAGCCGTAGTTGGTGTTGCTAAGCGGGCCCGACGTTTCGAAGCCCGCGTTGGCCACGGCCGTGGGGATGGCCAGCCCGGTGAGGGCGTCGATAACCTGCACCTGGTCCACGAAGGCCGTCACGTCGACGCCGGTGGCCGGGGCCACGGTGGCTTCCAGGCGCAGCACCGGCGCCTGGGCCCGGCCCAGCAGCGGCACAAGCAGCAGCAGCACGGCCCAGGCCGCGCGGGCAGGCAGGGCAGCCAGCAGGCGGCGGGTCAGCCGCAAGAGCGAGGTAAAAAATTCAGTCATAAAATAATAGGAAGGGAAGGATGGGTAGTAGCTACACCCCGGCGCCGGCACGCGCGAATCGAGCCCAGCCAGCCGCCAGAAAGGCAAGGCCCGTAGGCGTTGAAAACGAGCCGATAACTACTTCCTACAAAGGTCCCTCCCAGCTTATTCAGACTAGGACAAATTCCTGCCAATTTTACATTTCCCGGGGTTTCACCTGGTTTTTGGCAGGGATTTGCCCCTGTTTGGCAAGCCAAAGGCCAGCAGGCTGAGCGTAGCGGCGCCCTGCTTTTGCCTTCCCGCCTGCCCTTGGCCAGGGTTGAGGCTACTGTTTGGGGGTGCGGTAGTCGCTGGGTCGGCGGCCAAACCGCTCGGTGTACACGCTGCTGAAGTGCTTGGCCGAGGCGAAGCCCACGGCCTCGGCCACCGCCGCCACCGAGCCAAAGCTGCCGGCTTCGAGCAGCTGCCGGGCCTGGTGCAGGCGTAGTTCGCGCAGCCAGGCCGCCGGCGTAAGGCCGGCCAGCTCGCCCAGCCGCCGGTAGAGGGTGCGCGCGCTCAGGTGCAGCAAGCCGGCCAGCTCGGCCGGGCCAAACTGCTCGTTGGCCAGGTGCGGGGCCACCTGCGCCTGCCACTGCGCCAGCTGCTCGGCCAGGCCGGTTTCCGGCGCACCTTTAGTTGCCGAAGACGCGGTGGCCAACTCGCCCGGCGCGTCTTCGGGCAGGGCGGCGAAGTGGCGGCGTGCGTTGTGGCGGGCTAGCAGCGTCCGCACCCGGGCCAGCAACTCGGCGGGGGCAAAGGGCTTGGTCAGGTAGTCGTCGACGCCCACCGTGAGCGCGGCCCGGCGGTGGGCCGCATCGGCGCGGGCCGTGAGCATGAGCACCGGCAGGCCGGTGCGGGCCGGGTCGGCCTTGAGTTTGGCAATCAGTTCGGTGCCGCTCAGGCGCGGCATCATGGCGTCGGTGGTGAGGAGGTCGACGGGCGCCTCGCGGCTGAGCACCTCCAGCGCCTCCTGGCCGTCGGCGGCGGTGAGCACCTCGTAGGCAGGAGCTAGCAGCACCCGCAGGTACTCGCGCAGGTCGGGCTCATCCTCCACCACCAGCACGCGGGGGCGCGCGGGGGGCGTTTTAAAAGGTGTGGGTGGGGGTAAAAGGTCGTTGCTTGTCCACAGGTGCGCCGCCGGCAGCGCCGCTACGGCCAACTGCGTCTGGCCTTTCCCAACTCCCCACTCTTTTTCCTCCGCTTCCCCTTCCTCAACGCCTGCTTCAACAGCCGGAAAACGCAGCGTAAACGCAGCCCCTTGCCCTGGCACGCTCGCCAGCGTGAGGGTGCCGCCCAGCAGCTCGGCCAGTTCGCGGCTCAGGGCCAGCCCGAGCCCGGTGCCGCCCTGCGCCTGGTTTTGCGGGCTTTGGTAGAAGCGCTCGAACACCCGCGCCTGCTCGGCTGGCAAGATGCCAGGGCCGGTATCACGCACGGTCAGGGTGTAGTAGCCATCGGCGGCGGGCAACGCGGCCGCCAGGGCCACCGTGCCGCCAATGGGCGTGTGGTTCAGGGCATTGCTGAGCAGGTTGGTCAGAATCTGCTCTACCTTGTCGGTATCTAGCAGTAGGCACAGCTCCTCGGGCAGGGGTTCGGCCCCGTGCAGAGCCAGGCCGCGGGCGGCGGCCAGCGGTGAAAACTGCCCCACCACCCGGCGCAGCAGCGGGGCCACGGCCGTAGGCGCAGCCTGCACGGTGAGGCGGCCGGCCTGGAGCTTGGTCAAATCCAGGATGCGGTCGATTAGCTCACTCAGGCGGTAAGCGTGGCGGTGGGCCAGGGCCACGGGCGCGCGCACGGCAGCGGGCAGCTTCTGGTCGGGGTTGCTGAGTAGGGTTTCGAGCGGGGCCAGCACCAGCGTGAGCGGCGTACGCAGCTCGTGGCTGGCGTTGGCGAAGAACTGGTTTTTAGTCGCGTCCAGCTCGCCCAGGCGCTCGGCCTGGGCCTGCAGCTGGGTAGTTTGGGTGGCTAGCCGCCCGTTCAGGCGGCGGGTGGTGCGCAGGGCCACCCAAATGGCCAGCGCCAGTAGGGCCAGCAGCCCAGCCCCGGCCCCGGCCAGGCGTGCCAGGCGGGCCTGCTCGCGTTCGCGCTCAGTGAGGTAGACAATCTGGGCGGCCTGCTCGCGCGCGCGAAACCGACCCTCCGTCGCGGCCAGGGCCGCAAACTGCTGGGCATGGCGCAGCGTGTCGGTGAGGCCCTGGGTGCGGCGGGCGTAGTAGTAGGCGCTGTCGTAGCGCCCGGCCCGGGCATACGCCTGGCTGAGCAGCTCGGTGAGCTGGCTCAGGGGCAGCAAGCTACCCGACTGCTGGTAGCCTCGCCGCAGGGGCCGCAGTAGGGCCAGCGCGGCGGTCGGCTCGCCCATGGCCAGGGCAAAGCCCGCCAGGGCCTGGCGGGGCCGGGGCTGCGGGGCGGTGCGGGGGGCCGGGGTGAGCAGGGCCACGGCTTCGGCCAGCAGGCGGCGGGCGCGCTCGGGGTGGGCGGAGTGCTGCTGCCAGGCCGCCAGGCCCAGGGTCAGGGCCCGCGCCTCGGCGTAGGGCAGGTCGCGACCTGGCCAGCCGGCCACCGTGGTGTCGGCCGCCGCCCCATAGCGCAGCCAGGCGCGGGCGCGGCCCAGCCAGGGCGCCGCTGCGGCGGGGGCGCCGGCTTGCAGCGCCAGCTGCGCGGGCACCAGGCTCAGGCGCGTGAGCAATAAAGCGCTGCCGGGGTCAGGGCGCAACCCAGCGAGCGGGAAGCCCGCTTGCAGCAGGGCGCTGGCCTCGGCGGCCAGGGTGTTGGCGTAGGCAGCCGGCTTGCGGCTGTGCCCCTCCAGCAGCAGGGGTAAGTAGTAGCTCAGCAATACGTCGGCCAGCGCCCCCCCGGCCCGGCCCCGGTTGGCTGCTGGCTGCCCGTAGCGGCGGTAGGTGGCCAGCGCCTGCTCATAAGCGCGCTCGGCCTGGGGATAGCTGCCTTGGGCGGCATAGGTTTCGCCAATCAGGCACTGCGTCCAGCCGATGCCGCTCAGGTTGCCCTGCTGCTGGAAAAGGCTGCGGGCCCGCTCGTAGTAGCGTAGCGCCAGGGGCAGGTGGCCCAGCGCGCGGCAGGCTGAGCCGGCATTGGCCAGAATGCCGGGCAGCGGGGCTCCTTCGGTCCAGCGCAAGCTAGCGGGCCGGGTAGTGGCGGAGCCGGGCCCCAGGGTGCTGTCGAGGCCAGCCGTCCGAAACTGCCGGGCGGCCTGCTGGTAGTAGTAGAGCGTGCTGTCGTAGTTGCCCCGGGCGTAGTGCAGCCCGGCCAGGTCGTCGGCCAGCTTGATGACCACGGCCGGCTGCTGCCGCCCTTGCCGGGCCCCGGCCAGTCGCCAAGCCTGCCCCAGGTAGCGAGCGGCCGAGTCGGGGCGGGCCTGGGTCCGAAATTCATTCGCCAGGCGAACGTACTCCAGCAGCCGGCCCAGCGAGTCGGCCGGCCACCGGGGACGGGCGGATTGCGGGCGGGCGCCCCCGAAAGCAAGCCCTGGCAGCAGCAACGCGCCTAGCAGCCAGCGAGTCAGCCATGGGCGGCCTGAACCGGCCAACGGCGGTAACAGCTCGGAAAAGAAGGGCATAGCGGCTTCATAGCGAGCGCAGTGCCCGGGCAAAAGAGGAGCCAAAAGTAGGCTTCAGTACCATGATTTGGTGTGCCGGCCGACCAGACTTCCGCTTGCCTTTTCTAAAAGGCAGTGAAATGATGGTTTGAGCTAGCTTTTCTCAAGACCTGGGCGGGACTTTCAAGTCAATATCTGGTCTAAAAAATCCTGTAAACCAAGTGTTTGCAGGATTTTTTGTGTGGGCTATGGTCGTGGTAAGAAGTGCTGTGGTTGCACTTGCACTTGGTTGCGGCCTAATGTGCCAAATTTCAACTCGGAGCGCGATTTTGCGACCATGTGAAGTGCGCCTTGCTGCATGCTAGAGCACCCTAATGCAGGAAATGCTTTACCGGCTGTTTTACCTGTTCCGGTCTTAGTACGTGCTACGGTGCCCACAATGCTGCTTCGGCAAGGGCAAAAGACCAACGAATCGCAGCCCGTATTCTCTAAATTTTAGCAGCCAGATGGCTAGGGGATAGTTCCATCGCGAGTAGGTAACCCAATTTATTGCATAATTAAACTATACATGCTTGTTCCGTAGGTGTTTGTATTGTCAAGTCAGGTCTTCGTATGGTATGTGCCCGTGCTCCCAGAAGGTAGCTGAGGGGGAAACCATAGCTGAAATGCACTACCCGCTCCCTCCACGGAATGGACCTGAACGCTGCCTTGGTGCAACTGCATAATTTGCTTGGCTAGGCTCAAGCCAATGCCGGAGCCGTTGGGGTGGGTGGTGAAAAAAGGAATGAAGATGCTGTCCAGTGCGTCGGCGGCAATGCCGCTGCCGTTGTCTTTTACCTCGATAACCACCCGCTCCTGTTCATCGGACCAGGCCAGTAGGCTAATTCGAGGTACAAGCGTTTGCACGAGCGCTTGCGTCGCATTGAGCACTAGATTAATAAGCACTTGCTCCAGCAGGTGGCCGTCGGCGTGCAGGGTGAGGTGCGCAGGCCGGACGCCGAGGGTGACCTCAATGCCTTGCGCGGCCAACTGCTCTGCCAATAGCTGGCGGGTGGCCTGGAGCAACTCCTGCACATAAAGGGTCGTGCGTTGCGGCGCGGCCAGGGTACTAAAGTTGCGGTACACTTGGGCGAAGCGCAGCAGCCCTTCACTGCGCTGCTGAATGATGCGAATGCCAGTCCCCACGTCGTCGAGCAACTCAGCCGAAGCTTCCTGTTGCTGGGCGCGCTGCACATGGCGGCCCAATGAATCAGCCAGCGAAGCAATAGGGGCGACCGAATTCATGATTTCGTGCGTCATGACCCGGAGTAGTTGCTGCCAAGCGATGGTCTCGGTGTCGGCCAGGGCTTGGCTCACGTTCTTGAAGGCCAAGAGAGTAAACGCTTCACCTCGTAGCTTAAACTGCGTGGCCGACACGAGCAGCTGCACCGTTTGGGAACCCACCGTCAGCTTCACTACTACGGGCTGGCCGGGAACTGCCCGGCAGATGGCCTCGTAGAGGGCCGGCTGCCGGGCTTGCAGCGCCCGGATGTTTTTCAGGTACGGCAGGTGCAGCGTCTGCTTAAACGCCTCGTTCACCCAAGCCACGGTGCCCGCCGCGTCGTAGGACACGATGCCCGTATCGAGCAGCGCCAGAATGGTTTGCAGGTACTGAAACTGCCCTTCCTGCTCGGCCCGCAGCTCCCGAAACGTGGCGTTGACCTGGTTGAATGCCTCGTGCAAGGGCCGCAGCAACGCCGGGACGGACTGCGCCGGGTACTGCCGCGAAAAATCACGGTACTGGAGGGCCAGGGTGAAGTCGGCCAGGGCCTGCTGGCCGCGCGTCAGGTAGCGAGCCAGGTCCACGACCAGAAGGAGCAGCAGTACTAACGCCCCTAAGGCTAGCCCGTAGGCGTGGTGCTGCGCGGCGTACCCACCACCGGCCAGTGTGGCTACCAGCAGTACCAACCGCCCCAGCAGGCGCGCATCCACTCTATTAAATATCATGCTTGTCGAGCCGACGGTAGAGGGCAGTACGAGTGAGGCCCAATTCCTTGGCGGCTTTGGTGAGGTTGCCCTGATGGCGCTCAATTGCCTGCTGGATGGTGTGTTTTTCCACTTCCAGCAACGGCAACGGATTCTCCGCCACGGTCGCAGCTGGCGCAGAAGTAGCCGCCAATTCGGGGTTCCGAAACGAGAAATTGGCCGGAAGCAGCACGGGGCCAGCCCCCAGGATAACGGCCCGCTCCACCGCGTGTTGTAGTTCCCGCACGTTGCCGGGCCAGGGGTGCTCCCGGAGCTTGCGCAGGGCGGCGGCACTGAATTCCGGCACGGGTTGCCGGTTGCGGGCGGCGTACACCTGCGCGAAGTGCTGGGCCAGCAGCTGCACGTCATCGTCCCGCTTGCGCAGGGGCGGCAGCATGATTTCGACCGTGTTGAGGCGGTACATCAAGTCCTGGCGGAAAGCACTGCGGGCTACCAGGGCGTGCAACGGGGCGTTGGTGGCCGACAACAGCCGGATATCTACCGGGACGGGGGTATTGCTCCCGACGGGCACCACCTGGCGGTTTTGCAGGGCCGTGAGCAGCTTGGCTTGCTGCGGCAGGCCAATGTTGCCAATCTCATCCAGAAACAAGGTTCCGCCGGTGGCCGCCTCGAACCGGCCCACGCGGCTGGCCTGGGCATCCGTGAACGCCCCCTTGGTATGCCCGAATAGCTCGCTTTCAAACAACCCCTCACTGAGCGCGGCTACGTCGGCGGCCACGAAAGGCCGGGCGGCGCGGCGCGACTGCTCGTGCAGGGACTTGGCGACCAACTCCTTGCCCGTGCCGTTCTCGCCGAGTAGCAGCACGTTGGCTTCGGTTGGGGCAACCTTTTCAATAATAGCGCGCACTTCCTGCATGGCGGCCGACTCGCCGAGCAGGGCAGTAGTGGCGGCTGGCTCGACTACTTTTTTTGGGGTACCTACGCTCTTGCTGCCGGTTTTAGGTTGGAGGGCGGCGGCCAGCGTTTGCAGCAGCTGGTCGTTGTGCCAGGGCTTGAGCAGGAAGTCGGTGGCGCCGGCTTTAAGGGCGCGCACTGCCGTGCGCACATCGCCATAGGCCGTAATGAGGATAACGGCCGTGGTGGGGTTGTGCTCCAGGATGCGGCCTAGCCAGTAGAAGCCCTCGTTGCCTGTCGCCTGGCCGCTGCGGTAGTTCATGTCGAGCAGCACGGCGTCGAAATGCTGCTGGCGGAGTAGGGAGAGCAGCAGCTCCGGGTTTTTCTCCGTCACGACTTCCTGCACTTCGCTTTTGAGTAGCAGCTTGAGGGCGAACAGCACATCGGGCTCGTCGTCTACTACCAAGATGCGGGCGTGCTTAAGAATCATGAAAAAGGCTTGGTAAAACGTAAAAGTCAGGGCTGACTGGCACCCGTCCCACCCCAGGCCACATAAACCGTGCAGGCTTCGAAAAATACTGAATTTCAGTCGGCCAGGCCCTTTTCTGCCCGTCAATAGATTCAAACTGTATCAGAACCGAACGGTCGACTGTATCAAAACCGGACGCTCGGCAGCACCTAGCAACCAAGGATTAAAGTCATCCTTCTGATTAACAGCTATTTGTGAAGAAGGCACCGTTCTTGGCATCTCCGGTCAATAGCTTTTTGCAGCTAGTGCCTGCGCTGAACCGAATGGATGTCCTGATACCGAAGAAAAAGTGGTCGTTTGTTACCCGCTGGTGGCTAGGTGCCCTGCTGCTGGCGGGCACGGGCGCGGCCGGCCTCTACTGGCCTAGGCCGGGTCAGCGGCTGCACGTCGCGGCCAGTCGACTGACTATCAGCTCCGTCACGCGGGGTAATTTTCAGGAATTTACGGCCATCGATGGGGTAGTACAGCCGCTGCACACCGTGTACCTGGACGCAGTGGAGGCCGGCACGGTGCAGCAGGTACTGGTGGAAGAAGGCGCGACCCTAACGGCGGGCCAGCCGTTGCTGCGGCTGACCAATCCTGACTTGCAACTGGAAATGGTAAACCGCGAAACGGCCGTGTATGACCTAATGAACAACCTGCGCAACACCCGCAACCAGCTGCTGCAAAACCGCATTCTGCGCCAAAACCAGCTAGCCGACATCGACTTCCAGTTGGCCGAGGCCCGGCGGGTGTTTGACACCAACCAGGTGCTCTACGACCAGAAGGTGATTGCGCGGCAGGACTACCTGCAAAGCCAAAACGCCTACCGCTACCAACTGCGCCGGCGACAGCTGACGCAGCAGACCCTGCACCAGGATTCGGTGGCCATGCAGCAGCAGTTGGGCACCATGCAGGAATCGGTGCAGCGCATGACCAGCAACCTGGCCCTGATGCGGCGCAAGATGGACGACCTGCTGCTGCGGGCCCCGGTCGGCGGGCGGCTCAGCTCGCTGGCAGCGGAAGTGGGCGAGGCCAAAACGCGGGGGCAGCGCCTGGGGCAGATTGACGCGTTGGCGGGCGTGAAACTACACGCCGCGGTGGACGAGTTTTACATTGCCCGCATTGCGGCCGGTCAGGTGGGCGAAGTGGTGGTGGATGGCCAGGCGTATGCCTTGCGCGTAACCAAAATCTTCGCCCAAGTGGCCAAAGGCCTGCAAATCGACCTGGCCTTTACCGGCGCGCCGCCACCGGGCCTGCGGCGGGGCCAGACCTTGCCCATCCGGCTGGCGCTGAGTGCGAAGGCCCTGGCGGTGCTGCTGCCCAAAGGTGGCTTTTACCAGCAAACGGTGGGCAATTGGGCATTCAAGCTGGGGGCCGACGGCACCCGGGCCCAGCGGGTGGCCATCCGGCTGGGGCGGCAGAACCCCGACTACTATGAAGTGCTGGCGGGCCTGCTTCCTGGCGACCAAGTGGTAACGTCCAGCTACGAAGGCTACGCCGACCAGCAGGAGTTGGTGCTAGATAAAGACCGTCCCTAGGTAGCTAAAATTGACTAGTAAAGCATGGAACTCATGATTAAGACCGAAAACCTGGAAAAGGTGTACCGCACCGAGGAAGTGCAAACCAAGGCGCTGAACCACGTCTCGCTGACGGTGGAGCAAGGGGAGTTTGTGGCCATTATGGGCCCCTCGGGCTGCGGCAAATCGACGCTGCTCAACCTGCTGGGCCTGCTCGACGAACCCGACGGCGGCAGCCTGCAACTGCTGGGCACCGAAACCAGCCGCTACTCGGAGCGGCAGCGGGCCGAGCTGCGCAAGCGCAGCCTGGGCTTCGTGTTTCAGAGCTTCAACCTGATTGACGAGCTGACGGTGTTTGAGAACGTGGAATTGCCCCTGCGCTACCTTGGCGTGGGGGCCGCCGAGCGGCGGCAGCGGGTGGAACAGGTGCTGGAGAAGATGCAGCTGTTGCACCGGCGCAACCACTTTCCGCTGCAACTCTCGGGCGGGCAGCAGCAGCGCGTGGCCGTGGCCCGCGCCGTGGTGAACGCCCCGCCGCTGCTGCTGGCCGACGAGCCCACCGGCAACCTCGACTCGGCCAGCGGCCACGACGTGCTGGGCCTGCTGACCGAATTGAACGAAGCGGGTACCACCGTGCTCATGGTCACGCACTCCGAGCACGACGCCCGGTACGCCCGGCGCGTCATCCGCCTGCTCGACGGACAGGTGGTGCTGGAAAACAGCCGCAGCCAATTCTAACCGATTCCTCCTCTTTCGGCCATGCTTCCCTACCCCCTGCTGCTCCTCTACCGCAACTTTAAGCGGTTCAAAAGCACGTTCTTCATCAACCTGATTGGCCTCTCGACCGGCCTGGCCTGCGCGTTGCTCATCTACTTGTGGATAAGCGACGAGCACAGCTTCGACCGCTACCACGCCCTGGACGGCCGGCTCTACCAGGTGCTGGAAAACCGCCGCACGGCCGCCGGCATTGAGACCCAAACCGGCACCATGCCGCTGCTGGCCGACGCCCTACGGCGGGAAATGCCGGAGATTGAATTTGTGGCTACCACCACGCCGGTCCCGTTCTTCCCCGCGTTCACGCTGGCGGCGGGCGGCCAGCACCTGAATGCCGTCCCCAAGTACGCGGACCCGGCCTTCTTCCAGCTGTTTTCCTACCCCCTGCTGGTGGGCACCCCCGCCACGGTCCTGCGGGACAAAAACGCCATTGTGCTCTCCGAAGCCTTGGCAACCAAGCTTTTTCGGTCGCCGCAGAACAGCATGGGCAAAGCCGTGGAGTGGCAAATGGCCGACAAAAAACAGACCTGCCTGGTGGCCGGGGTGTTTGCCGGGGTGCCTCGCAACTCGTCCGAGCAGTTTGATTGCGTGCTGCCATTTGCCTCGTTCAAGGACCAGATGCAGATGAGCGAGACCATCAAGTGGGACGACGACGGCCCCTTCACCACCTACCTGGCCTTGAAGGAGGGGGCCGACCCCGCGCAGTTTCAAGCCAAGCTGGCGGGTTTGTTGAAAACCAAAAGCGCGCAGGCTCAGGCCCGGGCGCGCACCCTGTTTGTGCGGCCATTCGCGGCGGCGTACCTACACGGCACCTACGAAAACGGGGTCGCCACCGGGGGGCGCATTGCCTACGTGCGGCTGTTCGCCCTGATTGCCGCACTCATTCTGGTGATTGCCAGCATCAATTTCATGAATCTGTTCACCGCCAAGGCCTCGCGGCGGGTTAAGGAAGTGGGCATTCGCAAGGCCCTGGGGGCGAGCCGCGCCGCGCTGATGGGGCAGTACCTGACCGAGTCCGTGGTGATGGCCTTGCTGGCCCTGGTCGTGGCCGTGGGGCTGGTGCAGCTCGTGCTGCCGCAGTTCAGCGAGCTGACGGGCAAGCCGCTGGCCTTGCGGTGGGAGTGGCAGCTGGTGGGGGCCGGCCTGGCCCTGGCGCTGGGTACGGGGCTGCTGGCGGGCAGTTACCCCGCGTTCTACCTGTCGGGTTTCCATCCGGCGGCCGTGCTGAAAGGCAAGCTGCCGACCCGGGCCGGCGACGTGTGGACGCGGCAGGGCTTGGTCGTGCTGCAATTCACGCTCTCGGTGCTCTTCATCGTGGCCGTGGTGGTCGTCAACGCGCAGCTGGCGTTTGTGCAGCGCCAGCCGCTGGGCTACGACAAGGCCCACGTGCTCCGCTTTGATACGGGCGGCAAGGCGGCGAGCCAGCAGGCGGCCTTTCTGAGCGAGGTGAAGAAATTGCCCGGCGTCGTGCAGGCATCTAGTGTCTTGGGCGGCTTTCTGGGGGGGCGCTACGTCGCGGAAATGAGCTGGCGAGGAAAGCGCCTGCCCGTAGGGACGATGCTGGTTAACTACGACCTGGTGGAAACGATGGGCATGCACCTGGTAGCCGGCCGCAGCTTTGCACCGCAGTTTCGCGCCGACAGCGCCGCCATCCTCGTCAACCAGGCCCTGGTGGCCGGCCTGGGGATGCCGGACCCCGTGGGCCAACAGCTCGATGGGGCCCGCATCGTGGGCGTGGTCCGCGACTTCCACTACGAGTCCCTGCACGAAAAAATCAAACCCCTTCGCCTCCAACTCGACCCCACGATTAACACGGTGTTAGTGAAGCTCCAGCCCAACGCGGAGCAGGCCACGATTGCGCGGCTGCAGCAACTGTACGCCGCCTACAACCCCGGCTTTGCGCTCGACTACACGTTCTTGGATACTGACTACCAAGCCCAATATGTAGCCGAGCGGCGGGTGGCGGTGCTCGCCCGCTACTTCGCCGGGCTGGCCATTCTCATTTCCGCCCTGGGCCTGTTGGGGCTGGCGGCCTTCACCGCCGAGCGGCGGCGCAAGGAAATCGGCATCCGCAAGGCTTTGGGTGCGAGCGAGCTGGGCATCGTCTGGCTGTTGACCAGCAGCCTGACCTGGCTGGTGGTCGTGGCCATCGTACTGGCGCTGCCCCTCAGTTATTTGCTGATGCAGCGGTGGTTGGAAGGCTTTGCCTACCGCGTGGCGTGGCAGTGGTGGTACTTCGCCGCCGCCGGCCTGGGGGCCCTGCTCATTGCCTGGCTCACGGTGAGCGTGCAGGCCTGGCGGGCGGCCCGCCGCAACCCCGTGCTGAGCCTGCGGGCCGAGTGATAGATAAATAGGTTGGGCGCGCTGAAATTACTAAGAGAGGCGACTGACCCCGCTGCCATTGTATGCAGGCGGAGGTATGCGCTAAGACCTCTTGTTCCGCACTGTTGTCTTTCCACGGCAATCACAAGTCCTCTGATGCCAGTAGAGTTTTTGAGTGACGGTAAACTCCTGAAATCAGCGCAGATACTACTATTGACCTGGCTGATTATGCCAGCCGCCGGGGTTGGTAGGTGGCCCCGACGGCCTTGCCGCTATCCGCGCCGCCGCTGGCGCTATGCCAGCAGTTGTGGACGACCTGGTGGGTGGGTACACAACTACAGACCGGCCCTGCGTACACTCAGCACTACTGGCCTTACATGGCCGTAGTGACCTGCTGACCAGCCGTATCTGGGAGGGACAGCTCATGGTACTACTGCCGTTCCTAGAACGTAAGCGGCAAATTCTCCTGGCCCGCTACAAGGACGACTTGTTGCAGCTGCTGTCTTACATCAAGCTGCCTGGACCGAATAGAACAGTGGAAATGTAGGGAATAGCGACGTGGAAATGAGGGGTTTATACTTCCTGCGGAACAAACCCGAGTTGTGTCGCCACGGCTACATCTTGGCGCAGGCGCTGCGCTTGCTGCGAAAGTGCCGGATAAATCTTGCTCACCAGTAGCTAGTAGCTGAGGCGACTATCGACGGGTTATTGACGTTAAGTTAAACCCCATACCTAACGAACCAGTGATAAAATGGCGCCGTCTGAAGCAGCGTTGTGAATAAGCTAAGCTGCGCACAGGTGCTGACATTATTTCCAAAGAAAGCAGTAAGCATGATTACTTATTTGAATATAAAGTTATAAAATGCTTGCGAACGCAAATAAAGGCTTTTGTACCCCATTGCGTACCCCATGAATTGAAAAAGGGCCTCACAGCAATGTGAGGCCCTTTTCCGTGGTTGTATAAAGAAAATACCTGCAGTTGCATTCAGATGCAGTAAAATGCGCCAAATTTCAACTCAGAGAGCGATTTTGTGAATAGGTGAGGTACGCTTCGCTGTACGTTAGAGCATCACAATGTGGGGAATGTTTTACCAAATGTTTTACCTGTTCCGGTCTTGGCAAGCGCTACGGTCACCGAAGTGCTCCCCGACATGGGCAAGTAATCAATGACTCGCGTGAGTGGTGTTCAGGGGGCAATTTGCTTTACGGGGCGGAGCAGAATTTCTTCTACCAACACGCGTGCCGGCTGCGCAAAGGCGTAGACCAGTGCCTGCGCTATGTCTTCCCCAGCCATCGCATCAAGCTGCGCCCAGCGTTCCGCCATTGCGTCCGCGACGTTTGCGCCAAATTCCGTGCGCGCCGCCCCCGGCTCCAGCACCGTGACGCGGATGCCTTCTTCACCCAGTTCCTTGCGCAGCGCGTCGTGAAAGCCGACCACTGCGAACTTGGTGGCGCTGTACACCGACCAGTTGGGCACCCCGTAGCGGCCCCCAACGCTCGATACAGAGCAAATCATCGCCCCCGGGCGCCCGCGAAGCAGCGGAATAGCGGCCTGGGTGCATTGGAGCACACCGTAGAGATTGACGTCTATCATGCGCTTCCAATCGGCCGGGTCGCTTTGCTCGAACGGCGCATTCACCCCCAGACCGGCATTGTTGAACAGGAGGTCGAGCCCGCCAAATCTCTCCCGCACCTGGTCGAAGATTGCCGCAACTTGCTTCGCATCTGCCACATCGGCGGTGAGCGCCAGCGCAGCCGGCCCGAGTTCCGCAGCCAGCGCCTCGATGCGTTCGCGTCGCCGCGCCACCAGGACTACCTGCACGCCTTCCGAGACGAGCAAGCGCGCGGCGGCCTCGCCAATCCCACTCGAAGCGCCGGTCACGAGGGCAACTTTTCCTGATAAATCCTGCATTTTCACATTCTAGTGCCAGTTAATCAGTTGGTTGGGCTTAGTAGTGCACCCCGGTTAGTTAACAACCATGCCGGGGCGTAGTTTGGAAGGCGTACGTCACTGCGCGTCTGCGAGGTGCGTGTTGCGTTGAACCCCGGAGTCCCCCTTTTAATCAAGGCCCAGTTTCTATCACGGCCAGCGTGGTATGCGCGGGGAGGTGTGCCCCTAGCTTCTGCCGGGCGGGGCCGATTCGCCCCGCCACGGGAGCCAAAAAGTAGGTGGGCGTGCCATCGGGGCGCTCCAGCTTCGCTAGCACCTGGCCGCGCTTCACCCGGTCGCCCGCCGTGAAGAAAAGGTCCACTAGGTGGCCGTGCATGGGCGCTTGTACCGGGTAGGTCGTAGGGCCAGGCAGCACGAGCGGTGCTGGAGCGGCTAGCTGCCGCGCAGGGGTAAGGCTGGCCCCAAGTAGTAGCCCTAGGGCCAGCAGGTGGGCCGACCAGCCCACAACAGGGCTTTTAAATAGCCTTTTCATAGTAATAAGAGATGAGGGTAGCAGTAGAGCCGCAGATGAGTAAATGATTGGTAATCAAGGGTAGGCTGTTCACTGAAAAAAGTCACTATCCCAATCTGGTTGGGGCCTGGTAAGCACCCGAGCGCATCCGGCAGACGCAAGACCTAGGAAGCTTAGCCAGCGCGGGGGACTTGCGGGTGCGGCTAACGGACACTGGGCGCACCAGTCCGATGCGCCAGGCTACCAGTGGCGTAGACCCGCTTGCTTCATCCTAAGCAAGTCAGGTATTTGTAGAAACCAGGGCTACACTAGGCGGGTGGGTAGTTGCAGCCTGGGTTTCGGCGGGTAGGACCCGTGGGGCTGCGCCCGCCTAACGGCCTTCGTTGAGTTCGGTCATCAACTCGCCAAACAGGCGGGTGGATTTGAGCCGGTCTTCTAGGGCGTACATGCTGGAAGCGGTGATAAGCTCATCGGCCTGCGTTTCGGCCAGAAAGCCTTGTAGCTGCTGCTTAACGGTTTGCTTGCTGCCGACAAAGGAATACTTGAGCATTTGGTAGACGGCCGGGTGCTGCCACATGTCTTGCAGGTCTTCGGTCATGGCAGTCGGCGGCTGCAGGGGCTCTCTCGTTTGCCCGGTCAGCATGCCGACAAACATCCGGATGACGCTCGTGAACTGTCGTTGGGCTTCTTCGTCGGTATCGGCCACGTAGGCGTTGATAGCCACAATGGTGTAAGGTTGGCTCAGCGCCGCCGAAGGCTGAAACTCGTCGCGATAGATTCGCAGCGCCTGGTGTAAGTGCGTGGAGGCAAAATGGCTGGCAAACGCGTAGGGCAGGCCCAGCTTGGCCGCCAGGTGGGCGCTATCGGTGCTGGAGCCTAAGATGTACAGGGGCACCTCGGTGCCCTCGGCCACGGGAGCCCGCACGGCAGCCTGGTTGTTGGCAGGCGAGAAGTAGGTTTGAATCCGGCCGATTTCCTGCGGGAAGGCCTGGGCCGCCTGCATGAAATCTGACCGGATGGCTTGCGCGGTCGGCGAGTCGGTACCCACCGCCCGGCCTACCCCTAGGTCTATGCGGCCGGGGTAGAGCTGTCCCAACGTGCCAAATTGCTCGGCCACAATCAGGGGCGAGTGGTTGGGCAGCATGATGCCGCCGGAGCCCACCCGGATGTTGGTCGTATTTTCGGCCACGTACCCGATGAGCAGGGGAGGCGCGTTGCTGCCGATGTTATCGGAGTTATGATGTTCGGCCAGCCAGTAGCGGGTGTAGTGGGCGGCCTCGGCGGCTTGAGCCAGCGCCAACGAATTGTGCAGGGTCTGCTTCACCGTATCGCCTTGCGAGACGATGGCTAAATCTAGGATGGAATAAGCGACTGATTGCTTTTCCGGCCGGTTGAACTCGTTCATGGGAGTAGGCATAAGTTCTTTCGATAAGTGGCCGCTGGTAGCAGCAGGTCAAATGCTTGATTATCAGGAACAGTAGGCGGCGCTGGTTTAAATGGTTCGGAACGCCGGTGTTGGTAGACCGAGATTTCCCCGCAGGGTTTGCGCTTCATACTCCGTATGGAAGAGCCCACGTTCCTGCAGAATGGGCACCACCAGCTCGATAAAGTCTTGTATCCCATACGGATGGTCTTGCTGAACCATGAGCATATCAATTGCCCCGGCCTCATACCACTTCTGTATCTCATTGGCAATCCTTTCGGCGGAGCCCATGAACAAGGGAACGGGTCGGTGCGAATACGGACCTAGGGAGCGGATTTGCTGGTACTTCGCGTAGGCCTCGGCATCGGTGCGGCCCACGATGGGGTTTTGCGCTACCGACCGCACAAAGTCTGCTGGCTGCCGGCCTTTTTCAACAAGCTTCGCGGTCAGCGCATTGGCGAGGGACAAGGTTTCCTCGAAGGTGCTGCCGGCCATAAAGACGCCGTCGGTGTAGGAGGTAGCCAAGTCCACGAAGGTGGGGGAGCTACCGGCCATGTACAAAACCGGCCGGCCCTGCACCGAGCGGCTCAGGTTCAGCGGCCCGTCCACCGAGAAGTACTGGCCCCGGTAGTTAACCGGGTGCATCTTGCGCGGATTCAGAAACACGCCGCTTTCCTTATCGCGGGGAAAGGCGTCGTCCTCGTACGTGTCCCACAAACCCAGCAAAATCTCCAGAAACTCCCGGTGCATGGGGTACTGGTCGGCTTTGCCGAGGTGGCCCCGGCTGAAGTTCACCATTCCGCCGGGGTTGGAGGTGATGGCGTTCAGCGAGGCCCGGCCCTTGCTGAGTTTGTCCAGCGACAAGACCTGCCGGGCTAGGTTGTAGGGGTCGGTATAAGAGGTCGAAGCCGTCAGCGAGAGGCCGATGCGCTCCGTTTTCATGGCCAGGGCCGACATGAGCGTTCCCCCCTCGAACATGCTCAGGTAGTAAGGAATGTTGCCGGGCCCGACGTGGCTGACATCGTACAGAAACAGGGTTTCAAACTTGGCCTGTTCCACCAGCTGCGCCTGCTTAATGAAGAAATCGATGTTTTCGCCGGCGTCGGCAGGCGTATCTGGATGGCGCCAGGAGGAAAAATTCCAACCCGGCCCATCAATGACCGCGGCTAGCTTGAGCGTTTTTCTGTTGTTCATCACGTAAGAGTGTGTATGCGTGTTTTTGCCCCGGCAGAACCTTCTCCGCGGGCCTAGGTCCTAGCCGATGCTATCCCCCTGCGCGGTCAGTTGTAGCGCCGCTGCCCGTATGTTCACTTCCAACTGGTCGAGGTTGCAGGTGCCCGGCTAAGCATCACCCCGCTGCCGGGCGCGGTTGTTGGCCACTACTTCTTCGCGGGTGGGCCAGGCTTCGCGTTGCAGCATTTCCCCGATAATTTCATCGCGTATCTGCGGTGCCTTGCCGGGTACGGCGTTGGCCAGGGCCTGGGTCAGCTCCGGAGCCGTGAGCTCGGTGCAGTAGGCCGGGGTGCCGGGCTGCTGCCGCCACGAGTCAGCCAAGCTACCCCCGTCCACTACGTCGAAACCTAGGTCGTTGCTGAGGTCGGCTAGTAGTTGTTTAGCGCGCTGGTCGTCGCCCGCAATGGAAAGGGCAATGCGGCCGGGCGTGCCGGGCGCGGTGCCGCCGCTGGCAATCGTCTCAGCCAACAGGTTGTTGAAAGCTTTTAGGACGGGGCGCCCTAGTTGCTCAGCGACCCACACGCTTTCCGTCTGGCCTTGCTCTACTGCGTCGATTTTCTCGTCCCGGAAGGGGTAGTAATTGCCCGTATCCACCACGACCACCTCGGTGGGCAACGACCGGAATAGGTCCTTGGGAAACTCGCCAATCGCCTTAAAGGGCACGCTGATAAAGACAAGGTCCACATCTTGCACCACGTCTTGCAGGGTGGCGGGGCTAGCCCCCAATTCCTCGGCTTTGCGGGCCAATTCGGCCGGCTGGCGGGTGTTAGTTACTTTCACCTGATGGCCGAGGGCGACCAGGTTTTTGGTGAGGGAGCCGCCGACGGGGCCGGTACCAATGATTCCAATTTTCATGAGATAGGGGTTGAGTGGTTTATCCTTTCCACGACGAGGATGCCCTGGAAAAAGCATTGTTAAGCAGTGGCTTGCGGTGAGAGCGCTAGCCCATCTTCAGCAACTGCAGAAAGCTTTCCAGCTCCTGCAGCTTTTCTGTATTGATAGTCAAGTACATGTTGCGGCCCTCCTTACACGAATTGACCAGGCCCGCGTCTACCAGCGCCTTCACGTGCTGCGACATGGAGGGCTGGCTGATGGGCACAAACTCATACAGATTGGCGCATCCCAACCGCTGCGCCCGCGCAATTTCCTGCAACATGCGCAGGCGAGTCGGGTCGCTCAACGACTTGGCTAGCTTGACGAGGGACTTGGTATCCATAGCAATAGGGTGGGGATAGAAGGATTTTCCTAGGTATTTGCTGGCCGAAGTAGGGACGGCAAGTAGATTGGATAAGAGCTTGTTACTGCCAGCCGCCGCCCACGGCCCGGTACAGCTCTACATTGGCACCTAGCTGGTTGCGTTTAAGCGAAGCCAGCTCCAATTCGCTTTGCAGCGCGTTGCTCTGGGCCGTGATGACTTCTAGGTAGCTGGCCAGGCCGCTACGAAACAGCAAGCTGGCATTGGTCGTCGCCTGGCGGAGCGCGCTGACGCGCTCCGTGGCAATGGCTTGCTGAGTTTGGGTGCGCTGGACCTGCCCGAGGGCGTTGGAGACTTCGCCGACCGCTACCAGCACCTGCTGCCGGAACTGAATCACCGTCCGCTCGCGGTCAATCTGGGCCTGCTGGTACTGCGTGCGCAGCGCCCCGCGCTGAAACAGCGGCTGCGTAATGCCCCCCGTGGCCAAGCCAAACAGCGAGGCCGGCACGCTAAACCAGTTGCTGGCCTGGAAGGAATTGAGGCCGCCCTGCGCCGTGATGGCCAGCGTGGGGTAGAGCTGCGCTTTGGTATAGCCCACCGTGGCATTGGCCCGGTCGAGGGCCAGCTCGGCACTGCGCACGTCGGGCCGCCGGGCCAGCAGCGCCGCCGGCACGCCGCCGGCGGCCACTACCGGCACTTGCACCCGCAGCAGGTTGCCGGTGCGGCTAATGCCGCCCGGCATCCGCCCGGCCAGGATGCTCAGAGCATCTTCCTGCACCGTGATGGCCTGCTCAAACTCGGGGATGAAGCCGGCCGCCGTGAGGCGCTGCGCCTCGACCTGCTGCACGGCGAGGGCCGTCACCTGGCCAGCCGTGAACTGCAGCTGGGTGAAGCGTAGGGTGCTGTCGGTGAGGGCAAAGTTGCGCCGGGCCACGGCCAGCTGGGTGTCCAGCATCAGCAGGTTGTAGTAGCCATCGGCTACCTGCGCCACCACCTGCGTTTGCACGGCCTTGCGCGCTTCCTGGCTTTGCAGGTAGGCCGCCAGCGCCTCCTGCTTGCGGCTGCGGATTTTGCCCCAGATGTCGGCTTCCCAGCTAACGGCGGTCGAGATATTGTAGTCTTCGAGGTGCTTAACTCCAAGGAACTGGCTGTAAGAAATACCGTTCAGGCTGTTGCTAGAGGGCCGGTTGGTATTCACGCCCGCTTGCAGGGTAGCGGCGGGCAGGTAACCTAGGCGGGCCTGCTTGAGCGTGGCCTGCGCCGAGGCGATATTCTGAATAGCCAGCTGCAAGTCGTTGTTGCGCACGGTGGCGCTGTCGAGCAGTTGCTGCAAGGCCGGCTCGGTGAAGAAGCTCCGCCACGGCAGGTTGACCACGGACGTGGTATCGGGGTTGGTGGCGGTGCGGTACGTGGCCGGCAGCGGCAGCGCGGGCAGGGGTAGGTCTTTCGACACTTTGCAGGACGCTGCGAGGAGCAAGCCTGCCAGCACCAGCGGGAGCCGGTGCCAGGTTTTAGTTATCAGAGTAGTCATGGGATTAGCTAACCGTGGCGTGGACCGGGACCCGCTCCCGCTCGGCCGGAACCGCAGGTGCTTGGGGGCCGGGCGTACCGCTGAGGCGCTCGTTCAGGCGTTGAAAAATCACGAACAGCAAGGGAATCAGGAACAGGCCGAGCACGACGCCCGTGAGCATGCCCCCGGCCGCGCCGATGCTGATAGAATGGTTGCCTTGCGCCGAAGGCCCCTGGGCCCGCATCATGGGCAGCATGCCGGCCACGAAGGCCAACGACGTCATCAGGATGGGGCGCAGGCGGGAGGCCGAGGCATTGAGCGCGGCCTGCACCAGCGGCTCGCCCGCATGGCGGCGCTGCAAGGCAAATTCCACAATGAGGATGGCATTTTTGGCCAGCAGGCCGATGAGCATAATCAGGGCCACCTGCACGTAGATGTTGTTGGTGATACCGGCAAATCCAATGGCCGCGAATACCCCGACAATGCCCGCCGGCAGCGACAGCAGCACGGCAAAGGGCAGAATGTAGCTCTCGTACTGGGCCGCCAGCAGAAAATACACAAACACGATACACATCAGGAACACGACCGTCGACTGGTTGCCCGACGAAATTTCCTCGCGGGTCAACCCCGAAAACTCGTAGGTGTAGCCGGAGGGTAAGTACTTCTCAGCCACCAGTTCCACCGCCTTGATGGCATCGCCAGAGCTGTAGCCTTTCTTCGGCACCGCGTTTATGGTCAAGGAATTGAAGAGGTTGTAGCGCGAAGCGGTTTCCGGTCCAAACACCCGCTTGAGGCGGACCAACGTGCGCAGGGGCACCATCTCGCCCCGGTCGTTTTTCACAAACACTCCGTTCAGGGCCGTGGGGTCGGCACGGTTGGCCTTGTCGGCCTGCACCACCACCCGGTAGTATTTGCCAAAGCGGTTGAAGTCCGAGGCTTGGGCGCTGCCGAAATAAGCCTGCATGGTTTGCAGCACGCGCTGCACCCCCACGCCCAACTGGGCGGCTTTCACCTCGTCTACTTCCGCCTCTAGCTGGGGGTAGTCGGCCCGAAACGAGGTGAAGGCCACGCCGATAGCCGGCTGCTTCAGCAGCTCGCCGATAAAGTCTTGACCCACCAGGCCAAGCTTGGGCAGCTCGCCGCCCGTGCGGTCCTGCAACACCACTTCCAGGCCTTCCACGTTGCCGAAGCCCGGCACGGTGGGCGTAGTAAACACGAAGGTATCGGCCCCCTTAATGGTCGCCGCCGCCTTCTCGCGGATAATGGCCATGACGGCGTTGATGTCCTGCACTGCGCCGCGCTCCGGGATAGGTTTCAGAATGACGAACGCGGTGAGCGCCGAGGCGCTGTTGGAAGAAGTCAGAATGCTAAAGCCCGTCAGCAGGTTGATTTTATCGACAGACGGCATGGTCCGCAATTGCTCCTCTAGCTGCAAACCCACCTGGTTCGTGCGGGCGAGCGACGCGCCGGCCGGCAAGGACATCGAAATAGCCACAAAGCCCTGGTCTTCGGAAGGAATGAAGCCGGAGGGCGTGCGCTTGGCCAGCCAGCCGGTGAGCACCGCCACCAGTACCAGGCCGCTCAGGCCTACCCACTTGTGGCGGATTAAGAACTTGATACTGCCCACGTACCGGGCAGTCAGCCGGTCGAAGCTGCGGTTGAAGCCCGCAAAAAAGCGGGTTTTAAACGTGGTTGGTGCGGCGGGCGCCGCGTGCTCCCCGTCGTGCGGGGTGTGCTTGAGAAAGAGCGCCGCCAGGGCGGGACTCAGCGTCAAGGCGTTAACGGCCGAAATAACAATGGCAATGGCCATCGTAAAGGCAAACTGGCGGTAGAACACCCCCGTGGAGCCTTCCATTAAGCCCACCGGCAGAAACACGGCCGCCATCACCAGGGTAATCGAAATAATGGCCCCGGTAATCTCGCTCATGGCCTGCGTAGTGGCCGCTTTTACCGAGTGGGCGCCTTCCTCCAGCTTGCTATGCACGGCCTCCACTACCACGATGGCGTCATCGACCACGATGCCGATGGCTAGTACCAAGGCAAAGAGCGTGAGCAGGTTGATGGAGAAGCCCACCAATTGCATAAAGAAGAACGTGCCCACGATGGCCACCGGCACGGCAATGGCCGGAATCAGGGTCGAGCGGAAATCCTGCAGGAAGATGAACACCACGATGAACACCAGAATAAAGGCTTCCACCAGCGTGTGCTCGACTTGCTCGATACTGGTATCCAGCGCCGTTTTGGTGGTGTAGAGCGTCTGCTGCTTCACCCCTTTGGGCAGGCCTTTCTCTAGCTTCGTCATCACCTTTGCCACGGCAATCTGCAACTCGTTGGCGTTCGAGCCAGCCGTTTGGAAGACGCCAATGTTGATGCCCGGCTTGCCCGAAATCCGCACATCGCCGTTGTAGGTGGCCGCGCCGAACTCCACCCGCGCCACGTCCTTGAGGCGCAGCATCGAGCCGTCGGCATTGGCCCGGATAATCATGTTTTCGTAGTCGCCGGGCTGGCTGCGCTTGCCCTTGTACTTGATGACATACTCGAAGGCTTCCTGGCTGCTCTCGCCTAGGCGGCCGGGGGCGGCCTCCAGGTTTTTGTCCTGGATGGCGGCCATCACTTCGGCCGGCGTGAGGTTGTAGCTCGCTAGCTGGGCCGGGTTCAGCCAGATGCGCATGGAGTAGGCGCGGTTGCCCCCAAACAGGACGGCCGACCCGATGCCCGGAATGCGTTTCAGCTCGGGCACTAGGTTGATTTGGGCGTAGTTCGTCAAGAAGGTCTGGTCGTACTGCCGCGCATCATCGGAGTAGAGGTTGAGCACGACCACCATGCTATTTTGCTGCTTGGCCACGGTCACGCCCTGTTGCACCACCTCAGCGGGCAATTGGCTGCTGGCCTGCGCCACGCGGTTCTGCACGTTCACGGCGGCCTGGTCGGGGTCAGTGCCCAGCCGGAAGCTTACCGTAATCGCCAGCGAGCCGTCGTTACTGGCCGTCGAGCTCATGTACACCATGTTCTCCACGCCGTTGATGGACTCTTCCAGCGAGGGCGCGACCGAGCGCAGCAGCGTCTCGGCATTTGCCCCGGGGTAGGTAGCGGTCACCAGCACCGCGGGGGGCGCAATGTCGGGAAACTGCTGGAGCGGCAGCTTCCACAATGCGAGCACCCCCAAAATCACCAGCAAGATGGAGATGACGGTGGCCAGCACGGGCCGCTCAATAAATACTTTAAACATGACCGAAAACGATTAATTCTGAACAGATTGAGCGGCTACCTTGCCCGCCACGGCGGCGCTGGCCTTAGGAGCCTGGGTAGGCTGAATGATTTGGCCTTCCTGCAAGTGGTCCACCCCCTGCAGCACGATGCGGTCGCCATTTTTCACGCCCTCGCTCACCAAGTAATTGGCGCCGCTCTTGCCCTGAATGGTGATGGCCTGGCGGCTGACGCGGTTGCTGTCGCCCACCGCGTACACGAACACGCGGTCCTGCAACTCGACTGTGGCGGCGGTGGGCACCAGCAGCACATCGGGGTGCGCCAGCGCCAGCCGGATAGTGCCCGTGTTGCCCGAGCGCAGCAGTCCATTGGCATTGGAGAAGGTGGCGCGCAGCGTCACGGCCCCCGTTGTCTTGTCAAACTGCCCGTCGACCATGTCCACCTTGCCCTTGGTGGGGTAGGTACTTTGGTCGGCCAGCACCAGGGCCACCGGTGGCAGGTGCGTGAGCTTGTCCTGTAGCGTCTGCCCCGCGTACTGCTTGCGGAAGGTGATGAAGTCGTCTTCCCCCAGCGAGAAGTAGGTATGCACCTCGTGCACGTCGGAGAGTTGGGTTAGGGCCTGCGCATCGGTGGGGCCTACTAGGCTGCCCTGCTTGGTTTGCAGCCGACCTAGGTAGCCGCTCACCGGCGCCGTAATGGTGGTGTAGCCCATATTGATGCGGGCGCTGCTGACCGCTGCTTTGGCGCGCTGCAAGTTGGCCTTCGCCACGGTCAGGGCCGCCTGCGCCGTTTGCAGCTGCACCTCCGACACCACCTTGTTTTGCACGAGTGGGGCAAACCGGTCGACTTCTACCTGGGCACTGACTACGGACCCGGCCGCCGCCTGCTGGGCCGCCAGGGCGTTGTTCAACTGCTCGCGGAATGGCGCGTCATTGATTTTAAACAGCGGCTGGCCTTTGCGCACTGCCGCGCCCTCATCCACCAGGATGCGCTCCAGCATCCCCGCCACCTGCGGCCGAATCTCTACGTTAACGACGCCCTCAATAGAAGCCGGGTAATCTTGGTACGTGGTTTCAGTGCCGGTATGCACCGCCTCCACTGGCAGGGCCGGAGGGGCCATTGCCTGTTGCGGGGCTTGCTGCTCCGCGCAGCCCGCCAACAGCAAGCTGCTGGCTAAAAGAGAAGATAGTTTCATGGGTAAAAAGCGCTTCAGACGAGGCTGTTGGGCGAAATGAGGGGTGAGCTAGGAAGCTGGTAAGCACTGTCAATACATTATTTGATAATAATGTGCTTATGTGACAAGGCAAAAAAAAGCCCGTGTAAGGGCTTTGCTGGCAGCGGTTACTCTTTTAGTTAAGTGCTGGCAAAGGTACCAGTCATAAATTCATAAGCAACCAATAATGTTTTAAGAAAATAAAAATCCGTTGGCGATACCACCAACGAGCCAAGGGAATAGTCACCCTTTAACAGCAGCCGGTTTAAGCAGTTGCAGGAAGTCTTCTAGCTCCTTTAGCTTTTCAGTATTGATGGACATGCACATGTTCCGGCCTTCTTTGTGCGACTCAATCAGACCCGCCTCGGAGAGGGCTTTGAGGTGCTGCGACATGGATGGCTGGCTAATCGGCACACACTGAAATAAGTCAGCACACACCGTAATCTCCCCTTTTGCAATTTCCTGCAACAAACGAAGCCGGGTGGGGTCGCTAAGAGATTTGGCTAGCTTGACGAGGGACTTGGTATCCATAGTGAGAATAAAGGTAAGCAATATTTTTAACTCATGCGCATGAGTTAATATTTCGCAACTGGAAGTGTGTTAAAATGGTTCTGGCCGGAGCTTTATAAACCAATGCAGTACATGGACCACATCTGCGCGCCAAGTGGATTAGCTTAGCAGAATATGTCTGTGGCCCGGCAACTCTTACTGGTTCCAGTACATGTCTGCTTCAAGAACAAGACATGGCTCTATTTTGGGAGAAGTGCTTGAGTGCTACTTAGCTAGTAGATTGGGCAAGTAGTAAGCAGTATCAGCTACAAGCATAGTCTGGGTGAGACGAAAGCGACAGGAAGCGGATATGGTACTTATTAGGTCCATATAAGCAGTCTAAGAGAGGGATAACTTCTCACCACAACCTTTAGAATGCACTTCGCTGAACATGGTCAGTTTGGCATTCCTGAATCCCCGCAAAGTGTAGGACGTACACTGCTAATGAATAGAAGTTAGAACCTACTAAAGCCTTGCGAAAGCGCAGTCTTCAGTTTGGATAGGATAAACAGAAGGAAGTCTGTTTTACAGAAAAAACAAAAAATGCTCCTCACATCGCTGTGAGGAGCATTTTTGTGGTCGTATAAGGAGTCGAACCTTAAACCTTCTGATTCGTAGTCAGATGCTCTATCCAATTGAGCTATACAACCGTTATCGTTTTCCCGTGTTGGGAGTACAAAGGTAGGGGATTTTTTTTCGGCTGTGCAACTAAGGGGCGAAATTTCCTTGGTAAAAACCGGACTGAATTTGTCAAATGGGTAATAATCAGTCAGAAAATTTCAACTGGCTGAGGCATTATTGCGCAGCACGCGCTGCAAAGCGCGGTTAAACACCACATAGAGGCCGAAGAGGGACGCAAGTACCAGGCCCACCAGCACGAGTTTGCTCAGGGTACCTTGGTCGGGGTTGCGGAGCAGGGCCAGCACATCCTGCGCCTTGGTGCCCAGCCAGTAAAAAAACAGGCTGCGCGGCAGCATTCCTAGCACGGAGGCGGCCAGGAAGCGGCGGCGCGCCACGCCCACGATGGCCAGTACAAACGTCATGAGCGCGAAGGGCAGCACTGGCGAGAGCCGCGTCAGGATGATGAGCGGCCAGCTTTGGCTTTGCAGCTCGGCCAGCACGGCATCGGCCTTGGGGAAGTGGTGGAGCACGGCGCGCAGCTTGCCGTGGTCGAGGCGGCGGGCCAGCTCGTAGCCCAGGGCCGAGGCCAGCGCGTAGGCCGCTACCATGCCTACTATGCCGCTCCAGCCGAAATAATAGCCCGTGACGATGGCTACAAACGTGGTAGGCGTGAGGGCCGTCGCCATCGTGAGGCCCACCACGGCGAAGTACAGCAGGCTCTGGCCCGTGGTGAGGTCTTGCAGCAGGGTGGGGCGCTCGTAGAGCAGCCCCAGCACCGAGGCCGAGCCCAAGACCGGCACGGCCACCAGCAGCCCCATCGTGAGGAAGGTGGAAAAATTCTTTTGGAAAAGCTCGCGCAGAAAAGCCATCAGTAGAAAAAAAGCCGGGGGCCGGCCAGTGAGTAGGCGAAAGTACCTACGCAAAAGCCGGCCCCGTTGCTGATGTTCGCTGGCTGGCTACTCTTCCTTGGCGCCGAAGCCGAAGAAGCGCTTGATGGCGGCCCAGGCGCCGCCCAGTGCCAGCAGGCCCAGCTTCCAAAATTTGAGGATGATGGCGAAGAAGCCAACCTTGGCCAGCACTTTGCCGGCCACCAGGCCACCGATGCTGTAGGCGGCCACCTCATCGACGCCCGCGCTGTAGTCGGTGTACTGCTGGCCTTTGGTGAACGACACATTGGCGAGCAGGCCCGGGATGCTGGCTTTTATCTCGGCTAGCTGCGCCGGCACGGCCACGGCGTTGAAGATGAGCACGCCCTTGCGGCCCAGGATGCGCACATTGTAGTTGAGGGTTTCCTCAATGCCGTTGCCGAAGCGTAGTATCTTGGCCCAGTGCAGGGTATGTTGCTGCTTGTCGTAGAAGGGCGGGGCGCCCCAGCCCAGCAGGTGCACCGTTTCGTAGCCGGCGGCGGTGCGGTCGGGGTTGGTTTCCTCGGTTTCCTTCTGCATGTCTTCCAGCAGCTCGTCGTACTTGATGTCGTCGGCATCATCGTCCTTCACGTAGCCCATCGGGTCGTAGTTGATGATGTAGCCCCAGTTGCCGTCGCTCATGGGGCCGCGGTCGGCGGGGAAGAGCATGCCCAGGTTGGTTTGGGGCGGGTTGTGCCACAGCTTGTTGAGCACCCGGCCGCTCTGCGTAGAGTCGAGGTAGCGGAAGCCGCGCGGCACCGTGAGCTCGCCCACGCCGCCGGGCAGCACAATGTGGCCCTGCTGGTAGTGAAACGTGCCGTTGATAGAATCAGCAATGGCTTGGTAAATGGCGGCCGAGTCCACGACCACCGGTTTGGCCTTGGGTTTGGGTGGGGCCGCGGCGGCGCTGAAAACCAGCGCCATGCAGGTGCCCAATAGGAGTAGTGCTTTTTGCATACAGGTAAACGGAGTAAGAAAAGAATATCGCCGCGAAGGTAAGTCCGGCCGCCGGGCACGCAAGCCGGCCAGCCGGTACCTTTGTGGCCTATGAAATTCGCCACCAAAGCCATCCACGCCGGCGTGCACCCCGACCCCGCCACCGGGGCCATCATGACGCCCATCTACCAGACCTCGACCTATGCCCAGCGCTCGCCGGGCGATAACAAGGGCTACGAGTACTCGCGCACCCACAACCCCACCCGCACCCAGCTGCAAGACGCCCTGGCGGCCCTCGACAACGGCAAGCACGGGCTGGCCTTTGCCTCGGGCATGGCGGCCATCGATTGCGTATTACACCTGCTGAAGCCGGGCGACGAGGTGATTTCGACCGACGACCTCTACGGCGGCTCCTACCGCATCATGACCAAGGTATACGAGCCGCTGGGCATCAACTTCCACTTCGTGCCGATGGGTGACCTGGAAGCCGTGCGGGAGAAGATTTCGCCCAAAACCAAGCTCATCTGGGTCGAAACGCCCACCAACCCGCTGCTCAACATCATCGACATCGCCGCCACCGCCGCCCTGGCCAAGGAGGCTGGCGCGCTGCTGGCCGTCGATAACACCTTCTCCACGCCCTATCTGCAAGAGCCGCTGGCTCTGGGCGCCGACATCGTGGTGTACTCGCTCACCAAGTACATGGCCGGCCACTCCGATACGGTGATGGGCGCCCTCGTTTTCAACGACGAAACCCTGCTGGAGCGCCTCAGCTTCTACCAGAACGCCTGCGGCGGCACGCCCGGCCCCCAGGACTGCTTCCTGGTGCTGCGCGGCCTCAAAACCCTGCACCTGCGCATGCAGCGCCACTGCGAAAACGGCCGCGCCATTGCCGAGTACCTGCGCCAGCACCCCAAGGTGGAAAAAGTGTACTGGCCCGGCTTCGAAAACCACCCCAACCACGCCGTGGCGGCCAAGCAGATGCGCGACTTCGGGGGCATGATTTCCTTCGTGCTCAAGGGCGATAAAAAGGAAGACGCCATCGCGGTGCTCGAAAAATTTCAGCTCTTCACCCTGGCCGAAAGCCTGGGCGGCGTCGAAAGCCTGAGCGGCCACCCCGCCACCATGACGCACGCCAGCATCCCGGCCGAGCAGCGCCGTAAGGCTGGCCTCTCCGACTCGCTCATCCGCCTGAGCGTGGGCATTGAGGATGCCGAAGATTTGATTGACGACCTGGCCCAGGCAATAGGGTAGGGGCTAGTGCGTTAGCTTTGATAGCGCCGGGCTGGCCGTAGGGCGGGCCCGGCGCTTTTGCGTGGTACCTGCTTTTTCTTCCCTGCATGCGTCGTTTACTACTACTTTCTCTACTGCCGCTAGCCCAGGTGGCGGCGGCCCAGGTGCCCGCGCCGCCGGTGCCGCACACCATCTTAGTGCGCGGCATGGCCGAGCGCGAGCTGGACCCCGAAAAGCTGGACTTGCTGCTGACCTACCGCTTTTCGGACAATGTGAAGGAAAGCGAGCGCACCCAAAACCAAGAGGAAAACCTGCGCCAGGTACTGAGCAAGGCCAATATCGCGGCCGATAAGCTGGTGCTCGAAGAGCTGTCAGCCGCTGGCTACGGCGGCCTTTCCAAAGTGGGTAATGCTAACGTGGCCCTCACGAAAGTGTACCGCCTCACGCTCGACAACCCGCAGCAGCTCAATACCCTGGTGCCGCAGCTCGTGCAAACCGGGGCCGACAACCTGCGCTTCGTCAACTTGCAGAACAGCAAGCTGGTGGCCACCAAAGCCGAGCTAGCCACCCAGGCCGCCACCGATGCCCGCCAAAAAGCTGCACTAGCCGTGAAGGCCGCCGGCGGCCAGCTCGGTGGCGTAGTCACGATGCTGGAAGTGCTACCCGATGCCACGTACTCGGAAGCTATGCTGCGAGAGTCTTTACAGCAGCTAAACTCCTATAACAAAGCAATGTCAGCCCGTAGCGCCCCGGAAATCACCACGCCCAGCCTGCGCAAAATCAAGGTGCAGGTCGTGTACGACGTGGTGTTTGAAATCCGGCCCTAGCCCGCTGGCAAACCGCCGGGCCGCGCCCCAGCGTAGGTGGCGGCTATGCTTCCCTTGCTTTATACTGCGTGCTCCCGCGGCGTGCTGGCTATTTTTGCCAGCCTGGTTTTCGCTTGCTCATCCGGTTCCGAGCCAGTTCCGGCGGCCGCGGCGCCCGTTGTTCCCATGACCAATTCTACTATTCCCTACCTAGCCCTCGGCGACTCCTACACTATCGGCGAAGGGGCCGCCGCTGCCGACCGCTGGCCCGTGCAGCTGGCCACGCTGGCCCGTACCCAGGGCCTGGGCCTGGCCGAGCCCGACATCATCGCCCGCACCGGCTGGACCACCGCCGAGCTGCAAGCCGCCATTGCGGCCAGCGGCAACCGCCGCACCGACTATGGCCTCGTGTCGTTGCTTATCGGCGTCAATAACCAGTACCGGGGCCAAAGCGTAGCTCTCTACCGCACCGAGTTTCGGCAGTTGCTGGCCACGGCTGTGGCCTACGCCGGCGGCCGGGCTAGCCGCGTGGTTGTGCTCAGCATTCCCGACTGGGGCCAGACGCCCTTCGCTCGGGGCCGCGACCAGGCGCAGATAGCCCGCGACATCGACCAGTTCAACGCTGCTGCCCAGCAGGAGTGCCAGGCGGCGGGCATCGCCTACGTGGGCATCACCGACTTTACGCGCGGCGCGGCCGACGATGCCAGCCAGTTTACCACCGATGGCTTGCACTACACCGGCGCCCAGATGCGGCAGTGGGCCACCCGCGCCCTGCCCGTGGTGCAGGGGCTGCTGAAGTAAAGCTGGCGCCGCTGCGTCTGCCGGGCTTTACAGTGCCCCGTTATGCAGCTTCAGCCCCGCCACTCCGGTAACAAATACTACAACGTACTGCCCACCAGCGTGAGCCCGCCCTCGGGCTACGGGGCCATGCTACGCCGCTACCTGTTTGAAAAAGCCGAGCGCGAGCCCCGCCAGCCGCTCGGCCCCTTCACCGCCGATGCGGCGGCGCTGGCCGCCCCGGTGCCGGCCGATTCGCTTCGCGCTACCTGGCTGGGCCACAGCACTGTACTGATTGAGCTAGATGGCCGCCGCTTCCTCACCGACCCGGTGTGGTGCGCCCGCGTGTCGCCCTCGCAATTAGTAGGGCCGAAGCGGTTTTTTGCCCCGCCGCTGCCGCTGGCCCAACTGCCGCCGCTCGACGGCATCATCCTCTCGCACGACCACTACGACCACCTCGACGAGGCGGCCATCCGGGCGCTGGCCCCGCGTGGGGAGCGGTTTTACTGCCCGCTGGGCGTGGGCGCGCACCTGCGCCGCTGGGGCGTGCCCGCCGCCAACATCGTGGAGGCTACCTGGTGGGATGAGCTAGAGCTTGGCGTTGACTTTAAGCTGGTTGCTACGCCCGCCCGGCACTTCTCGGGCCGGGGCCTGCTCAACCGCGACAGTACCCTGTGGGCCTCGTGGGTGCTGAATGGGCCGCAGCACTGCTTGTTTTTCGGCGGCGACTCGGGGCCGTTTGACGAGGCTTTCCGGCAGATTGGGGCGGCGTATGGGCCATTTGATTTGGTGATGCTCGAAATCGGGGCCGCTGACCCCGAGTGGGCCGATATTCACCTGGGGCCCGATAATGCGCTGGCCGCGCACCAGCTGCTGGGTGGCGGGCCGCTGCTGCCGCTGCACTGGGGCACGTTTAACCTCGCGTTTCATGCCTGGCGGCAGCCAGTGCAGCGCCTGCTCGAAGCCGCTGGCCCCGAGGTTACGCTGCTGCTGCCGGCCCCGGGCCAACGAGTAGAGGTGGCCGCCGGGGCACTCAATTCGGGCTGGTGGGAATAAGAGATTGTCGAAATAAAAGTTGCTGATTAGTAGCTTAATAAACTTGTTTAGTCAGTTTGGCTAGGGCGGCTGGCTGAACAAACTACTGGCCTCCGGGTTCGCTTTTTCCTCTCCGAGGCTCCTGTTCGCCTGCCCATGCTGTCCGCCGCCACCTGTTGTTTGTGTTGTTGCTGCCCCACTGGCGGCGCTGGCCGTTGCGCGTAGCCTGCTGGCTATCAATTCCCTTCCTTATAGTATTTCGCGGGTGGTCTGATGTAGCTGGCACCAGCCGCTTTGTCGTGGCTTTGGCAAGGGCTAGTTGTTGAGTTGCGGAAAAAATACTACCTTGTTAGCGTTGACTTTTAACTACTTACTTTCCCCTGTTACGGTATTCCTTATGAGAAAAGCCTTACTTACTCCCTTGCTGGTAGCGACGGCCCTGGCCGCCCACGCCCAAAAAATAACCGTGACGGGCCGCGTGCTCAGCGCTACCGGCGAGGCCCAGCCAGGAGCCACCGTGCTGGAGCGCGGCACCGCCAACGGCACGGCGGCCAATGCCAGCGGCGAGTTTTCGCTGAGCGTGGCGCCCACCGCTACGCTCACCATCTCGGCCATTGGCTTTGCCACGCAGGAGGTGGCGGTGCAGGGCCGCACCCGCCTCGATGTGCGGCTGGTGACCGCCGCCACCGACCTCGGCGACGTGGTAGTGACGGGCTCGCGCGCCGCCGTAGGCCGCTCCAATGTGCTGACTACCGCGCCGGTAGACGTGATTTCGGCCCGCGAAATCAAGGCCTTCGCCCAAACCGACGTGAGCCAGGTGATGACCTACGTGGCCCCGTCGTTTCAGTCGTCGCGCCAGTCGATTTCCGATGGCACCGACTTCCTGGACCCGGCCAGCCTGCGCGGCCTCGGCCCCGACCAAGTGCTGGTGCTCGTGAACGGCAAGCGGCGCTACAGCCAATCGCTGGTCAACATCAACGGCACCATCGGGCGCGGCTCGGTGGGTACCGATTTGAACACGATTCCGACGGCCAGCATCAAGCGCATCGAGGTGCTGCGCGATGGCGCGGCGGCCCTCTACGGCTCCGATGCCATTGCGGGCGTTATCAATATTCAGCTCAAAGACGATACTACGCACTTCAGCGCCAGTAGCTTGTATGGCCAAACCACGCAGAGTGACGGTAAAACCGAGCAGGTTGACTTCAGCACCGGCATCAACCTCAACAAGCGCGGCTTTCTCGATTTGAGCGGGCAGTTTTTGAACCGCAGCTACACCAACCGCTCGTTTGAGGATACGGCCCCGCTCATTTACCTGGGCAACAACGGCGGCAACTACCCGGTGAAGGCCAACCCGGCGTTCAACCCGGCGCTGGCCCCTTCCAGCACCAACGTGAGTACGGTGCCGCTGAGCGAGCAGGAGCGCCGCGACCTCAAGGCAAAGGACGATGCGCTGGTGGCCAGAAACGGCTTCGACCGCCGCGACATCCGGGTGGGCCAGTCCGACTCGCGCAACTTCGGGGCGATGTTCAACGGCGCGTATCGCTTCGACCGGGGCTACGAGGTGTATTTCTTCGGCGGGGCGTCGTACCGCACGGGCCGCGCGCCGGGCTTCAACCGCCTGCCCAACCAGCCCACCCAGAGCGATACCACAATTTTCCCGAATGGCTACCTGCCGTTTATCAACAGCGTTATCAACGACCACTCCGGCACGGTGGGGGTGCGCAAGGAACTGGGTGGCTTTGCAGTTGACTTGAGCAATACGTTTGGGCGCAATAACCTGGCTTTCAGCGTCGATGGTTCGCTCAATGCCTCGCTGGCCCAGGGCAACCCACTGAACCCCACGCGCTTCTACGCGGGCCGGCTGGCCTTTATGCAGAACACGACCAACCTGGGCCTCTCACGCCACTACACCGAGGTGGGGCCGCTGGCCACGCTCAACGTGGCGGCCGGGGCCGAGTTTCGGGTCGATAACTACCTCATTGAGAAGGGCGAGTACGCGTCGTACGCCTTTGGTACCCGGCCCGCCGTGCTCACGGGCCTGAATGCGGCTGGCCAGCCGGCGTTCACGCCCACGCCGCCCGGCTCGCAGGTTTTTCCGGGCTATCAGCCGCAGGATGAGTTGAATAAGACGCGCAATAACGTGGCCGGCTACCTCGACCTGGAGAGCGATATCACCGACCGGCTGCTGGTGCACTTGGCTGGCCGCGCCGAGCGCTACAGCGACTTTGGCGGCAACGTGAGCGGGCAGGCCGGCGCACGCTTCAGCATCCTCGACGCACTGGCGGTGCGGGGCTCTATCGGCAACGGCTTCCGGGCGCCCTCGCTCCAGCAGCGCTATTTCAACAACACCAGCACGCAGTTTATCAGCGGCAACCCCCGGCAGGTGCTCACGGTGAACAACGACAACCCCATCGTGCGCAACAGCTTCGACGCCACCGGCCAGAGGGGCTTCGGTGTGGAAGGACTTAAGCAGGAAAAATCGACCAACTACGGCCTGGGCCTCACCGCCACCGTAGCCCGCCAGCTGACGTTGACGGTGGATGCGTACCAGATTGACATCAAGGACCGCATTGTGCTTTCGTCGTCGTTTACCCGCGATAATACCTTGGTAAATAGTATCCTCGGGGCGCTGCCCGTGAGCCAGGTGCAGTTTTTTGCCAATGCCGTGAACACTCGCACCCGGGGCATCGACATCGTGGCCAACGAACGCATTGCGCTGGGCGCCGCTGGGCGCCTGCTGCTGACGGCCGCCGCCAACTTCAACAAAACGGAGGTGACGAGCTTCAACTCCTCATCGTCGACCATCAACAACGACGTGACGGTGGGCGTCAACAACCTGCAAAACCGGCTCTTCGACCGCCAGCAGCGCACCCGCCTGGAGCGCGGCAACCCGCGCAGCAAGGTCAACCTGTCGGCGGCCTACACCGTGGGCAAGTTTGGGGTGGAGGCCCGCACTGTGCGCTTCGGCGAAATTCAGAGCGCCGACGCCAACCCCGCCCGCGCCAACCTCGACCAGACCTTCTCGGCCAAGTGGATTACCGACCTCACGGTGAGCGTGCAGCTAGCCAAGCAGTTGGGTCTTACGCTGGGTGTCAACAACTTGTTTGACGTGTACCCCGACAAAATCTACGTGGACCCGCGCAACAACGCCAACAACTTCAACGCGCCGCCCCTCACCGCCAGCGGTGCTATCGACACTACCCGGCCCGACCTTAGCTACAACTCAAGCTTAGACAACTCCAACCGGGGCCGCTTCCTGTACAGCGCCAACCAGTTTGGCTTCAACGGCGCCTACTACTTTGGCCGCTTGAATATCACGCTGTAAATTATTGATAATTATCTATTACGCAAAAGGCCAGCCTCGGAAGAGGCTGGCCTTTTGCGTAATACTGCGCTGGCTGGCTACTTGCCGGGCGCGGCGCTGTTGCCGTCGAGTATCTGAAACAGCTCGTCGAGCTTGGGCGTGAGGATAATCTCGGTGCGGCGGTTGAGGGCCTTGTTCTGGGGCGAGTCGTTGGGGGCCATTGGCACGTACTGCGAGCGGCCCGAGGCCGTGATGCGGCTGGGCTCGACGCCGCTGCTGGCCAGTAGGCGGGCGATGTCGGTGGCGCGCAGCGCGCTCAGGTCCCAGTTGTCCTGGATGCCGCCGGTGGCGCGCATAGGCACGTTGTCGGTGTGGCCTTCCACCACCACGTTCACGTCTTTTTGCTCTTGCAGCACGGTGGCCAGCTTTTTGAGGGCTTCCTGGCCCTTGGGGTCCACTTTGCTGGAGCCCGATTTGAAGAGCAATTGCTCGGAGAGCGACACGTAGACCTTGCCATCCTTGAGCTTCACTTGCAGTTCGCTGGAGTTGAAGGAGAGCAGGGCCTTGCTCACGCGGGCCTTGAGGTCGTTCACGGCCTTGTCTTTGTCGGCCAGGGCCTGGGTGAGCTCCTTGAGTTTGGCCTCGCGGGTGGTGAGGTCGGCGGCGAGGCGGTCGTTGTCGGCCTTGCTTTTGCGCAGGCTTTGGTCGAGGGCTCCCAGCTCGCCCTCGCGGGTGGCGAGGTCTTTGGCTAGCTTGCCGTAGTCGTTGTTGCGCTCGGCCAGGGCGCGGTCGCTGTTTTTGAGCAGCTTATCGTAGCTGTCGGTGAGCTGGGTGTAGAGGGCGCGGGTGCGGCGCAGGGCGTTGCCGTTCTGGGTCGAGTCGGTGACGAGGCGCTTCTGGTCGAGGCGCAGCTCGTTGAGCTGGTCGTTGGCTTTTTGCAGGTCGGCCTTGGCCAGGCGGGTTTGCTGCTCGGCGGCGGCGCGGGCCTGGGCCTCGCTGGTCTGGCGGGCTTGCAGGTCTTCGTAGCGCTTGGCCGTGACGCAACTATTGAGCAGAAAAGGCGTGGCCAGCAGGAGCGGAAAAAGGGCGGGGCGGAGGTTCTTTACCGTCATATTTCTTATAAAAATCAGGCAGAGCCCACGGCTTGCCTAAACTCAGGAAATTTGATTGGCAAGGTACTGCGCAATTTAAACTGGCGGGTAGCGGGGCGGCTTGGCGGCCACAGCCAGCCCTTTACTGTTGAGCCTGCCCGGCTGTATATTAGAACCCGAAAATGCTCATTTTATAATTTGAGCGGCCTGCTGGCTGCTTTTTATCTTCTACTGCCTACTGCCCACGATGTACAACGAACAGTTTTTTCAACTCTTTGAGAAGATGGCCAGCGATGGCGAGCTTACGCCGCAAGAACTAGCGGTGCTAGAACGCAGCGCCGAGGCAATGGGGATAGATGGGGAGAAATTTGGAATATACTTTGAAGCCCGCATAGTAGAGCGCTACGAGCGCCTGCAGCACCAGCCGGGCGGCGAAGCGGAAGCGCTGGCGATAATGCAGCGCTATGAGAAGGTAATGGCGGCGCTATCGGTTAGTGCGCCGCCACCCGCGCCCGCTGCCGAAAAGGAACCACATAAGGAAGCCACCCCGGAGCAGCACGAGGAAATCGGCAAGTGCCCGGCCTGCAAGGAAACTATCAACGGCCTGAACCACGTGTGCCCCTCGTGCGGCCTGGTTATCGATGCCGACCACGATACCCACGGCAGCCTGGAAGAAATGCTGGAAGACCAGGAGCAGATACTGCTAAAAGCCAAAGCCTTTGCGCGCAGCAGAGCGGCGGAGTCCGACCTGGGGCTTTCTTACCTGACGGTGCCTTTCATCATGATTTGCATTGGGGCGCTGATGATTCGGTACGGCAGCTCCGGCTGGGGAGTGTTTGGCATGCTCCTGTGGCTGGGTGCGTTCATTCTTTACCGGGTATTGCGCAAGGCCTATAAAACCAGCCTCTTGCCCGCGCCGGGCCAGTCCTTGCCTGAGCTGCAAGAGCGATTTGAGAAAAACGACCGGCAAATCACGCTATTTTTCGGCGATGACTCCAAGGTAGGGCAAGTGCTGCACACGCTCCGTCAGCAAATGGCCGTTGCCACCGCTCCTTTCCGAGCCAAGAACTCTATGGGCCGCCTCTTGGTACGCCTCGTGCTATTTGCGCCGGTGGTATTCGCCATTTCTGGCCCCAAAGACACTTCCCCTACGCCCGACGAGCCTACGGCGGCCGACTTCCCCGACGAGCGCCCCAAGCAAATTCAGCGGCTGCTCAACGAGCAGAACATCCCCGAAGCCCGCGCCCTGCTGGCCCAGCTGCCCGATAGCAGCGCCGCCCGCCCGGCGCTGCTGGAAGCCCTGTACGAATCCAGCCAGAACCACCGCCTCGACTCGCTGCGCAGCCTCCTGCCCCAGCGGCAGTACGCCGTGGTGCGGCGCGGCCTCATCAGCCTGTGGTGGAACCCCGCCGCCACCACCGACACGGCCGCCCGCCCCGCCTTCGAGGCGCGCAAGCGCCGGCTCAACAACGAGCTGCCCGCCAAGTACCGCCTGGACGAAGGCTGGCTGACGGCCACCGGCACCCACGACTAAAAATCACTACTCCATACCGCTACGCAGCTACAACATGGGTTTATTTGGAAGAAATAAGGAGGGCGGCCTGCTCGACGTCATTCGCTGCGACGAGCCCGAGTACCTGGTGTGGAAGTGGCGCCCGGCCGGTGCCGATGCCGCCGACGGCCCCACGCACCGCGAAAACGCCCTGCGCTGGGGTAGCAGCCTGCGCGTGCGTGAGGGCGAGGTGGCCGTGTTTGTGTACCCGCGCTACGCCGGCGGCGCGCCCGACTACATCCAGGGCCCCCACGACCAGATGCTGCGGACCAACAACCTGCCGGTGCTGGCCGACCTGCTTGGGCTGGCCTACGATGGCGACTCGCCGTTTCAGGCCGAAGTTTATTTCTTCAACCTGGCCGGTAATAACCAGCTGCGCTTTGGGCTATCTGAGTTTGATATTTTCGACGCCCGCTTTCCCGACCTCGGTATTCCGTGCGTGGTGCGCGGCACGCTCACCTTCGCCCTCACCGACTACCGGCAGTTTATTAAGCTCAACCAGCTGCGGCACTTCGACCTGAATGCCCTGCGCGAGCAGATTCGCGAAACGTTTGCCCGCGCCGCCAAGGGCATTATCGCGGGCCTGCCGCTGGAGGAGGGTACGTCGGTATTTCACCTGGAGCGCAAGCTCGACGACATCAGCGAGCGGCTGCTGCTGCGCCTGGCCCCGCTGCTGGCCACCGACTTTGGCATCCACCTCAAGCGCGTCGATATCGGGGCCATCGAGCTGGATAGGGAAGACCCGCACTACCAGCAGCTCAAGCTGAACACTGCCGACCAGCAAACCAAAGCCATCGTCACCCAAACCGACATCAGCCTCACCAACCTGAGCGAAAACGCCCGCATTCAGCGCAAGGAAACCGAGCTGCAAGCCGAAGCCCGCAACAGCGCCATGCACCAGCTCGACCTGCAAGCCAGCGTGCTGCACGCCGCCGCCCAAAACCTGGGCGGGAGCGGTGGCCTGTTTGCGGGCCTGTCGGTGGGCGGCGCGCTGGGCCAGCAGCTGGGGGGCCTGGCGGGGCAGCTGGGTACGCCCTTGCCGCCGCCCCCGCCGCCGGCGCCACCCGCGCCCCTCTACCACACCGCCCTCAACGGGCAGCCGCTCGGCACCTTCACCCTGGCCCAGCTGCGCGAGCAGGCGGTGGGTGGGCAGCTTACGCGGCAGCACTACGTGTGGCGCGAGGGCATGGCCAGCTGGGAATACGCGGGGACCAACGCGGAAGTAGCACCGGTGTTTAAGTCGGTGCCGCCGCCGTTGCCCGCGTAGCTGGCTACGTGGCATAGCGCCAGCAGTCATGTTATTAAATTAAGCCCCGTTTGGGAGCGCAGCGGGCTTTTAGGCGCAGCCGCACGCCGCTGGCATCCCGTGGCTGGCCGCCGTGGCTTATTTTTGCTCTCCAACTTCTACTATTTCAAAGCAGGCGGCGCGTAGCCAGCCGCTTTCAACTGCTCTCTCATGGCTTGGTTCCGGCGCGAAGAAAAGGGGATTAACACCCCCACCGAACAGAAAAAAGAGACTCCCGATGGCCTCTGGTACAAGTGCCCCGAGTGTAAAACGGTGGTTACGACGGCCGAGCACAAGCGCTTGCGCTACGTGTGTGGCAATTGCAACCACCACGACCGCATCGACGCCGGCACCTACTTCGAGGTCTTGTTCGACGACGGCCAGTTTGAGGAGATGGATGCCAGCCTCACCTCCGGCGACCCGCTCCAGTTCGTCGATACCAAAGCCTACCCGCAACGCGTGCAGGCCACCGAAAAAAGCACCGGCCTCAAAGACGCCGTGCGCACGGCCCACGGCCTGAGCGCCGGCCAGCCGCTGGTCGTCGCCGCCATGGACTTCCGCTTTATCGGCGGCTCGATGGGCTCGGTAGTAGGCGAAAAAATCGCCCGCGCCATCGACTATGCCCGTCAAAATAAGGTGCCCTTCCTGATGATATCGCGCTCGGGCGGCGCCCGCATGATGGAGGCTGGCTACTCGCTGATGCAAATGGCCAAAACCTCGGCCAAGCTGGCCCTGCTGGCCGAAGCCAAGGTGCCCTACGTGAGCCTGCTCACCGACCCCACCACGGGTGGCGTCACGGCGTCATTCGCCATGCTTGGCGACTTCAACATTGCCGAGCCCGGCGCGCTCATCGGCTTTGCCGGCCCGCGTGTCATCAAGGAAACTATTGGTAAAGACTTGCCTAAGGGCTTTCAGAGCGCGGAGTTTGTGCTGGAGCACGGCTTTCTCGACTTCATCGTGGACCGCCGTGAGCTGAAGCAGCGCCTGGCCGACCTGCTCGGCTTGCTGGCCAGCCGCTGAGCTTACCTGGCACGAATTTGGAAAAGCCCGCTTTGGTAACCAGAGCGGGCTTTTGCGTATAAGGCCCGTCTGGCAGTGCCAGCTTTATCACCAACACCCTCAGAAATGATGACTTCTTCCAAGTCTTTCGTGGCCGTACTACTGGCCTTCGTCATGCTCCTCGGCTCGTGCGCCTCCACGCGCCAGCCTTCTACCCAGCCCGACCTGTCGAACAACAACGGCACCGGCGTGCGCAAGGATGGGATGAATAAAACCACCAAGGGCGGCCTGCTGGGCGCCGGTGGCGGCGCTGTAGTAGGCGGCGTGCTGGGTGGCCTGCTGGGCGGTGGCCGCGGCACGGCTGCTGGTGCTATCCTGGGAGCTGCCGTGGGCGGCGGCGCGGGCGCGCTCATCGGCCGCAAGATGGACAAGCAGGCGCAGGAACTACAGCGCGACATGGCCAACGCTAAAGTAGAGCGCGTGGGCGAAGGCATCAAAATCACCTTCGACTCGGGCATCCTGTTCGATACCAACAGCAGCAACCTGCGCCCTGCCTCGCAGGCTGATATCTCCAAGCTGGCCGCTACGCTCCAGAAATACCCCGACACCAACGTGCTCGTAGAAGGCCACACCGACAACACCGGCACCGACGCCATCAACCAGCCGCTGAGCGAGCGCCGCGCCCAGGCCGTGGCCAATTCGCTCACCTCGCAGAGCGTAGCCAGCAACCGCATCGCTACCAAAGGCTTCGGCTCAAGCGAGCCCGTGGGCGACAACTCGACGGCCGAAGGCAAGCAGGCCAACCGCCGCGTAGAAGTTGCTATTTATGCCAACGAAAAGATGAAAAAAGCCGCTGAAAACGGCACCCTGTAGTCGCAAACGGCTAGCGAGTTAAGGCCTGGCGCGAAAGCTCCAGGCTTTTTTGTGTCTCAACACAACCTGCCGATTAGTACCTGCGTTAAAATCCCGTCGGCTCCCCAGCCGTTTGTCTCTCCAAACGCTTCGTATTCATATGAAATCGTTCTCAAAAATATTCACGTTCCTGCTGACCTTTTTTCTGCTGGCTGGCACCGTAGCCCAAGCCCAGGATAAGCCCAAGGGCTGGAGCCGCAAAGCCAAGGGCGCAGCCGTAGGTGGTGCCGGTGGTGCTGTACTCGGCGGCCTCGTAGGCGGTGGCAAAGGTGCCCTGATTGGCGCCGGCGCCGGCGTAGTAGGCGGTGGCCTCGTAGGCCGCAACCAGGACAAAAAGAAAGACCCGGTCCGCTACAATCGCTACCGCAACAAGTAAGCAGCCCCAAACTGCTCTAAACTCAAAAAGCCCGGCTCACCGCCGGGTTTTTTTGTGGCTAACCATTAGGAAGAAGCATTAAACGAGGAAAGCGCAGCGTTAGGCCCGGCGAGTTTGGCAAGGTGGTTGTAAATACCGAACTTGCCACAGCGTTGCCGTTGCGCGAAGCGCGGCCGTTACCTTATTCATCATTTTCTTCATGAAAACCCTGAAACTCTCTTTTTCTTATCTGCTGGCCGTGTTGCTGCTGCTGGGTCACTTTGCCCAGGCGCAGTCCACGACCGTAACCACCGACAAGCCCAAGGGCATGAGCAAAACGGCCAAAGGCGGCATCATCGGCGGCCTGGGTGGTGCCGCGGGTGGCGCTATCCTGGGGCGAGTTATTGGTGGCAAGTCAGGCACAGCCAAGGGCGCTATCCTGGGTGCCGTGGTAGGCGGTGCGGGCGGCGCGCTTATCGGCCGCAAAATGGACAAGCAGGCTGCCGAACTGCGCCGCGACCTTGAAGGCGCCAAAGTAGAGCGTGTGGGTGAGGGCATCAAAATCACGTTTGCCTCGGGCATCCTGTTCGCCAGCAACTCGTCGTCGCTGACTTCAGCCGCTGCTGGCAACATTGATGAGCTGGCCGCCACGCTCCAGAAATACGCCGATACCAACGTCGTTATTGACGGCCACACCGATGCCTCGGGTAGCGATGCCATCAACCAGCCCCTGAGCCAGCGCCGTGCCCAGGCCGTAGCCAACGAGCTGACGGCCAAAGGTGTGGATAACAGCCGCATCACGGCTACGGGCTACGGCTCGTCGCAGCCAGTAGCCGACAATACTACCGTCGCCGGCAAAGCCGCCAACCGCCGCGTAGAAGTTGCCATCTTCGCCAACGAGAAAATGCAGAAGGCCGCTAAAAAAGGACAACTCTAATCGCAGATTTAACGGATTCAACGGATTTCGCCGATACGCTTGGCTGCGCCAAGCTGACTACGCGAACGCTGGTTGAGTTGACGACCTAAGCGAGCGCAAATAAAAGGCCACCTTCGGGTGGCCTTTTTACGTTACGGAGGTAGCTAGCCAACTGCGCCTTGGTCTGTAAAGCGTAGTCAGGAGCGAAGCTCCGTATCTGTGAAATCCGTTGAATCCGTTAAATCTGCGGTCGGGAAAGCCTTGGCCGACCACGCTATTTTGAATGAGTTTTTTGGGCCGGTGCCCAAGGCCGCGCGGCGCACGCCCATGCGCGAGCTGATTTCGACGCTGCTCTCGCACCGCACTACGCACGCCGATGAGGAGCTGGCCTACGACCGGATGCTCGAAGCCTTTGGCGATTGGGAGGGCGTGCTACACGCGCCGCTCGACGACCTCATCCACGCCATCCGCACCACGCGCTGGCCGGCTACGCAGGCCCCGCGCATTCAGGAAATATTGGGGCGCATCAAGGCCGAGACGGGCGGCAGCTTTGCGCTCGATTTTCTGGCTGACTGGCCCACTGAGCGCGGGATGCAGTGGCTAACCGATATGCCGGGCATCGGCCTGAAAACGGCTTCGCTGGTGCTGCTCTTCAACTTTCGCAAGCCCGTGCTGCCCGTCGATGCGCACGTGCACCGCGTAGCGCAGCGGGTGGGTTTCCTCGGCCCTAAGGTGTCGGTAGAAAAGGCGCACACAGTGCTGCTCGACCTGCTCAAGCCACACCTCGACCCCGAAGGCTTGTTCAATTTTCACAAGCACAACTACTGGCACGGGCAGCAAATCTGCTTTTTTCAGAAGCCTAATTGCCCGCGCTGCCCGCTCAAAGGCTTCTGCGACTATTACCAGGAGCACTTTGGCGAGGCTACGCCCGAGGCGCTAGCTGCCACCCCCACGCATTGGGACGAAGCTGCCTGGGGCAAGCTGCCGCACTAACTTTAGGCGCGCAAACTTTGTAGTTGGCGTGGCTGAACGGTGGTTGTCGCGCAGTCATCGCCCCGCGTACTACCAGGTGCGCGCTACGCTTATGCGCCTCGTCAAGCATCCGGTTCTCTGCAATTACTACGTCACGTACCGCTGCAATGCGAAGTGCGCCTTCTGTGATATCTGGGAAAAACCCTCGCCCTATATCACACTGGCCGACGTAGAAGCCAACCTGCGCGACCTTAAGCGGCTGGGCGTGAATGTGATTGATTTTACCGGCGGCGAGCCGCTGCTGCATCGGCAGCTGCCCGATTTCCTGGCGCTGGCCCGCCAACTGGGGTTCATCACCACCGTTACCACCAACGGCCTGCTCTATCCCAAAAATGCCGAAAAGCTGCGCGGCCTGGTCGATATGCTGCATTTTTCGCTTGATAGCATCGACCGCGCCACGCACGATAAAGGCCGCGGCGTAGCCTGCTACGACTTCGTGCTCGAAAGCATCCGCGTGGCTAAGGAGCTGGGCGAGCGACCCGATATTCTGTTCACCGTTTTCCGCCACAACCTGGCCGACCTGGAGGCCGTGTACCAGGAAATTACTCAGCCTAACGGCTTGGTGCTTATCCTGAATCCGGCCTTTGAATATGGCGACGTCGAAACCGGCGAGCAGCTAACCGAGGCGGAGCTGGATTTCCTATCCGCCTTTGGCAAGCGCAAGGGCGTATACCTCAACGAAGGCTTTATTGCGCTGCGGCGCGATGGTGGCAACCACGTAGCCGCGCCCGTGTGCCGGGCCGCCACTACTACGCTTGTCATCTCACCCAATAACGAACTGGTGCTGCCCTGCTACCACCTCGGTGAGCAAAAATTTCCCATCAACGGCCAGCTTTTTGAGGTATATAATGCGCCCGCTACCCAGCGGCTGGCCGCTCTTGAAGGCCGCCTGCCGCAGTGCGAGGGCTGCACTATTAATTGCTACATGCAGCCCAGCTTCGCCGTCGAAACCAGCAAATACTTCTGGCAAGCCCTGCCCAGCACCCTCAAGTACAATTGGGAAAAAGGCACTTGGAAGCGGCTGCTGCCACTGCGCGGCTAGCCCCTGTTTGCAACTGCTCACCCTTACCATTTCTTAACCTACTGTACTATGCCCGCCCTCATCCTGCCCGTCCACGGCGTATTGCCGACTATTGGCCCCGACTGCTTTTTGGCCGATAATGCGACCATTGTGGGTGATGTAGTGCTGGGGCACGGCTGCACCGTATGGTTTACGGCCGTGATTCGGGGCGATGTAAACAGCATCCGCATTGGCGACGAAACCAACATCCAGGATGGGGCGGTGCTGCACTGCACCTTCGAGCAGGCGGCACTCACCATCGGCTCGCGCGTGAGTATTGGGCACCGGGCGCTGGTGCACGGCTGCACCGTGGAAGATGATGTACTCATTGGCATGGGCGCCATTGTGATGGACCACGCCGTGGTGGGCAGTGGCTGCATCATCGCGGCCGGGGCCGTAGTGCTCGAAAACACCATTTGTGAGTCCGGCTACCTCTACGCTGGCGTACCTGCCCGTAAAATAAAGCCAGTAACCGACGCCCAGGCCGCTGGCTTGCGCCGCACGGCGGCCAACTACCAGCGCTACGCCAGCTGGTTTTCGAACGCTGAGTAAGCTCATCAGCTATTCTCGAAAGCCCCGCGCTACGCCCGCCCCGCGTGGGTCCTAAAAAAAAGCCTTCCCGGTAGAGGAAGGCTTTTTAAACTGCATGATGGGAAGACAAGCTAATCCAGTGGGTCTACTTCCGGCTCTAGCGTGGTGGCGATTACCCGTAGCTGCACCATCTCCACTACGCGGCCGGTGCGGCTGAGCACCCGAAACTCGTAGGGGTCGAGCACGGCCACGTCGCCTACCTCCGGAATGTTGCCGTAGAGCACGTTGAGCAGGCCGCCCACGCTCTCGTAGTCGTCGCCCTCGGGCAAAGGGTAGGGGAGGTACTCGTTAGCGTCGGGGATGGCGGTGGAAGTATTTACGCGGTACTCGCTTTCCGAAATGCGCTCTACCACTGGCACTTCGTTGTCGTACTCGTCCTGGATTTCGCCCACCAGCTCCTCCATGATATCCTCGATGGTGACGATGCCTGATACGCCGCCAAACTCGTCGCTCACGATGGCCATCACAATATGCTTGCGCTGAAACTGGCGCAGCAGCCGGTTGATTTTCTTGGTTTCGGGCACGAAGTAGGCCGGGCGCATGATGCGCGCCAGCTCCACCGGCTCGCCGCTGCGCACGATGGGCAGCAGGTCTTTGACGTTGAGCACGCCCACGATATTGTCGATGTTGCCCTCGTAAACCGGCAGGCGCGAGTAGCCCTCGCTGAAAATGGTATCCAGCAGCTTGTCTTGCGGGGCGTGTACATCGAGAGCCGCCAGCTTCGTGCGAGGCACCATAATCTGCTTCACCATGCGGTCGTTGAATTGAAAGACGTTTTCAATCAACTCGTGCTCCGAATCCTGGATTTCGCCGGTTTCCTTGCCCTGGTCAATCAGGAAGCGCAGCTCCTCGGCCGTGTGCACCTCCGTGCCGTGGGTAGAGGTTACGCCAAACAGGCCCAGCAGCATGTTAGACAGCTTGTTGAGCAGCCAGATAGCCGGGAATGTGACGATGTAGAAGAAGCGGAGCGGCGCCGTAATAAACAGCGTTGTCGCTTCGGGCTTCTGAATGGCCAGCACCTTGGGTGCCTGCTCCCCAATAACTATGTGCAGGATAGTAATAGTCGCAAACGACACCACCAAGGCAATGCTATGCACGGCTTCTGGCGACAGCGTGAGTCCCAACTGGTGAATAACCGCCAGAATAACCTCGGCTACCACGCTCTCCCCAATCCAGCCCAGCGCCAGCGAGGCCAGCGTAATGCCTAGCTGGGTGGCCGAGAGGTAGGCATCCAGGTTGTGCAGCATGGTCTGCGTGAGCTTGGCCAGCCGGTTGCCCTCCTGTGCCCGCAAATCAATCTGGGAAGCGCGCACTTTGACGAGCGCAAACTCGGCGGCGACGAAGAACCCGTTGACTAAGACTAGCAACAGGGTAAGCAGTATTTTTAAGCCCATGTAGATGGCTCCCCTCAGACGCGGACGGTCGGGCAGCCTTTATAAGGGCAAAAGTACGAAATCCTACGGGGCAAGTTCACCTTTGGCTAATTCGCCGGGCTTATAAACGTAGTAAAAGCAGGCACTTGCCCCCACTGATAAGCCATAAGCAAAGCTTAATGACTGGCTTCAAACGCCGAAGGGGCGCTTTCCTGGCCGGAAAGCGCCCCTTCAAAAAAGAGCTGTAGCGGAAGGACTTGAACCTCCACGAAGTAGTTAGGCAGCGGTTCCGAAAAACAGCTGCTTTATCCCAGAACCTTCACCCCCGAGATAGGAGGGCGTGTCTGCCAGTTTCACCACACTACAAGGTTGGTATCGCCACGCCGTTTGCGTTTTGATATGTCAAAGGTACGACGAGATTTTTGACTTATGCAAATTTTATTTAAAAATGGCTTGAAAATTATTTAATCTTCAGTTTTGACAGGCCATTTCGGAAGTATTTCTTATGTGGCCTTAACTTTGCCTCCTATCCTAATCCACGCCCCTATGTCCCGCCCCTACGAACTAGACGATACTGACCGCCGCATCCTGCATTTACTGGTGCAAGACGCCAAGCTGCCCTACTCCGAAATAGCCCGGCAACTCGGCGTGTCGGGCGGCACCATTCACAGCCGCATGACACGCTTGGAGGAGTTGGGCATCGTGCGCGGGGCCACCCTCGACCTCAACCTGACGAAGGTGGGTTTTGGCATCCAGGCCTTCCTGGGAATTTATTTGCTGAAAAGCTCGTACTGCGACGCGGTGATTGCGCAGCTACGCGACGTCCCTGAGGTTATCAGCCTGCACTTCACCACGGGCAGCTACAACCTGTTTGCCCGGCTGGCCTGCCGCGACACTCAGCACCTGCGCAACGTGCTCCACGACATGGTGCAGCAAATAGAAGGTGTGGAGCGCACCGAAACCCTGATTTCGCTGGAGGAGGTGTTTAGCCGCGCCGTGCAGCTCGAGGAGGTACCCACGCCCGTAAGTAACCGAACCTGATAACCGCTTAACCAAAAAAAGGGAGCTAGCCGTGTGGCTAGCTCCCTTTTTTATGTATAACGACCGCTACTACATGCCCACTTTAGTGGTCGTAGTTTTGGTCTTGTTGGTTTTATAGCGCATATCGGGCGTGCCGTCGGCCTTCATTTTGGTGGTGGTCGAAGTCTTGGTCATGCCCGAGGGCGTGGTCATGGTGCTCGACTTGCTCATGGTAGCCTGGTTCTTCGACATAGTCGACGTCTTGCTCAAGCCAGCGGGGTTGGTCGAGGTGGTGGTACGGGTAGTAGTAGTAGCCGGAGCCTGCGACATTTTAGTGGTCGTCATTTTACTCGTACTGCTGCTCATGGTGCCAGTAGCGGGAGTAGTTTGGGCCTGGGCTACGAGGCCGCCGGTGACGAGTAAAGCCGAGAGAAGACCGAAAAAGCGTTTCATTGGTATGGAGAAAAATGGGTGAGAAAAGCGCTACCGCACTTGGCACAAAGTGTGCCGAAATCCGGGGCGTAGTACGCGCGCTCTGCGGCTGAGGTTAAGCTCGCCAGGTTGCCCTTAGTGTCGCAGAATTTTGCTTTGGCTGGGCGTCGGTTGTCAACCTTTTTTCGAGGTGAAGCGGGCTGGCCCGCCACTACCTGCCTAATACACCAAAAGCCCCGCGCTACTGCTAGCGCGGGGCTTTTGGATGTTAAAACCGAAGTCTTATAAAAACTAGGCAGTCACTTGGGCTTCCAGCTTTTGGGCGAGTACGTGTTTGGGCACGGCGCCTACTTGCTTGTCCACAATCTGACCGTTCTTAAATACCAGCAGCGTGGGGATGCTGCGGATACCGAACTTCATCGACGTCTGGGGGTTAGCGTCTACGTCTACCTTACCCACGATGGCTTTGCCTTCGTATTCGCCGGCCAGCTCTTCTACCACCGGGCCTACCATGCGGCAGGGGCCGCACCATTCGGCCCAAAAGTCCACGAGTACTGGCTTATCCGAGTTGATAATCTCCTCGAAATTGGCGTCGGTTATTTCAATTGCTTTGTGCGCCATGACGCTAAGGGAAATGTTAGTGAAAAAACGTCCGGCGTGTACGGCCAACGAGGCTGCAAGGTAGCGGAGTTGGAGTAAAACAGCGGGGTAAGCGGAAAGGTTTAGTGCTTCTTCACTTAATCGGTATCCCCTTAAGTGCGGCGCGCGGGGCTAGGTTTGGGGCCGCGGTTGTGGCTGCGGGCGGGGGCGCTGCCGCGGCTCGGGCGTGTTCACGGGGCCATCGTACGGGTAGGGGTAGCCGCCGCCGGTGCCCCAGTCCCAGCGCCACTTGCCGCCCCGCAGCGCCAGGTTTACTTGCAGCTGAAGCACGCCGTTGTGGAAGCGGTTGCCGCTGCCGGGGTAAAGCGCGCCCGACCCGTAGCCATCGCGGTACACATTGGTGATGTCGCCGCTGTAGCGCAACTCAATGCCGTAGCCCGTCCACTGCCGGCCGATGCCCACCACGTAGCCCGCACCCAGCCGCACGAGCGATTTGGCATCACCATTAAGGTTTTCCTCATACGAGTCGGAATCGCCCACGCCTTCGGGCACCACCGATTCCTGCTTGTCGAGCGCCAGGCTGAGCTGAGGGCCAGCGGCCACGTACCAGCCTTTGCGGCTGCCGCTGCCGGGGCCAACAGTCAGCAACACCGGCAGGTCGAGGTAGTGTAATTCGGAGCGGTAGATGTTCTCCGTGGGGCCCGAGGGCGGGGCTGGCGCGGCATATACGTGGTAGTAATCGTAGGCCACCGCACCCTTGCGCGAGTACAGTAGCTCGGCCTGCCAGGCCACGTTGGCAGAAAGCGCCCGCGTGGCCGAAAAGCCACCCGAAAAGCCGCCTTTCAGCCCCGTTTCCCAGCCTATGTAGCCGCCTCCGGTGTAGGTACTCAGGTTAAAGCCTCCTTTCAGATTAACCAGCACCGGATGACGCAGCGGGTCGGCGGCGGGCAAGTCCTGCGCCCGCGCCGCTAGGGTCAGCCAGCCCAGGCCCAGTACTGCCAGGGTGCGGTAAGTGAGCCGCAGGCGCGTTGCTGCACGAGGGCGTCTTAAAGTATCCGAAAGCAGCCTGGCGGAAAGGTGTGGCATAGCAGGAGTTGAGTAGAAAGCTGGTCCGATACGAAGGTAATCAACCAGGGCAACTTTCAAGCTGCTAAAAATCAGGTCCTAAGCCCTCGCTAAATCAGCGCGCACACGTCCAGCTCAAACTCCTTCATTTTGTCGATAAAAGCGCGGGGCTCAATCTGAAAGCGCCGCGAAAACATATCGACGGCCAGCCGTTCGTGGGGCTCCACAAATTGTATCTCTAGGCGCTTCGAACCCTTGGCGTGCTCAATGGCTTCCTGCAAACGGTCAATCATGGGGCCAGTCACGGTGCGCAGGTCGAGCTTCACGCGCACGCCTTTGCTGAGCTTCTCGGCGACCTGGGCCAGCGGCTCCATCGTCTTTATTTTCAATTCCCACTGGTCCTGGGTGCCGTAGCGCAGCTCCATCTTGCCCCGGATAAAGAGGGGTGGCACCTGCTCGTTGTGGTAGTTTTTGGGGTTGATGAGCGGGCCGAAGCGCGTGTAGTCGTCGCGAAACAGCGCCAGGTTGATGCTCGAATCGTAGTCTTCGATGTTGAACGAGGCCATCGGCTGGCCGCTCTTGGTAGTGCGGAACGTGACGCCCGAAACGAGGCCCGCCACGTTCACGTCTTTGCCTTTCTGCGCGTCCAGCTTATCGAGCGGGCAGGTGCAGTAGGCGTCGATTTCCATGCGGTAGGTGTCGAGCGGGTGGCCCGAGAGGTAGAAACCCACTACTTCCTTTTCGCGGCGCAGCTTCTCGGGGGCGCTCCACTCTTCCAAGTCCTGCACCTTGGGCAGTGGGGCTGACACCGCGCCGAATGCGCCCGCGCCAAACAGGCTGTGCTGCGCCGACTCCTTGGCGGCCTGGTGCTGCTGGCCCAGCTTCATCGCCTTTTCAATGAGGTTTTGGTCGCCGGCTGGCGCGTCCATAAACTGGCGGCGGTTGTACCGCTCGAAGCTGTCGAAGGCGCCGGCCTGGGCCAGGCTTTCCCAGGTTTTCTTATTCACTGAGCGCAGGTTGACGCGCTTGGCGAAGTCGAATACGTCGGAGAACGGGCCGTTTTTCTTGCGCTCGTCCACGAGTTCGAGTACGGCGGCTTCGCCCGCGCCCTTCACGGCAGCTAGGCCGAAGCGAATCTGGTTTTCGCGGGGTACGTTGAATTTCTGCTCGCTTTCGTTCACGTCGGGGCCGAGCACGGCCACGCCTTGCTTGCGGGCTTCCTCAATGAAGAAGGTCACCTTCTTGATGTCGCCCATGTTGTTGGTGAGCACGGCGGCCATGTACTCGGCGGGGTAGTTAGCCTTCAGGTAGCCAGTTTGATAGGCCACTACCGAGTAGGCGGCTGAGTGCGAGCGGTTGAAGCCGTACTCCGCAAATTTCTCCATCACGTCGAAGACTTCGCTGGCCTTCTTCGCCGGGATTTTGTGGATTTCGCCCGCGCCCTTCACGAATTTCTCGCGCTCCAGGGCCATCTTTTTCATATCCTTCTTACCCATGGCGCGGCGCAGCAAGTCGGCCCCGCCGAGCGAGTAGCCGGCCAGAATCTGGGCCGTTTGCATAATCTGCTCCTGGTACACCATGATGCCCTGGCTGTACTCCAGAATGGGTTTCAGCAGCTCGTGCGGGTACTCCACGGGCTCGCGGCCGTGCTTGCGGTTGATGAAGTCGGGGATGAACTGCATCGGGCCGGGCCGGTACAGCGCGTTCATCGCAATCAGGTCCTCGATGTTGGTCGGCTTCAAGTCCTTGAGGTACATGCGCATACCCTCGGATTCAAACTGGAACGTGCCAATCGTGTCGCCGCGCTGGTAGAGGGCATAGGTCTTGGGGTCGTCGAGCGGAATGTCGTCGATGTCGATTTTAACACCGTGGTTGCGCTCAATCAAGTTCAACGCATCCACGATGATGGTCAGGGTTTTGAGGCCCAGAAAGTCCATCTTCAGCATCCCCGCCGACTCAATGACCTTGCCGTCGAACTGCGTGATGAGCAGGTCCGAGTCCTTGGAGGTCGAAACGGGGATGTAGTTCGTGATGTCGTCCGGCGCGATGATGACGCCCGCCGCGTGAATGCCCGTGTTGCGCACCGAGCCTTCGAGGCGCTCGGCCAGGGCCAGAATCTGGCCCTTGAGGTCGCTCTGGTCGTTGCGGATGGCTGCTAGCTCCGGCACGTCGCGGAACGCGCCCGCTAGGGTAGTACCCGGTTTTTCGGGCACGAGTTTAGCAATTTCGTTGGCCGCCGGCAGCGGCAGTTCCATCGCCCTAGCCACATCCTTGATACTGGACTTGGCGGCCATCGTACCGAAGGTGATAATCTGGGCTACCTGCGTTTTGCCGTACTTACCCACCACGTAGTCAATGACTTTCTGGCGGTTCACGTCGTCAAAGTCGATGTCGATATCAGGCATCGACACGCGCTCCGGGTTCAAGAAGCGCTCGAATAGCAGCGAGTACTTGATGGGGTCGATGTTGGTGATACCCACGCAGTAGGCCACCGCCGAGCCAGCGGCCGAGCCTCGGCCGGGGCCCACGGCCACACCCATGCTCCGGCCTTTGTTGATAAAGTCCTGGGTGATGAGGAAGTAGCCCGCGAAGCCCATCGTCTGGATGATGCGCAGTTCGTAGTTCAGGCGCTCCTCGATTTCAGGCGTGCGCTCGCCGTAGCGGGGCGGCTTGTTCATAGTCACCGTGCCGTTGCCGGCCTCGGGGCCGAACGCACCCACGAAGGTCAGCTCGCGCAAAAACTCGTCGGCGTTGGCAAACTGGGGGGGCAGCGGGAAGTTGGGGAGCAGGATGTCGCGCGCCAGCTTGGGCGGCGTAATCTTATCCACAATCTCGTTGGTGTTATCCACACTTTCGGGCACGTCGCTGAACAATTCGTTCATCTGCGCCTGGTTCTTGAAGAAGAACTGGTCGTTGGCGAAGCCGAAGCGGCGGCGGCGCTGCTTGGGCGGCTTTTGCAGCTCCTCGTCGATGCGCGAAATCATGCGCCGGGCGTTCTCGTCGTAGCCGTGGGCACCGCGCAGGTTGTCGAGGGTGTCGTAATGTACGCGCTGGTCGGCGGTGAGCACGGTGTAGTAGTTCGTCTCGTAGTCGCCGACCGGGATGCTGCGCTCCTCGGCCGTGTTCACGCACAGCAATAGGTCGTGGGCCGCGTAGTCGGTCTGGTCCACGTAGTGCGAGTCGTTGGTGCAGATAACCTTGACGTTGTGCTTTTTGGCTAGCCCCAGCAGTACCTGGTTCACGTCTTCCTGGCTTTTGCCGGTGCCGTCGAAGTTCATCAGCCCGTGCCGCTGAATCTCGATGTAGTAGTCGTCGCCGAATACGTCGAGCCACCACTTCAGCAGCTCCTCGGCCTTGTGCTCGCTCTCAAAGAGAATAGCCTGCGGAATCTCCGCACCAATGCAGCAGCTGGTGGCAATGAGGCCCTCGTGGTACTTGAGCAGCAACTCTTTGTCAATACGCGGAAACTTCGAGTACACGCCCTCGATAAAGCTCAGCGAGCAGAGCTTGCTGAGGTTGTGGTAGCCGGCCTGGTCCTTGGCGAGCAGGAGCTGGTGAAAGCGGTTGTCCTTTTCGCCCTTTTCGCGCAGAAAAGTCTTCTTGTGGCGGTCGGCCACCATGTAAAACTCGCAGCCCACAATGGGCTTCACGTTGTACTTGTTGGCCTCGGCCACGAAGTTGAACGCGCCGAACATATTCCCGTGGTCGGTGAGGGCCACGGCGGGCATGCCGTCGGCCTGCGCCTTCTTCATGAGCGCCGAGATGCTGGCCTGGCCGTCGAGCAGCGAGTATTGCGTGTGCGAGTGCAGGTGCGAGAAGACAGGCATAGGGCAAGTAAGTAACAGTGAGCGAGGAACAGGAAAACCGGGCCGGAGAGTTTGCCGCCGCTCCCTAATTCCTGGAAGTTCATCGAAACCTAAAGTTACCGCCGGGCTAGCCTTCGGCCGCCAGGGCGGCGCTGGCCGCATAATTTAGCAATTGAAAATGAGCCCGGTATTTTAGTCTACTGCTGAACTTCATATTGACCGTGCCGGTTACCTTCGCCACACGGGCCGCAGTGGCCCGTCGTCGCCAGGGCTGCGTTCAGTTCTCCTCGCTGCCCGCCGCGTTTGCTTCGCCTAATTTTCCCACTAATGGGGAAATTGGGGCCGCAGGATTTGCCAACGGCAGCTTCCTCGCCGAAGCATTTATGAAAGCACTCGCCGCCTCTACCGACCCGGTTTATCTTCGGCCGGCGTCCCCCTCCTGGCTGGATAAGCGGCTCAGCTACTACCTGCAAGACGAGCGCGACCTGCCGTTTGCCTACCTCATCCTGAAAATAACGGCTACCATGCTGCCGCTGGCGGTGCTGCTCTTCGTGCCCGCGCTGCACGGGGCGTGGTGGTGGGCCACGTTTGGGCTGCTGTTCTTTTTCAGCAATGCGCGCTACAAGGGGCCGTTTGGGCTGATGCTGCACTGCACCAGCCACCGCATGCTGTTCAAGAAGAAGCACGGCTGGATGAACCACTACATTCCGTGGGTGCTGGGGCCGCTGTTTGGCCAAACGCCGGAGTCGTATTTCGTGCACCACCTGGGCATGCACCACCCCGAGAACAACCTGCCCGACGACGAAAGCTCGACCATGTTTTACCAGCGCGACTCGGTGCGCGGGTTTCTGCGCTACCTCGGCGACTTCCTGTTTTTGGGCGTAGCCAAGCTGGCCGGCTACTTCAAGCAGCGCAACAAAACCACCCTACGCTACCGCCTCCTGCGCGGCGAAATCCTCTACGCCGGCCTCACGCTGGCGCTGGCCATTGTGAATCTGCCAGCCACGCTGGCCGTGTTCGTGGTGCCGTTCTTATTGTCGCGGGTGATTATGATGCTCGGTAACTGGGCGCAGCACGCGTTTATCGATGCCGAGGCGCCCGAAAACTGCTACCGCAACAGCGTCACCTGCATCAACACCAGCTACAACCATAAGTGCTGGAACGACGGCTACCACATCAGCCACCACCTCAAGCCGGCCCTGCACTGGACCGACCACCCGCACCACTTCCGCCAAAACCTGGCGCAGTACGCCAGCAACGACGCCATCGTCTTCGACGGCATCCACTTCCTGCACATCTTCTTCTACCTCATGGGTAAGCGCTACGACCTGCTGGCCCGCCACTTCGTGCTGCTCGACGGCACGGCGCGCACCGAGGCGGAGGTGGTCGGCCTGCTGCGCAGCCGCACCCGGCGCATCGGCCGCGAGGCGTTGGTACCGCAGCTAGCGTAGCCCCGCCCGCCAGACCGCCGCCTGAAGGCCACGTGAACTTGAGCTGGCCGCGTGCGTAAAGGCATAGGAAGCCAGCACGATAGTCAAAAGCCGGCCGCCCTCGAACCTATGAAAAACAGGTGGTTTACAGCCGGTTTAATCCTGGCTTTGAGCGTGTGCGGGCTGGCGGCCCGGGCGCAGCAGTCGGTTGACCTGATAATGGACAACTTTACCAGTTCGGTGCTGTCGCAAACGACGGCCCTCCTGAATAGCAACGCCGTAATGGCCGCCAGCCGCAACGCCGAGGCCGAGCGCCGCACCGGCCGCGCCAGCACCGCCGCCCGGCGCGTCAACCTAGCGTATGCGCCCACGGCGGCGCTGCAACAGCAAACGGTGCGCGACCTAAGCCAGCAGCTGCATGCCCGCAACCCGGCCGCCGGGCAGGCGGTCAACAATGCGTTTGGACCGGGCAAAGCCAATTACAGCCAGCTATTTCAGGAGATGGTGAAGCAGTCGGGCCTGCCGGCTAATAACGCCGCCACGGCCTTTGCGGCGTATGTGGAGGTGGCCTACGCCGTCGTCAACGACGTGCAGAACGAGAGCGCCATTACGCCCGCGATGGACCGGGCGCTGCAACGCCAGATGACCACCCTGCTGAGCCAGAACAGCAAGTTTACCTCGCCCAGCGCCCTTGCCAAGTTTGGCGAAACCACCAAGCTGCAAGCCATTCTGCTGTACGTGGGCTGGCAGGATGCGCGCAAGAGTGGGCAGGCCAGCCAGTTCCGCAGCAGCATCGCGCAGCAGTTTCGCAAGCAGGGCCTCGACCTGAGCCTGGTGAAGCTGACGGCGCAGGGCATGAGCCGGAAGTAAGCTAGCCTAGCCGCGCCGCATGCGCAGGCGCTGGTCGTGCCAGGGCTTGGGGTGGCGCGCCAGGTAGCCTGGCAGCCAGGCCAGCAGCGCCAGCGTGAGCCCCGTGCCCAGGACGGAACCGGCAAACACGTCTTCCACGAAGTGCTGGGCCAGGTACACGCGGGAGTAGGCGGCCAGCGCGGCCAGCAGCACAAACAGCACGCCCCAACGCTTGTCCTTCACCACTAGCGTGAGCACGAGGAACACCGAGAACGCCGAGGTCGAGTGGCCCGAGGGGAAGCTCTTGAGCGTGCCCATCACCACGCCTTCCACAATGTGCAGGGGCGGAAAGCCGGGGTGCTCGCTGAAGTAGCGGAACGGCCGGGGGTGGCCCGTAAAAATGAGGTGCTTGCCAACCTGGGCCACGAGCGAGGTCACGGCGAAGCACACAAAGCTGAGCAGCGCCCAGCGGAAGCGCACGAACAGCAGCCCGAGCGTGACGACCACGTAAAACACGCCGTCGCCCACGTTGGTGAAGGGCCGGAAAAACTGGTCGAAAAACGGCGCGTGATGCCCGTTTATCCAGAAAAAAGCTGTGTGTTTGGGCGTGGTCAGAAGCACGATGCCCACTACCAACAGCAGCGCCAGGTAGGGGAGCAGGAAGGTGCGGGTGTGCCGGAGGAGCGTGCGCATAGCGGGAGGGGCCGGCCGGCGGGAGGCCGGGCCGGGGCGGGCAAAATTACCGCCGGGCCGCCCGGCCGCGCCTGGCAGGGGCCGTAACTTGCGTGCCTAACCCGTTTTCCCCGCCATTCTATGCGCTACGGTCCCATCGCCCCCGAACTGTTTGTTGAAAATCGCCGCCGCTTCCGCGAGCTGCTGCCGCCGCAGTCGCTGGCCATTTTCAACGCCAACGATATCCTGCCCACCAACGCCGACGGCACGCTGGCGCTCAAGCAAAACACCGACCTGTTCTACCTCACGGGCGTGGACCAGGAGGAAACCATCCTCGTCATCTGCCCCGATGCGGCGCTCGAAAAACACCGCGAAATCCTGTTTGTGCGCGAAACCTCGGAGCTGATTCTCGTGTGGGAAGGCTACAAGCTGACCAAGGAGGAGGCGCGCCAAGTGTCGGGCATCCCCACCATCATGTGGGTCGACCAGTTCGAAACTGTGCTGCCGGCCCTCATGAACGAGGCTGAGTATGTATACCTCAACTCGAACGAGCACATTCGGGCCGTGGTGGAAGTCGAAACCCGCGACGCCCGCCTCATCAAGAGCTTGCAGCGGCGCTACCCGCTGCACCAGTACCGCCGCGCCGCCAAGCTCCTGCACCAGCTGCGCGCCATCAAGAGCCCCGAGGAAATCCGCCTCATGCGCAAGGCGGCCGACATCACCGGCAATGCCTTCCGCCGCCTGCTCGGCTTTGTGCGGCCCGGGGTGTGGGAATATGAGGTGGAGGCTGAAATCATGCACGAGTTTATCCGCAGCGGTTCGCGCGGGCCGGCTTACACCAGCATCATCGGTAGCGGCGAAAGCGCGACTATCCTGCACTACATCAGCAACGACCGCCAGTGCCAGGACGGCGACGTGCTGCTGATGGACTTCGGTGCCGAGTACGCCAACTACGCCGCCGACCTCACGCGTAGCATCCCCGTCAACGGCGCCTACACCCCGCGCCAGCGCCAGGTGTACGAGGCCGTGCTGCGGGTCTTCCGGTTTTGCCAGAGCCAGCTCGTGCCCGGCAACGACATCGAAGCCTACCACAAAGCCGTGGGCGATACGATGGAGCAGGAGCTTATCAAGCTCGACCTGCTCAATGCCAGCGACGTCAAAAACCAGAACCCCGACGCGCCGCTCTACAAGCAGTATTTCCCGCACGGTACCAGCCACTACCTCGGCCTCGACGTGCATGACGTGGGCTACAAGTACCGCAAGTTCGAAGCGGGCATGGTCTACACCATCGAGCCCGGCATCTACATCCGCGAGGAAAAGCTGGGCATCCGCCTCGAAAACGACTTCCTGCTCACGCCCAGCGGCAACGACGACCTCATGGCCAACATCCCCCTCGAGCTAGCTGACATCGAACGCCTGATGAAGCGCTAGCCCCGGTTGCGCGCTCCTACAGCGGTTTTGGAGTTGGTAGCGAGTAGCGCGAACTTTCAGTTCGCGTCCCCGCGCCTTTTGTTGGTCGTTCGGGGACGCGAACTGAAAGTTCGCGCTACTGCTACTGACGCCGAAAGCGCTCTAAGTAGGATATGCCTCGACAGAAGTAGGATTTGCACCGGACCAAGCAGCGATTTCCCCTTCTTGAGTAGGATATTCTCCGATAAAAGTAGGATTTGCACCAGGATAAGCATGATATTCCCCAGCCCAAGTAGGATATAACCTGGGTGAAGCCCCATTTGAGCTCACAAAAGAGGCCCTTGCTAGCGCAGCAAGGGCCTCTTTTGTATTTATATAAGAATTCAGCCTACTCCCTACAGTGGGCGCCGGAACAGCAGCAAGTGCTGCTGCGGCAGCGTTTCGCGCACCTCCACAAACTCCAGGCCTACGGCGGCCATCTCCTTGCGGGCCTGCTCCACGGTCATCTTGTGAATGGGTTTGATGGGCACGTCCACATCCTCGGCGCGGTACTCTACCAGGGCCAGCCGGCCGGTGCCGGGCCGCAGCGCCTGCCGGATAGCCTGCCCCATCTCGCGCGGGTGGTCAAACTCGTGGTAGGCATCCACGATGAGCACCACATCGACCTCGCTGGCCGGCAGGTGCGGGTCGGTGGTGGTGCCGAGCACGGGCTCCACGTTGCGCAGCTTGTTTTTGAGCTTGCGCTGATTCAACTCGGTTATCATCTCGGGCTGAATATCGACGGCCAGCACGCGGCCCTGCGGCACCAGCGGCGCCATGCGAAACGAGAAAAAGCCCGTGCCCGCCCCAATGTCGGCTACCGTGTCGGTGGGTTTCAAGTGCAGCTCCTTGAGGAGCGCATCGGTGCCCTCTTCGCGGGTGCGCTCGTCGCGCTCCAGCCAGTCGGCACCCTCGTGGCCCATTACGTGGGCTATCTGGCGGCCGTGATAGTAGCGGGCGATGCCGTTGGGGTCGCGCGGGGGCCGGCTTTCGTAGCCCGACTCATCGGGCGCGCGGCTCGTGATGGTCGCGGCCCGCAGGCCGGCCTGGCTGGCCACGTTCGATTCCATCGGTAGCTGAGTGCAGGCGGTCGTGATGCCGGCTACCACTCCCAGGCTGGTCCACAGCGCAACGGCATTCTTCATAAGCAGCAAAAGTCAGTGCAAAAATCAGGCTCGGCTAAAAAGGCGTACCGCGTTGGCTAAACAACAATTAAACCTCCGGCGTTCAGCTGCGCGTGGCGAAGCTACGTGCCAAGCGCTACTGTGTGCTTTAAAAAAATGGGCACCAGCTTCAGCCAAATCTGTTTCTACAACGTACTCCGACCACAATTCTTTCATTAACCCTTTCACTTTTCACCTTATGCAGAACCTGACTTCTACTATGGGCCGCCTCGCCGTGGTCCTCGCCGGTGCCCTCGCCCTGGGCTCGTGTAACCGCGCCGAGTACGCCACCCTGCCCCGTTCGGCCTCCTACATGGGTACCACCACGGCTACGTCGAAGGCCCGCGTGGCCGTGTCTTCGCCCATCGCCGCCCCGGTTGCCATTGCTCCCGAAGTAGCTGCTGCCCCGGTTGCGGAGGCCCCGCTCGCCGCTACGGCTGCCACGCCGGCTGCCTCAGTTGCCGCTGAGGCTCCCGCTGCCCGCGTAGCTGCTGTTGCCCCGCGCGCCCAGGCCGTTGAGGCTCCGGCTGCCGCCGCGCCCGATGCCGTAGCCGCCGCCCCCAAGCTGAACCTGGCCCAGCGCATTGCCCTGGCTAAGGTGACTAAGAAACTCAATAAGCTGACCGCCAACGCGCCCCAGCTCAAAAAAGGCGACAACACCGCTCACACCGCCCGCATCAACGGCAACCTGCGCACGGGTATCATCCTGCTGCTGGTGGGTCTGATTGTCGGCATCTTCAGCGGCCTCATCGGTACCATCATCGCCCTCATCGGCGTCATCTTCCTGGTGCTCTGGCTGCTCGACGAGTTGTAAGCCGTAGGAAATCCTGAATCAATAAAAAGCCCCGGTTGCCTTGTGCAGCCGGGGCTTTTTGCTTTTAAGTACCGTGTAACGGGCTGGCCCTACATGGGGTCCACGTCAGCCACGAGGCGCGCCTGGCGAAACTCCTTCTGGTCGCGCACCACGTCCATGGCGGCGCAAATGGCGATTTTGGCGGCCTTCAGCACCGTGTGCTCGCGGCTGAGCTTGATGACGATTTCCTGTAGGAAGAAATTGCGGATGCGGAAGATGTAGGGCGCCTCGGGCCCCAGCACCGGGCCGCGCCCGAGGCGGTCGGCCAGCTCCTGGGTGAGCAGGATGGCGGCCCGCTGGGCAACTTCCTGCTCCACGTGCTTCACGGTCAGCTTTATCACGCGGGCGAAGGGCGGGTACTCGTGCTCGCGCCGCTGAGTTATCTCATACTCGTAAAACGCTACGTAGTCGTTGCGGATAACCTTGTCGAAAATCACCTGCGTAGGGTCGCCGGTCTGGATAAGTACTTTACCCTTTTTGCCTTTGCGGCCGGCGCGGCCGCTCACCTGCACAAACATCTGGTAGGCGCGCTCGTGGGCCCGGTAGTCGGGGTAGTGAATGATGGCGTCGGCGTTGACGATGCCCACCAGGCTCACGTTTTCGAAATCAAGGCCCTTGGTCACCATCTGGGTGCCCACGAGCACGTTGGTTTTCTGCTGCTCAAAGTCGCCGATGATTTGCTGATAAGCGTTTTTGGCGCGGGTTGTGTCCAAGTCCATGCGCTGCACGTTGGCCTGGGGCAGCATGATTTTGAGGTCGTCTTCCAGCTTCTCGGTGCCGAAGCCCTGGGTGCGGAGCGCCCGCGAGCCGCAGGCCGGGCACTGCGTGGGCATGCCCTCGTGGTAGCCGCAGTAGTGGCAGCGCAGCTCGTGGGCGTGCTTGTGGTAGCTCAGGCTCACGGCGCAGCTCTGGCACTTGGGAATGTAGCCGCAGTCGTTGCATTCGGTCACGGGGGCGTAGCCGCGCCGGTTCTGGAAGAGAATCACCTGCTCGGCCTGCGCGATGCGGCTTTCCATCGCGTTCAGCAAATCGGCTGAGAAGTGGTTGTGCATCTTCTTCTCGGCGCGCAGCTTGCGGGTGTCAACCAGCTCAATCTCAGGCATGCCGGCCTCACCAAAGCGCTTGCTGAGCGTGACGAGGCCGTAGCGGCCCAGCCGCGCCTGGTAGTAGGTTTCGACGGCCGGCGTGGCCGAGCCCAGCAGCACCTTGGCACCCTGGAAGTTGCCCATCATCAGGGCCACCTCGCGGGCGTTGTAGCGCGGGGCGGGGTCGTATTGCTTGTAGGAGCTTTCGTGCTCCTCGTCCACGATGATGAGCGCGAGGTTGTCGAAGGGCAGAAACACCGCCGAGCGCACGCCCACCACCACCTGGAAGCGGCCCGAGAGCACGCCATTCCACACTTCCACGCGCTCGTTGTCCGAAAACTTGGAGTGGTACACGCCCAGCCGCGAGCCGAACACGCGCATGAGGCGCGTCACAATCTGGGCGGTGAGCGCGATTTCGGGCAGCAGGTACAGCACCTGCCCGCCGCCGTCGAGCGCCTGCCGGATGAGGTCGATGTAAATCTCGGTCTTGCCCGAGCCCGTGACGCCGTGCAGCAGCACGATGTTCTGCTGGCCGAAAAGGCTCATCACCTCGTCGCGGGCCACGGTTTGGGCCTCGTTGAGCTGGTAGGGCATCTGGGCCAGCGGGTTTTCATCGAGCGGGAAGCGCGACACAATCTGGTCGAACTGCTCCAGCACGCCGTTCTTTATCAGCGTGTTCACGGCCGAGGCCGAGAGGTGGGGCGAGCTGGTGAGGTAGGCTTTTTCGAGGCCCAGGTGGTTGAGGTGCTCATTGTGGTGCACCGGCACGCGCTGCAAGTATTTCAGCAGCACATCCACCTGCTTGGGCTTGCTGCCCAGGTCTTCGAAAAGCTTTTCGACCGCGCCCTGGTTCAGGTAGTGGTGGGCCAGCCGCACCTTTTTGAGCACCTTGGGCGAGTATTTATCAGAGAGCTGCTCAAACAGAAAGATGATGTCTTTCTGCATGAGCGACTTGATGACCTTGTGAAACGAGGCAATGCCCAGTACGTCGCCCACTTCGGTAAAGGTGAGCGCCTTGCCGTCCTCGGTGCGTAGGTTGTCCACAATACGTTGCTCCTTCTCATCGAGCGGGTAGGGGCTGCCGTCGGTGAGATAGGCGGGGTGCAGCTGAATGCGCGACTCGGAGCTAAGCTTGAGCGCAGCGGGCAGCGCGGCGTTGATGACCTCGCCCAGCGTGCAGAGGTAGTACTCGGCTATCCAGCGAAAAAGCTTGAGCTGCGGCTGTGTCACCACGGGCGCATCGTCGATAAACTCCAGAATGTATTTGGCCTGGTACTCCTTGGGTGGCGTTTCGTGCACGGCGGCCACGATGCAGCTCAGCGTGCGCTTGGCCCCAAACTGCACAATGACCCGGCCGCCGATTACCACGTTGTCGTTCAGCTCAAACGGTACCCGGTAGGTATACAACTTGGGCAGCGGCAGGGGTAAAATCACGTCCACAAACAGCGTCACGCGGTCGGGCGTGGCCACTGGGGTAGGGGCGGGTTGGGCAAATTCGAAGGTAAGCGACACGGGAAACGGCTAGCGGCAGGCGAATAGTAAAGATAACCCCAGCCGACCGCAGGAAGGTGCCCCGCCCGCCGGTTATCGCTCGGCCAGGGCCAACTGTGCCAGCGCCTCGGCCACGGTGTGCACTGGTAGCTGGCAGGCCCGGTTGCGGCACACGTAGATGGTAGTTTTGCCCTGGCTAGTACGCCTTTCCAATAGTGGTAATTCGCTGGCGTCCAACGAGCCGGCTAGTACGTCGTTAGGTAAGAAATGCCGGCTGAACTGCTGCCGAAAATCCTCGGCCTGCGGCCCGGTGATGGCTACCTCGGCGCCCGGCCGCAGTAGAGCTACGTAGAGGCTGGCCCAGTTGGTGAGGTGCTGCGGCTCCCTGGTGGCCAGTGCCTGCACCTGGGCCAGCATGGTGGCGGCCAGTGCCTGGTGCTCCGCGCTTTCGAGGTGGCGGCCCAGGCGCAGCAGGTTGTGTGCCATCACGGAGTTGGAGGCCGGAATGACGTTGTCGAACAACTCCTTTTTGCGGGCAATGAGCGGCTCGGCGCTGGCATCGGTGTAGAAAAACTGCTGCTCGGCGGGGTCGAAGAAATTGGCCAGCACGTACGCCAGCAGGGTTTCCGCCTCGCGCAGCCAGCTTTCGGCAAACGTAGCTTCATACAGCGCCACGTAAGCTTCAATCACCAGCGCGTAGTCTTCGAGAAAGCCATTGATGGTAGCGCGGCCATTCTTCCAGGTGCGGTATAGGCGTGGCCCTTCCCGCAGGTTAGCTTGCAAAAATTCCGCATTGCGCAGCGCCAGGTCCAGAAACTCCGGCTCTCCAAATGCCCGGTAAGCGGCCACCAGACCGCTTAGCATAAGCGCGTTCCAACCGGTCAGTACTTTGTCGTCGAGGCCGGGGCGCACGCGCTGGGCGCGGGCCGCCAGCAGCTGCTTTTGCCAGCCGTGAATGAGCTTGGCCAGCACATGCGGCTCCAGGTTGTGCTGCTGGGCAAATTCGTCGTTGGTCTGCCGCCGGTGCAGGATGTTGCGGCCGTGCTCCCAGTTACCAAGGCCCGTACATTGGTAGTAGGCTGAGGCCAGCGGTTCCTCCTCGCCTAGAATGGCTTGTAATTCCTCACGGGTCCAGACGTAGAACTTGCCTTCTTCACCCTCACTATCGGCATCCAGCGACGAGTAGAAGCCGCCTTCCGGGTTGGTCAGCTCACGCCGTACCCAGCTCACCGTTTGAAAAACTACTTCGCGGTACAGCGGGTCCTGCGTCACCTGGAAAGCCTCGCTGTAGAGGCTCAGCAACTGGCCGTTGTCGTACAGCATTTTCTCGAAGTGCGGCACCAGCCACTCCGCATCCACCGAGTAGCGGGCCCAGCCGCCGCCCACCTGGTCGTAGATGCCACCCCAGGCCATCTCACGCAGCGTGAGGTTGACTTGGTTGAGAATAGCCGAGCTACCCGAAATGTGGTGCGCCCGCAGCAAAAAGCGCCAGATGCTGGGCATCGGAAACTTGGGCGCCCGGTTGGTGCCGCCCCGCTCCCGGTCGAAGCGCTGCGCCAGGTTATAAGCCAGCAGCTTAAATTCCTCGTCGCTGACGCCGGTGCCGGCGGCCTCACCGGCTGCGCCGTACTTCTCCAGTTCACTAGCCTGTACTACCTGGGCAAAGCGCTCGGCTGAGCCCTCCAACTCGGCGCGGTGCTCACCGGCGTAGGCCTGGGCCACGTTTTCGAGCAGCTTCACCCAGTTGGAAGGCGGGAAATACGTACCGCCATAAAACGGCTTCGCTGCGGGTGTGAGCAGCACGTTGAGCGGCCAGCCGCCCTGAATGCCCATTGCCTGCACGGCGTCCAGGTAAATCTGGTCCACATCGGGCCGCTCCTCGCGGTCCACCTTAATGCACACGAAATACTCGTTCATCACCCGCGCCACCTGCTCATTCTCAAACGACTCGCGCTCCATCATGTGGCACCAGTGGCAGGCCGCGTAGCCAATGCTCACCAGAATGGGCTTTTGCTCGGCCTGCGCCCGCGCCAGCGCCTCTGGTCCCCACGGGTACCAGTCCACGGGGTTGTGCGCGTGCTGGAGCAGGTACGGGCTGGTTTCGTGCGCCAGGCGGTTAGTAAGCGGGGTAGGGGAGGAGGCAGACATAGCAAGGCAGGGACGGGAAAAACAAAACCCAGCCGGTCGGGCTGGGTTTTGAGAAAATCAGGTAGCTGGAGCGTCGTCAGCGGGCGGCGCGGCACGTTTGGCTGGGGTTTTCCTGGCTGCTGGCTTTTTTACGGCGGCTTTTTTAGGCGCCGATTTTTTGGGCGTAGTCGTTTTTTTAGCTGCCGGGGCTTTAGGTATTTTAGGCTTCTTGGCGGCGGGTGGGCTAGCCTCCGTAGGTTCAACGGCTTCTGTGGCAGTCGGTGCCGCTGGTAGTTCCGTAGCGGCTGGTACCGATACCGGTGCTACTTCTACCGCAGGAGCTTCAGTCGTGGCTGGTTCAGCGGCTTTTGGGCGTCCCCGACGCGGCTTCGCTGCGGGAGCCAGCGTTGGCTCTGGTGCTGCCGCAGCCGTTTCGGTTGGCTGGGGCTGGCTAGCCGCGTCGTTTACTGCGGGGCTGGGTACCATCGTGTCCAGCACGGCGGGCCGCTCCAACAAAGCCACCGGAATAATCGGGGGCGAAATGATGGGCGCCGTTGCCGGAGTAGCCTCGGCAGCGGCCGCTTCGGCCGCTGCTTTCTCGGCCGGGGTGGGGTTGCGGTAAAGGGTATTACGCTTGGGACCGCGCTGTATCAGGCCCGACTTGGTAATCACCTTCGACTTTTTGGGCGTGGGGCCTGTGCCGCGCTTGCGTACCGCGGGCTCAACTGGGCTCGCCGACTCTTCCGATAATACAATAATCGTGTCGTTTTCCAAGCTCACCGTTACGGGTGTCGGGCTAATAAGCGGCGCGCCATCCGGTGCCTCTTCGGGTAAGGAAGATTCCCTGGGCAACACGCCCGCCACTTCATGCGCAATTTCCTGGGCTAACTCCGCCGTAGCGAGGTCGTCGGTTTCTTCCGCGCTGTCATCAGCGTTTTGGTCGGCTGCCAGGCGGGCCGCATGCTTGCGAGCCGTACGCTTGGCACCACCGCGTGAACGGCGTTTTTTCTTTTTAGCAGGGTACGCGGCATTCTCCTCTGGTATCAGGAGGTTGGCAGCCGGGTTGCTGAGTAAGGTATCGGCCGCCGTGGCCACCGGTTCCTCAACAGGAAGTGAGCTGTCTGGAGCAACTACTATTTCTGCTATCAAATCAGCTGGCTGCGTGAGCGCTTGAGCCGGCCGACCACTGCGCTGGTCCTGCCCGCTACGATTGTTACGGTCGTTGCGACGACCATCGCGTCGATTGGTAGTAGGGCGTTCTGGCCGCTGAGTAGTTATCTCCTCACTATCGGTCGCTGGCACCAGGCTATCAGCAGGCGTATCACCGCCAATGTCAATGCGCTCCTCATCGTCTTCGGGTGCCGCTTCTGCTACCCGCACCGGCTTGGGCGGCGGTAGCGATACGAGTTGGCGTTGCACGTCGCGCAATTCGTGGCGCACATCTACGCCCTGACTGGCCAGGCGCTCCAATCGCTCAACCGTCTGGTCAAGGAAGGTGCGGTGCTCGGGCGCGCCAAGGTGCAGCGGCCGGTGCCCCAGCGACTGCCGTACGGCCGCCCACTCCTTGCGGAAGCGCCCAAAGTCCGCATCGAAATACGCCCGCGCAAACTTGTCCCAAATGTACTCCTCGGCTACCTCCGACGGGTGCAGCATATCCGCCGCGTAAAAGCGGTAGTCGCGCAGCTCATCCGTCAGCAGCTCATAAGCCGGGAAGTAGCTCACGCCCGGCAGCAATTCGCTGAGGTAGTGGCAAGCCACGCGTAGCACCGACTTACTCACCGCATTCAGCGGCAGCGTGTCTTTCACATGGCGCACCGGACTTACCGTGAGCACAATCCGAATGTTAGGATTAACCCGCCGTAGCAAGGCATGTACTTCGGCTAGCCCGTTCACAATCTCATCGGCCGTCAGTAGCTCTTTTTCAAAAAGGCTAGCAGGCAGCTTATGCAGGTTGCTTACCAGTTCGCCGGTTTCGCGCAGGCGGTAGGCCCAGGCGGTGCCCAGCGTCAGCACCACTGTATCGGCGGTGCGCACGAAGTCGCCCACGCGGCGCACCGTCTCCTGGATGGTTTGCATCAGCTCGACCGGCGACTCGGCTCCGATGGTACTGTGAAAGTCGTAGCTCTGCCAGCGGCCGCGCGCTTCCACTACGTGCTGCTGCCAGTCTTGCTCCTCGCCGGCGGTGGCGCGTAGTAGCTGCGCCAGCGCCAACGGCTGAAACACCGTCCCAAAGGGATTGACCAGCGCATTCACCTTATTCAGCCGCAGCCGCGAGCCAATACTGTCGGCAAAGCATGAGCCTACCGTGAGCACCCGCGCCGTGCGCGCCAGTTGCCGCTCCTGCGGCGCAATAGTTAATTCAGTCCGAAACATGAATTGCAAAGGTATGCCCAAAAAAAGACGCCCCACCTCGCGGCAGGGCGTCTTTATAATCTGCTGATAGCAAGCGCTTAGGCAGCAACCACGCGGAAGTTAACCGTGTGTTTTACTTCCTTATGCAGGTTCAGGGTAGCGGTGTAGTCGCCAGCAGTAGCGGGCTCCTGGTCGAAGCTCAGGCGCTTGCGGTCTACGTCGATGCCCTTGTTTTTCAGCGCTTCGGCCAATTGCAGCGTGGTTACGCGGCCAAAGATTTTGCCGGTTTCACCCACTTTAGCGGGCAGGTCGAATACTTGGGCACCAACCTGGTCGGCTACTGCTTGCGCATCAGCCTTCACCTTCTCAGCTTTGTGAGCAGCCTGACGTACGTTCTCGGCTACGATTTTCTTGGCCGATTTGTCAGCCAGGATAGCCAAGCCTTGCGGCAGGAGGTAGTTGCGGCCGTAGCCGGATTTTACCGTTACGAGGTCGTTCTTATAGCCCAGACCCTTAACGTCGTCTTTCAGAATGATTTCCATGTCTTAGGTCTATTTCAGGGCGTCAGTTACGTAGGGCATCAGGGCCAGGTGACGGGCTTTAGCCACGGCCTGCGCCACTTTGCGCTGGAATTTCAGGCTGGTGCCGGTGATGCGGCGGGGCAGCAAGCGGCCCTGCTCGTTCACAAACTTCAGCAGGAAGTTCGGGTCCTTGTAGTCCACGTACTTGATGCCGTTCTTCTTGAAGCGGCAGTACTTGTTGCGCGTGTCAACGGGCTTGTTGCCGTTGTCGCGGTTGTTATTGCGGTTATTTTGCGTAGCCATCGGGTTGCGTGCTAGAGGGTTACTGAGCTACAGCTTCGGCTGGTTGGGCCTTCTGTTGGTTCATTTCGCCGTTGCGACGGCGCTCGTTGTACGTCACCGAGTGCTTGTCGAGCACCGTGGTGAGGAAGCGGATTACCCGCTCGTCACGACGAAATGCCAGCTCGAGCACGTCTACGATGTTGCCTTCGCCGCTGTGATTGTAGGTCAGCGTGAAGTAGTAACCAGTGGATTTCTTTTGAATTGGGTAAGCCAGCTTGCGCAAGCCCCAGGCTTCAGTAGAAATGAGGTCGGCGCTATTTGCCTTAAGCACCTGCGAGAACTTCTCGACCGTCTCTTGCACCTGGCCCTCGTTCAGCACGGGGGTGAGGATGAAGACCGTCTCGTAATTTCTTACGTCCATTGACGGGGTTGATTGGGGAAAGTGAAAAAATTAATTGGGGTGCAAAGGTACTGATTTTTCGGCACATTACCAATACACGGCCACACTAATCGCTTCGCCTCCGCAACAGCTCATGCGAAGCGACCCAAATAGAGGATGATGTTTCCAAAAAATATCGGCTGCTTCCCCAACTCGAAAAACCAAATCCATTGGGGTCAGGTTGACCAAACAGCCAATACCTTAGTAATAAGAGGGGCAGAAAAGAAGGGTCAAAATGGAATTTAGGATGATTCCAAATAAGCTGGAGGGGTTTGAAATTGGCTTTCCCACCTTTGCCACCCGCGATTCCTAGCCTACATTTGTACCCCGGAAAGGGTACGCCCGCAATCCGTTTTACCGGTTCGTTTGGATGATGAATAGCTTTCTATCACGCACCAGTTCTTGGGTGCTCGCATTATTTCTAGCCGTCGCGGCCCCGGCTTTTGCCCAGGATGCCGCCACCGTCAGCAAGAACGGCGTTACTCCTGGTACCGCTGCTGGAGCCACTCCTGCCGCTGCTGCTGCGCCCGCTGGGGCTCAGGGTGCTGGCGGCGGTGACGCTGCTGCTTTGGCCGCCGGCGACGCGCTGTTTAAAAACAACTGCGCCCAGTGCCACGCTGTCAATGACAAGGTGGTGGGCCCGGCGCTGGCTGGCATTAGCAAACGTCGTTCCATCTCGTGGTTGATTCCGTGGGTGAAGAACTCGTCGAAGGTAATCGCCAGCGGCGACGAGTACGCTGTGAAGCTGTTCAACGACAACGGCAAGCAGCAGATGCCCGCTTTCCCACAGTTGTCGGACAAGGAAATCACGAGCATCATTGCTTGGGTTACCTCGCAGGAAGGTGGCCCTACCGCTGCAACTGGCGGTGCTACTGCTGCTAACGCAGGTTCTGCTGATGGAAAAGACGGCGCTACGGCTGGTGGCGCTGCCGCTGGTGGTTACACCGACATCCTGCTCATCGTACTAGTAGTAGTACTGATTGTGTTGGTTGTAACGCTCGCTATCATCGCTAACCTGATGAAGGATGTGCTGCAAGGCCGCAAGGACCTGGACGGCCGCGATGTAGAAATCCTGGAGCAGCGTTTCGACTGGAATAAACTGTACCAGTCTTCAGTATTGCGCGGTATCGTCGGCACCGTGTTCGCCTTGGTATTGCTGTATGAAGGCGTGCAAAGCGTAATGGCGGTGGGCCTGACCCAAGGCTACCAGCCGACGCAGCCGATTGCGTTCTCGCACAAGATTCACGCTGGCGAAAACCAAATCAACTGCGCTTACTGCCACACCTCAGTGTACAAGGCTAAGTCGGCTAACATCCCTTCGGCTAACATCTGTATGAACTGCCACTCACAGATTAAGACAGAGTCGCCGGAAATCAAAAAAATCTACCGGGCCATCGAGCGCAAGCAGCCCATCCAGTGGGTGCGCGTGCACAACCTGCCCGACCTCGCTTACTTCAACCACTCGCAGCACACGCAAGTAGGTGGCATTCAGTGCCAGACCTGCCACGGCCCCATCCAGAACATGGAGGTTGTGTACCAGTACTCGGCCCTCACCATGGGCTGGTGCATCAACTGCCACCGCGAGACGCCCCTTAACACGAAAGGCAATGCCTACTACGACAACCTCGTGAAACTGCACGACAAGTCGAACAGCGCCGTGCCCTTCACCGTGTCGTCGAACGGCGGTACCGAGTGCTCGAAGTGCCACTACTAATTTTTCTAGCTAAGCATTTATAAAAGACATGAGTTGAGAACTGAGCGTAGCCAGCTACTGGCGGGCGCCTCGGTTCTCAACTCACTGCGAATGTCTCATTACTGATAAGATGAAATACTGGAAGGGAATTGAAGAGCTGGACAACTCACCGGAGTTCGCAAAGAACGCCTTCGCCGAGTTTCCCGACTTTCTGCCGGTGAAGGAAGGCCGTGCGGGTAGCCCCGACGACTCGTCGGTAGCACCACGCCGCGACTTTCTGAAACTCATGGGCTTTGGGGTGGCCGCTGCTACGCTGGCCGCCTGCGAAACGCCGGTGCATAAGGCTATTCCTTACCTCAACAAGCCGGAGGAAATAGACCCCACCGTTTCCAACTTCTACGCGTCTACTTATTTCACGGGTTCGGATTATAACGCCGTTCTGGTAAAAAACCGCGATGGTCGGCCAATCAAGCTAGAGGGCAACCCTGAGTCGCCGGTAACGCGCGGTGGCCTATCGGCCCGTGCGCAAGCTGCAGTCCTGAACCTGTATGACGGTGCTCGTTTGCAGCACTTCATGGTGAAGGGCAAGCAGGTTGACTACGATGAGCTTGACCGCGCCGTGCGTGCTGGCCTGGCCAGTGCCAATGGTAAGGTAGTACTGGTGTCGCCCACTATCATCAGCCCCAGCACGAAGCGCGCTATTGCCGCGCTGGCTGGCCGCACCCGCAATTTCGAGCACGTTATGTATGACGTTAACTCGGCTTCGGGCCTGCTGCAAGCTAATGGTGGCGTACTGCCTGGCTTTGACTTCAGCCGCGCCAACGTTATCGTAAGCCTCGGCGCCGACTTCCTCGGTACTTGGATTTCACCGGTTGAGTACTCACGCCAGTACATCACCAACCGCAAGGTGAGCACGGACAAGCGCACGATGTCGCGTCACTTCCAGTTTGAAACGGCTCTCTCGCTCACCGGTGCTAACGCCGATGTGCGCGTAGCCGTGAAGCCCTCGGAAATTAACGCCATTGCACTAGCGCTGTACAACACCGTAGCCGGTGGTGGCGGCTCGACCGCTGGCCTGTCGGCCGCCGCGCAAAAGCAGGTGGCCCAAGCCGCGAAGGAACTGCAAGCTAACCGCGGTGCTTCGCTAGTAGTGTCGGGTTCTAATGACCCGGCCGTGCAAACGGTAGTGGCTGCTCTTAACCAGTCGCTCGGAAACGTAGGTACCACGTTGAGCTTAACGGCTCCGTCGTACGTTCGCCAAGGTGAGGATGGCCGCATGACGCAGTTTATCAGCGACTTGAAGGGCGGTGCAGTTGGCGCAGTTATTTTCTATCACGCCAACCCTGTATTCAACCACCCGCGCGGTGCTGAGATTGAAGAGGCGCTGAAAGGCAATAAAGCCGCGTTGACTATTTCGCTCAATGACCGGCTCGACGAGACGGGCTCGCTTTGCCAATACCAAGCACCCGACCACCATTGGTTGGAGTCGTGGAATGACTACGAGCCTAAGCGTGGTTCGCTCAGCTTGGCTCAGCCGGCTATCACGCCGCTCTTCAAAACCCGTCAGGCTCAGGAGACTTTCCTGCGTTGGGCTGGCTCGAACGAGTCGTACTACAACTTCCTGAAAGATGGCTGGCGCAATGTGCTTGGTGCCAATGGCTTCCAGGCCGCTTGGGACAAGGTAGTGCACGATGGCGTGGCTACTGGTTCGGCATTGACCACGGCGGCTTTTACGGCCCAGCCGCTTAGCATTGCTACTGCTACCAGCAACCTTGGGGGCGCTGCCAAGCAGGGCATCGAAGCAGCGCTGTATGAGAAAGTAGGTATTGGTGAAGGTGGGGTAGAAGGGAACAACCCTTTCCTGCACGAACTACCAGACCCAATATCCAAAGCTACTTGGGGCAACTACGTGGCCGTGCCGCGTAAGATGGCTGAAGAAAAGAAGTGGGAGCAAGGCGATGTGCTGAAAGTGACCGCTGCTAATGGTAAAATTATTGAACTACCAGTTCTTGTACAGCCTGGCCAAGCCGACGGCACGGTAAGTATTGCCGTTGGTTACGGCCGTACCAAAGCAGGCAAAGTAGGTAATGAGGTAGGTGCCAACGCTTTCCCGATGGCTCAGGCTACGCCTAACGGTATTGTGTACGCTACCACCGTCACGTTGGAGAAAACGGGCGCTACCAACCCTATTGCCCAGACCCAGACGCACCACACCATCATGGACCGCCATGAGGTAGTGCAGGAAAATACCCTCGCCAAATACCGCGAGAACCCCAAAGAAGTAACCGAGTACGAGCGTATTGCTACGCCCGATGGCTTGGAGAAGCCTAACAAGGTATCGCTGTGGCAGGATTATCAGTATAACGACCACCATTGGGGCATGGCCATTGACCTCAACTCATGCATCGGTTGCGGCTCGTGTGTGATTGGGTGCCAGACGGAGAATAACATTGCTGTGGTAGGTAAGCAGCAGGTCATCAACCGCCGCGAGATGCACTGGATGCGCATCGACCGCTACTATAGCTCTGACCACCACGAAGACGAATTTGAAAAGAACGGCAAGCTGAAGACCTATGCGGCCATGGAAGACCCTTCGGACAATCCGCAGGTGATTTTCCAGCCCATGCTGTGCCAGCACTGCAACCACGCGCCTTGCGAAACGGTGTGCCCCGTACTGGCTACTACCCACAGTTCGGAAGGTCTGAACCAGATGACCTACAACCGTTGCGTAGGTACCCGTTATTGCGCTAATAACTGCCCGTATAAGGTTCGTCGCTTCAACTGGTTCTCGTACTACTCAAATGAGAAGTTTGAGGATGTAAACGGCCACATGTTCACCGACCTCGGCCGCATGGTCCTGAACCCGGATGTGACGGTGCGTGCCCGTGGTGTAATGGAGAAGTGCTCGTTCTGCGTGCAGCGCATCCAACTCGGCAAGCTGGAAGCCAAAAAGCAGAAGCGTCGCCCAAAGGATGGCGAAATCGTAGTGGCCTGCGCTCAGTCGTGCCCCACGGAAGCAATTCTGTTTGGCGACATGCGTGACCCCGCTAGCCGCATCAGCCAGCTGCTGCGCCGCGAGGATGGCGAACGCGCCTTCCACGTACTGGATTCAATCAACGTACAGCCTAACGTTACGTACCTGACTAAAATCCGTAACGGTGCCGCCGAATTCTTCCCCGAAGAAGAGAACGCTTAAGTGGTTAATTGCTAGTAAGTAAGATTTAAGACATTAATATTCATCACTATGCAGTACGTATCACCAGTACGTGAACCGCTCGTAACGAGTGGTAAGACGTACCACGACGTCACGCAGGATATCTGCTACCAGGTAGAAGCTGCGCCCAACATCCGCTGGATGGGTGCCCTTGGGGTCGCCTTGGTTCTGTTGGGCGTTTTCTTCTATTCCGTATATCGTACGCTGTGGTACGGCATCGGTGAGTGGGGCCTCAACAAAACCATTGGTTGGGCATGGGATATCACCAACTTCGTGTGGTGGGTAGGTATCGGTCATGCCGGTACGCTGATTTCGGCCGTACTGCTTCTGTTCCGTCAGAAGTGGCGCTCGTCCATCAACCGGGCCGCAGAAGCTATGACGATTTTCGCCGTAATATGTGCCGCCATGTTCCCGGTGCTGCACATGGGTCGTCCCTGGTTGGCTTTCTACGTTTTCCCCCTGCAAAACACGCTCGGTTCGCTATGGGCTAACTTCAACTCGCCCCTTCTGTGGGACGTGTTTGCTATCTCAACTTACTTCACGGTATCACTAGTATTCTGGTACACGGGTCTTGTTCCAGACTTTGCTACCATCCGCGACCGTGCAAAAGGCAAAATCGCTAAAGTGAGCTATTCACTGTTAAGCATGGGCTGGACTGGCTCGGCTAAACATTGGTCACGCTACGAAACGGTATCGCTGATTCTAGCTGGCGTTTCCACCCCACTGGTACTTTCGGTACACACCATTGTATCGATGGACTTTGCTACCTCGGTAGTACCGGGCTGGCACACGACCATTTTCCCGCCCTACTTCGTAGCGGGTGCTATCTTCTCCGGCTTCGCTATGGTACTGACGCTGATGCTCATCACCCGCGTGGTTTTCAAACTGGAAGATTATATAACATTGGAGCATATTGCCCTCATGAACAAAATCATGATGGTAACTGGCTCAATCGTAGGCGTGGCTTACATCACTGAATTCTTCATCGCTTGGTACTCCCAGGTTGAATACGAGCAGTACTGCTTTATCAACCGTGCTACTGGTCCGTACTGGTGGGCTTACCTGAGCATGATGAGTTGCAACGTGCTATCGCCGCAATTCGTGTGGATTCGCCGTATCCGCTACAGCATCCCAATGACGTTCGTGCTGTCCATCATCGTGAACATTGGTATGTGGTTCGAGCGCTTTGTGATTATCGTGTCGTCGCTGCACCGCGATTATCTGCCTTCTTCTTGGGCAATGTTCTCGCCTACCATTATTGACGTTGGCGTGTATGTGGGTACCATCGGTTTGTTCTTCACCCTTTTCCTGCTGTTTGCCAAGTTTTTCCCGGTAATCAACATGGCTGAAGTGAAAACCATCCTCAAGTACACTGTGAACGATGGCCCGACTTATGGTGGTAGCAACGATGGTAGCCGTACCCCGGCTGGCCACCATGCTACTCCTGCTCCTTATTCTACGCCCGGTGTTCCGGCTTCGGCACCCGTAAACTACGATAAGCAAAATGACTAGCCCTGCCGTCACTGCTGCGCCGGTTGCCACCGCTACCGACTCGGCCACTCATAGCGCGACTAAGCGCTTCGCTCTCGGAATCTTTGACGATGAAGATGTACTACTGCACGCCATTGACAACGTGCGCGGAGCAGGGGTGAAGATTTATGATGTATTCTCGCCATATCCCGTTCACGGAATCGATGATGCGCTAGGCATTGAGCGCTCGCGCTTGCCAATTGCGGCCTTCTTCTATGGCATGTGCGGGCTAGCCTTCGCACTGTGGCTCCAGATTTATACGCTGGGTTTCGACTGGCCGATGATTATCGGTGGTAAGCCAGCCATTGCGCTGCCAGCTTTTATCCCAGTTAGCTTCGAGTTGACGGTGTTCTTTACCTGCCACGGCATGGTAATTACATTCTACACCATTTCGAAGCTTTACCCCCGGTTTAAAACGCCAGTGCTTGATGTGCGCTCGACGGACGACAAGTTTGTGATGGCCATCGAATTGGACGAACACAGCTCCCAATTGCCCAAGTTGACCCAACTGCTCCGTGAGAACGGTGCTACCGAAGTCAACCAAAAGGAAATGACCAAATTCTAATGATGTCGCCTTCCCTCAAATACGGGCTGTCCGCGGCCTCTCTAGCTCTGAGCCTGGGCGTAGTATCGTGCTCCCCCGACCCAAATAGCCCTGGTGTAGAATATGCACCGGAGATGTACGAGTCGATTCCTTACGAGCCGCTACGTCAAATTACCTTTAATAGCATCAACTCATTTGGTATCAATCAGCGTACTCCAGCCGCTGGGACGGTGCCACGTGGCAAGCTTGCCTACTTCGACCATATTCCTAAGGACAGTGTCCGAATTGCTGAGCGTACGCTTCGCAATCCGTACGCCTACACCAAGGCAAATCTGGAAGAAGGCCAAGTATTGTTTACGCGCTACTGCCTGCACTGCCACGGTGAAAAAGGCGACGGTCAAGGTCCGGTAGGAGCCAAGTTCAAGGGCGTACCCAACTACTCGACCGGTGCTTATAAAACGATGAACGACGGACATATCTATCATGTCATCGAATGGGGTCGCAACCGTATGATGCCGCACGGCTCACAGGTGAACCCCGAGGAACGCTGGAAGATTGCCATGTATGTGCACGTACTCCAACTTAACAATGACCCGGCTGACCTACCTAAATTGGTCAAGGTTAGCGCTCCAGCTGAAGCAACTAGTGCCTCTAGTGGCGACGCTTCGGCGATGACTGACCCCACCAACCAGAAGGCTGAAGGTAAGGCCAACGCCGATACCCAATCTGAAACGCCCGGCCAGGGTGATAAAGCCCGCAACGGCAAGATGAACTAACTGAACTATGGCAACTCTGACTCATCATCACGAACCCGCCGCCGTTGAGCAGCTAGCACCTAGCCCCAAGGCCCAACGGACGTTTATGACCCTTATTGGGGCTGGCGTACTGATACTTATTCTAGGTATTATCGCATCCCTGATGCACTGGGGAGAACACCATGAAGCTGCTGGTGAAGTAGCTGGCCAACTGAACCCAGCCCATAATGCTTCCTCGCACGAAGAAGGGCATTCGGTGTTAGTCCGTCGTATTCTGGTTAGCCTTTGGCACAGTAATGTATTCTTCATTGGTGTTTCGGTAGTAGGCACCGTATTCATGGCAATTCAGTACGTAGCCTATGCTGGCTGGTCAGTAGTTGTGAAGCGTATTAACGAAGCTCTCAGCGCTTGGCTGATTCCCGGCGGTGTACTGCTGGTTATTCTTTTCGTCATCGGACGCCATGATATATTTCATTGGACCCACGATGGCATAATGACCAAAGGCTCGGCCAATTACGATAAAATTGTGGCTGGTAAATCAGGCTTCCTCACATTCGGTTTCTACCTCGTGCGGATGATTTCTTACTTAGTTATTTGGGCTGTTTTTTCTTGGCGTCTGCGTCAGCTCTCGCTGGCTGAAGACATAAACGGTGGTACCAGCTACTTCCATACAAGCATTACTACAGCTGCGCTTTTCTTGGTGCTGTTTGCGGTTACCTCGTCTATGTCGGCTTGGGACTGGGTAATGTCAGTTGACGTGCACTGGTTCAGCACCATGTTTGGATGGTATGTTTTTGCATCTTGGTGGGTATCCGGCATTGCAGCTACAGCACTTATTGCCATTTTCTTGAAGCAAGCAGGCTATCTGCGTTTCATGAATTCCAACCACTTTCATGACCTTGGCAAACTGATTTTTGGCTTCAGTATTTTTTGGACTTACGTATGGTTCGCTCAATTCATGCTTATTTGGTATGCCAACCTGCCTGAAGAATCTGTGTATTATAACCAACGCCTAGGCGGTTTTGATGGTCGTTATACTTGGATATTCTACTTCAACTTGGTTATCAACTTTGCTTTTCCTTTTCTGGCTCTAATGACCCGGGATGCCAAGCGTCAGATGATTATGTTGAAAATAGTCTGCATTGCCATCCTTATTGGCCATTGGTCCGACTTTTATTTAATGATAATGCCGGGCACTATGAAGGGCGATAATGGGTTCCTTATTGAAATCGGCATTGCTCTCATTTTCCTTGGAGCGTTCCTGATTCTGGTTACTCGTCGCTTGACTGAAGCTTCGCTAATTCCGGTCAACCACCCCTTCGTTGAAGAAAGCGTTCACCATACCACCTAATTCAAGAGCTTAGATTTTTAGAACTTAGGGCTTAGTAGGGGGTTACCTGCTAGCACTAAGCTCTAAGTTCAGAATTCTACCTTTTATCCGATGACTTCTTTAACTATTCTGCTAGTTCTGGTACTGCTGCTGGTCGTTTTTGGCCTGTTGTTTCGCCTCCAGATACTGACAGCTATTTTCTCCGGTTCTTACGTCCGTCAGATTGGAACCAGCAACCGCATCAATGCCATGTTGATGCTCGTATTCATGGTTGTTGGTGGCGCAGCATTTTTCTGGTCTTTCGCTGACAACTTCAGCAAGATGAATCCGCCTATAGCCTCTGTGCACGGCCATGCAATGGAGCGGATGTTCTGGACCACTATGACAGTCATTGGCGTTGCGTTCGTTATTACGCAGGCATTGCTCTTTATCTACTCATATAAATACCAGCACAAGGATGGTCGTCGTGCGTACTTCTTCTCGCATAACAATAAGATTGAAGTAATTTGGACTATCATTCCGGCTATTGTGATGGCCTCGTTGATTTTCGCTGGTTGGAAGGCTTGGACGCGCATCACGGGCCCTGCTCCTAAGGATGCTATCGTATTAGAAGTGATGGGTAAGCAATTCAACTGGCTTGTTCGCTATCCCGGTCGCGATATGAAGCTTGGTGTAGTGAACTATCGTTTGATTGATGCTTCGAACGAGTTTGGTTTTGACCTAAGTGACAAGGCAGCCATGGATGATTTCACAGCTTCTGAAATTCACGTTCCTAAAGGCCACCCAGTTCTTATTAAAATTCGTTCACGTGACGTATTGCATGCCGTATATATGCCCCATTTCCGGGTGCAGATGTACGCAGTGCCTGGTATGCCTACCCGCTTCTGGTTCACACCTACAACCACTACGGACGAGATGCGTGCCAAACTGGGTAACCCGAAGTTCAATTACGAACTTGCTTGCAACCAGATTTGTGGTAAAGGACATTTTGCTATGAAGCTGAACATTGTAGTTGATGAGCCGGATGATTATGTAGCGTGGTTCGCTGCTCAAAGCCCGGTTTCTCAGAATGCGGACTTGATGGCTTCCTTCAAACAAATGAGCAAGCAGACTGGCTTAGGTAAAGGTGGTAGCCAAGGTGCCAAAGAGGCTGCAACTGAAGAGGCCGGCGAAACGCCTGCTCCTCTGGCTGCACAGACCTCTATGTAAGAGTTAAATTTTCAGAAGTCTTATTTCGAACTATGGCTACTAATCTCCCGGTTTCCGCGCATTCGCAGGGTGGGGTGGGTACTGCGCCGGTGCCCCACACTGAGCACGATGACCACCTGCACGACCACGAACACCACGACCAGCATTGGCTGTGGAAGTATGTGTTCAGCCAAGACCATAAAATGATTGCGCGTCAGTTCCTCATCACGGGGATGTTCTGGGCCATCATTGGTGGTTTGCTATCAAGCCTTTTCCGTCTGCAACTGGGCTGGCCAGAAGCAACGCTTGACTGGCTACAGCCCCTTTTGGGCAAGTGGATTGAAGGTGGTAAACTTAACCCAGAGTTCTACTTGGCACTGGTTACGATGCACGGTACCATTATGGTATTCTTCGTGCTGACAGCTGGCCTATCGGGTACGTTTTCCAACTTCCTGATTCCGCTGCAAGTAGGTGCCCGTGACATGGCATCGGGCTTTATGAATATGCTCTCGTACTGGTTCTTTTTCCTGTCGAGCGTTATCATGTTTTGCTCCTTGTTCTTGGAGACTGGCCCTGCTGCTGCTGGTTGGACTATCTACCCACCTTTGAGCGCCTTGCCGCAAGCGATTCCTGGTTCCGGTATGGGTATGACGATGTGGCTGGTGAGCATGGTGTTCTTCATTGTATCGCAGTTGCTGGGTGGTGTAAACTACGTAACTACGATTATTAACATGCGTACCCGCGGCATGAGCATGAGCAAACTGCCGCTCACCATTTGGGCCTTCTTCCTGACGGCTATCTTGGGTATTCTGTCGTTTCCAGTTCTGTTCTCAGCTGCTTTACTGCTAGTGTTTGACCGTTCGTTTGGTACATCCTTCTTCTTGTCGGATATATACATCGCTGGGCAGGCCTTACATAATCAAGGCGGTTCGCCGGTTCTGTTTCAGCACTTATTCTGGTTTTTGGGTCACCCCGAGGTATACATCGTGATTATGCCTGCAATGGGCATGGTTTCGGAAATTCTTGCTACCAACGCCCGTAAGCCAATTTTCGGTTACCGGGCCATGATTGGCTCGTTGATTGGTATTTCACTGCTATCGTTCGTTGTGTGGGCTCACCATATGTTCGTGACGGGCATGAACCCCTTCCTCGGTTCGGTATTTATGTTCTTGACGCTCATCATTGCTGTACCATCCGGCGTGAAAGTGTTTAACTGGTTGGCCACTTTGTGGCGTGGCAATATCCGTTTCACGGCAGCCATGCTTTTCTCTATCGGCTTCGTGTCGCTGTTTATCTCGGGTGGTTTGACGGGTATCATTCTCGGTAACGCTACCCTTGATATTCAGATGCACAACACTTATTTCGTAGTGGCTCACTTCCACTTAGTAATGGGTTCGTCGGCTTTCTTTGGTCTGTTTGCTGGAGTTTACCACTGGTTCCCCAAGATGTTCGGCCGTATGATGGACGAGAAGTTAGGCTACATCCACTTCTGGCTGACATTCATCGGAGTATATCTGGTGTTCATGCCGATGCACTACGTTGGTATCGCTGGCTTCCCCCGTCGTTACTATTCCTGGACCGGTTTTGATGCTTTCTCGCAGTTCGCTGACCTGAACAAGTTCATCTCGATAGCTGCCATCTTGGCCTTCTTCGCTCAGTTTGTTTTCATCTTCAATTTCTTCTACAGCATTTTCCGTGGTCGTCGCGCTACTGAAAATCCTTGGAATTCGACGACCCTGGAATGGACTACGCCGGTAGAGCCTGGCCACGGTAACTGGCCTGGTGAAATTCCTGCCGTTTATCGCTGGCCTTATGACTACAGCAAACCAGGTGCAGAAGAGGATTTTATTCCTCAAAATGTACCTTACTCGCAAACTCCTTCCTCAAACTTGCCTTATGAGCGCGAGTTGGCAGAGTAGTCAGTTACACTGAATTTGCCTGAACGGGCCGCCGAACCACGGCGGCCCGTTTTTTTATGCCCTTGCCAGAGAAAAATTGGCGCAAAAACCAGGCATGATATGCCTGGCTAGCGTGTTAGTCTAAAAAGGAATTTTATGCAAGAGACCACAATGGGAAAGCGCTTTCGTTTCTGGAGCGTGCTAACAGTAATCAGTATCTACCTGCTGATTCTGGTAGGCGGCGTTGTGCGGGCAACCGGTTCGGGCATGGGTTGCCCCGACTGGCCAAAATGCTTTGGCCAATGGGTTCCGCCTACCGAGGCCAGCCAGTTACCAGCCAATTACAAGCAGGTATATACCGCGCAACGCGTAGCCAAGAACCAAAAGCTTGCTCGCACGCTAGCTAGCCTAGGCTTTAAGCAGGTGGCAGGTAATATTTTTGCCCATCCAACGCAGTACATTGAAACCGATTTTAACGCGACTAAGACTTGGATTGAGTACGTCAATCGGCTGCTAGGCGCGCTTATTGGCATCTTCGTTTTTGTAACGGCGGTGGTAGCTTGGCCCTACTGGCAGCACGACCGGCCGGTATTCTGGCTGGCCATTGCTAGCTGGCTGCTTACTGGGTTTCAAGGCTGGCTGGGGTCGTTGGTCGTATCCACCAACTTACTACCCGTTATGGTGACTATTCACATGGGTCTAGCGCTTTTCATCGTTGCCTTGTTGCTGTACGCTGCGCATCGCGCTCGCTGGGGCACCGTAGAGCAGGAGCTAAGTAACCGGCTTGAGCTGGAAACCCTTGGTGGCCAAGATGACGAGGAGGTAGCTATGGCTACAGGTATGCGCTGGCTGCTGTGGGGAGCCTTACTGCTCACTTTCGGGCAGATTATTATTGGCACACAAGTGCGGGAAGAGATAGACCAGATTGCTGCTGCCGCTAGCTACGCGCAACGCGCTACGTGGATTGATAAGCTAGGGGGCGTGTTTGAGTCGCACCGCACAATCTCGGCTATTGTAGTGCTAGTAAACGTGTACATTGGCTACCAGATTTGGCAAATGGCAATACCCGCGCTTCGCCGCCTAGTAATGGCTACCTGGGTAGTGCTTGGGCTGGAGATGGCGGCAGGGGTCACGCTGGCCTATTTTGCTCTACCCGCTTTCGTGCAACCCGTGCATCTGACCTTAGCCACCCTACTTTTCGGTACCCAGTTTTTGACGCTGCTGGCTTTACGGCGGTTGGCTAAACTTGCAACCGGCTCTGCTACTTTAGCCGCTTCGGCTGTTCACGAATATCCGCGCTAGCCCTAGTCGGGCGTACCTTTGCAGAAGCAATTTCCCTAGGTTAATGACGAAGGCCCGTGCCTATTTTCAGCTGCTCAAGTTTCGGCTTTCCTTCACGGTAGCATTTTCCAGCGCGCTGGGCTACTTACTGGGCCTGCCAACGCCTAACTGGGGCCGCGCCCTGCTGGTACTACTCGGTGGCCTGCTTGTAACCGGCGCAGCCAACATCGTCAATCAGGTTTTCGAGAAAGACCTCGACAAGCTGATGCACCGTACCGAAAACCGGCCGCTTCCCACCCGCCGCTTATCGGTTACCGAAGCTTGGGTATTCTGTGGCTTGCTGGCCGTGACTGGCCTGGGTTTACTGGCCTATTGCTTTAATCCGCTCACGGCGGCGCTGTCGCTACTGTCGCTCATTCTCTACGGCTTTATCTACACGCCGCTCAAGACGGTTTCGCCCGTCTGTGTGGCCGTCGGAGCCATTCCGGGGGGCTTGCCACCACTCATTGGCTGGGTGGCCGCTACGGGTTACGTAGGGGAGGCAGCCTGGGTGCTTTTTGGTATCCAGTTCATGTGGCAGTTTCCGCACTTCTGGGCCATCGCTTGGGTGGCGGACGAGGATTATAAACGCGCCGGCTTCAAAATGCTGCCTACACCTGGTAATCGTGACCTGCGCACTGCCTTCCAGATAATGACTTACACCGTGCTGCTCATCCCAGTGTCGCTGCTGCCGCTAGTGCTGGGTATTTCGGGGCGTACGTCGGCCGGGGTAGCGCTGGTCTGCGGTGTCCTCTTCACGCTGCTTACGGTGCGCCTCATGCGTACCCAAGACCGTAAGGCGGCGCTCAGCATCATGTTTGCCTCATTCCTCTACTTGCCCATCGTACAAATAGCGCTGCTTTTAGACAAAGTTTGATTTATAGTTGTCGGTTCGTTGTTATCAACTAGTAGCGAAATCTTGGACAACGGTGGTGCTGCGCGCTGAATTTCCCTCCCAACAACTAGTTAATTACCCGATATGAATACATCCGAAGCAATGCTCGGCGAAAAGGAGCTTGGCCTAGGCTGGCACCCTAAGCGCGTGCTGCTTATTCTGCTGATTTTCAGTATCGTAATGATGTTTGCCGCGTTCACCAGCGGCTACATCGTGCGGCGCGATGAAGGTAACTGGCGCGAGTTCGACTTGCCCATGAGCATGCTCTTCAACACCATCGTCATTACCTTGAGTAGCGCCGCTATGCAGTGGGCGTATTTCATGGCTAAACGCGATGAAGTGAAGCGCGCCAACATCGGCCTGCTGCTAACGATGGTGCTCGGTATCATCTTCCTGTTTGGGCAGGTGCACTCGTGGGGCGACCTCGTAGCGGGCCACACGTTCTTCGGCGGTGCCGATGCCAACCCTTCCGGCTCTTTCGTTTACGTGCTGATGGGCGTGCACGCTTTCCACCTTGTTACGGGCCTCATTTTTGTGGCCGTCGTTTTGAAGCGCAGCCTTAATTATCAGGTACATTCGCGTGCAATGCTTTCGATTGGCAACGCCACCTTGTACTGGCACTTCCTCGGTGGGCTTTGGCTGTACCTCTATTTGTTCCTACTTTTGAACCACTAAACGGGAATTTGGCGTAAAGCCCGCCTGTCCATCTGTTGTCCGTTATGGCCCACTCCACTACTTTGCAGCCGAACGCTGCCTCCGCCGCCTACGCCGATGCCCCCCGCACCGGCACCTGGGATGGCGGCAACGAACCCTTCAAAGCGAGCTACGGCAAGCTGATGATGTGGTTCTTCCTGCTCTCGGATGCCTTTACCTTCGGCGCCTTCCTCACCGCTTACGGCCTCATCCGCCACAAGCACGGGGTATTCGTGGGCGAGGCCAAAGACTTCTTCTTCAGCACAGCTCACTGGCCCATTCCGGAGAAAGTATTCAACGCCTTCCCCGGTCTGCACGGCGTAGACCTGCCGCTAGCCTTCGTGGCGTTCATGACGATGATTCTCATCTTCAGCTCCGTAACAATGGTTCTGGCGGTAGAAGCCGGCCACCGTATGGACAAGGCTGACGTGCAAAAATGGCTCCTCTGGACTATCCTGTTCGGCGTTATCTTCATCAGCAGCCAGGCTTGGGAGTGGAGTCACTTCATTGGCGGCACCGAGGCCGGCACCCGCATGGCCGATGGCACTGTAATGCACGGCGCCAACCTGGCAGTCAATCAGTACGGCCCACCGCTGTTTGCTGACTTGTTCTTCTTCATCACCGGCTTCCACGGTACGCACGTATTTTCAGGTATCTGCTTGCTGGTGTGGTGCTTCATCGCCACTACCAACGGTACGTTTCAAAAGCGCGGCCACTACGAGATGATTGAGAAAATCGGCCTCTACTGGCACTTTGTTGACCTAGTTTGGGTGTTTGTTTTCACTTTCTTCTACCTCGTATAAAGCTAAGCGGAGTTAAAAAGCCCGAGCTGAGGTGCCGGCCGGCTAGGCCGGCACCTCAGTTTGCAGCTTGCAATTCACAACTTATAATTTAAAGAAATGTCTGCTCACGCTGCTCCCGAACACGGTGAATACACCGGTGAAATTGCCAAGCCGAATACCGCTTGGATTTGGAAAACCTTCTGGATTCTGGTTATCATCACGGCCGCTGAGTTTGCCATCGCTTTCAGCATGACCTCGCCGGGCTTGCGCACCATGCGCAACGCTATCTTCATCGTGATGACGATTCTGAAGGCATTCTTCATCGTTGGTGAGTTTATGCACCTCAAGCACGAGGTAAAAAGCCTTATCTGGACTATCCTGGTGCCCACTGCGCTGCTGGTATGGCTCGTGGTTGCCCTCGTCACCGAAGGCTCTTATGTAGGTGAGGTACTATCCCACATGTTCAGTAGCTAATTCTATAGAATGCGACCACGCCAGACCATTTTGCTGGGCCTGCTCTTGCTGGTGCCGGTGCTGGCGTTCTTGTTTCTCTACGGCTTCGGCCGAAACCATTACGCGCTGCCAATCTATTTGCCCGAACGAGCGGATTCCGTCCGCACTTCGGCAGCAGGATGGCAGCGCGATACTGTTTTTCATAGGGTAGCCCCATTCCAGGTGCGCACGGGGGGGGGGCGGATTTTGCCGAGCAGCGAGTTGGGTAAGGGCATGTACGTAGTGCAGTTCTACGCCCCCGGCGATGCCGGCCTGCCTGCTACCCGCGCGCTTGCCCGCCTGCAAGAACGCTTCCGGCCCGACCCGCGCGTACGCTTACTGACATTGGTAGCCAGCCAGCTTGGTCCAGCCGCTACTGATATGCAACTGGCCAAACTGAGCGAGCAGTACGGGACCATTACGGGCAAATGGTTTTTCGGAGCTATGCCCCCGGATACCCTACAACTGCTAGCGCGGCAGGAATTTGGCCAGACAGCATTGCGGCCTGAACACTTTCCTTTCAGGCCCGCTACCGAACCTGCAAACTTGCTGCCTGGCCGATTGTTACTGGTAGATAGTGCGCAGCAGGTGCGCGGCTACTATGATGCCACTGACAAGTACGAAGTCGAGCGGCTGATTACCGAAATTAACGTTTTGCTCTATACTTATGACCACCGCGACTGAGCAGCTGCACCCGCCCGTGCTGGAGCCGGGCGGCTACACCAAGTATAAGATTATCCTGGGCACGCTGGGTGTGGTAGTGCCGCTGCTGGTAGCAGTGTTATTTCATTACAAAAATATTTTTCGTATTGAGGGGGCTGATGCCTACCTGCATACCCTGCCCGCCGTTAATGCTGGGCTAAACTCTCTTACGGCAGTAGCGCTGCTGGTCGGCTACTATTTTATTCGGCAGCAAAATGTACTGGCGCACCGCGCCGCAATGGGTACGGCTTTCGCTCTAGGTGGCTTGTTCCTGATTTCCTACGTAGCCTACCACTCGCAGGTCGAGAGTACCCATTTTGGGGGCGTTGGAACTATCCGAACCATCTACTTTTTGCTGTTGCTCACCCACATCAGCTTGGCAGCCATTACAGTGGCGTTGGTGCTTTTTACGCTTTACTTTGCCCTCACGGGTCAGTATACCAAGCACAAGCGTATTGCGCGCTGGACCTTTCCCATCTGGCTCTACGTTTCGGTTACCGGGGTTGTCGTGTACTTCATGATTGCGCCTTATTATCCCGCTGGCTAGCCTGTTTATTTCTTTTACCTGACCGTTTTATCCTATGAAGAAGCTCATTTTTGGTTTACTGCTAGCCTTGCTGACGCTGGCGACTTTGTCTCCCGCCCAGGCCCAGTGCGTCATGTGTAAAAGCCAGGTGGAAGCCGCCCGTGCCGAGCGCGACGACTACGATGTGGCTGGCCTCAACAAAGGCATCGTGTACATGATGACGGTGCCCTACATCCTGATGGGGGCCGTAGGCTTCTTCTGGTACCGCCGTACGCACCCCAAGCGCCCCACTAAGTTTTAGGAGAATTCGTGTTTTCAATCAGCCGGCGGCTTTGTGCATTGCGCAAGGCCGCCGGTTTTGTGTTTTTAGCTGCGGAAAACAAGTACTCCGGCGGTAGCTTGCAATAACTGGCCGGCTTGGTTTTTGCCGCACACGGCACCCCGCACTTCCTGATTCGTTGTTTTGTCTGCTTCCTCTGCTACTCGTTCCGCCGTTGTCCGTCATTGGCCGCTAGCCCTGCTAATGCTGGCGGTACTGAGCTTTGGGGCGAGCTGGCTGGCTAACACCTACTGGCAACTGCCAGGCACCAACCCGCTTTATCCCAGCGCGGCCCGCCTGCAAAAGCTGGTAAATCAAGCGGCCACCACTGCCGGCCGCGAGGCCAGCCAGGTGGCGGTAGAGTGCCAGCCCCCGGCTGCGCCCGACTTTCGGCTCCTGCTGGCTCAGTGCTCTTATCCCACGTTTGTAGCGGTAGATGGGCAACTGGCCGGCTGGTCGGCCTCGGGCCCCGCACCCACCGAAGCGGAACTGGCCGACTCTATCTCCGAGCGGTTGTCCCAAACTGCGCTGGGGGAGTTTCTGGTGGTGCGGCGGGCCCGGGGCTCCGTGGTGGTGCTGGCCTACATACCACTGGCCCGCCACTACGGCATCAGCAACCGCTACCTGCGCGAGGGTGCCGAGCCTGCCCTGCTGCAAGGCATGGAAGTGCAGGTGCGCGCCAAGCCTGTGCAACCCGATGAAACCCACGGCCTGGTCGCAGCCTTGGTAGATACCCAGGGGCGCTACCTATTCTCGGTGGTGCAAATGCCCGGTAATGCTTTGACGGGTCGCATATTACCTTTGTTGTTACTCGTGCTAGGCATAGTGTGCTACACGGCTGGCTGGCTGGGTGTGGCCCGGCATTGGTGGCAAAAAGGCCGTGTAAGGGTAGCCCTGGGGCTACTAGCCATTACCCCAATAGCCTTGCGCTTAGCACTGCTGTACTTCGGCTTGCCCTATGCGTGGCTTGAAATTCCGCTTTTTGACCCGCGCGTGTATGCCGTATCTGGCTGGGCACCCTCGTTGGGTGATTTGCTCCTCAATGGCCTGCTGGCGGCCCTGCTGGCGGTCTTGGCCCTGCTAGCCAGCCGCTACTACCAACTACCAGCACAGGCCCAGCGCGGCCGCCCCTGGCGCTGGGGCTTGCCAGCGCTGCTAGGCCTGCTGCTGGCCGTAGTGGGGCTGCATAGCTATTACCTGAGCGCATTCAGCAACAACCAACTCAGCCTCGATATTACGCAGAGTATGCAGGTAAGTGGCTTTCGGCTGGTGCTGGTGCTGGCAGTGCTGCTGCACACGGCCGCCTTTGTGGCTGGCTTTTATTTGTGTAGCGAACTGCTACTACCTGATTTGCGCCGCTTGCCTCGCCAGCCGCTATTGCTGGGTGGCGCGCTGCTGGCGTTGGTACTGGTGGTGCTGGGTGTGGTGCTGCACAATGGCTTGCTGCTGCTGCCCGGCATGGTGGGCGTGTGCCTGGTGCTAATGCGCAGCGGCCGGCTCGACCGGCGGGCCACGCAGGGCGGCCCGCGCTACCTGCTGTTGCTCTTGCTGCTGGCGCTAGCCTCGGCGCTGGGCGCGGTGGCGCTGTACGGGCAGTTTGAGCGACAACTATTGCTTGATAAACAGCGGCTAGCCAGCAACCTGCTGGTTGATAACGACCTGCAGGGGGAATTTCTGCTGGGGCAGCGCCTGCATCAATTAGCTGCCGACCCTACCATTGCCCAAATGCTCACCACGCCGCCCGTGCGCGCCGATGCTCTGCGGCGCCGTATTGAGCGGCAATACCTGCGCAATTACTTCGATAAGTACGAGGAAGCCATCAACCTGTTTGACCCCAGTGGCCAGCCAATAGGTGGTGAAGCCGATGATACGCTAACCTTTAACCAGATGCGCGTGCGGCTCTCGCGCACTGCTACGGCTACCGACCAAGCCGGGGTGTACCTGTTGAAGTCAGATAACTCCTTCAGCTCGCGGCGCTACGTGGCGGTGGTGCCCATCACGGAGCCGGCGCCCGGCGGCATCGGGCCGCCTGCGCCGGCTGGTACCATCCTGCTTACGCTCAGCCTGAAGCAGTTGGCCAGCTACAGTGTGCTGCCCGAACTGTTGGTTGACCAGAAATTCTTCCAGCCTGGTTTAGCTACCGACCTCAGCTATGCGGGCTACGCCAAGGGCCGGCTGGTGTACAGCGAAGGTGATTTTGACTACGCCAACCGTCTGCCGGCCGCCCTCCTGCGCGACCCCCAGCTGTACACAAATGGCTTGATAATAAGTGATTTTCATCACCTGGCGCTGGCCGATGCCAGCGGCCGCCGCATTGTGGTAGTCACTACTTCGACCTATTCGCTGGCCGACTGGTTTTCCAACTTCTCCTTTCAGCTGCTGCTCAATGTGCTGGTGTGGCTGCTGGTCGGGAGCGCCTACCTGTTGGGGCGGCGCGGCGGCCTGGGGCTCCGGCTCAATTTTAGTGCCCGCATCCAGCTGCTGCTCAACCTGGGTATCATCATTCCGCTGCTGGTGGTGAGTATCGCCACGGCTAGCCAGGTGATTTCGGGCTACCGGCGCGACCTGCACCGCACGTATGAGCGCCGCGGCCACATTGCCCTCGAAAGCCTGCTGCGCCGCCGCGACCAGCTCACTGATACCACCGCCCGGCCCGTGCTCACGGCGCTGGCCCGCAACGTGGCCGCCCTCACCGAAACCGACCTCAACCTCTACGACGCCCACGGCCAACTGCTGGTCAGTTCGCAGCCGCTCATCTTCGAGGCCGGCCTGCTGGGGCCGCTGCTCAACCCGCAGGCGCTCGTGGACCTGCGCGAGCGCGGTCTCAGCCGTACCCTGCTCACCGAGCGGGCGGGCTCGCTCTCATTCAGCTCACTTTACCTGCCGGTGCGGGCGGCCAGCACTGATGGCCCCGCCGGGCCGGTGCTGGGCTACGTGGGCATCCCCTTCTTCGACTCGCAGAAGGAGCTGGATAATAAGCTGACGGAGCTATTTACCACCATTCTAAACATCTTCACCCTCATGTTCCTCGTGTTCCTGGGGCTGGCCTTCGTGGCCACGCGGCAGCTCACGGCCCCGCTCAAGCTATTGACCCAGCGCCTGATGCGCACCACACTCACCGGGCAGAACGAAGTGCTCGACTACCGCAGCAACGACGACGAAATCGGCCTGCTCGTGAGTGAGTACAACGCCATGCTGGGCAAGCTCGAAGCCAGCAAGCGCGAACTGGCCGCCCAGGAAAAAGAGGCCGCCTGGCGCGAAATGGCCCGCCAGGTAGCCCATGAAATCAAAAACCCGCTCACGCCTATGAAGCTGAGCCTCCAATACTTGCAGAAAGCCATTGCCGAGCGCCGCCCCAATGCGGAGGAGCTGATTGGCCGCATTTCCCAGACGCTCATCACCCAGATTGACGTGCTCTCCGACATCGCCACCTCGTTCAGCACCTTCACCAACCTGCCCACCATGCGCCCCGTGCGGCTCGATGTGGTGGCCGTATTACGTCACTGCGCCGACTTGTTTCGCCAAAACGACGGGGCCGAGCATGGTGAGCTGCTCCTGCACCTGCCGCCCGATGGCACCTACATCGTTTTTGCTGATGAAAGCCTGCTAGTGCGTACCTTCAACAACCTACTGCTCAACGCCAAGCAGGCCGTGCCGCCCGGCCGCACCCCCCGCCAGGAAGTCGGCCTGCGCGCCAGCGGCGCCGATAAAGTGCTCATTACCATTGCCGATAATGGCTCGGGCATTGCCGAAGATGTGCGCGAGCAGATTTTCCGGCCCAATTTCACCACCAAAACCACTGGCTCGGGCATCGGGCTGGCGGTGGCAAAGCGCGGTATCGAAAGCGCGGGCGGGCTTATCTGGTTTGAGACGGAGGAAGGCGTGGGCACCACCTTCTTCATCGAGCTGCCGCTGGCTGGCTAAACGGCAGTTTGGCGAGGAATAGGCCAGGTTCACCTCGCCAAAACCAGCGTTCGGCTATTAGAAACGACCACCTACTAAGCCTATGCCACGTACAGATGGAACCAAGGTAGCTTTGAACAGGTTTTCGTCCAACTCTTTCTGTGCTATGTCAACTTCTAGGTGCTTGCGGTTCGGTTTTGTGTTGGGTGGGCTGCTGCTGGGCAGCCTGGGAGCGTCGGCGCAAACCACGCCCGCGGCCGCAATAGCGCCCCAAACGCAGCGCATGACCGATTACTTGGCTGATGCCCTGCGCCTCAACAAGCGACAGATGCTCAAGCTCCGTACTGCCCTGCAAAAGCGCCTCGATGCTACCGAAATGCTGGGCCACCTGCTCTTCGTATCGGACCAGGCCGCCACGGCCGCCTATGATGCTGCTGACTATCAGTACTATGCTGTGATGGGCAAAACGCTGTCGCCGTCGCAGTTTCACCAACTGTTGCAACTCGACCAGCCTACAAGCCCCGCCGATGCGCCCGTGATGGTGCAGAAGCCCTAACCCGCCGCCAGCCGCCCGGCAGTGGGAGGGAGGTGCAGCCAGCTGGCTGCACCTCCCTCTTTTTGTTGGGGCTAACTTACCTGGCGGCCGCCAGCCGGTTTCGGCCGCCCGCGCCAGGCACCAAACCGGGCGGGCGTAGCGTTGTGCCCCCGCTACTGCCGAACTTTACCCTATGACCCAACGCTACCGTCTGTGCTTCGCCCTCGCGGCCCTGCTCATGGCGGTGCTATTTTTCGGGAACGCCCCGGCCTGGGCGCAGCAGCCGGGCGTAGGTACTGCGCCGGCTGGCTTGGCTCCCAAAAAAACCGCCGAGCCTGGCCCGCCCAGCACCCGGCGTTGCCGCTACCTGCGGCTGATGGCCGGCCGCGATACCACCAGCTTTACCCTGGCCGATACGCTCACCGTGGTGCCTGCCTCCGTCACGGCCAACGGCCAGCCGGTGAGCTACGACCCACGCACCGACCGCTACCGCTGGGTGCAGCCCGCGCGGCGCGACAGCGCCGGCGCGGCCCTGCCCGACTCGGTGCTGCTCTGCTACCGGGTGCTGCCGGTGTCGCTGCTGCAAGCCCGCTACCGCCGCCCGCGCCGCCTCCTGGATAGCCTGGATTTTCGCGACCGGCCCATGCTGCGGCTGGAGGATTTTTCGCAGAAAGAGCAGATTCTCAGTACGCCGGGCATCAATAAAACGGGTAATCTGAGCCGGGGCATTTCCTTCGGCAATACCCAGAACGTATTTGTGAACTCGGCGCTCAACTTGCAGCTCGAAGGCCAGCTAACGGAGAAAATCCGCCTCACGGCCGCCATCTCGGACCAGAACGTGCCCTTCCAGCCCGAGGGTAATACGCAGACGCTCCAGCAGTTCGACAAAATCTACATTACCCTCACTGGCCCGCAGTGGAACCTGACGGCCGGCGACGTGGTGCTGCGCAACAAGCCCGATTACTTCCTGCGCTACTACAAAAACATCCAGGGTGCGGCTGTGGAGGCCAACCTCGGCGCGCCCGGCCCTCAGCCGCTGCAAGCCGGCACCACCAACAACAGCGTCAGCAACGCGCCGCCCTCGTCGTTCACCACCTACACCAACGGCGTGACGAATAACAGCGCCGCGCCGCCCGGCACCGGCGTGGCGCCGCTTGCGGCGCCCACCACGGCCGTGCCGCCGGGCCAGCCGCTGCCCGGCGCGGCGCCGATGCCGAGCGGCAGCGGCGCGGTTACCGTCTTCGATAAGCTGGGCCAGATTCGCTCCTCCACGCTGGTGGCGGGTGGCGTGGCGAAGGGCAAATTTGCCAGCATCGACCTCGTGCCCCTCGACAACGTGCAGGGCCCGTACCGCCTCACCGGCCCCAATGGGGAACAGTTTATCATCGTGCTGGCCGGCTCCGAGCGCGTGTATCTCGACGGCCGCCTGCAAACGCGGGGCTTTGACTATGACTACGTTATCGACTACAATCTGGCGGAAGTCACGTTTTCGCCGCGCCACCTCATCACCAATAATTCGCGCCTGAAGGTCGATTTCGAGTACTCCGACCTCAACTACGCCCGCTCGCTCTACACCATCAGCCACTACCAGCAGGTGGGCAAGCTGAATGTGCGCGGCAACTTTTACCAGGAATCCGACAACCCTGACAACGCGGCTAACCTCACGCTCTCCTTCCAGGACCAGCAGCTGTTGCGCAATGCTGGCAACGTGTCGCAGGTGCAGGCGCCGGGCGGCGAGCGCTCGCCCTTCAACCGTGCCCAGGTGCAGTACAACCGCGTGGCCAGGCTCAATCCCGGCACCGGGCTGCTCGATTCGGTTTTCGTGTACGCCCGCGACTCGCTCAGCGCCGTGTACACCGCCCGCTTTACCGACGTGGGCACCGGGCTGGGCGACTATAACCTGAGCACCACTAACGTAAACGCCAACGGCCGCGTGTACGAGTACGCGGGCACCGGGCTGGGGCGCTACCGGGCCGTACGCATCCTGCCCACGCCGCTGCTCAAGCAAATGATAACCGGCGGCGCCACCTATCAGCTCGACCCCACGGCCGCCGTGTTTGTGGATGTGGCCAGCTCGCAGCTTCAGCGCAACCGCTTCGCCGTGGGCACCGAGGACAAGGGCGGGGCCTTCCGCGTGGGCTACACCGTGCAAGACCGCGCCCTGCCCAAATGGGCGCCTGGCGTGCTGCGCGACTACCGCCTGCGCTCGGCCCTCGACTTCGAGCACACCGCTCCCAAATTCGCGCCCATCGACCGCTACCGCGACATCGAGTTCGACCGCAACTGGAGCGCCACCAGCACCGCCAACGCCACGGCCACCGTGCCCCGCGAGGATAATATCCTCAACTTCGCCCTCGGCCTCACCCGCGATGCCAGCCACGCTATCAACTACCGCGTGAGCCACCGCAACCGCCCCGGCGAGGTGCGCGGCGTGCAGCAGTGGCTGGATGTGGCCCAGCAGGTGGGCCGGCTGGAGCTGCGCGGCTCGCTGTTTTTGCTCAACTCGCAGGCCGGGCGCTACCAGTCGAACTGGGGACGGGGCGAGGCCAGTGTGCGCTACGGCGGCGGGCGGCTTATTCCGGGCTACACTTATCGCTTTGACAAAAACCGGGTTGTCTCGCCACAGGGCGATACCATTCGCTCGGCCAACTACTTCGACGAGCACACGCTTTCGCTGCAAAGCCCCGACACCGGCCGCACCCGCTACGGCCTGAGCTACAGCTACCGACGCGACCGCACGCCCACCGCCGAGCAAAACAACCTCGAAATTCACAACCTGGCCCAAACCGTGCAGGGCAACCTCACCACCCGCCTCGGCCGCAACCAGGACCTGCGCCTCATCGCCACCTACCGCGACGTCAACCTCGTGAGCCAGCCCGACAGCGCCCGCCAGCGCAACCTACTGGGCAAAATCGATTACAACCTGGGCCTGCTCCAGAACCAGATTCGCTCCGAGCTGAGTTACAGCGTGCAAACCGGCCGCGAACTGCGCCGCGACTTTTCCTTCCTGGCTGTGCCCGCCGGCCAGGGCACCCACTACTACGCTGGCGACCTCAACCAGAACGGCGTGCAGGACAAAGACGAGTTCCTAGAAGCCCAAACTGCTGACGCCCAGTACCGCACCTACATCAAGGTGTACCTGCCCACCGCCGATTACCTCACCGCCTACCAGAACCGCCTCAGCTACCGCCTCACCGTGGCCGCCCCGCGCGGCTGGCGCGATGCCGGCACCTGGCGCGCCGCCCTGGCCAGGTTCAGCAGCGTGAGCAGCATCACCGTGGACCGCCGCACTACCAGCCCCGATTTGCTGGCCCGCCTCAGCCCGTTCAGCTTCGTGAAGGAAGATGACAAGCTGCTGGCTTTTAATCAACTGTTACGCAATACGTTGTACTTCAATCGTGCCAATCCCATCTTCGGCGCTGAATTAACCTTGCAGCAAACCCAGCAGAAAACCCTGCTCACCCAGGGCTTCGACCTACGCAACCTCTACACCCAGGGCCTGCTGTTGCGCCGCACCCTGGCACGCTCCTTCACCGCCCGCCTCAACGTGGCCCGCGACGTGCGCGAGGCCCAGGCCACCTACTCCGAGGCCCGCAACTTCAAGCTGCTGCTCTACACCGCGCAGCCCGAAATCAGCTATCAGCCCAGCCCGGCGCTGCGCCTCACCGGCTCGCTGCTGCACACCAGCAAGCAAAACGTGCTCGCCACCCGCGACGCTGATAGCAATGGCTCTTTCGACGACCTGGGCCTCGAATCGCGCCTGAGCCAGGTGGGCAAGCGCACGCTCACGGCTGCCACGCACATCACGCGCGTCACCTTTGAGGGCGACGTGGCCTCCGTGGTGGGCCTCGAAATCCTGCAAGCCCTGCGCCCCGGTACCAACTACACTTGGAACCTCAACCTGGAGCAGCGCCTAGCCAACGGCCTGAACATCAACGTTGCCTACGACGGCCGCAAGGCCAGCGGGCTGGGCATCGTGCACACCGGCCGCATGCAGGTGGCGGTGCTGTTTTAGAAAAACGTCCGCTAAATTGGGGAATGCTGACTAAGGCACTAACTTGGAAATCCGTTTGCCACCAGCAGCGCCGGTTTTGCCCATGATTAGCTTCTTCCTCAACGACCAGTCGGTGCACACCACCGAGCCGGCGGCCAGCGCCCTGCTCGATTTCGTGCGCTACCACGAGCACCTCATGGGTACCAAAATCGGCTGCCGCGAGGGCGACTGCGGCGCCTGCACCGTGCTCGTGGGCGAGCTGGCCGAAGATGGCCAACGCATTGCCTACCAAAGCATGACAAGCTGCCTCACGCCGCTCGGCAACGTGCACGGCAAGCAAGTGGTCACGGTCGAGGGCATCAACCAGGCCAGCGGGCAGCTCACGCCGGTGCAACAAGCCATTGTGGACCACAACGGCGCGCAGTGCGGCTTTTGCACGGTGGGCTTCGTGATGTCGCTCACCGGCCATAGCCTGGCCGACAAGCCCGCCACCGAGCAAAACACCCGCGCCGTCATCGACGGCAATATCTGCCGTTGCACCGGCTACAAGTCGCTGGAGCGGGCTGCCGCCAGCCTCACCGCCGAGCTGGCCGAACGCCCTGCCGCCGATAGTGTAAAATGGCTGAGCGAAAAGCAATTCGTGCCCGCCTACTTTGAGCAAATGCCCGCCCGGCTAGCCACGCTGCGCGCCGAGATTGCCGCCGATGAAGCGCCGGCTAGCCCAGCTGGCAGCGACCACTCAGCCAATAGTCGCCCCGTTTCAGCTTCGCCCAACGGCCATTTTCAGAGCCAGAACGGCCACGATAGCCACCCCTTCCCCCACGCCAGCCACCCGCTGCTGAGCGGCGGCACCGACTTGCTGGTGCAGCGCCTCGACGAGCTACGCCAGCAGCCCGTGCGTCTGCTCTTCGACCACGGCCCGCGGGGCGTGCGCCAGGCCGGCGGCCGCGTGGTGCTGGGCGCCGCCACCACGGCCAGCCAACTGCTGGAGTCGGCGGTGCTGCGCGGCCTGCTGCCGCGCCTGCCCGAGTATCTCAAGCTGGTGTCGAGTACGCCCATCCGCAATATGGGCACGGTGGCGGGTAATTTTGTAAATGCCTCGCCGATTGGGGATTTAACCATCTTGTTCTTGGCGCTGGGCGCGGATATAACCCTGGCCGATGCGGCCGGGGATAGCCGCACGTTGTCGCTGGCTGGCTTCTACCTGGGCTACAAAAAGCTGGCGAAAGCGGCCGATGAGCAGGTCACCGAAATTAGTTTTTCAGCCCCGTTGGCCGGCGACTTCTTCAACTTTGAAAAAGTCTCCAAGCGCACGCACCTCGACATCGCCAGCGTGAATACCGCCGCTTGGTTGCGCGTCGAAAACGGCGTAATCAGTGCTGCCCGCCTCTCGGCCGGTGGGGTAGGGCCGGTGCCGCTGCTGCTGGCCCGCACCAGCGAGTACTTGCTGGGCCGCCCGCTGAGCGCCGATACGGTGGCCGGGGCCAATGAGGTGATGCAGGAAGAAATCAGCCCCATCGGCGATGTGCGCGGCACGGCCTCCTACAAGCGGTTGCTGCTGCGGCAGTTGCTGTTCGCGCACTTCCTGCGCTTTGCGCCGGAGTTGACTCTGGCGGAGTTGCTTTAAGAGAATAAATTCAAGCACGTCATGCGGAGCTTGCCGAAGCATCTCGCACGGGGTAGTACCATCAACCGCGTAACGGTGCGGGCGAACTGCTTCGGCAAGCTCCGCATGACGTGCTCACGCTATCAGTCAAGTAGCCAGCCATGAACCACCTCGACCCTCAGCGCCACGTGCGCGGCGAATCGCAGTACCTCGACGATGTGCCCGTGCAGCAGGGCACGCTCTACGCGGCCGTGTACGAGTCGCCGCTAGCCCATGGTATTCTCAAAAGCCTTGGCCTAAGTGCCGCGCAAAAAGCGCCGGGTGTGGTGCGTATCCTCACGGCGGCGGACATTCCGGGGCGCAACCAGATTGGCGGCATAGTGCCCGATGAGCCGCTGCTGGCCGAAGGCCATGTGCATTTTCGGGGGCAGCCGGTGGCGCTGGTGCTGGCCCGCACCGAGGCGCAGGCCCACGCTGCGCTCAAGCTTATCACGGCCGATATCGAGCCGCTGCCCATCATTACCGACCCGCGCCAGGCGGCCGCGCAGGGCGAGTTGATAGTGCCGCCGCGCACCTTCCGTATCGGCGACGCGGCCGGTACGTTTGCGCAGTGCGCGCACGTGTTTTCGGGCGTGGCCGAGAGTGGGGGGCAGGAGCATTTATACATCGAAACGCAGGCCGCGTACGCCTTCCCGACCGAGCTGGGTGGGGTGAAAATCATTTCCTCGACCCAGGGGCCGACGGCCGTGCAGCGGCACTGCGCCGTGGTGCTGGGCATTGGGATGCACCAGATTGAGGTGGATGTGACGCGCCTCGGTGGGGGCTTTGGCGGCAAGGAGGACCAGGCCACGCCCTGGGGCTGCCTGGCCGCGCTGGGTGCTTTTATCACGAAGAAGCCGGTGAAGCTCGTGCTCGACCGCATGGCCGACATGCGCATGACCGGCAAGCGCCACCCGTACTCCTCCGATTTCAAAATTGGCCTGGGCCCAGACCTGAAAATCCTGGCCTACGAGGTGACGTACTACCAGAACGCGGGTGCCTCGGCCGACCTTTCGCCGGCCGTGCTGGAGCGCACCCTCTTCCACACCACCAATGCCTACCACATCCCCAACGTGACGGCCACGGCCAACTCGTGCCGCACCAATTTGCCGCCCAATACGGCATTTCGGGGCTTCGGCGGGCCACAGGGCATGTTTGTGATAGAGTCGGCCATCACCAGGGCGGCTGAGGAGCTGGGTGTGCTGCCCAGCGAGATTCAGCGGCGCAACCTGCTACGCGAGGGCGACCTGTTTCCCTACCGCCAGCCGGCCGAAATGTGCCACGCCGAGCAGGCCTGGGATACGGCCGCCGAGCTATTCGACCTGGCGGGCCAGCGGGCGGCTGTGGTGAAGTTTAACCAAGAAAGTCAGCTCTTTAAGAAGGGCTTGGCGCTGATGCCTATCTGCTTCGGCATCTCGTTTACCAAGACGTTTATGAACCAGACGCGGGCCCTGGTGCATATCTACACCGATGGTTCGGTGGGCATTAGCACGGGCGCGGTGGAGATGGGCCAGGGCGTGAATACCAAAATCGCACAGGTGGCAGCCAGTACGCTGGGCATTTCGATTAACCGCATCAAAATCGAAACTACCAATACCACCCGCGTGGCCAATACCTCGCCCAGCGCCGCCAGCGCCACCGCCGACCTCAACGGCAAGGCCACCCAGCTAGCCTGCCTGGCCCTGCGCGAGCGCCTGCTGCGCCACGCCAGCGCCGAGTTTGCGGTGGACTATGAGGGCATCCAAATTGAAAATGAGCAGGTGCTGGCCGCCGGTATTCCGGCCGAAACCACCTGGGAAAAGCTGGTAAGCAGCGCCTTCGTGCGGCGCGTATCACTTACCGAAAACGCCCACTATGCCACGCCCGGCGTGCATTTCGACGCCAGCGTGGAGCAGGGCCACCCCTTTGCCTACCATGTGTACGGCACGGCCCTGACCACGGCCACCGTCGATTGCCTGCGCGGCACCTACACCATCGACAGCCTGCAAATTGCCCACGACTTCGGCCAGAGCTTCAGCCCCGCCATCGACCGCGGCCAGATTGAGGGCGGCGCGGTGCAGGGCATCGGCTGGATGACCCTAGAGGAAGTAAGCTACAACGACGAAGGTCGCCTGCTCAGCAACTCACTGAACAGCTACAAGATACCCGACCTCTACTCGGTGCCCGCCGTGCTCGACGTGCATTTTCTCGATACGCCCGGCCACCCCAACGCCATCCTGCGCGCCAAGGCCGTGGGCGAGCCGCCGCTGATGTACGGCATCGGCGCCTACTTCGCCCTGCGGGCCGCGGTGCGGGCTTTCCGGCCCGGCGCGGCGTTGCCACTGGTAGCGCCCATGACGCCCGAGCGCGTGCTGGGTGGCCTCTATCCGGAGTTTGTGGAAGCTGCGGTAACCGTGGTAGGGGGATAGGCTTCCTCTCAGCTGGCAATAAAAGAACGTTCGTCTTACTGCACAGGCGCAGCAAGACGAACGTTTTTTTATTGCTTAGACGCGATAAGCTTACGCCTTGCGCCGGCCAGCCAGGATGCGGTAGAACGAGCGCGTCTCAATCTCCTCAATAGTGAGGCCGGTGGGCACGATGTCTTCCTCGGAGATGGCGCCGCAGTTCAGGGCTTTGAGGAAGAAATTAAGCAAACCCTGGCCGGTAGCAGCGTCGTCGAAAATATCGCCGGTGAGGGTCGAAATGGCGGCCCGGTCCACGAAGGTTTTGAGGCGGTGCACGGCGCTTTCGTAGGAGCTGAGGAAGAAGTTGTAGGTGGCCGCGTAGCGCATGGGCAGCTGCGCGGGGTTGAGGTCCCAGCCCTGGTAGAGGCCGCCGATGAGCGAGTGCATAGTGTGGTGGTAGGCCTGGCGCCAGCCGCTGTGCACGGCTTCCTGGTTTTCGCGCAGCTGCGCAAACGTCAGGTGCTCACCGCGGTGCGGGCCGATGGGCATGACGTTGGTAGCGCCGTCGCTGAGGAAAATGCCGGTGCCGCCGAGCGCCACCTTGGTCATGTGGTGAGCAAAGTCGCAAACCGGGTGCGCCATGGTCTGGTACTTGGCCGTGATGCCGGCCGAGGCCGTGTAGTCGTAGGTGCCGAAGTGGGCCGCGATGCAACGCCCCTCGCTGGCCCGGATGATGCGCATGAGCGGATTGCGGCCCTCGTCGTCCATCACAATCTGGGTGGCTTCCACCATCGTTTCCATCTTCAAGGTGCCGGGGGCCAGGCCGTTGGCTTTTTCCAATAGTTCGAAGAAGCGCACCATCGTGGTCATCTGCTCGGGGATGGTGACCTTGGGCAGCATCACCACGAAGTTGGCGGGCAGCTGGCCGCCGGTGGCTTCGAGCAGGGTGCTCAGGAAGATGTCGAGCGTGCGCACGCCGCGCGCCTTGAGGTCTTCGGTGAAGGGCTTAATGCGGATGCCGATGAAGGGCGAGAGCGTGCCCTGGGCCATGCCTTTGGCTACCTCGTGGGCAGCCTGCACGGCGGTAGCGTCTTCCTCGGCATCGGGCCGGTTGCCGAAACCGTCCTCAAAGTCAATGCGAAAATCCTCGACGGCCTCGGTTTTGAGCTTCTGTACCACCTTGTGGTACACGGTGTGGGCCAGCCAGGCAGGTTCCTGGCGGCGCTCGGCAGCGGGCAGCTTATCGAGGTAGTCGGTGAGGGCGTGGATGTCTTTTTCGAGGGTGGGCAGGTGCTCGTGGCCAGCCAGCCCCAGCACGCGCGCCAGCTCCACAAAGTTGGGGGCGTAGGTCTGGAGGTTACGCAGGGCGATTTCGCCCATCCGCACGCAAGTATCGGCTTTGAAGAGGTTGGCGCCGCCGTACACGGTGTGCACGGGCTGGCGGTCGGGCCGGTCGCCGGGGTAGGTGTGCTGAAAGCGAAGGTTAGCCACGCCGAGCTGGTCGAGCAAAGCAGTTTTATCGGAGTCCTGGAGGCTGAGTTTCATGGGAGGGAATAAAGCGAAGAAGCACGGCGGGCGCTACCACTCACGAGCCGCGGTAGGTGCTGTAGCCGAAGGGGTTGAGTAGCAGCGGCACGTGGTAGTGCGCTTCATCGGCCACGATAAAGCAAATATCCACGAACGGAAAAAAGCCGGTAGTGTGCTGCTGCTCAAAATATTGCTGGGTGTAAAACCGTAGCTGGTATGCCCCGTGGGCCAGCCGCTCTTCGGGCAGTAAGAGGTCGGTGAGGCGGCCGTCGGCATCGGTGAGGCCGCGGGCCATTTCGCGCCAGCCGTCGTGCGTCCAGTCGTGCAGCACGATGGTAACGCCCGCCGCCGGCCGGCCCAGCGTAGTATCAAGAATATGGGTGGTTATCTGGCTCATGCAAGTAATTTTTCGAGGCGCAGGTGGGTGATTTTAGCCTGCTCGCCCTTAGCAACGTGAATTTCCTGGCTAGGGTCATGCGGCAGCCGCGCTTGTAGCAAAGCCAGCATCTCATCGGCCGACTTGCCAGTGGCGCACACGATAAATAGGTAGCCGAATTTGCGTTCGTACTCCTTATTGCCAGTGGCCAGCGCCGCCAGCGTTTCGTCCGAAGCCTGCTTCACGGCGCCCTGCTCACCCGCCGCCCAGGCGGCGGTGCTGGCAAACTTCTCCATCAGCGCGCTCACGTCCCCGATTTTGGGGTGGTGCGTGAAGGCCTCGCGCCAGTCGGCCTCGCTGAGGTTATGCCAAATGCGCTCGGCTGCTTCGTAAAGAACTGTAACTGACGCAAAAGGAAACTGCTCGTTTAGGGTAGCTACCCAGGCCGTAGCGCCGCAGCAGGTGGCCAGGGCTTCGGCGCGGGCGGTAGGCGCGAGGGCATTGAGGTCGGAAAGGGTCATTAGCTGTTAGTGTGGACGCTGCGAGTCCGCGCGTGAAACGATTAAATAAAGCCAGGCAACTCGCGGACTCGCAGCGTCCACGCTACACCGCCGTCGGGAAGCGGTTGACGTTCTTATAATAGATGTATACCGACGGCTCCTTGCCGATGGAGGCGGCCCACTGCTGGCAATACGGGGCCATCCAAATCGAGTCGCCTTTCTGCACCGGGTACCATTGCTGGTCGAGCATGTAGATGGCTTGGCCCTGCAAGTAGAGCAAGCCGTGCTCCATGATGTGCGTTTCCACCATCGGCAAGTTGCCGCCGGGCTGGTAGGTGAAGATGTTGACGGCCATATCAAAGCCCAACTCGTTGGGCAGCAACTCCTGGATGCGCAGCGCCTCATCGCCCAGGTAAATAGGAGCTTTGCTGTCGTCCTTTTCGCCCCAGCACACGCCGGGCGTGGCGTGGCCAGCCAGCGGCTCATACACCTTGTGAAAGGTAAGCACCTGCGCGCCCGCCGTCGGGTTCTTAAAGGTATAGCTTTGGCCGACAGGTACGTACACAAACTTGCCCACGGTCAGAATGCGGCTGTCGTCGCCGATGGTGGCCTGCACCTGGCCCTGCACCACGTAAAAAAAAATCTGGCTGGCCTCGGTGGGGCCCGTCAGCTGGCCGGTGTCGGTGAGCGTGACGAGCGTTTGGCAGAGGCGGGCCCCCATCTGCTCGTTGATGATGACGTTGACGGTGCAGCCCGTCCAGCCGGGCACGTTGCTGTTGATGTAGCCATCGGGCGCGATAATGGCGTGGTTGCGCCGCACAACGGAGCGGGTAGTGGAGCCGAGTTCCATGAGGTGGGAAAGAAAAAGACGTGAGGGAGAAAGCGTAAAAACGGTTATGCTTGCCGCGTGCCACTTCGCTGCGCTCGCAAGGACAAACGCTTATTGGTGTTTAATTTTTAATTCCAAAAGAAACCGCTCGGCCACTGCCAGCGCGGCTGCCACGTCTGCCGGCTCAACGTTTTCCAACGGGTTGTGGCTGATGCCTTTATAGCAGCGGATGAAGGCCATGGTGGCAGGCGCCACGGCCGAGGCGGGCACGGCGTCGTGGCCGGCGCCGCTCACCAGGCCATCCACCTCGTAGCCGCTGGCCGCGATGGCCTGGCCCAGCAGGCGGTTCAGCTCCCGGTCGCAGGCGACGGGCGCGGTGTACTGCACCAGCTGCCAATCGAGGCCCAGGCCGCGCCGGGCGGCAATGGCCCCGGCCTGGGCTTGCAGGGCGGCGTAGGCGGCGGCGAGCTGGCTGGCCTCGGGGCTGCGCAGGTCGAGGCTGTGCACCACCTGCCCGGCAATAACGTTGCTGGCCGAATACGGAATGCGTAGCTGGCCCACCGTGGCCACCAGGCTTTGGCCGTGGGCCAGGGCAAAGGCTTCGGCTGCCAGCACAAACTCGGCGGCGGCGGCCAGCGCATCCTGGCGCATGGGCATGGGCACGGTACCAGCGTGGCCGGCCATGCCCGTCCAGGTCAGCTCCACGCGTTGCTGGCCAGCAATAGCCGTAACCAAGGCAATGGGCACTTTATTTTCCCACAGCACCGGGCCCTGCTCAATGTGCAGCTCGAAGTACCCCAGCCATTCTTCGGCGGGCAGGGCATCGGCGGCAAGGCTGGCCGCGTTGCCGCCCATGTCCTTAATAGCCTGGGCCAGCGTAATGCCATCGGCGTCCGTTTTTTGCAATAGCGCGGGCTCGAACGCGCCAGTTACTACTTTGCTGCCCAGGTAGGTTGTGTGAAACCGCACCCCTTCCTCGTCGCTGAACGCAATAAGCTCCAAGTGAAAAGGCAGCTCAATGCCTTGCTGGATAATGCTTTCGGCCAGGTTCAGGCCCATTAATACCCCCAGCGGCCCGTCGTACTTACCGGCATTCACCACCGTGTCGATGTGGGAGGCCAGCACGAAGGTTTTGGCCCCCGGCCGGGGGCTGGCCAGCCGGCCGCGCAGGTTGCCGATGCCATCGAGGTGAGTTTTGAGGCCAGCGGCCTCAAACCAGCTTTGCACCAGGTCGCGCCCGCGCACAAAGGCGGGCGTGCCAAACCGGCGCGTGATGGTAGCGCCCGTTGCGTCTTCGCTGATGGCGGCCAGCGCGTCGATGCGGCTCAGAATGTGGGCGGTGCGGGTGTGGTAGTCAAGCATTTGCAGGGATAGGGTGCGGCGGTGGCCCGGTGGGCAACACCGCAACTAGAAGGTGCTAGCGGCTTAGTAGCTGGCCCCGGTTGAGATGCAGAAAATCAGGATGACGAAAAACTTCCTCACCCGCCAAAAACGTGTGCGTGACCACGCCTACCAGCTCGCGGCCGAGGTAGGGCGACACCTTGTGGCGGTGGTGCAGCAGCGCTTCGGTTACGGTAAAGGCCCGGTCGGCGGCCAGAACTACTAAATCGGCGTCGTAACCTCTGATAATCTGGCCCTTGCGGTGCGCTTGGCCGATGAGCCGGGCCGGGTTGGTGCTGAGCCAGCGGGCCAGGTCGGGGAGGGTGGCACCGCGCGGGCGGGCGGCCGTCCAGAGCACGGGCAGGGCCAGCTGAAGCGAGGCGATGCCGCCCCAGGCGGTGGCAAAGTCGCCGCTGGTCAGCTGCTTGAGGTCGGGCGGGGCGGGCGAGTGGTCGGTCGCCACAAAGTCGATGAGGCCGCTTTGCAGCGCCTGCCACAGCTGCTCATTGTTGGCCCGCTCGCGGATGGGCGGCGCGCACTTGAACTGGGTTTGGCCATCGGCAATATCCTCGGCATTAAAGAAGAGGTAATGCTGGCCGGTTTCCACGGTCAGGGGCAGGCCCCGGGCTTTGGCTTCGGCAATGGCGGCCAGCGAGTTGGCCGAGGATAAGTGCACGATGTGCACCGGGCAGCGGTACTCGGCGCAGAGCCGAATCATCAGCTTGATGGCCTCATCTTCCCAGCTTTTGGGGCGCGAGGCCAGGTAGTTGGGGTAGGCGCGGGTATCGCCTTCGTGCCACGCGTCGTTTTCTTCTGACAACTCGCAGTGCACCAGCAGCGGCAGGCCGTGATTAGCCAGCAGCGGCATCACGCGGCGCAAATCTTCTTCGGTGGCGTTGGGAAAATCGTCGATGCCCGAGTGCGTCAGAAAAGCCTTAAAGCCCAGTACGCCAGCCGCGATGAGCGGCCCTACCTCAGTTGCGTTGCCGGGCACGATGCCGCCCCAAAAACCCACATTGGTGTGCAACTGCCCCTGCGTAGCGGCCTGCTTGAGGCGCAGATTAGCGACCGAAGTAGTAACCGGGGCCGAATTCAACGGCATGTCTACCAAAGTGGTAAGGCCACCAGCCACTGCGGCGCGGGTACCCGTGTCGAAGCCCTCCCACTCGGTGCGGCCGGGCTCGTTGAGGTGCACGTGCGGGTCGATAACGCCGGGCAGAATGGCCGCGTCGCCGAGGTCTAACACGGGGCCCGTCACGGGCGCATCATACGCCAGCACTTCGGCAATGCGGCCGGCTTGCAGCACCAGCAGGGCGGGGCGCTGGCCCTCGGGCGTGACGACGGCCGTACTCCTTAAAACTAAATCGGGCATGAGGCGAGTGTTGGCGGTAGCGGCTGGCGACTATCTTGCCGCTCTTATTTTGCCCCGCAATCTACGCGCTATGCCCATTAAACTTGGTACCAATGCCTACGGCAAAAATGCCGTGAATTTGTCGCGCATCATCCGCCACGCCGACCACCATGAGTTTCGGCAGGTGAGCGTGAGCGTGCAGCTGACGGGCGACTTCGAAACGGCGCACACGCTGGGCGACAACTCGCTGATTCTGCCCACCGATACGCAGAAAAACACGGTGTACGCCCTGGCCAAGGAGCACTTCACGGGTACTATCGAGGCGTATGGGCTGGCGCTGGCCCGGCATTTTATAGTGCGCAACCCGCAGGTGAGCAAAGCGCGCATCGAAATCGTGGAGCACCTGTGGCAGCGCATGGCGTTTGATGGCCAGGCGCATACGCACAGCTTTACGGGCGGCGGCTCCGAAAAGCGCCGCGCCGTGGTGGAGCTGACCGCCGCCGGCACGGTAACCGTGTGGGCGGGTATCAAAGGGCTTATGCTGCTCAAAACCACGGACTCAGGCTTTGTGGGCTTCCCCAAAGACGAGTACACGGTGCTGCCCGAAACCACCGACCGTATCCTGGCCACTGAGTGCGAGGCGGAGTGGGAGTACACCAGCGCCGACCTCGATTTTGAATCGCTTTACCAGCAAGCGCGTACCAGCCTGCTGCGCACGTTTGCCGAGCACAAGAGCCTTTCGGTACAGCACACGCTCTACGCCATCGGCGAAAAAACCCTCGCAGAGCTGGTTGAGGTGAAGGAAATCAGCCTCATCATGCCCAACAAGCACCACATTCCCTTCAACCTGGAGCCCTTTGGCCAAGCCAATACCAACGAGGTTTTTGTGGCGACGGATGCGCCGTTTGGCTACATCACGGGCACGGTAGTGCGAGCCTAGTCCGCTAGCGTAATGCCCGCTACCCCCCGCGACCTGCCCGCCTGGACGCTGGCCGCCGCCGCCCTGCGCGCCGGCCAGCCGGCCGCCCTGCTGTGCGTGGTGCGCAGCGCGGGCAGCAGCCCCGGCCGCCAGGGCTTCAAAATGACCGTGACGGCCGAGGCGGTGGCCGGCTCCATCGGCGGCGGCATCATGGAGCATAAATGGGTGGAGCTGGCCCGCCAGCGCCTGCGCGCGGGCGACTACGCGCCGCTGCTGCGCCCCCAGATACACCGGCGCGAGGCCCCGGCCGACCGCTCGGGCATGATGTGCGCCGGCGAGCAGGAGGTGCTGCTGTGGCCGTTGCGGCCCGTTGATTTGCTCACCGTAGCCGCTATCGAAACGGCCCAGCAAACGCTTAGCGGCGGCGCTTGGGACGTGAGCGCGGCGGCGGGTTTGCGGCTGGCCCGCGAAGCGCCGGCCGGCTTTTATAGCTACCAGCCCGGCCCGGCCTGGCACTACTGCGAGCAGCTAGGCTTTCGCGACCAACTGACGATAGTGGGCGGTGGGCACGTAAGCCTGGCGCTATCGCAACTGGCCAGCAATCTGGAATTTGAAATCACCGTGCTTGACGACCGGGCCGACCTGCCCACGCTGGATGCCAACTATTTTGCGCATTATCGCCAGCGGATTGCCAGCTACGAAACGCTGGCCGTAGCGCCCGGCCCACGCCGCTACGTGGTAGTTATGACCGTGGGCTATCGCACCGATGCCGTGGCGCTACGCCAGCTGCTAGGTCGCGACTATGCTTACCTCGGCGTGATGGGTAGCACTACTAAAGTGGCCGAGCTGCGCCGGCTGCTAGGGGAGGAAGGGTTTGAGGCGGCCGATTTGGCGCGGCTGCGCGGGCCGATTGGCGTACCGATAAATAGCCGCACGCCCGAGGAGATAGCCGTGAGCATAGCGGCTGAGTTGATTGCGGTGCGCAATTCGCGGTAGGCTAGGGCTGGTCGGGGGCAGGCGCGGTGGCGAGCCGCTGGGCCTCCTGCTCAGCCATCGTGTCGAGCAGCTCTTCTTTCTTCCAGATGATTTCAGGATTGAAGAGTGCGGTGAGGGCCGTCATATCATCCAGCATGCTGGGCTCAGTGGGCGGCGTAGGCTGGGGCGGGGTGGGCGAGTCGGGTTGCATGAGTAGCCTACGTAGGTTGGCTGCCAGTAGGTTATCGCCGGTGCTGACGCATGCGGCCAATAAGGGCCTGTTGCAAAGAGGTGGATACTTTATAATTAACCCAACTTATTTACTGACAGGCAATTACTATAGTATCCCAAGCAGCCGCCGTGCTGCGCCAACAATAGCCAGCTCTACCTGCCCCACGGGCTTTTGGGCAGCGTCGAGCTGAAGCTTAGCGGCCGCCTGGGACGCTGCTGGCAGCGGCTGGCTCTGCTCGATTTGGGTGAGGCGCGGGGCCAGCAGGTTGGCCACGAGGCCGAGCTGGGTGGCCAGCGGGGCATATTCGGCCAGGCCAGGGCTGGCCACGAAGAGCGGCGTGAGGGCCTCGGGGGCGCGCTGCCACTCGGCTACCTGCCGGCGCAGGCTGGCCAGCTGGCGGCGGGCGGCGGGCGTCAGCTGCGGCGGCGAGGCGGGAAACGTGGGCACCCCGATGCTGAGGCCCGCCAGCAGGCTATCGGCGGTAGCGCCGAAGCGGCGGGCGACGTCCGACTCGGCCGGGGCGATGTCCACGAGGCGGGTGAGGGGCGTCTCGGTGGTATATTTAAATCCCTGGAAGTGGCGCTTGTAGTCCTTCACCGGCTCGGCGAGGCTGGCTAGTAGTTGCAGCGCGGGTAGGGCGGCGGAGTAGGGGCTGGCCAGCTGGCGCAGCAGCGCGGCCGGGGCGCGGCGGTGGCGCAGGCCCAGCGCCTCCAGCTCCTCGCTCACGAAGGCCAGGCGGCGGTACATGTCGGGCACATCCTGGGTGAGGGCGGCGGGGCTCCAGAGGCGCTCGGCGATGGCGGCGGCGCGTGGCCACACGCGGCTTTCGTAGATGACGCTGTCGGCAAATTCGGCCCACATGGCGGCCTCGCCGCCCAGCACGCGGCTGGCCAGCGAGTCGGGCACGCCTTGCAGCGGGTCGGCGGCGTAGTGGGTGGCGGCCGGGTAGTTGAGGTCGAGGTAGTAGCCGTGGGCGCGTAGGGCGGGGTGGCCCAGGCGCACGGCTTCGGCCACGGCCTTGGGGCCGCGCCAGCTTTCAACCACGATGGGGGCGGGCAGGTCGGGGCCCAGGATTTCATCCCAGCCGACCATCGTTTTGCCCAGCTTCTGGACGATGACGAGCAGGCGGCGGTTGAAATAAGTCTGAAGCTGGTGCTTGTCGGGCACGGTGGTGCCGGGCTTCACGAAGCCTTTGGCTTGCATAAAAGCCGCGATGCGCGGGCTGCGGCGCCACTGCCGGCCGTCGTTTTCATCGCCGCCGATGTGGAAATACTTATCGGGGAAAAGGCCGCTCATCTCGGTCAGCACCGAGTCGAGCATAGCGTAGGTGCTCTCGCGGGTGGGGTCGAGCAGCGCCCAGTTCTGGCTGGTGCCCCAGCGGGTGGGCACCGCCTTGATGGAGTCGTTGGAGCCCAGGCGCGGGTAGGCGGCCAGCAGCGCGCCGGTGTGGCCGGGCAGGTCAAACTCGGGCACCACCCGGATACCGCGCTGGGTGGCGTAGCGCACCACCTCGCGTACCTCGGCCTGGGTGTAGTAGCCGGTGGCGCCGGCCACGGTGTGCAGGCGCGGAAAGAGGCGGCTTTCCACGCGCCAGCCCTGGTCGTCGCAGAGGTGCCAGTGCAGCACGTTGAGCTTCACGGCAGCCATGGCGTCGAGGTTGCGCTTGACCACGGGCACCGGCAAGAAATGCCGCGCCGCATCGAGTAGTAGCCCGCGCCAGGCAAAGCGCGGCGCGTCCTGAATGTCGCAGAGCTGGGCCCGCCAGCCCTTGGGCGTGCTTTCGATAACCTGCCGAAACGTGGCCAGCCCGCGCTGAATACCCAGCGGCCCCACCGCTGTGAGGCTGGCCCCGGCGGCCGTCACGCGCAGGTGGTAGCTCTCATCGGTGGAGGTGGCGGGGCCGGTAGTTTGGCGGCGCAGGGCCAGCAGCGGGGCGGTGGCAAAGCGGTAGTGGCCTGCCTGCCAGATGGCCTGGGCCGGCACCGGCATAAGCGGCCGCTGGGCGTGGGCGGCGAAGCCAGCCAGTAGCACCAGCGCGCCAGGTTTGGCCAGATTAACCAAGGTGGCGCGAACCTTTTGGGTGAAAAACTGGCGCGAACCTTTCATTAATCTGGCGAAACCTGGCTTTGTCATATCATTCCCCTGGCCTTGAATTCCAGGTACTTATTAATCGTGTTGGCCGTCAGCTGTTGCGGCGGCGTTAGCAGGGCATGAATGCCGTAGCGCTGAAGCTCCAGCACAATCTGGCGCTTTTCCTGCTGAAATTTTTCGGCGATAGTCTGGTTGTATACGTCGGCCGTGGTGGGGGCCGGCGCATCGAGAAAGGTGCGCAGCTCGGTGTTTTCGAAGAAAACGACCAGCAGCAGGTGCGCCTTGCTCAAGGCCCGCAGGTAAGGCAATTGCCGTTCCATTCCCTGCAACGTTTCGAAATTGGTAAACAAAATTAGCAGGCTACGCTGCTTGATGCGGGCGCGCACGGTGGCGTAGAGCAGCTTGTAGTCGGTTTCGAGGTACTGCGTTTTTTGGCGATACAGCACCTCCAGCAGGGCGCGCAGGTGGCCCGGCCGGCGCTCGGCGGGCACCACCGCGCCGGGCTTGTTGGAAAACGTGATGAGGCCGGCCTTGTCGTGCTTGAGCAGGGCAATGTTGCTCATCACCAGGGTGGCGTTGATGGCGTAGTCGAGCAGGCTGAGGCCCTCGAAGGGCATGCGCATCACGCGGCCCTTGTCGATGAGGCAGTACACCTGCTGCGCGCGCTCGTCCTGAAAGTGGTTGACGACCAGCGTATCGGCGGGGCCACCGGTGGCACGCCGGGCGCTGGCCTTCCAGTTGATGGTGCGCGGGTCGTCGCCGGCGGCGTAGGGCCTGATTTGCTCAAACTCCATGCTCTGCCCCACCCGCCGGATGCGCTTGATGCCCACCTCGGTAAGCCTGTTGTGGATGGCCAGCAGCTCGTACTGCCGCATCTGCAAAAACGACGGGTACACGGGTACTACCTGGCCCTCGCGCCCGAAGCGGAAGCGCCGCCGCACCAGCCGCAGCGGCGAGGCCGCGTACACGTTCGTGGCGCCAAACTCGTACTCGCCGCGCTTGGTGGGCCACAGTTGGTATTTGATAACCTGCGTCTGCCCCGGCTGAATGTCGGCCTCAAACAACACGTCGCGCCGCTGAAACTGGTGCGGAATCTCGTCAATCACCTCCACCTGGATGCCGAAGCGGTAGCGGCTTTCCAGGTACAGCTGCACCTCGTTGTCGGAGCCGTTGGCCAGCTTCTCGCCCAGCACCCGCCGCCCAAATACCGGGCTGGCCCCGCCCGCCGTGGGGGCGTAGAGCAGCAACGCATCGAGCGCCGTGAGCAGCACCGCCACGCCCAGCAGCACCTCCAACGGCCCCAGCAGCCAGGGCAGAAAGAAGCTGACCACGAAGCCCACAATGAGCGCCGTGAAGAGGTAAAAAAAACGGAGAGTGAGAAAGAAGCTCATGAAACTGCGTAAAGGCAGGGCGTATTTTTTAGAAGGAGTCAGCAGACAGGCTTGAGTATCTTTAGCCATCCAACACACCTCTTTTTCTATAAAGTATGGCTTTGCTCGTCGGGGCAATTTTGTTGTATCAGGGAAGCGCCAAGCTCGACGCGTGGGTACTCACAGGTATGGTGGTTGTGCTCCTGCTGGCAGTAGTTGGCCTGGTTAGTCTGCTTAGGCTAGGCTTTGGAGCGGCAGAGCCGCACCTTCAGCCTAAGCAGCGGGAAGGACTGGGCGCACTGCCCTTGCTGCTTATCGCCGTCGGAATTACGCTGCTACTGGGCTATTACCTCGCGTCGGCCTCGGCAGGGCAGCAATAAGCGGGTGCGGCGGCTGGCCGCCTGGCTCCCATTCTTTGCTGCCCTCAGTAATCGCTTAGCGCGGCACTTCTACGGACTGCACAATCTGAGTCACCACTTCATCGGCCGTGCCGCCTTCCATCTCGCGCTCGGGCGTGAGCATGATGCGGTGGCGTAGCACCGGCGCGGCCAGAAACTGCACGTCCTCGGGCGTTACGAAGTCGCGGCCGCGCAGGGCGGCCAGCGCTTTGGCGCCGTTGAGCAGCGCGATGCTGGCGCGGGGCGACGCGCCCAGGTACAGCGCCTTGTGGGCGCGCGTCTGGCCCACGATTTTGGCGATGTACTCGAGCACGTTGGCTTCCACGCGCTGCTGGCCCACTTGCTGGCGCAGGGCCGCCAGGTCCTGGGCCGTGAGCACGGGCTTAACCTTATCGAGCGGCGTGCCGCCGAAGCCGCTGTGGTGGCCCTGGAGTATCTGGATTTCCTCGGCCAGGGTGGGGTAGCCCACGTTCAGCTTGAAGAGAAAACGGTCGAGCTGGGCCTCGGGCAGGCGGTAGGTACCTTCCTGCTCGATAGGGTTTTGGGTGGCTAGCACCACGAAGGGCGAGCCCAGGCGGTGCTGGTGGCCGTCCTGCGTCACGGTGCGCTCCTCCATCACCTCAAACAGGGCCGACTGCGTCTTGGCCGGGGCCCGGTTGATTTCGTCAATCAGCACCACGCTGGCGAAAATGGGGCCAGGCCGAAACTCAAAATCGCCCTGCGCGGGCCGGAAAATGCTGGTGCCTAGCACGTCGGCCGGCATGAGGTCGGGTGTGAACTGGATGCGGCTAAACGGCACGTCCAGCGTGCGGGCCAGTAGCTTGGCCGTAAGGGTCTTGGCCACGCCGGGCACGCCTTCGAGCAGCACGTGGCCATCGGCGAGCAGGGCGGTGAGCAGCAGCTCCAGCAAATCCTGCTGGCCCACTATCACTTGCCCGATTTGCTGGCGCACGGCGTCCGTGCGGGCCGTGAGCTGCGAGAGGTCGGTGCGCGGGGCAAAAGCCGACCCGGGCGCGGCCATTGGCTCGGCCGGTATTTCGGAGGACTGGTAAGGCGTGTCGTTTTCCATGAGTGAAAGAAAAATCGGAGTCAAAAAGAAGCCTGGGTAAGCAGCTGCATCCACTACCTTGCGGCGCGAAAAAGGCGGGCAATAGCGCGAAAAGGAGCAATAAAATGGCTTGAAAGCCTTTAAATGGCCTTTATTGGTAAAGTGCAATTCACTAAAAAGGCCATTTCCTGGCACAGTGCAAAAAGAAATTTATCACGTTGATTCCCGCTTAAAGTCGTGAATGGCGCGGCTCAGCCGAAGTAGCTCCTGGTCGGTGACGGTGGGCGCGGTGAGGGCAAAATTGATGAGTCGGATTAGCTCTTCCACGCGGGGCCGGGGCAGGCCCGCCTTCTGGCTCAGGCGCTCGCGGAAAGCCTCATCACCTAAGTCGGGCGCAGGCTCCTGGAAACGCGTGCGCAGGTAGTCGAGGAAGAGCGCCACCTTCTTTTCGGCGATGCGCTGGTGGTTGCTACCCTGCTGGTAAAGACCTGCCACGGTGCGCGTGAATAGCAGCGTGGTATTGGGCAAGGGCTTAAGAATGGGGATGATACGCTGGCGCCGCCGCGCCTCGATGAAGATAAACAGCACGGCCGTGGCCCACAGCAGGTAGTAAGCAATGCGCAGGCTTTCGTGGGCCAGCAGCACGCGCAGCACCGACTGCTCGCCCAGGCGGCCCTGCTTCTGGTACTCGTCCCACCACACCGGGCGGCCGGTGGGCAGGTAGGAGAGCGCCGCCAAAGCAAACTGCCGCTGGCGCGGCGGCAGCACGAAGTAGTTGGCGAAGGCCAGCGGCACTGTGCACACGTACACGTGGCCGCGGCCGCGGTGCAGGCGCAGCAGCACGGCACGGCCCTGCGCATCGGTGGCGAGCGGAGTGCCGGGCTGGCTGGCGCGCAGGGCCAGCCGGCCGGTGGCCGAGCCGGCTGGCAGCCGCAGCGCCGCGCCGGCCAGCCCGGGTGCCACGAACTGCACCCTCACCGAATCGGGGGGGCGCAGGCCGGGCACGGCAGCCGAGTCAATGTCGAGCAGCCGCACGCCGAGCGTATCGAGCCAGGGCTTGTCGAGCCGCTCGGCCGCGATAAACACGTCGTTGCCGGCGGCAGCGAAGGCCAGCAGCGCAGCTTGCTCCAGGCGGCTTGCTTCAAAACCGGTATTGATGAACAGGTATGTAGCCGGCCGCTGGGGCAGGGGCGGTAGCTCGGCCCGGGCCTTGGGTGGCACAACAACCTCGCTGGAATCTTCCTTGCCCTCCAAGTGCTCAGGCTCGGCCGTATTTTCGGCATCGCGGTCGGGGTCTTCTTCGCCAAAAAACTGGTTGTAAACGGGCAGGCGCACGCTGGTTACCTCGGTGGTGCCCAGCAGCTGGGGCAGCACGTCGTAGAGGGCGTAGGTGCCGTAGGGAATCTTGTCGGCGTTGCTGAGGGTGGGGCGCCAGTCAAGGGGCTTGGGGCGGTAGTATTCCAGCGCCACGTAGGCCCCGAACAAGACCAGCAACCCCAGCAGATACAGGCGGAAAGAATTCACGGACTAGAAGTTAAGAGCGGAGCAGGTGGTCGTACACGGCCAGGTAGTCGGTGGCCGCTTGTGCCCAGCTAAAGCCAGCGGCGCGGGCGCGTAGCTCGGCAGCGCGGGTGGGCTGGGCCTGGTATTCGCGCAGGCCCTCGGTGAGGGTGTGGCGCATGGCGGCGGGCGTGAAGTCGGGAAAGTAGCGGGCCGCCGCCCCGCCGATTTCGGGCAGTGAAGTCAATTGGCTCAGGAATACCGGCTTGCCAAACTGCATGGCCTCCACCACGGGCAAGCCGAAGCCTTCGGCCAGCGAGGGCTGCAAGTACGCCAGGCAGTGCTGATAATACCAGGCTTTGTCGGCCTCGCTGATGCGGGTGCGGATGGTCACGCGGTCGGCCACGCCGGCCTCGGCGGCCACGGCCCGCACCTTCGCCTCGTAGTCGGGCTCGGCAAAGCCACCGGCCAGCACCAGCTCGTAGTCGGTGCCGGCCAGCAGTGGCGGCAGCACGTGCAGGTTTTTCTTGGCATTGATGGAGCCCAGGCTGAACAGGAACGGGCGCCGGGGCACGTAGCCGGGCACGTGGCCGGGCGTGGGCACCAGCGTTTCCACGCCGTTTGGAATGCTGCGCAGCAGCTGGCCGGGGCGGTAGCCCAGCAGGTCGGCATTGCGCAGGATATCCTGGCGCACGAAGTCGGAGATGGTGACCAAATAATCGGCGCGGCGGATGTTGCGGCGCACCATCGCCAGCTGCCTAGTGTAAGTGTGCTCGTTGGGGCGTTCGTGCAAGAAGTTGAGGTCGTGCACCGTCAGCACCACCTTGGTGAGCGGGCCGGTGGGCACGTACCAGCTCAGCTGCGAGGTGGCGTGCCACAGCCGGAAGCGGTAGCTGGCAGGGTTGAAATACTTGTGAAAGCTGCGTTGCGTGAGGTAGCGTACGCCCAGCGTGCCCAGCGCGCCCACCTCGGCGGGCGGCACGTAGCAGCTGAGGCGGTAGCGGTGGTTTTGGCGCACCAGCTCCTGGGCCAGCGGAAATACGACGTGGCTGAAACCACTGTGGCGGTCGCGAAACGGCTCGCAGTCGAGGCAAATGGCGGGAAGCGACATGAGAACGAATTAGGAAAGCACCGCCCCGCCCGGGCCGAGCTGCCGGCCCAGCGCCACCTGCTCGGCGCGCACCTCGGCGTAGAGGGGCGGCGTGAGGGCCAGCTCGCCGTACCACACGTACTCAAACTGCCGGGTGGCCTCGGCGAAGGCCGGGCGCAGGGCCGGACGCTGGCTGGCCAGCTCGCGCAGGTAAGCCTGGTTTGTTTTGTCGGGCTGCCACTCGATGAGGGCGCTGTCGCTGAGCTGCTTGAGTAGGGCCAGGTAGCCCAGGCGCACGGCCAGGCGCAGGTTGCCGGCCTCTTCGGCCGCGCGCAGCTGGGCCGGAAAATCCAACTCGTGAATGTTTTCGCTCAGCGTTTCGTAGCCCAGTGCCGCCCGGCGCGGGGCCCGGCCAAAGACCCGGGTGAGGTCTACCTCAAGCAGCTTGAGTACCACAAAAACCACCGCTGCCGCCAGCAGGCCGTAGATAAGCCAGCGCCAGAAGCCGTCGTAGCTCGGGGCCGATGGCCCCCCGAGCAGGTTGCGTAGCCAGGTAAAGACCCGCCGCCAGAAGCGCTGCCACGCACTGCTGGGCGGGCTCAAGTCGGGCTTGGCCTCGCGGTAGTCAAAGGCCCGCTGGCCAGCCAGCTCGCGCAGGCGCACGGCGGCGGCTGGTGGCTGGCGCAAGGTGGGTGCTTGGCCAGGGGGCGGGGCTAGGGTAGCGGGTGGGGCAACGGTGGGCGTGGCTGCCAGCCCGCCCGGCCCCAGTGCCAAGCTGCCCAGCAAAAGCCAGCGCCGGGCGCGGCGAAGGAGCGGCTTAGTATTCACCTTCTTCGTGGGGACGGTAGGTGGTGCTGGCTGGGCCAGCCGCCGGGGCCTGGCCCAACTGTGCAATAAGCTGCGCCAGCCCCACGCCCTCGCGGCGCTCCACAAGGTTGAAGTACTGAAAAGCCAGTGCCAGCAGAATGGGCGGAAGAATCAAAAATGCCAAGACCGTGAAAAAAGTCGTCAGCACCACCACCAAAATAGCGTTGACCTGGTCGGGGTCCACCGTGGGCGCGAAGGTGCTAGGAATAGCGCGCCGCAGCAAATTGAGGAATAAGCTAACGCTGAACAGCAGCGAGTAGAGCAGCATTATCAAGGTGATAATCAGCCCGAAGGTAGACCACCACTTTCCTTTAATAAGGTACAGGCACCGGCTGAAGGTAGTAAAAAAGCCTGTGCCCTCCACCACCCGCACAATGAAAAACAGGCTCAGCGCCCCGGCCAGGTAGTAACCCGGGAAAAAGAAGAAGAAAAAGCCCAGTACCAGGATAGCACCCAGGCCCCAGAGCGAGAAAAAGGTGCTCACCAGGTGGCGCTTGACTACCCCCCACACTTCGGCGGGCGTGATGGGCGTAGGTACTGCCCCGGCGGGCCGCAGGCAGCGCGCCAGGTAGCCGTAGATAGTGAGGATGAACATGGCGGCGCACACCATTGAGCTGGCGATAGTCAGGTAGTAAAGTGGGCTCTGGAGGGTGGTGCCGAAAAAGGCCCGCTGCGCAGCCAGCGGGTCGCGCGCACCAGTTGCTTGCTGGTGGCGCGCATTATCCAGTATCGTGCTAACCATGCGCGACTGCACCAGGGCCGTGAGGATGCCCTGGAGCAGGGCCAGCGGGGCCACCAGGTAGAGCATGGCCCGGCCCAGCGGCCGCCAGTGCGCCCCAATAAACTCAAACGTGGCGCTGATTTTCTGGCCAAAATTTCGCTCCTGGCGAAAGTCTGACTCGTGGGTGTAGCTAAGCGGCATAGAAAAAGGAAAGGGAGGAGGGCGCTAGGCGGCCTGTGCCAGCCGGCGCAGCTGCCGGGGCCGCCACCAAAAGTACCAGCCGATAAAGGCCGCCGAGCCGCCGATGATGAGTAGGCTGGCCGCCACGGGCATCTCGGTGTGGCGCGTCACGAAGCTTTCCAGAAAGCCAGCGATGAAGAGCAGTGGCACCACGCCCAGGGCCAGCTTGAGGCTTTCGCGGGCCGCCAGGCGGATGCTGTCGCGCCGGGCGTAGGTACCCGGAAACAGCACGCCCCGCGCCAGCACGTAGCCCGCGCCGCCCGCCAGCACGATGGACGAGATTTCGAGCGTGCCGTGAATCCAGATGGTGAGCAGGGAGGCCAGCAGCACGTGCTGCCGAAAAAAGAAATACTGGAATGCCCCCAGCATCAGCCCATTGCGGAAGATAATGAACGTGGTGCCCACCCCGGCCGAAATGCCCAGCGCGAAGGTCAGCAGCGCTACGCGCACGTTGTTAAAAGTGATGGCCAGAAACATTGGGGCCTCGGGGCCGTGCTTGTACACGGCCATGGGGTCGCCGCGCTTGATGTTATCCAAGGTCTGGTTCACGTAGGCATCACCCAGAATGGTGCGCACGAAGGTATCGTCGTAGGCCGCCGACAGCGCGCCCACCAGTACGCTGAGCGTGAACACGAGTAGGGCCCAGCGCAGCTCGCGCCGGTGGCGGCTCACCACGAGCGGCACTTCCAGGGCCCAGAAGCGCCCGAGACGGCCCTGCTCCTCGGCCTTGTTTTTATAGAGGGCCTGGTGCTGGCGGCTGGCCAGCTGGTTGAGGTAGGCCGTGGTGTCGGAGAGTGGGTAGAAGGTCTGGGCGTAGGCCAGGTCGTCGGTGAGGGCCACGTAGCGGGCGGCCAGCTCGTCGGGGTTGCCGGTGGGGGCGTGGGCCTCGTAGCGCTGCCAGCGCTCCTGGTTGAGCCGGCGAAATACAGCTTCGCGCATATAAAAGAAGTAGCCGGTTAACGAGCGGTGAAGATAGGGGCGCAGCAGCGTTACTTTGCTGCGTCTGGCGGGCGGCCCCGCCATTTTCTCCCTGCCCCCTATGGCGACGATTCGCGTTCAGACTACCCAAAACGTTACCCTGGAGTATGAAGTAGCCAGCGTGGGCGACCGCCTCGTGGCGGCGCTGCTCGACTACCTGCTGCTCTTCGGCTACGGCATTCTGCTGTCGCTACTCGCGCAGGCGATTGACACTACCGATGGGGCCAGCTCAGGCATCAATTACCACGACCCGGCCCAGCTGCTGGGGGTGCTGATAGTGGCGCTCATCTGCGCGCCCTTTATTTTTTACTTCCTGGTTTGCGAGATTTTCTTCAACGGCCAGACGATAGGCAAGAAGGCCCGGCACATTCGGGTAATGCGCCTCGACGGTACGTCGGCCCGGCTCGGCGACTACTTTTTGCGCTGGCTGCTGCGGCCGGTCGAAATCATCAGCTCGCTGGGTGGCCTAGCCGTTATCACTATCCTGCTCAACGGCCGGGGGCAGCGGCTGGGCGACGTGCTGGCCGGCACCACCGTGCTCAGCCTGCAACCCCGTAAAAACCCGCTGCTGGCCGCCGAGCCCGCTCCGCCAGCGGGCTACCAGCCCGTGTTTGAGCAAGCCAGCCAGCTCACCGACCACGATGTGGCCCTGCTACGCCAGCTGCTGAGCCGCAGCCTCCAGCAAGGTAACTACCTGCTGCTGCACGAAACGGCGCTCAAAATCAAGCAGCTGCTGGCCGTGCATAGCGACCTGGCGGACGAGGTGTTTCTGCGCACTGTGCTGCGCGACCATGCCTTCCTGGTGGCGCAGGGCTAACACTGGCTGGCTAGGCAGCAACAAAAAAAGGGCTTCTCCTGATAGGAGAAGCCCTTTTTAGTGGCCTTGGCGAACTGCAGGGTTAGTTGCGGGTCATCAGGTTATTAGCCGCCAATTCGGTCGAAGGAATGGGCCACACGTAAGCGGGGCTGGTGTTGGTAACCTCGCTTATCGTGCTCTTGGCCGGGATGGTAGCGTTGAGGCGCATGATATCGATATTGCGCAAGCCTTCGCCCAGAAACTCGATGCGCCGCTCCAGCAAGATGGCGTCAATCATGGTAGCCGGCGTGAGAGCCGCCTCCGTGTAGGCCGTGCCACTTGAGCGCGTGCGCACCGCGTTCAGCAGGGCAAGGGCCCGGGTATCAACCGTGTTATTGGTGCGGACCAGCGCTTCGGCCAGGCTCAGCATTACTTCCGAATACCGGATAACTGGGGCTTTATCCGTAAAAGGCGTGCCCGTGGTATATTTTGCCAGGTAGTTGAGCCCGCCCGCCTGAATGACGAAGCTGCTGCGGCGCACATCGGTGGTTGCGAAGGCCGGGTTGGCCAGGAGGCCACCCGCCGCCGCGTTGAGGTAGTAATCCCCGTTGGCGCCGATGCCTGTCAATGACGCCGGGAGGTAGTAGTAGCCCAACTGGTTTTGCGTGCCAGGAGCGTCCTGCGCCGTGAAAGGGAAAGACAAAATGCTTTCCGTAGTTTCCTGCGGCGGGGAGAAAACGGCCGTGATAGACGAATTCAGGCTGTTGGCAACCCCGGTAGCGGCGACGTAGGGCGCCGCAGTAGGCACTAGCTTGTTGGCCTCCGTAACTACGTCGGCGTAGCGGCCCATGGTTAGGTAAACCCGGGTTTTCAGCGCGATGGCGGTGTTGCGATGTGCCCGGATAACGTTTTGGGCCGAGCTGCCTTGGGTAAGCGGCAGGTTTTGCTCGGCATAGTTGAGGTCCAGCAGAATCTGGTCGTATACCTGGCCTACCGTGCTGCGGGCCAAGTCATTGTTGCCCAGGCCGCTCTCGGCCTGCAAGCGCAGGGGCAGGCCCGGCTTGGTGCCGCCGCCATCAGCATAAGGGCGGGCGTAAAGCTGAAGCAGCGAGTAGTAGCAGAGCGCCCGCAGGAAGCGCGCCTCGGCCCGGTAGCCCGTAACGGTGGCGCTGTAGTTGCTGGGGAAAGGATTGGCCGCAAACTTGGCGGTATTGGCATCGAGGCCCGCCAAGAACACATTAGCCTGGTTGATGGCCTGGTAGCCGGCAGTCCACGTGTTCACCACGTCGTTCTGCGACGTTTCGGTGAGCGTGTGGTTCCACACCGTCAGGCCGGTTACGGCGTTGGAGGTGCGGTTGATAAAGTCATTGGCCCGGATGTCATTGAAAATCTGGTAACGACCACCCAGGAAGGTGCCGACTTTCACGTAGCTATACAGGCCGTTGACCTGGGCTAGTACGCGCGAGGGCGTGTCGAAGGCTTGCGTGCCGTCGAGCAGAATAGTAGGCTTGATGTCGAGCAGGGCATTCTGGCAAGAGAAAGTGCCCAGACCTACCGTAGCCGCGGCCATAGCCGCGAGAATGCGAGTACGAAAAACTGATTTCATATAGAATAGCGCGCGGGCAATTAGAAAGAAACGTTGATGCCGGCCGTGTAGCTGCGGGCCTGGCCCACCGAGTTGCGGTCGACGCCGGGCGCTAGGTTGCTGCCGCCGTTTACCGAGATTTCGGGGTCAATACCGCTGTACTTCGTGATAAGGGCCGCGTTCTGCACCTGGGCATACACGCGAACGTTGCTGAGCTTGAGGCTGCTAACAGTCTTGCTTGGGAAGGTGTAGCCCAGCGACACATTGCGCAGGCGGATGAAGTCGCCCTTCTCCACGTTTTGCGACATAATGATGGACGAGCCGTTCGACACGTTGTCGCCGTACACCAGACGGGACCACTCGGCATTCCGGTTCTCCGTCGTCCAGCGGTTCTTGATGTCCGTTTCGTTGTTCCAGAAGCGCTGGTCGTGCAGGCCAGCCTTGGTGCCGTTGTAGATGTAGTTGCCGCCCGAGTACTGGATGAAGATACCCAGGTCGATGCCCTTATAGCGGAAAGTGTTGTCGAGGCCACCGTAGAAAGTGGGGAGCACCGGGCCGTAGTACACGCCATCGGCGAGCTGGGTGGGGGCGGGTACGTTGGTGCGGTCGTTCGATACCAGGGTCCAGCCGGTCGAGCCGGTGCCGCTGGTGCCCTGGTGGTTGTACTGCACCTGGGTGCCATCGGCGCGCACCAGGATGCGCTGGCCATTGGCGGGGTTGACGCCCGCCGTGGGCACGGCCAGAATGGAGCCAATGGAGCGGCCAACGGTGGTGTAGTTGGCCGTTTCGAGGCCCGAGGTAGCGCCCGAGATGCGCTGGTTGTCGTTCAGCAGCGACAGCACTTTGTTGTCGAGCGTGGTCAGGTTGCCGCTCACGGTCCAGGTAAAGGCCTTGTCCTGGAGCACGTTGTAGCGCAGGTTGAACTCAAAGCCCCGGTTGCGCATCGAGCCTACGTTGGCCGGAATCTGGTTGTCGGGAATACCGCGGGAAGGGGCCTGCGGTACGTTGAGAATCAGACCGTCAACGAGGTTGTAGTAGAACGTAGCGTCACCCGTCAGGCGGCTTTGCAGCAAGCCGAAGGAGATGCTGGCATCCGTTTTCTTGCTCTTCTCCCAGCCAATGTTGGGGTTAGCCGCCTGCTGGTAGTAGAAGGTGCTGGCGTTGCCGTACAGGAACGAGTTGTAGAGCGGCAGCGACACGTAGTCGTAGATGCCCTGGTTGTTGCCGGTGGTACCGTAGCTACCCGACAGCTTCAGGAAGTCGAATGCCTTGGAGAAGCCGGCGTTTTTCCAGAAGCCTTCTTCCGACACGACGTAGCCCGCCGAGAGGCCGTAGAAGTTGCCAAACTTGTTGAACCAGGCCGAGTAGCCGTCGCGGCGGCCGGTGGCAGTCAGCAGGTACTTATGGTTGTAGTTGTAGGTAAAGCGGCCGAAGAACGACACCAGGTAGTTGGCGCCCTGCGTGTTGCCGGAGGCCGCAATGTTGAGGTAGTTGCCCTAGAAGTTAGAAAAGAACGGGTCGGCTACGGTCGTGCGGGTGGCCCCCCAACGCTGCACGTCGGTGTACTGCTGCTCGTTGCCGGCCAGCAGCGAGAAATTGTGCTCGCCGGCCGTGAGGTCGTACTGGGCGGTGTTCTGCCAGTTCCAGCGCTTGTTGGTGCGGAAATAGTTGCTGGCCGCCCCATTGGAGTAGCTATCGCCGGCGAGGGCAGTCTGGTACGATTTATCCTCAAAGTTGAGGTTGTCGATGCCGTACTGCGTGCGTAGGTGCAGCCCCTTGATTACCTCCAGGTCAGCGTAGAGCGCGCCTTGGAGCTGGTTGCTTTCCGAGGTAAAGGAGTTGTATTCCAGGTCAACTACCGGGTTGTAGAAGTTTGGAACGAGCGGCGTACCGGTAGTTGGGTTGATGTTGGAGCCCGGCCCGAGGCTAGCCGCGCCTATGGCCTGGCCCGCGTTGAAGGTGCCATCGGCCAGGTAGGGCGATACGTTGGGCGGCAGCACCAGCGGCAAGCGGCCCAGGCCAGCGGTACCAAAAGCGCCATCGCCAACCGAGCCCGAGTTGGGCGACGAGTTGTAGGAGTTGGAGTAGTTTACGCGGGCGCCCACCGTGAGGCGGTCAAACAGCTTGTGCTCTACGTTGACGCGCACCGAGTAGCGCCGGAAGTCGTTGCGCACCAGCATGCTCTTTTGGTTGGTGTAGCCAACCGAGGCCAGGTAGGTTGTTTTATCGGTGCCACCCGAGAAGTTCAGGTTGTGGTTGCTGGAGAAGCCCGTGCGGTAGATGTAGTCGTACCAGCGCGTGTCGGCCGCGTTGCCATTGGCATCGGCCAGGTTGAAGCCCTGCACGTTGGTACCCAGGACGCCCGTGGCGAGCCGACGGTTTTCATTGAGGTTGCGCACCGCCTCGTTCTTGAGGTCTACGTAGTCGGCCGCGTTAAGCACATCGTACAGGCGTACCGGCTTCGAGATGCCCACCCAGGCATCGTAGTTGAGGCGGCTCTGGCCTTTGCGGCCCTTCTTAGTCGTAACCAGGATAACGCCGCCGTTGGCCCGGGAGCCGTAGATGGCCGTGGCCGAAGCGTCTTTCAGAACCTCAACGTTCTCAATGTCTTCGGGCGCGATGTTGGCCAGCGGGTTGTTTGGTACGCTACCGATGGCCGAGCTGTTGCCGCTGTACGTGGGGATGCCGTCGATAACGAACAGCGGGCTCGAACTGAGGGCAATGGAGTTAGCCCCGCGAATGCGGATAACCGGCGGGTTATTGAGTACCCCGTTGGGGGTGGTAATATTTACGCCCGCTGCCCGGCCTTGCAGTGCCTGGTCGAAGCTTTGCACCGGCGTATCGGCAATTTCCTTACCTGTTACGGTGGCCACCGAGCCGGTTAGCTCGCGGCGCGACTGCGTGCCGTAGCCCACTACCACGGCCTCGTCGAGGCTGGTAGAGTTCGTGGCCAGGGTGATAGTGAGAGGGCTGTCGCCAATGCGGGCCTCTTGGCTGGTGTAGCCTACAAAAGAGAATACCAGCGTGGTGGCACCGGCCGGCGCGGGCAGGCTGTAGCGGCCGTCGGCGGCCGTGGCGGCGCCCAGGCTAGTGCCTTTTACCAGAACGGCAAACCTACTCCTTCACTGCCAACTACCCGGCCGCTGGTGGTACGAGTTTGGGCATGCAGGTCCCGCGCTCCCATTATCAAAACGATAGTGGAGAGAGGAAGTAAATGTTTTCGCATGTGTAAGATTTGGGGGTTTAATAATGAACAGGCTGGGCGAATATACTAGCGCAGTTTAAACGCCAACTATTCTCTTCAAAAAGAAATTAAGCTGGCCCCCAATGCTCTGGGAGGACATGTTAATGTTTTTAGCTGAATACCACCTTGTTGCACTAGAAGCATTGGTAGGTTTCCTTAGTGTTAAGTTATGGTGAAGTTGTAGTAATCAGCCTTCGAAAACCTGCCCAGTAATCGGCTGCCAGCCAGTAGGCTATAAGCAAGGCCACGCAAAAAGCCGACTCCGTAAGGAGCCGGCTTTTGCCGAAGGATAGTAAAATGGAACGCTTATAGTTACCAAACTGGTGGGGAAAGAATGGGCTAGCCCGCGCCCACCAGCCTGAAAACATACTTTCCGGTAGCTGAGCTACGGTAATTAAACATCCCCCTCGGGCCACTGCACGCGGGCTACTAGCTGCAAATCAGCTTCGGTCAGGTGCAGTTTCAGCTTGAGCCCTAGGGCCAGCCGGCCAGCTATCCACAGGCCCAGGCCGGTGCCGGGGGCCAGCGGGTCGGCCTGGTACCAGGCGGTGGTAAGCTGTGCCAAGCGGCCGCCCAGCGGGGTGGCCAGGGTATTGGCAACTTCTACGGCGGGGCCTTGCCCACTTGCCGGGGCCAGCAGCCGCAGCACTACCGGGGTGCCGGGAGCGCCGTGCTTGCGGGCATTGTCCAGCAGGTTGAGGAGAATAGTCGTGAGTTGGTCGGCATCGGTGCGCCGAATCAGGCTGGTGGTTTCGGCCTCCTCGGGCAGCGAGATGGTGAGCCCGCGCCCGGCCACCCGAAAGCGCGGCAGCTCGCGGTCGGCCAAAACGAGTACCAGCTCATCCAGCGCCACCGGCTGGGCCTGGGTGGGTAAGGCCGCGCCCGCGCCCAGCCGGCCTACCAGCAGAAAGTCATCGACCAGCCGGCCCAGGCGGGCTAGCTCGGCATCGTGGCCAGCCAGCGCGGCGCGGGTAGTGGCGGGCAGGGCCGGGTCGCGGCCGCTTACGTCGAGTCCGGCTTGCAGAGTGGCCAGCGGGGTGCGCAGCTCGTGGGCGGCGGCGGCCAGAAAATTAGCTTGGGCCGTGGCTTGCCCGGCCAGCCGGGCCAGCAGCTGATTGAGGGTTTCGGCCAGCTCCTGCACTTCGTCGCCGGTGGCGGGTACGGCCAAGGGAGTAATATCCTGCGCCTGCTGAATGCGCCGGGCTTGCGCGGCCATGCGCCGCAACGGCCGCAACACGGCCGCCGCTACCAGCGGGGCCAGTAGGGCGGCTAGCACCACGCTACCCAGCAGCCCCAGCAGCAGCGTGCGCTGCACCCGCGCCACGGCCTGCGCCAGCGGGGCGGCCGGGTGGGCCAGCCACAGCGTGAGGTAGCCAGTAGCGGCGGCTTCTTCGGCGCCGGGGCCGGGCGGCGCGGCGGCGCGACCCACGGCTATTATGCGGTGCTGCGGACCCAACTCGGTGCCGGGGGCATCGGGTGGCGGCAGCGTAGGGGGCAAGCTGTGTGGAAACTGTGCCGAGCGGAACAGCTCGCGCTCCGGCTGGCCGGCTGCCCGAAAAGCTACGCGCATAAGCTCACCGCGCTGGCTGGGCAGTGGCAGCGTAGGTAATGGGTCGAGCGAAACGCGCCCCAACAACTCTTGGGCATGGGTGCGCAACAGGGCATCGTCGGCGTGGGTGAGCTGGGCGCGCAGGCTGCGGTACTGGTAGCCGCCAGCCGCCAGTGTGGCTAGCCCCAGCACCAGCCCGAACACCAGCAGGAGTTGCCCGCGCAAACCTAGCCGCCAGCGCCGCCCGGTGCGAGTAGCCTTTGGGGAAGCGCCTGATTTAGTACTCATGCTTTATAAATCACAGTTTCTCAGCCGGTAGCCTTGGCCAATCACAGTTTCGAGCAGGGCTGGGGCGGGGGCAAAGTCGCGGTCGAGCTTGCGGCGCAGCTGCGACACGTGCACTTCTATCACGTTGGAGCCCATGTCGTAGTCCACATCCCACACCTTTTCGGCCAGCCGGGTTTTGCTCACCACCCGGCCCGCGTTGCGCAGCAGTATTTCCAGCAGGGCAAACTCGCGGTTGGTGAGGCTGATGACTCGGCCAGCGCGCGTGACTACGCGGCCCAGCGGGTCGAGCACAAGGTCGGCGAGGTGCAGGGCTTCGGCACCGGCCGGGCCGGCCGTTTTGCGGCCGATGATGTGCAGGCGGGCCAGCAGCTCGTCGAAGGCGAAGGGCTTGCGCAGGTAGTCTACGGCGCCGGCTTCGAGGCCGCCCACTACATGTTTGCTATCGGTTAATGCGCTGACAATGACTACCGGGGTAGTAATGCCAAACTCACGCAGGTTGCGCAGCACGTCGAGGCCGCTTTGGCCGGGCAGCATCAAGTCGAGCAAAATGGCGTCGTAAGGCGTGGTGGCGGCGCGCTCCAAGCCTTCGGGGCCGGTGGCAGCTACATCAGCTACGTGGCCGGCCTGCGTCAGGCCTTGCTGCACGAAGCCCGCCAAGCGGGCTTCATCTTCAACAATAAGAATTCGCATAAAGTAGGGGAGGGCGAGCAGAGGATAACTGGCCGGAAAGGATGGCCGCAGCTGCTTTATAGCCTGAGCTATACGCCAAAAAAACGTCAGCCGCGGTGTTTTGGCTGACGTTTTTTGGAGTGGCGGCGAGTGGGCTAGCGCACCAGGTACTTGTTGCCGCCGAGCGTCAGCGTTTCGGCGCGCACTACGCGCACTAGCGTAGTGGTGGCCAGGGCCTCGCCGGGATGGGTGCCGCGCACCGTGCCGCTGGCTTCCAGGCTGGCGCCAGTAGTAAGCTTATCGGCAAGCTGCTCTACGGCGCGGGGCGAGAGCTGCAAGATGCTCTGGTCACTGAGTACGAGGCTCTTGACCTCGCCGCGTGGGCCGCGCCGCAGTTCGCGAATGGTGCCTTTTACCGTGGTCGTTTCCTCAGTGGGCGCGGTGGTAGGGCGCTGGGGTGGCGTGTCGCGGATGGTTTGGCTGCCACTAGTGAGGCTCACGAAGTGGAAGCGGCTGCGGCCATCGGGCCCCGTTTGGCGAAAGCCCGTGACCGTGACGCTGCTGCCGGCTTTCGCCGCCGCCGTCAGCTGCTGGCCGATATGGCGCGGAAAGCGGATGGTATCAGCGGCCGAGTTGCCCTCGGGGCGCAGTACGAAGGCGTCGTACACCTGCTCATCGTTACGGGCCTGGTAGCTGGTTAGCGTGCCGCGCATGTCGCTCAGCACCTGTACCTGGCCGTTTGGTGCGCCGGCGGGGCCACCCTTGGGGCCCGGGCCTTGTGGGCGGGGACCACCCGGGCCGCCAGCGGGCGGCGGGCCAGCCGGGCCGCCAGCGGGCAGCGGGCCAACCGGGCCGCCAGCCGGTGCGGGCGGCGGGGTAGCCAGCCCAGCGGCGGCCTTGTCGCTCTTAGCAGATTTGGTTTTAGTCTTGACAACCGTTTGCTGGGCGTGGGCGGTCGGGCTGGTAAACAGGAAAGCGGCCAGGAGGGAGGCGGCCAAAAATGACTTATACATAAGATGGGAGAAGAAATTGAGTGAAGCGTAAGTGGACGTCGGTGAACTCCGGTTGCTCTTTCGACGCTACAAAATTTCTACCGCCTCCTGAGGACGGCCTGAAAGCCACATTAATTTTTCTTCAGCCTGGGTTTTGTCGAATAAGCCAACTGGAATAGTCAATGCCAAAAAAACGTCAGGCTGAGTTTACGAAGCATCTTATCGCGCCAGAACAAGCTGTTCAAACGTGATAAAATGCTTCGTAAACTCAGCCTGACAGGTTTGAGGTGCAGTTAAAGCTGGCGGCTAGCCGGCGGCCACCGCCTTGCGGCGGCTGGGCTTGGCGGCGGGCTGGCGCTCCTCGCCCTGAGCCAGCAGCTCGTCGTCGCGCTCGGTCTTTTTAATAAGCCAGCTCACGCCGTAGAGGTCCTTGCGCCGGTCGCGCAGGTTGCGCACAGCACCGCTGGTGTTCAAGTCTTTGAGTAAGTCAAGGTCGAGGTCGGCGATGAGGGTCATCTCCGTATTGGGCGTAGCTTCGGCCACGATGGCATCGTGGGGGAAGGCGAAGTCGGAGGGGCTGAATACGGCCGACTGCGAGTACTGGATGTCCATGTTTTCGACGCGGGGCAGGTTGCCCACCGAGCCGGTAATGGCCACGTAGCACTCGTTTTCGATGGCGCGGGCCTGCGCGCAGATGCGCACGCGCTGGTAGGCGTTCTTGGTGTCGGTCCAGAAGGGCACGAATAGGATTTTCATGCCCTCGTCGCTCAGGATGCGGCTCAACTCGGGGAATTCCACGTCGTAGCACACCAGGATGCCGATTTTGCCGAAGTCGGTGTCGAAGCACTTGATTTTGTCGCCGCCGCGCATGCCCCAGTAGCTGGCCTCGTCGGGCGTGACGTGCAGCTTGTACTGCTCGTCTACGGTGCCGTCGCGGCGGCACAAGTAGCTCACGTTGTAGAGCTTGCCATCCTCGTACACCGGCATCGAGCCGGCGATGACGTTGATGTTGTAGCTCACGGCCAGCTCCATCATGCGCACCCGGATGGGCTCGGTGAAGGCCGCCATGCCCCGAATGGCCGCCGAGGCCGACTCTTCGTTGGTGAGGGCCATCATGGGGGCGTTGAAAAACTCGGGAAACAGCACGCAGTCAGCCTTGTAGCCGCTCACTGTGTCCACGAAAAACTCAATTTGCTGGAAGAAGTCCTCCAGGCTCTTAGTGGCGCGCATCTGCCACTGCACGATGCCGATGCGCACATTGGACTTCTGGTTGCCGATGAGTTTGTCGAATTCCTCATCGTAGTACACGTTAATCCACTCCAGCAGTGTAGCGTAAGCCTTTGACTCCGAGTCGTATGGGAGGTAGCCACGAATGATTTTGCGTACGTAAAACTCGTTCGAGAGCTGGAAGGTGAGGATAGGGTCCACCAGTTCCTTGTTGCGCACCATTTCCACGTACTTGGCGGGCGTCATCTCGTTGGCGTAGGCGGCGTAGCCGGGGATGCGGCCACCGGCCACCATCGCGCGCAGGTTGAGGCTCTCGCACAGCTCCTTACGGGCGTCGTAGAGGCGGCGGCCCAGGCGCAGACTGCGGTACTCGGGGTCCACGAATACATCGACGCCATAGAGCGTATCGCCCTCAGCGTCGTGGGTGTCAAACTTGCCGTGGCCGGTGATTTTGGCGTAGGTGTGCTTGTCGCCAAACTTGCTGTAGTCCACGATGATAGCCAGTGCGGCGGCCACTACTTCGCCGTTGTCCTCGATGCAAATCTGGCCTTCGGGAAATTTCTTGAGCAGGGCATTGTACTCCTCCTGCGCCCAGGCGCCTTCCATGTTGGAATACACCTTTTCCATGATGGCCTTGATGGCCTTGAAATCGTTGCGGCGCAGCTGGCGCAGCACCAGCTTGTGGGCGGGTACGGCGGTGGGCGTCAGGCGCTCGTCGGTGGCGGGCACGCCCGCGGGCCGATTACTTTTTTTTTGGTGATGGGCGCCGCTGGGGGCAGCTTTGCCATTGGAAGAACCAGCCATAAGAATAAGGAAAAGCGAACAAATAAGCGGGGCGCTAGTCAAAATCACCCCAGAAAAAACCCGCTGGCGACCGGCCAGCGGGAGTTATAACTGCTAAACGGGCAGATAGGTGCGCAAGTTTACCCAATAGGCTAGCCAGCGTGGGCCGGGCTACACGCCCGTCATCTCGGGCACTTCCGCATCGGGCACGGGCACCACGAGGCGGCCAGCGGTGGCGGCCCGAATCTGAGCCACTGATACGCCGGGGGCGCGCTCGCGCAGTACGAAGCCGTCGGGCGTGACATCGAGCACGGCCAGCTCAGTCACGATTTTCTTCACGCAGTGCAGGCCGGTAATGGGTAAGGTGCAGTCGGTAAGGAGCTTGCTGGAGCCGTCGCGGGCTACGTGCTGCATGGCCACGATAATGTTTTTGGCCGAGGCCACGAGGTCCATCGCGCCGCCCATGCCTTTGACCATCTTGCCGGGAATCTTCCAGTTGGCGATGTCGCCGCGTTCGCTCACCTCCATCGCGCCCAGGATGGTGAGGTCCACGTGCTCGCCGCGAATCATGCCAAACGAGTCGGCCGAGCTAAACAGGCTGGAGCCGGGCAGGGTGGTTACGGTTTGCTTGCCGGCGTTGATGAGGTCGGCGTCGACCTCGCTTTCGGTGGGGAAGGGGCCCATGCCGAGCAGCCCGTTTTCGGATTGCAGCTCCACGCTGATGCCCTGCGGGATGTAGTTGGCGACCAGCGTGGGGATGCCGATGCCGAGGTTGACGTAGGAATTATCCTGAACTTCTTGCGCGATGCGCCGGGCGATGCCGTGTTTGTCGAGTGCCATGACCGCAGATTTAACGGATGAAACGGATTTCGCAGATACGCTTGGCTGCGCCAAGCTGGCTACGCTTTTGGGGTGGGGTTTTCGGGGTGGGCTACTTTGCTGCTTGGCGCTTGGTGAGGGCGGCGTAGACGGCTTTGCGGAATTGCGGGACTAAGTTGGGTGTGTTGTTGTGCGGGAATTTTTGGGTGTAGAGGAGTACTACTAGCTTCTCTTTGGGGTCTACCCAATAGTCGGTGCCGAAGGCGCCGCCCCATTCGTAGCTGCCTGCCGATTGGCCGGTTTTGGCGGCGCCGGCGGGCGTTACGATGCTGAAGCCCAGACCAAACTTGTTGAGGCCCTGATTGATGTCGCCAATCTGGTTTTGGGTCATTAGGGCTACCGTGCTGGGTTTTAGCAGGCGGTGGCCGTTGTAGGTGCCGCCGTTGAGCATCATTTGCAGGAAAACGGCGTAGTCGTCGATGGTCGAAGACAGGCCCCCGCCGCCCGAGAAGTAGGTGCCCGGCTGATTGGGGAAGTCGGGACGCAGGCTTAGCATGCCCGAGGCCGGCATGGGCACGGTGCGCCCCTGGTACTCGGTGTAGAGTGGTACGAGGCGGCTTTGGCGGTCGGCGGGCAGGTAGAAATAGGTATCGCGCATGCCCAGCGGCTCAAACACATGGGCGCGCAGGTACTGGTCGAGCGGCTGGCCGCTCAGCACCTCGATGAGGCGACCCAGCACATCCACACTCAGGCCGTAGGTGAACCGCTCGCCCGGCTGGTGCATCAGCGGCTGGCGGGCCAGCACGTCGATGGCCGGGCCCAGCGTGCCCGGCGGCGAGCCCACGCCCGACGGCACGTGCGCCTTGGCATAAATGGCCCGCGCCTCGACAGAGCCAATGACGGCGTAGCCGATGCCCGACGTATGCGTCAGCAACTGCCGAATGGTGATTTCGCTACGCGCCGGCACCGTGGTGAAGGTGGTATCCTTGGCGTTGTACGTAGCCAGCACCTTAGGGTGAGCAAAGGCCGGCAGGTACTTCGAGATGGGGTCGTCGAGCTGAAACTTGCCCTGGTCGTATAGCTCCATCAGCCCCACGCTCGTGATGGCCTTGGTTTGGGAGGCAATGCGCTCGATGGCATCGGGGCGTAACGGCGTCTTGGCCACCGCATCGGCGTAGCCAAAGGCCTTGCGGTACACCACCTTCCCATCGCGGGCCACGAGGGCGATTACGCCCGGCAGGCGGCCATCAGCCACGTAGCCTTGCAGCACCTGGTCAAGCTGCCGAAGGCCGTCGGGGCTGACGCCTACGCTCGCCGAAGCCGCCGCTGGCAGTAGCGTAGAGGCGGCCCCGGTGGGCTGGGCCAGCGCCGGCAGGGTGCCCAACAACAGTAAGCCAAGTAGCACTCGTTTCATCATAATCAAGCAATTATAACTTATCGCCAAAGCCCAGCCACGTAGTCAGCCTGCTTTAGCAGGCGTATCCGCGAAATCCGTTTAATCCGTTAAATCTGCGGTCTTGTGGTGCGCTGCTCGATACGCTTCTCGTAGTTTTTACCCTGGAAAATGCGCTGCACGAAGATGCCCGGCGTGTGAATCTGATTGGGGTCCAGCTCGCCGGCGGGTACTAATTCTTCGACTTCGGCCACGGTGATTTTGCCCGCCGTAGCCATCATGGGGTTGAAGTTGCGGGCCGTGCCGCGGTAGATGAGGTTACCGGCGGTGTCGCCTTTCCAGGCTTTTACCAGGGCGAAGTCGGCGTGTAAAGCGGTTTCGAGCAGGTACATCTTGCCGTTGAACTCGCGGCTTTCCTTGCCTTCGCCCACCTCGGTGCCGTAGCCGGCGGGCGTGTAAAAGGCCGGAATGCCCGCGCCGCCGGCCCGGCAGCGCTCGGCCAGGGTGCCCTGCGGAATAAGCTCTACCTCCAACTCGCCGGCCAAAAGCTGCCGTTCAAATTCGGCGTTTTCGCCCACGTAGCTCGAAATCATCTTGCGCACCTGCCGCTGCTGGAGCAGCAGGCCGATGCCGAAGTCATCGACACCCGCGTTGTTGGAGATGCAGGTGAGGTCTTTGACGCCAAGGCGCAGGATTTCCTGGATGGCGTTTTCGGGGATGCCGCAGAGGCCGAAGCCGCCGAGCATCAGGGTCATCCCATCGGCTAGGCCAGCCAGGGCGGCCTGGGCGTCGGCTACAGTTTTGGTTATCATGGGTGGGGAAGGGCGGGGGGAGGCAGGTAATTGAGGGGCAAAAATTCACCCATTTTTTCGAAACCCCAGTAGCCGTCCGTGAATACGGCCAGCGGATTGGCCAGTTGGCCGTTGGGCCCGATTTCAATTTCGGGCTGCATCAGAATGAGCTGCGAAGTCTGCTGGTCCTGGGGTAGCGGGGTGGGCTTGGCAAAACGCGAGGGCTGCGGGCGGTAGTTGGCATCAGGGCCTTCGTGCAGATATGTCACCTGCAACTGGTCGCGGAAGCGTAGAAAAACGTGCTGCCCGCCCGGGGCCACGCGGCGCAGGCTGTCGAGGTGGCGGGGCGCCACATAGAGCATGGAAAAAGCGGGCGGTACACTGGCCCAGCGGCTTATCGAGTCCTGCTCGGCCGCCGAAAACGCCCGTAACTGGCGCAGCAGTGCTTTGCGCGAGCTATCGGCGCGGGTAAAGCGGGGGTTGTTCACGATGCGCAGGCGCCGGGCTACAAAGCCCTGGGCCGTCATCTGGCTGTCGCGCACGCTGCGTAAGAAATGGGCGAGCGAGCCCCGGTAGGCGCGCATGCGGTTGGCTTCCCAGCGGCGCTGCTGGCGCTCCGATTTGGTCGCCATTTCCTCAAAAACCGGCTGGCCATAGAACGTGACGACCTGCTGGGTGAAATTGGTGATGAAGCGCAGGCCGTAGTATTTGACGCGGTAGCCCAGCGCGTCGTTGTCCACCTGCACGTACTTGATGGCCGAGGCCGTCAACTCGTTGGCTTTGGGGTCGAAGTCGAGCAGTACGTCGTCGGGGTTGCGGATGCGGCACTGCTTGGAAAACGTGCTACGGCCCAGGAAAAGCTCCGAAAATTTCTGAAAGTCGCTGGCCCGGTTGGGGTTAGGGCGCACTATTACCTCGCCCAGCTGGTTGGCGGTGGGGGCCAGCCGCAACGTCACTTGCTGTGCGCCCGCCTCCACCTTGATAGTCTGCCGGGCCAGCCGGTAGCCCACGTAGGAGCCCACGATGTCGTAGGTGCCGGCCGGCACCCGGGGAAATTCAAACGTGCCCTGCTCAGTGGTGGTGACGCCAAGCGTGGTATTGGCCAGGAACACGCTGGCGAAGGCCAGCGGCTGGTGCGTCACCGAGTCTTGCACTACGCCAGAGAGGCGGCCCTGGCCCAGGGCTAGCCCCGGTAATAATAAAAGCAAAAAGGCCAGCGCGAGGCGCATATCAGCAGCAGATAGCTAGAGGAAGTGCCGTAAGATACTGGCTTTGCCGGGTACCGGTTGTGCCCACCGGCCCGGCCGGAGCTACTTAATGGCCCCCGGCTGATAGTCAAGCGGTAAAAACTCCCCCACTCGCTCAAAGCCCCAGTACTCATTGGTTGATACTGCATTGGCACTCCGCAGTGAGCCGTCGGCTTCTATCTCGGCTTTGGGCTTTAGCAGCACCAGGCGGGAAACCTGCCGCTGGGCCGGGAAAGGTTTTTTAGGAGATTCCGGGCCCAGCGTAGCCATCGGGGCCGTATAGTTGGCATCCGGCGCTTCGCCAAAGTGCGTTACTTGCAGCTCATCCGTAAAGCGCAGGAAGATGCGCCCGTCGGGCGCCACCTGCCGGATACTGTCGATGGGGAGGGGCGCCGGATAAAGCGTCGCAAATGCGGGCTGCACATTGTCGAGCTTAGTGAGCGAGTCGCGCTCGGCCGCGCTGAGCGCGGCCAGGGGCCGCCGCTGTAGCCTCTCAAGTCGCTCAAAGCGGGGGTTGGGCGTAATGCGTACTTTTTGAACTAAAAAACCGTTGGCTCTCAAGCTATTATCGTACACGCTGTTTGTGAAATGCCCGAACGAGCCTACGTAGGCGGTCAGCCGGTTGGCTTCCCACTGCTTTTGCTGGGCCGCGTCGCGGGGCGTCATTTCGGCAAACACCGGCTCGCCGCTGAAGCCCAGGTTTTGCGTCTCAGGGTTATAGGTAAAAAACATGCCGTAGTACTTGAGCCGGTAGCCCAGCGCCATGTTTTCGACCTGCACAAAGTTTTTGGCCGCCGCCGTGAGCTCCTTGGTCGAGTCGTTGATATATACTACGATGTCCTTGGGATTAGTAATCTTGCACTGCCGTGAAAACGTGCTTTCACCGAAGAAGAAGCTGGTAAATTTCTTGAAATCTTCCTCGCGGTGCGGGTTGGCCTCCACTACTACCTCGCCCAGCTGCGGGCCCGAGGAGCCCAGCAAAATGGTCACTTGCTGCGGTGCGGCGGCCTTGCCCACCGTGATGCTTTGCTTGCCCAGCCGGTAGCCCACGTAGGAGCCCACCACGTCGTAGGTGCCCGCCGGCACCTTGGGAAAATCAAACGTGCCCTGCTCGGTGGTGGTAGCTCCGAGCGTGGTATTGGCTAGGAACACGCTGGCGAAAGCCAGCGGCTGGTGGGTGGCCGAGTCTTGCACCACGCCCGTGAGGCGGCCCTGGGCCAGGGCCAGCCCTGGTAATAACAGCAGAAAGAGGAGGGTTTTCAAGGAATTGCGGAGCATATTGCGTATAGAATAAGGGGTTTACCACGCATACGCGTGGCCCCGGCAGTCAACCCAAACGAAGCGACCCGTATTATCGCGTGCGCCGCCCAGGCCGCAGTTGAAAGGAAAGAAGTTTTCGTGCAGGTCGATATCAAGCTCATACCGGAACGGCGTGAGCTGCTGGCCCTGCACATCGAACAAAGCGAAGCGGCCGGTGGCGTTGTACGCCCAAATAACCCCGTCGCGAAAAGTTTCCTGCACTCCCGTCACTTCTTGCGACAGCAGCCGGCCCTGCCGGTTGTAGAGCGCGGGCTGGCCATTGCGCAAAGCGCCCAGGACCAGGTAGGGTCCCACGCACACAAAGGGCACAAAGTCGGGCACGGCCAGGGTGCGCACCCGCTGGCCATCGGGGCAGTACAGTACGGCGGGCTGGTCGGGGGCGCGCACGCAAAACGTGCCGTTGGCCTGAATGATGGGGGCCGTTGGGAGCGCTACGGGCACCAGCAGCCCGTTGGCCCGGCTCAGGATGCCGTAGCGCCCCCGCTGCCGCACCACGGCCAGGTCGGGCGTGGCAAACCGGACCTCGTCGTAGCGGCCGGCGGGCACCACCGGCCGGCCCAGGGTATCGCAGAGGTCGGGGCCGGCGCTAGAGGCCCCCTGGCTGTAGTAGCCACCCGGCAGGAGCTGCGCTCCGGGGTCCTTATCCTGGTAGGGGCGCAGTACCTGGCCCGTAGCCCGGATGAGGCCCCAGCGGCCAGCGCGGCACGCCGCAAACACCCCGTTGCTGACGTAGCGCACATCGGTCACGCCGGCCGGGTAGGGCCGGGGGGCCTGCCCACTTTCGCAGATAACTTGGCGGAAGCCTCCGCCCACCTCACACAAGGTGCCCAGCGCAAAGCGCCCGTCGCGGGTGATGGTGGCGCGGCCGCAGTCAGCGGGCAGCACCACCTGGTTGTGGTACAGGGCGCCCCGGGGCGGGTCGGTCAGGAGCGGTGGGTGGATGGCCGGCGTGAAGCCTTCGAGAATGGCCCAGTGCGTGTAAACTTCGGGAATATGCTGGTAGGCGGGCGGTATCACCGGCCGGAACTGATTGTCGTAGAAGCCAATGGCTTCGTGGGTGCCGCGCCCACCGTCCAGCTTAATGTATTTTTTGACTTGCAGCAGCCCCGTTAAGTCAGCCAGCTCGCGGCTGATGGAGCTCAGCCCTGCCGAATAAGGCACGAGTACCCGGCCATCGACATCGATGGCCACTGCGGCTTGGCGCTCGTTGGAGAAGCCCGCAAAAAAGCCTCCCAGGTAGTGCAGGCTGGCTTCTCGCCACGGCGACTTCAGCCAGTGTGGGCGGCCGCGGTGGTCGAGCACACCCTCCTGCCGCCGCTTGGGGTCTTGCCAATAATTGAGCACATAAGCATAGCCCCGGTCGAAGGGGTGCAGCATTTCGTAGCGCACCGGAATCACCTCCCGCGCCCGGCTGTCAATCATACCCTGGCGGCCCGGAATGATGCCGCCCGAGCCGTCGGGTAGTATCGAATCGGGCAGGGATACCACAGCGAGGCCCTCGCTTTGGGGCTCCAGCTTGCCATAGGGTGTGGCGCGCACCAGGTGGCCCAGCGAGTCGAATAGCGTGAGGGTGCCCCGGGCGCTCTTGGCCAGCGTCCAGCCCCAGTCCTGGCCGCGCTCCACCGAGGCAAAATGCCCTAGCACCCGCCCGGTTTCGGCGAGCAATGCTACGCGCAGGGGGCCGCGGCCCGCCAAGCCGACTTTCCACAGGCGGCGGTGGCCGCCGATTGCCGCGGGCAGGGTTGGGTAGGTGGCGGGCACTACCACGCGGCCCGTGGGGGTCATCAGCCCGCCCTTGCCACCCGCCCAAAAGGGAACCAGGGTTACCGTCACGCGCTGCTCGGGCGAGGCCGGCGGCAGCAAGGGGCCGGTCCAGGTGCCGGGAGCGAGCCGGCTTACGGCCGGGGCGGGCTCCTCAGAATTGAGCCTATCGCGGTTAGCGGTGGGGAAGGAGATTGCTGGGAGACTGGGCGGTAAGCTTTTATAAATAAGAAAGGCGACTACCGCCGCTACCGCCAGGCAGCTGGCGAAAAACACCGCTCTCATGCCCCCAGCGCCGCCCGGGTGGCCTGCGCATCGAGCGCCAGCTGGGTGGTGAGGGCGGCGAGGCCGTTGTACTTTTCCTCGCCCCGCAGCCAGGTAACGAACTCCAGCGTCAGTAATTGCCCATAGAGGTCGCCGCTAAAGTCAAGTAGGTTAACCTCAATAGTTTGGGCCAGCCCGTCGCCAATGGTGGGGCGCACCCCAATGCTGAGCATGCCTGGGTGCCGGGTGCCGGCCGCCGTGGTGGCCCACACCGCGTAGATGCCCTGGGCGGGCACCAGCTTCAGGGTTGAGGGCACGTCGAGGTTGGCGGTGGGGTAGCCGATGGTGCGGCCCAGCTGCTGGCCCGTCACCACGAGGCCGGTTACGGGGTAGGGGTAGCCGAGGTAGGCGGTGGCCGTGGCTACGTCGCTGCTGCGCAGTGCTTTGCGGATGCGGGTGCTGCTCACGCCCACCGCATCCACATCCTGGCGCGGAATTTCCTCTACCGTGAAGCCGTAGCGCGCAGCGTGCTGGGTGAGGTAGTCGAAGCCACCCTCGCGGTTTTTGCCGAAGCGGTGGTCGTAGCCAATCACCAGGTGCTTGGTATGCACCGTTTTAAGTAGTAATTTCTGAATGTATTGTTCCGAGGTCCACTCGGCAAATTCCCGAGTGAAGGGCATCACCAGCAGGTAATCGACGCCGTGGTCGGCCAGCCGGGCCACGCGCTCTTCCAAGGTGTTGAGGAGCTGCAATTCCAGCAGCTCGGGGTGCGAGGGCGGTGGCCCCAGCACGAGGCGCGGGTGCGGCCAGTAGGTGATAACTACGGCTGGCCCGCCCACCGCGTCGGCCACTTGCCGCAGGCGCGCCAAAATGCGTTGGTGCCCCCGATGCACGCCGTCGAAGGTGCCGCTCGTCACCACGGCATTCGCCAGGGCCGGAAATTCGGCGGGGTCAGTGATAACTACCATAAACCGCAGATTTAACGGATTAAACGGATTTCGCAGATACGCTTGCTGCGCAAGCTGGCTACGCTAGCGGGCTTTTGATTGGGGTCAGAAGCTTGGTGGTCGCCGCCTTGTTTGCTGCGCAAGCTGCTACGCTAGGCTTGGGGGGATTGTTTAGCCTGCTCAGCCTGCTGGCTGGCGTAGTAGTCGAGGCCCACGCGGGCTACCTTGATGCGCTCGCGGCGGGGGCGCTCGCTGGCTGGCTGCGTAGGAGCTTCGGTGCCGGGGGCGGCCGTGGGGCGGTCTGGCTGGTCGGGGCGGGGCGGGCGCAGGGCCTGCACTTCGGCCACGGTCCAGGCGTCGGCTAGCCGGTACTCGCCGATGCGGGTGCGCACCAGGCGCGTGAGGTGCGCGCCCACGCCCAGCGCCACGCCCAGGTCGCGGGCCAGGCTGCGGATGTAGGTGCCTTTGGAGCACACTACCCGAAAGTCAATGTCAGGCAGCACGATGCGCGTTATTTCGAAGGTCTTGATGTCCACGACTTTCGATTTGATAACGGCTTCCTCGCCCTTGCGGGCCAGCTCGTAGGCACGCTGGCCATCGACCTTCACGGCGGAGAACAGCGGCGGCGTTTGCTCAATTTTGCCCAGGAAGGTGGCGGCGGCGGCCCGGATTTCGGCGGCTGTGAGGTGGGCGTAGGGCTGCTCGCTATCCACGGGCGTTTCCAGGTCGAAGCTCGGCGTGGTCTGGCCCAGCCGGAAGGTGCCTTCGTACTCCTTTTCCTGCGCCTGGATGAGGTCGATTTCCTTGGTTTTCTTGCCGGTGCAGAGGATAAGCAGGCCGGTGGCCAGCGGGTCGAGGGTGCCGGCGTGGCCGATTTTGCGCGGGCGCAGGGTGTTTTTTACCTTGCGCACCACGTCGAACGACGTCCAGGTTAGTGGCTTATCTAGCAAAAGCACTTCGCCTTTCTCAAAGTCGAAGTCCGCTAGCTGTTTTTTCTCACTCATATCAATTGCAGGTTTAGGCCCATGCCGAGCATCAGCAACAGCAGCCCGCCCACGATAATGCGGTAAATACCAAAGGCCCGGAAGCCATATTTAGTTACGAAGCCCACAAACAGCCGGATAGCCAGCAGCGCTACCACAAAGGCCACCACGTTGCCAATTACCAGCAGCTTTATTTCCGTACCTGAGAACAACTGGCCTAGGTCGATGCCTTGTGCGTGAGCATCTTTATAATAATCGTACACATCCTTCACGGCGGCCGCTGCCATCGTGGGCATGGCCAGGAAAAAGGCAAACTCGGCTGCCGCGCGGCGTGTCAGCTTCTGGGTGAGGCCGCCGATGATGGTGGCCGCTGAGCGGCTCACGCCCGGCACGGCCGCCAGGCACTGAAAGAGGCCGATAATGAGCGCCTCCTTGTAGCTGGGGTTGGTGACCGGGTGGCCGCCTTCCTTGGGGTCTTCCTGTGGAAACCACTTATCCACGAATAGCAGTACAATGCCGCCGAGCAGCAGCATCACGGCCACCGTCGTTACCGATTCCAGCAGCGCGTCGATGTACTTCTTAAACGTAAGCCCCACCACCACGATGGGCAGAAAGGCGACCAGCAATTTCAGGTAAAAATCGAAGCTTTGGAAAAAACGCTTCCAGTACACCACCAGCACCGACAAGATGGCCCCAAGTTGGATAACTACCAGGAATAGCTTCATGAACGGGGTCGGTGCCACGCCCAGTAGCCGGGAGGCGATAACCATGTGGCCAGTGCTGGAAACGGGCAGAAACTCGGTGATTCCTTCCACGATGGCCAGCAAAAGGGCCTGCCAATAAGTCATTTAATCAACTATAAGTAATTTATAAATACCTCTGTCGTGCTGCGCTTGCGCGGCATGACAGCCGATTGGAACAAAAATGGTTAGCCGGGGCGCTTGTAGGCGGGCCGGGCGGGGGCGGGCGCTACCGGTGATGTGGGCGTAGCCACGGGCGCTACGGGCATAGTTACGGGTGCCGCTGCTACCGGCGCAGCCGGGGCCACGGGCGCAAATTCGCCGGGGTTGCTGCGCACCATAATGGCCGCAAACTCAATCACGAAGCCTACGAACAGCAGGATGGGTCCCAGCGTGAGGCCCAGAAAACCTTCGCCGTAGGGTGCGCCATCCAGCTTCATGGTGATGAAGCCGACAGCCAGCACGGCGAGGCCGAGCCACATCAGGCGGTAGTTGCGGGGGCCGAAGGCGAAGCGGGGAGACATTTTTTCAATTAGCAATTAGCAGTGAGCGATTATCAATTGAGCAGTCATCGTGGGCTGATTATCAGAAGAAAGCTTGCAGCTTGGCAACTGATAACTGGTAATTGATGACTAATAATTGACTTAATACAGTTCGTCGAGCGATACGTTGAGGTATTTATTGACAGCCCAGTAGGAGCTGAAAAAGCCAATGGCGGTGCCCAGCCCCAGTACGCCCAGCAGGAGCAGGCCGATGAGGTGGTCGTCGCGCAGCAGGCGCAGCTGCGCTACTTCGAGGTAGGCGTATTGGAGCAGGCTCAGCAGCAGCAGCACGGCTAGGAAGCCGCTGGCCAGCCCCTGCCAGGTGGCCCGCCGCAAAAACGGCTGCTGGATAAAGAACCGCGTGGCGCCCACGAGTTGCATGGAGCGGATGAGCAGGCGCTGCGAAAACATAGCCAGCTTGATGGTATTGTTAATCAAAATGACTACTACGAGCACGAGTACCGCCGCAAAGCCTAGCAGCAGTAAACTCACGCGCTCCAGATTCTGATTGATGCTGGTGAAGAGGCTCTTAGAGTATTGTACCTCAAACACGCCGCGCTGCTGGCCCAGGCTGCGGCCCAGCAGGCGCAGGTGCATGGTATCGGTGTACTCGGGCTGGATTTTGAGCACGTAGGCGTCGCGCAGCGGATTGTCGTCCAGGAAGTTGTGGAAGTCCTCGCCAGTGGTTTCGAGGAGCTGGCGGGCGCCCTCCTCCTTGCTCACGAAGCGTACCTGGGCGCGGCCGTCATGCTTGGCTACGTAAGCTTGGCTCTCCAGGTCTTGCTGGAGGCGCAGCAGCTCGGTTTCGGGCAGGTTGCGCTCCAGGTACACCTGCACTTCCAGGTTCTCACGCACTTGCTGGCTCAGCTTGTGGGCGTGCAGCAGCAGCAGGCCAAACAACCCGATGACCGTCAGGGCCAGCGTGATGCTGAACACCACCAGCAGGGTAGGGTAAGAGCCGAGTTTCTTCTTGCGGGGCCGGGCCATAGTACGCAAAGGTAACCGCAGATTTAACGGATTTAACGGATTTCGCCGATACGCCTGCTGTCGCAGGCTGACTACGTGGGGTACACATAGTATAGGGCAAGCCAGATGCCGCGAACCTCCGTACCCCAAACCTGGCTTAGTCAGCCTGCTTTAGCAGGCGTATCGGCGAAATCCGTTAAATCCGTTAAATCTGCGGTCTAGAGGGAGGTGCGCTTGTCTTCTTCTACGGTGAGGACCTCGCGGGCGCGGCGGGTGTCGCGCTCGCGGCGGCTCTGGTTTTCGCGGCCGAAGAGGTCGCGCAGGTTGTTGAATTCCTTGGTGTGGAGCAGCGAAATGCCGGCGCGGGGCTGGTTCACGGTGGTCACGATGTTATCGCGCGGGGTGGTTTCGTAGCGCAGCTTGGCGCGGAATTTTCCATCGGGCCGCAGGAAGTATTCCAGGCTGAAGTCACCAATGAGCGAGGTTTGGGTGGCCGAGTAGGGCAGGCCGGTGCTGGGGTTGATGGCCGAAGAAGTAGAGTTGCTAATCCCGCCCTCCCGGGTGAGGCGCAGCCGGCCGCCCAGGAAGGAGTAGCTCAGGCGCACTTGCAGGGCCTGGAGCTGGTCGGCGGTAAGGCCGTTGATATTGAAGTCGATTTCCAGGTTCTGGTCAATCTGCGAGGTGAGCAGGCCGAGCTGCGAAGAGATAATCTGGCCCAGGCTGTTTTGCACCGCATTGCCCTGCCCGGTGAGCGAGATGCCGCTGAAGCTATTGCTGTTCTGGGGCGACAACGTTCTGAAAACAAGCAGGCTGAATACCTGGCGGTTAAGTTCCTGCTCATCATTGCGCAGCAGCGCGATAAAGGAGGCCAGATAGTCTTGCAGCGAGCTGGGCGCGTCGTCAAACTCCAGGGCCAGCTTAATGACCGGCAGCAGCAGCGGGCCGGTCAGGTTCATTACGGCCGTTACGGGTACCACGGCCCCGCTCGTGCCCGAGCCGCTGGTGGAGAGAATGGGGGCCAGCGACGTGCGCTGGGTGTAGGTGGCCGTCACGTTCATCTGGCCGTCGAGCGGGTCGCCGTTCCAGGTGATAATGCCGCCGGGCTGCACCACAAATTCCTTATTGACAAGTCCTTGCAGGGTGAAGTTATAGGCGCCGCGCACAATCTCGACCTGGCCGTACATGTTGAAGTCGCCCCGCGTGTCGATGGCCAGCCGCAGCTGCCCGGTGGCGGTGCCCCGAATCACGTCGCCCGTGCTTTCATCCAGCAAAATCTCCAGGTAGGCATCGGGCGTCACCGTCAGGTTCATGTTGAGCTGAATGCCCGATAAGTCAACCTTGTCCTGGGCGGCGATGACGGCCGCCTGCCGCGCCTGACGGCGGTGGATGGAGTCGGGCAGGTTGCGGTTGACGAACTTGATGTAGCTGGCTTGCTCGGCCTTGGCGGCATTGTCGAGGGGCAGGGCCAGCCGGGTGCCGGCTTCCGAAGAGGCCGTCACATTCACTACCAAGTCGCTCACCGGGCCGCGTACGGTGGCCGTGCCAGTGGCATAGGCGGTGCCAAAGTACAGGTCGTTGTCGCGCCGGGTGGTGCGCAGCACCTGAAACTTGCGGAAGCTGGCGTTCATGTCCAGCGTCATGTTCTGGAAACCCTGGTGTTTGATGAGGCCGGTTACGGTGCCCAGGTTGCCCTGCTGGTCGCGCAATTGCACATTGCTGAAGGCGATAGACGTAGTAGTGAAGCTGATGCGGTCGGCAAACTTGTACGTAGTGCCCAGGTAGCCAAAGGTGAAGCGGCCATCCGTGACATCCACCGCGCCGGCCAGGGTGGGCGCGCTGAACATGCCGCCGAGTTGCAACTGGCCACGCCCAGTGCCGCCCAGGTTTTGCAGAATACCGCCCAGAAATGGCTGCGCCAGCACCACCGGCGCATCGTTGAGCTCGCCGGTGAGGTTGAGCTGCTGGGTGGTAGAGCGGGGCGCGAGGTAGCCCGTCACGGTGAGCACGCGCTGCTGCTGGCGGGCCACGTCGAGGTGCAGGCGCAGCTGGCTGCTGGGGTTGTCCCAGTCGCCGCGCCCAGCCACCTGCCCGATGGGCGTGCCCTCATACACGAGCGAATCGACGGCCAGCGTGCTGTTGATAGCCAGCTGGTTATAAATGCCGCTCACCGTGGCCTGCATGTTCAGGCGGCCCCCCAGCCGCTGGTCAATAACTGAGTTGAGGGTTGTGAGGTCGAAGTTGGCAATGTCGAGTTTGAGCGGCGGCTGGCGCGGGTCGGGCGAGATGACGCCCTGCGCGCTCAGGCGCTCATTGTCGTGGCTGAGTACGAAGTTTTGAATGTCAAATTCTTTGCCGCCACCGCTGATTTTAACCGAGTTATCGGCTGCAATAACGTAGTCCTGGTTCAGCAAGTGCAGGCCGCTGCGGCGGAAAACTATCTGCACGGCGCCGGGCAAAAAGCCCAGCGCACCGTTGATGTTGGCGCGGTTGGTGGTGCCGCTCTGGGCCAGCGAGGTCGAGAAATTGATGCGCTGCTGGTCCCACACGCCCTCGAGCACAAACCGCTCGGTACGCCCCAGCGTGGGCACAAGCTGGCGCTCGGAGGTGAGGCTGGCCTGGGCCAGCACCTCGGGCTGGTAGGGCAGCTTGGAGGTGGTGAAGTCAAACTCCGTGGCTACCGTATGTACCGGCCCGTACCAGATGCTGTCGAACCGCCCGCCGAGCTGCAAAATCGACGTTTCGCCCTGCCGGAACGAGCCGTCGAGGTGGCTACGGTCGGCAATCTGCAAGTCGGGCATGAACAGGTTCAGCAGCGGGTTAATGTGCTTGAGGTTTATGTCTAGGTCGATGGCGTAGTTGGGCAGCGCGCCCTGGCGCTTACGCCGGTAGTAGGCGGCCGTGGCGGCGGCGTTACTTTCAAAGTTGAGCCGGTACTCGTGCCACAGCATTTGCAAGTCGCGCGATACGGCAGCCACCTCGAAGGCGCCGTTGGCCGTGAGGTCCAGCAGCTCCGAGTGCAGCATTACCTGGCGCTGGCCGCGGCTGTTGCGGGTGCTGCGCACGTCCAGCGTATCGAGGTCGAGGCTCTGGCCGCGCAGCGTGAAGTGCGAGCCGCGCAGCTGCGCCGTGCCCAGCAGCGAGTCGAGCTGAGTGCCACGCAGGTTCACGCGGGCGGTGGTGCTCACCGTGAGCGGCACACCCAGCAAACCCAGCGTGCCGAGGTTGGCATGGGCGATATTCGCCAGCACATCAATGCGTTGGTGCTTGGGGTCGAGGTTGAAATCGCCGGTGGCGGTGAGGCGCACGGCCGGGTCGTTGGCCGTCACCGTGCCCTTAAAACCCTGGCCGGCAAAGTCGCCGTTGAGGCTCAGGTTGCGGTAGCGGTAGCCGTTGAGCCAGATGGCGGGCACGCTCAGCACGGCGTGGCCCTTGGCGATGGGCGGCACAAAGCCGGTACCGTTCACGCGGCCATTCACCGTCACGTCGCGGATAATCGACTCATCCCCAATAAACTTGCCGAGGTTGAAAGCCGTGCTGTGAATGGTGCCCTCGTACACCGCGTGGTCGAAGTCGCTCTTGGTCTTTAAGTTAAGGTCAGTTGATACCGACCCTAGCGCCGTATTGAAGCTGGCCTTGCCCACAAAGTCATTGTAAAAACCGATAAACTGCCCGTCGAGCTTCACCAGGCCCAGCCGCTGCACCAGCCGGTTGGCCGAGGCCGGCAGGAAGCGGCGCAGGTCGGCGGCGTCGATTTGGGAGGGTTGTAGGCGCAGGTCGATGAGGCTTTCGCGCCAGCGGGGCAGGTTGTCGGCGTGGGCGCGGGTGGCGACGATGTGCGTGCGGCGGCCGTAGCGCACGTCCAGGTTCTTAATCTGGAAGTCGCGCACGTAGCCCTTAGCATCGCCCGAAATCACGACGGAGTCTTTCAGCGAAGCCAGCTGCGGGGCAAATTTGGCAATGTCGTCGGTATAGAGCTTGGTGCCGCGTAGCTGCGTCACCACCCGCATCGAGTCGTTGAAATCCGAAAAGTTGCCGAAGCGCTTGTACTCAAAGCGCAGGTATTTGCGCAGCTCGCTCCGGCCCAGCCGCAGCGTCAGGTCTTTGAACTCCCAAAAGTGCTGGTTGTACTCAATGGTAGCCGTAAGCTCGTGGAGGCGCGTTTTGGTAGGCGTTTCCACGGTGCGTAAGCCAGCGATGCGGGCGCGCAGGGTGTCGGTTTTCCAGTTGAGGTTGGAGATATCGGCGTAGATGCTGTCGGCCACCAGGTGGTTGTAGTCGATGCTGCTACCATAGTATTTCTCGCGGGGCCGGTCGGGCCGCTCCAAGGCAAAGTGGCCGTTGCGAATGGCGATGTCGTGGAGCTGAAAATCAAACGGCTTGCCGGTTGTAGTCGTATCTGGCGGTCCGCTTAGGCGCTTGATGGCCGATAGAAACTGGTCGAGCGTGGTGGAATCGGGCTGGCCGGCCACGTCGCGCAGCACAAAGCGCGGCTCATGCAGCGTGAGCGTGCCCACGTGCAGGTGGCTGGGGTCGAAGACCGAAAAAAGCTTAATATCGGCATCCACTTTGCCCACGCCAAACAGCTCTTCGCCGCGCCGGTCGAGCACCCGCACGCCTTCCAGTAATACGTGCGAAAACGGCCGGATATCGACGCTACCGATAGTCACCGCCTGCCCCAGCTTGCCGGAAAGCACGCTGGCTACCTTTTGCGCTACCCGGGTTTGCACGCTTGGCACGCGCAGGGCCAGCAGTACGCCGCCCACCACCAACACCAGCACCACGGCTAGTCCAAGCAGGATTCGGAGCAGAATACGGAGGAAGCGACGCACAAAAAACAGCGGAAACCGGTTTACTAAAGCCCCCAATGGGCTGTTATCAACGCAAAGGTGCGGCTTTTAGCGCGCATCAATCGCGCCAACGTAGGAGGTAGCGGGCAGGTTCGCCCGAACTTTGCGGTCTGAACCGGTTAATTCGGGGATAGCCACCCTCGCCTGTCATTGCGAGCGCAACGCAGCGGAGCGGAGCAATCTTTCCTTAATCGCTAGGCTAGTAACCCAAACGGGAAGGAAAGATTACCGTGCTCCGCTACGGTGCGCTCGCAATGACAATTGATTAGCAATTAATTACCTAACAATGAACTTACTCGCCATCGAGTCGAGCTGCGACGACACCGGCGCGGCGGTTTTCCAAAACGGCCAGCTCCTCAGCAATGTCGTGGCCGGCCAGGCCGTGCACGAGCAATACGGCGGCGTGGTGCCCGAGCTGGCTTCGCGGGCGCACCAGCAGCACCTGTTGCCCGTGGTCACGGCCGCACTGCGCAAGGCCGGCCTCACCAAAGACGACCTCGACGCCGTGGCCGTGACCCAGGGCCCGGGCCTGCTGGGCTCGCTGCTCGTCGGCAACCTGTTTGCCAAAACGCTGGCGCTGGCGCTGGGCAAGCCGCTGCTGGCCGTCAATCATATGCGGGCGCACATCCTGGCGCACTTCATCCGCGAGCCCAAGCCGGGGTTTCCGTTTTTGTGCCTCACCGTGAGTGGCGGCCATACGCAGCTGGTGGTGGTGCGCTCGGCGCTGGACATGGAAATCCTGGGCCAGACCATCGACGATGCGGCCGGCGAGGCCTTCGACAAAACGGCCAAGCTGCTGGGCTTGCCCTACCCCGGCGGCCCGCGCCTCGACAAGCTGGCCCAAACCGGCAACCCGCGCCGCTTCGCCTTCCCCGAGGGTGCGCTCGACGGCTATAACTTCTCCTTCAGCGGCCTCAAAACGTCGGTGCTCTACTTCCTCAAAAAGGAAACCGCCGCTAACTCCGCCTTCATCGCCGAAAACCTGCCCGACCTCTGCGCCAGCATTCAGCACACCATCGTGCAAACGCTGCTGCGCCAGCTCAAAAAAGCCGTGCTGGCCACCGGCCTGCACCAGGTAGCCCTGGCCGGCGGCGTAGCCGCCAACTCGGGCCTGCGCCAAGGCTTGCAGTCTTTAGCCGAAGCCGAAGGCTGGCAGGTCTTCATTCCCGACTTCGAGTTTTGCACCGACAACGCGGCGATGGTGGGCCAGGCCGCCATCTTCCAGTACGAAGCCGGCGACTTTGCCAGCCAGCTCACCAGCCCCGACCCGCGCCTAAAACTGCACTAGCGTGGCCCACGCCCAGCGCCCCCAGCGCCCAAGCCGTATAGCCCCCCCAACAACCGCCCGCGTAGCCAGCTTGGCGAAGCCAAGCGTATCCGCGAAATCCGTTAAATCCGTTAAATCTGCGGTATGAAAGACAAGACCCCCGCCCACATCAACATCAAGAACCGCCGCGCCAGCCACGAATACACTTTCCTGGCCAAGTACGACGCGGGCATGATGCTGCACGGCACCGAGATAAAAAGCGTGCGCGCCGCCGAAGTCAACCTCCAGGATGGCTACTGCACCTTCGACCACAAAGGCGACCTGTGGGTGCATAGCGTGCGCATTGCGCCCTACACGCCGGGTACTTACAACAACCACGACGCTATGCGTGCCCGCAAGCTGCTGCTCAACAAGCGCGAGCTAAAGCAGCTGGCTGGCAAAATGGACACTGGCCTCACCATCATTCCGCTGCGCCTGTTCGTGACCGACCGGGGCTTTGCCAAGCTCGAAATTGCGCTGGCCCAGGGCAAAAAGCTCTTCGACAAGCGCGAAGACCTCAAGGCCAAAGACCAGAAGCGCGAGATGGAGCGCTTCCGGTGAGTTGGCGAGTGGGTGAATTGGCGAGTTTGCTATCATTGCGCCTTCCGAATAAGCCTGCCACCTGACCGACTGCTAAAACTCACCACTTCACTCTTTCACTATTTCACCTTTTGAACCACGGTATTTGCGCCCTGAGCGCCGTTCCCGTCCGCGCCGAGCCTACCGACCGCGCCGAACTGGTCACCGAGCTGCTATTTGGCGAGTGCTACACGGTATTGAGCACGCAGGGCAATTGGCTCCGTATCGAGGCCGCTGCCGATAGCTACCTGGGTTGGATTGACTTCAAGCAGCACCGCCCGGTGAGCGAAAAATACTTTGCTGCCTGGCGCGCCCAAGACCACCCGCGTGTGCTTGACCTAGTGCAGGTGGTGTCCAATGCCACCACGCGCCAGCCCATCACGCTGGGGTGCCGGCTGCCCTTCTTCGATGGTATGACGCTGAAGGTGGGCGACGATAACCCGCTGTTTTACAACGGCACGGCTACCAATCTGGCGCAGCATTGCCAGCCCGAGCGCCAGCTGGCCGTGCTGCGCAAAATGGGCCAGCACTTTTTGCGGGCGCCCTACGTGTGGGGCGGCAAGCAAGTGTTTGGCCTCGACTGCTCGGGGCTGATGCAGACGCTGTTTGGCCTCATTGGCATCCAGTTGCCCCGCGATGCCCGCCAGCAGATTGCGCTGGGCGAGCCCGTCGATTTTGTGACCCAGGCCCGGCCTGGCGACCTGGCTTTCTTCGATAATGCTGATGGCAACATCGTACACGTCGGCCTGGTACTAGACGACGGCTTCATCTTGCACGCTCACGGCGAAGTGCGCCTCGACCCACTCGACCACCAGGGTATTTTCAACCGCGACCGCCAGAAGTACAGTCACAAGCTGCGCTTAATCAAGCGCTTGCTGTCGGGTAGTATGGATTCTGTAGAGGCCGCGCGTGGTAGCGTTTGACTGATACCACGCGCGGACTCGCAGCGTCCGTGCTACCACTCAATCTGCGTTTCGCCGTGCTGGGCCAGCCAGGCATTCGCCTTGCTGAATGGCTTGGAGCCGAAAAAGCCCCGGTCAGCCGAGTAAGGCGAAGGGTGCGCGGCCTTTAGAATCAGGTGCTTGCTGGCGTCAATCAGCTCTTCCTTTTTCTGAGCATAGGCGCCCCAGAGGATGAACACGACGTGCGGCCGCCCGGCCGATACCTGGCGGATAACCTCATCGGTAAATTCTTCCCAGCCTTTTTTCTGGTGCGAGCCGGGCGTGGCGGCCCGCACGGTGAGCGTGGCATTGAGGAGCAGCACGCCCTGGCTGGCCCAGCGGTCGAGGTTGCCGTTGGCCGGGGCGGGCGTGCCGGGGATATCCTCCTGCAATTCCTTGAAAATATTTTGTAGCGACGGCGGCGTACGCACGCCTTCATTCACGGAGAAGGCGAGGCCGTGCGCCTGGTTTTTGCCGTGGTAGGGGTCCTGGCCCAGGATGACGACCTTCACCTCGTCAAAGGGGCAGGCGTCGAAGGCGTGAAAAATCTGCGCGCCCAGCGGATAGACCGTGGTGGTGGCGTATTCGCCCCGCACCCAGGCCGTGAGTTTTTGAAAGTAAGGCTTCTCAAATTCGGCGGCGAGGACGGGCCGCCAGCTTTCGGCAATTTTGACCATAATGGGGGAGAGGTAGACGAAAAAAACAGGGCCACAACTAAACGGCCCGGCCCGGCGTTAGGTCACAAAACCACGCGCCCGGGGCTACTGTTACCCCGGCAACGTAATTTCGCCGGCCACCGCCATGCCTACTACCACTACGCAGGGCGTAACCGTTACGGTTACGACCAACTACCTGCCCGACTACTCCAGCCCCGCGCAGGAGCATTTTGTGTTTGCTTACCGCATTGATATTCGTAACGACAGCGAGTATACCATCAAGCTCTTGCGCCGCCACTGGTACATCTCCGACGTGGGCACCAGCGTGCGCGAAGTCGAGGGCGAAGGCGTGGTAGGCCGCACGCCCGTGCTGGAGCCCGGCGAGGCGCACCAGTACGTGAGCGGCTGCAACCTGAAATCGGGCATGGGCAAAATGCGCGGCACCTACCTCATGGAGCGCGTAGCCACCGGCGAGCATTTTCAGGTCAATATCCCCGAGTTTACCCTGATAGTGCCGTTCCGGATGAACTAACCGCTTATTTTGCCCTGCCGAATGCCGGGAAACAGCTCGCCCGCACCACTGGGGTACTACTCCAAGGATGCGGGCGAGCTGCTTCCCGGCGTTCAGTACGACGTTCTAAAAGTTAAAACTTGTACCAACTTTTCGCCTTTCTTCGCTACTGGCTGCTACGCTCGGGCAATGCCCACGGGCTGCACTCGCCGTTTGTGTTCAACCTCTACACCACCATCATCCGCCACACCGGGCAGTACGCCGCCTACGCGCAGGTGGAAAAGCGCCGCCAAGCGTTGCTGGCCAGCCAGCAGGTGCTGGAGGTAACGGATTTTGGCGCGGGCTCGCAGGTAGCCGGTGCCGGCGGGCGCCGCCGCTCGGTGCGCGACATTGCCCGCCACGCGGCCAAGCCGCCGCGCCTGGCGCAGCTGCTGTTTCGGCTGGTCAATCACTTCCGGCCTGCCACTATCCTGGAACTGGGCACCTCGCTGGGCCTCACCACCGCCTACCTCGCCCTGGCCGACTCGCGCAGCCAGGTACTCACCTTCGAAGGCTGCCCCAACACGGCCGCCGTTGCCCGCGAAACCTTCGCCCAGCTCGACATCCATAACGTGCGCCTCGTCGAAGGCAACCTCGATGCCACGCTGCCCGCCACGCTGGCTGGCCTGGCCCAGCCGCTCGACTTTGTATTCTTCGACGGCAACCACCGTTACGAGCCCACGCTCCGCTATTTCGAGCAGTGCCTGGCTAAGGCGCACGAAAACAGTGTATTCGTGCTCGACGACATTCACTGGTCGGCCGAAATGGAGCGGGCCTGGGAGGCCATCAAGGCGCACCCGTCGGTGACAGTGACTATCGACTTGTTCTACGTCGGGCTGGTGTTCTTCCGCAAAAAGCAGCGGCGCGAGGACTTCTGGCTGCGGTACTAGGTAGAAAATACGTGCAGCAAAAAGGCCCGTAGGTAGCCAACGGGCTAGCCTACGGGCCTTTTTTTGGATTGCAATAACAGCTACGCGTTCAGCCCCTGCGGGTCGATGTCGCCGCTGGGGCGCACGGCTTCGCGCACGCGGGTGAGGCGCTGCAACAGCCCTTCGAGCTGGTCGAGGGGCAGCATGTTGGCCCCGTCGGAGAGGGCAGTGGCGGGCGTGGGGTGCGTTTCGATGAAGAGGCCATCGGCCCCTACGGCGATGGCGGCCTTAGCGATGGTTTCGATGAGGGCGGGCTGGCCACCCGTGACGCCGCTGGCCTGGTTGGGCTGCTGCAAGGAGTGCGTCACATCCATTACCACCGGCACGCCGAAGCTGCGCATGGTGGGCAGGTTGCGGAAGTCTACCACTAGGTCGCTGTAGCCGAAGGAGTTGCCCCGGTCGGTGAGGATAACGTGCGGGTTGCCCGCGCCCTGTACCTTGTCCATGGCCCAGCGCATGGCTTCGCCGTTCAAAAACTGCCCCTTCTTGATATTCACCACTTTGCCGGTTTTGGCGGCAGCTACCAGTAGGTCGGTCTGCCGGCAGAGGAAGGCCGGGATTTGCAGCACATCCACGTACTCGGCGGCCAGGGCGGCCTCGTCCGATTCGTGGATGTCGGTCACTGTCGGCACGCCGATTTCACGCCCCACTTTTTGCAGAATACGCAGCGCGGTTTCGTCGCCGATGCCCGTGAACGAGTCGAGGCGCGAACGGTTGGCCTTGCGGTAAGAGCCCTTAAAAATGTAGGGAATCTGGAGCTTATCGGTGATGTGCTTCACGCGCTCGGCAATGCGCAGGGCCATGTCCTCGCCTTCGATGACGCAGGGGCCAGCCATGAGGAAAAACTGACCGGAATTGGTATTGCGGAAGTGCGGAAGCGCCTGGACGAGGGAAGTGAGCATGGGGAGTCTGGTAGTAAGTGTTTGAAGGATACTAGCAGAACGTCATGCTGAGCTTGCCGAAGCATCTCGCGCGCCTCGTTGAATGAAGCGAGCAAGATGCTTCGGCAAGCTCAGCATGACGTTCTTTTTAATTAGAAAGCAGTTTGCGCAAGCAAATAAACAGCTCACGGCCGGCGCGGGCGGGCAGCGAGTTATAGGCCGTTTCGAAGTGGACGAACTCGAAATACGGCTCAAAGTAAGCGCGATATTCGGCGCGGTTGCCGCCAAATGGTGGCTCGATGGCATTGGGAAACTCGGTGTCAAACAGCAACCCCACCAGCTTGCCGCCGGGCCGCAGCAGCGCCGCGCACTGCCGGGCGTAGGCGGGCCGCAGAGTAGGAGCGATGGCGCAGAAAAACGTCTGCTCAATGATGAAGTCAAAAGCTGCCTCGGCCGGGTTGAGGGCAAAGAAATCGGCCAGCCAGAGGTTTTCCTGCGGGAAGTCGGGCACACGGGTAGCTAGCTCGGCCAGCGGCTCGGGGGTTAGGTCGCCCACTACTACGTGGCGAAAACCCAGCCGGTGTAGGTACTCGGCTTCGTGGGCGCGGCCGGCCCCCGGAATGAGGATGCGTGGCTGCTGGGCCACAGGCAATTGGTCGAAATAAGCGCGCAGCGGGGGCGTGGCGCGGCCGGCATCCCAGCCGGTGCGGCCGGGGGTGGCGTAGCGCGCCTGCCAATAGGCGGCATCAAAGTCCTCGGAAACCGTTTGCATGAGAGCCAAGTATAACGCAGGCCGGAGCTAACTGGAAATTTCCCCTATTTTTACCCACCACAAAGGTAGGGAACGGCCCGGCCGGCCCCGGCTACCCACCTTTTTCTGCCACTTCTTTTTCCCCAGCCCCCTTCTATGGAGCCCCAACAGGACTATCCCGAACCCCGCCAGAACAATAGCCGCGTCCTCCTCTGGGTGGCGCTCGTCCTCGTGCTGCTAGGTATCAACGGGGTGCTGTTTTATTTAAATACGCAGAAGAAGACGGAAAACGAGCAGCTCACTACCGAGGTAAAAGCCAAGGATACCAAGCTGCAAGAGCAGATAAAGGAGTACGAAGACCTCAAAGCCAGCTACGAGCGCCAAAGCCAGGACCTGCAAAAGCTGGGCCTCAGCAACGACTCGCTCGAAGCCCGCATCGCCGGCATCAATGCCGATTTGCTGAAGCTGCGCTCGTTCAAAGCCGGCTCGTTTTCGCTGGCCGAGCAGCAGCGCTTTAAGCAGCGCGCCCTCAACCTGGAAAGCCAGCTCAAGAAGAAGGACGACCAGATTGCCGACCTGCGCCAGTCGAACGAGACGCTCTACACCGAAACGGCCACCCTCAAGGAAAAGCAAAACAAGCTGACCGATACCATCAGCACCATTGCCAAAACCAACCGCGACCTGACCGAGAAAGTAACCGTAGCCTCGCGCCTGCAAGCCGACAATATCCGCGTTACGATGCTGAATAAGAAGGATAAAGAGACGGAAGACGACAAGGAGGAATATAAAGCCAAGCGCGTGGACCGCGTGAAAGTGGGTTTCAGCCTGGCCCGCAACGACGTGTCGCCGAAGGAGACCAAAACCATCTACATGCGCATCTTGGAGCCCGATGGCGCGGCGCTCTACAACTTGAGCACGGGCGGCGGCACTTTTACCGTGGATGGCCAGGAGGCTTTCTACACCATGAAGCAGGATGTGGTGTTTGACAATACCAAGCAGGCGCTCAACTTCATTTATGCTAAGGGCGGCGATTATAAAATCGGCGCGCACACCGTGGAGCTGTATGAGGGCGGCGCTTTGATGGGCAAGGCCACGTTCACGCTCAAATAGACCGCAGATTTAACGGATTAAACGGATTTCGTGGATACGCTTGGCTGTGCCAAGCTGACTACGTGGACGTGGGAGCGGCCTGTTGCTTTGGTGCGGCGGGCCGCTTTTTTGTATGTAGTAGCTGTGATGATAGATGCTTTGATGAGTTGGAGCGGCGGCAAGGACTCGGCGCTGGCCCTCTACCACGCCCAGCGTGACCCGCGTTACCGCCTCACGCACCTGCTCACGAGCGTGAATGCGCATTATGAGCGTGTGTCGATGCACGGCGTGCGCTTGGCGCTGTTGGAGGCCCAGGCCGTTCGCATTGGGCTGCCGCTTACGCAGCTGCGCCTGCCCGAAACGCCTTCGATGGCCGACTACGACCAAGCGCTGCTAGCCACCTTTGCGGGGCTGCGGGCGCAGGGCGTGGGAGTGGCTTTTTATGGTGATATCTTTCTGGAAGACCTGCGTGCCTACCGCGAAGAACAGCTGGCGCGGGCCGGGCTGCGGGGCGAGTTTCCGCTGTGGCAGATGAGCAGCGTGGCGGTGCTGCGCGAGTTTTGGGCGCTGGGCTTTCGAGCAATAGTAGTGTGCGTGAACGACCGCCACCTCGACGCCAGCTTCTGTGGCCGCCTGCTCGACGAAAGCTTCCTGCGCGACCTGCCGCCCGGCGTGGACCCCTGCGGTGAAAATGGCGAGTACCACAGCTTCGTATTCGACGCGCCGTATTTCAGCGCGCCCATCGCCTTCACCAAGGGCGCAGTGGTGCGCCGCACCTACGCGCCGCCCACCGGCAGCGCGGCTACCCTGGGACTGGATGACCCGTTTGCCGCTGGCTTCTGGTACTGCGACTTGCTGCCAGCTGAGTAGCGATGAGAGGTAGGGGCTTGTTGAAAAGCGCATTACCCTTTCCCGTATGTCATGCTGGCGAAGGCAGCATCCTATCGCGACATTGCAAGCTGTGCGAACCTGATAAGATGTTTCCTTCGTCAGCATGACAGACAATTAGGTAGTAGGACGCGCATTGCTCAAGGTGCGCACACTTTCAGAATAGTGCCGACTTTTGCAGCTCTACTCCTTGCCGCTCCTTCGCTTGTCTGCTAAAAAATATCTCCTGTTGCTGCTGTGGCTGGCCCTGCCGCTGCTGGCCCCTGCCCAGCGCCGCCCGGCCGGGCGCACTTCTACTGCGCGCTCGGTGCCGAAGAAAGTCGTCGCCGCTCCTAAAAAAGCCGTAGCCCCGGCGCGCCCGCCGGCTTTCCTGCGCTACCTGCACTCACCCTGGGTCGATAGCCTCATGCGCACGCTTACGCCCCGGCAGCGCGTGGCGCAGCTCTTCATGGTGGCCGCTTACTCTAATAAGCCAGCGATTTACCAGGACTCCATCTCCACGCTGATAAAAAACTACGGCATCGGCGGGCTGATATTCTTCCAAGGCGGGCCGGTGCGCCAGGCGCGCCTGCTCAATCGCTTCCAGGCCCAAAGCCAAGTGCCGCTACTCGTGGCGATGGACGGCGAATGGGGCGCTGGCATGCGCCTCGACAGCGTGCTGCGCTTCCCCTACCAGATGAGCCTGGGCGCGGTGCCCGCCGCCGACTCGGCCCTCATCTACGACATGGGCCGCGAGGTGGCGCGGCAGTTTCGGCGGCTGGGCATGCAGGTCAACTTCGCGCCCGTGGTCGATGTCAATAACAACCCTGCCAACCCCGTTATCGGCTTCCGCGCCTGGGGCGAAAACCCGGCCGCCGTGTCCCGCCTCAGCCGCCAGTACATGCGCGGCATGCAGGATGCCAACGTGCTGGCCGTGGCCAAGCACTTTCCCGGCCACGGCGACGTAGATGCCGACTCGCACCTGGCCCTGCCCACCGTGCGCGTAGACCGCCGCCGCCTCGATACCCTGGAGCTGCCGCCATTCAAGAACATGATAACCAACGGTATCGGCGGCATGATGGTGGCCCACCTCAACGTGCCCGCCCTGGACACCACCGGCGCGCCCAGCACCCTCTCCAAACCCATCGTGACCGGCGTGCTGCGCCAGCAGCTGGGCTTTAAAGGGGTAGTCTTCACCGACGCCATGAACATGCAGGGCGTCATCAAAAAGACGCCCACCGGCGAGGCCGAAGTGCGCGCCCTGCTCGCTGGCAACGACGTGCTGGAGTTCAGCAAAAACGTGCCGCTGGCCCTCACCACCGTGCTGGCCGCCGTAGACAGCGGCCGCATCTCGCAGGCCCGCATCGACGAAAGCTGCCGCCGCGTGCTGGCCCTCAAGCAGTGGGCCGGCCTGCGCAAGCTGCGCCCGGTGAGCGAGCAAAACCTCTTTGCCGACCTCAACCCGCCCCACGCCCGCTACCTCGCCCACCGCCTCACCGAGCACAGCCTCACGCTGCTACGCAACCAAAATAACTTTCTGCCCTTGCAGCGGCTCGACACCCTGCGCATTGCCACGCTCGTGCTCGGCGGCAGCCCCACCGATACCACCGACTTCCAGAAAGCCGTGGCTAGCTACGCTCCGCTGGCCCACTTCCACCTGCCCGCCGCGCCCACGATGGATGAGCTGATGGACATCCGCGCCAAGCTCTTCAGCTACGACGTGGTGCTGGTGGCCCTGCAAAGCCTGGGCCGGCTGCCCGCCACCAACTTCGGCATCGCGCCCGAAGCCAACCTGCTGCTGCGCGAGCTCACCAAGCCCGGCCAGCGCGTGGTGCTCAGCATCTTCGGCTCGGCCTACGCGGCGGCCAAGGTGCGCGACTTTGACCGGGCCAGCGCCGTGGTGCTGGCCTACCAGGAAAGCCCCGATGCCCAGGCGCTGGCCGCCCAGCTCATTTTTGGCGGCATCGGGGCGCAGGGCAAGCTACCGGTATCGGTGGCAAATAACCTGCCCGCCGGCTTCGGCCTCCCCACCAAGCCCGGCCTGCGCCTGGCCTACGCCCACCCCGAAGACGCCGGCATGAGCCCCCGCCTGGAAGCCCGCGTCGATAGCATCATGGCCCAGGCCCTGGCAGCGGGTGCCACGCCCGGCGGTCAGGTGGTTATCGCCCGGCGCGGCGTAGTAGTGCTGCGCAAAAGCTACGGCTACCTGGCGGCCAGCGACACCGCCCCGCTGCCAGTAGCGGCGGCGCCTACGGCCGGGCTGGCCTCGGCAGCCGGCAACTTTAGAAGCGAGCCAGGGAGTGAGCCAGCCATAGTCGGCCAGCCAGCTACGGCCGGCCCGTCCACCCCGGCCGTACCAGCGCCCGCCGCCCGCCTCGTGCAAAACACCGACGTGTACGACCTCGCCTCGCTTACCAAGGTGCTGGCCGCCACGCCCGCCCTGCTCAAGCTGCAAGAGCAAGGTAAGTTCAGCCCTGACAGCACGCTGGGCCAGCTCTTCCCCTTCCTGCGCAAAACCGATAAGGCCAGCCTCAAGCTGCGCGACGTGCTTACCCACCAGGCCGGCCTGCCCGCCTGGATTCCCTTCTGGAAGGCACTGGCCAAGCCCACCGGCGAACTGCAAAAGCGGTGGTTCCGGCCCGACTCGTCGGCGGGCTTCCCGCTGCCGGTGGCGCGCGGCATCTGGGGCCGCAAGGACCTGCCCACCTATATCCAGCAGCAGATAGCCGCTGCGCCGCTCACGCCCCAGCCCGGCTACGTGTATTCCGACTTGTCGTTTTATCTCTACCCCGACCTCGTACGTCGCCGCACGGGCCAAGCGTTCGAGCAGTTTTTGACCAAGGAAGTGTATGCGCCGCTAGGCTCGGGCCTGCATTTTCAACCGTTGCACCACTACGCAGCGGCACGCATTGCGCCCACCGAGTATGACTCGCTGTTTCGTCGCCAGCTGCTGCGTGGCTACGTCGATGACGAGGGCGCGGCCCTGCTGGGCGGCATTTCGGGCCACGCCGGCCTCTTCGGCTCGGCCAATGACGTGGCGCAGCTAGCCCAGGCCTACGCCTGGGGCGGGCGCTACGGCGGCCAGCAGCTATTCAGCAAAGAAATCCTGGCCGACTGGACGCGCCAGCAGTATCCGGGCACCGCCAACCGGCGCGCCCTGGCCTTTGACCGGCCCGCCGTGCCCGCCAGCGGCAATACCGCGCCGGGCGCGTCGGCCGGTAGCTTCGGCCATTCGGGCTTCACGGGCACGTATTTCTGGGTTGACCCGGCTCGTGAGCTGGTGGTAGTCGTGCTCACCAACCGCCTCAATCCCTCGCGGCGCAACAATAAGCTGGGCCAACTCAACGTGCGCACCCAGATTCAGCAGGTAGCAATTGAAGCTTTGAAGTAGGGAGTGGGGCTCGCCTCCGTCCGGTGTGCAAATGGGCAAATAGAAAGTCGTTCGCACACCGGGCGGGAGCGAGCCCCGCTCCCTACAAAACCTGTTCCTGGCGCAGCCAGCTGATGGCCTCGGCCTCCGTAATGCACTGGTTCATGCGGAAGGGCAGTCGCGCGGCGTAGGTCGCCGGCTCGGGTACCGAGCCATCGGCCATGAACTCCTGGCGCAAGCCGGGGGCCATGAAATAGGCCAAACGCACCGGCTCGCCCAGCTCACGCACGGCTTGGGGGTAGTAGGAGGTAAGCAACCAGTCGATGGTAGCTGGGGCGCTACGGCCCCGCCGCCGGATGTCGAAGAGCCAATAGTGCGCGTCGAGCTGCCGGGCCGCCGCCAGCAGCTCGGCGTAGTCGCGCAGGGCCTCGGCTTCCGTCACGGGCCGTAGCCAGCGGGCAATGAGCACCTGCGCATCCGTCTGGTAGCTTATCTCAAGGTAATCGGAGGCGGAGGGAAGGCGGTTCATGGCGGAGCGGCGAGCCAGGAAAAGCTGGCTTGCGCCATACGAAATAGCCGGGGCAAGTGTTTACAGGCTGGCCCGCCCGTGGTAGCCGGGGCGCGCTGAGCGCCTGCGGCTGCTATCTTCCGGCCTTCGCCCACTTCCCACCCGCCCCGAACATGCTCGGACTCATGATGCAAACGCCCCTGCGCATCGCGGGGCTGCTCGAACACGCCGCCAAGTGGCACGCCGATACCGAAATCGTGTCGCGCCTGCCCGAGGGCGGCCCCCTGCACCGCTATACCTACGCCGCCGCCCACGGCCGCGCCCAGCAGCTGGCCAATGCGCTCACCCGGCTGGGCATAAAGGCCGGCGACCGCGTGGGAACATTGGCCTGGAACACCCACCGGCACTTCGAGCTGTACTATGGCATCTCGGGCATCGCGGCGGTGTGCCACACCATCAACCCGCGCCTGTTTTTCGAGCAGCTAGTCTACATCATCAACCACGCCCAGGACCGGCTGCTGTTCTTCGACCTGACCTTCCTGCCGCTCGTTGCCAAGCTGGCCCCGCACTGCCCCACGGTGGAGAAGTGGATATTGATGACCGGCGAAGAGCACCTGCCCGCCGGCTCCGACCTGCCCGGCCTAGCCAGCTACGAAAGCCTGCTGGCCGCCGAAAGCGCTGCTTTCGAGTGGCCCTACTTCGACGAGAACACGGCTTCCTCGCTCTGCTACACCTCCGGCACCACCGACGAGCCCAAGGGCGTGCTCTACTCGCACCGCTCCACGCTGCTGCACAGTTACGCCGCCTCGCTGCCTGACTGCTTCAACTGCGGTGCCCGCGATGTGATTTTGCCCGTCGTGCCCATGTTCCACGTCAATGCCTGGGGCGTGCCCTACCTGGCCGCGCTCAACGGCTGCAAGCTGGTGCTGCCCGGCCCCGCCCTCGACGCGGCCAGCCTCTACGAGCTGTTTGAGAGCGAGAAGGTGACCTTCTCTGCGGGCGTGCCCACCATCTGGTTTGGGCTGCTGAATTACATGCGCGAGGGCCAGCGCAAGTTCTCTACGCTGCGCAAGATGATAGTGGGCGGGGCCTCGTGCCCGCCGGCCCTGCTGCGGGCCTTCGACGAGGAGCTGGGCGTGGAAATCCGCCACGCCTGGGGCATGAGCGAAACCTCGCCCCTCGGCACTGTGAGCACCCTCAAGGCCAGCCAGCTCGACCTACCCGAGGAGGCGCAGTTCTTCTACAAAATCAAGCAGGGCCGCGCCATCTTCGGCGTCGATATGGAGATAGTGGACGAAACCGGCCAGCCCCTGCCGCACGACGGTGTAGCCTTCGGCGACTTGCTGGTGCGCGGCCCGTTCATTGCCAGCGACTACTTCGGCACGGCCAGCCCCGGCCAGCTCACGGCCAGCGGCTGGTTTCGCACTGGCGACGTGGCCACCATCGACCCCGAGGGCTTCATGAACATCACCGACCGCTCGAAGGATGTGATAAAGTCGGGCGGCGAGTGGATTTCCAGCATCGACCTCGAAAACCTTGCCATCGCTCACCCCGCCATCGCCGAAGCCGCCGTTATCGGCGTGCCTCACCCCAAGTGGAGCGAGCGCCCGCTGCTGGTAGCCGTGCGCAAGCCCGGCCACGAGGTCAGCGGCGAAGAGCTGCTGGCCTTCCTCGACGGTAAAATCGCCCCCTGGTGGCGCCCCGACGCCGTGGAGTTCGTGGCCCAGCTGCCCCACACCGCCACCGGCAAGCTCCTCAAAACGCAATTGCGCAAGGATTTCGCGGGCTACGAGCTAAAGAGCTAGCCGGCGCGCCCTAAAGCTCTTCATTCGCTGGTGGCAGTGCTGCTCCATACTGACTACGCGCCGGCCTATAGCCAATGATGAATTGGTGCTGTAAGCACAACTCGCTGTGTAGTAACAAGGTTAACGATATAAGTTAGGTTGAAGAAGCCCTTCTACAAGTCAGTAGAAGGGCTTTTTTTATTAGAATTCCGCTGCCGATAGTGCTGGCGGCACCTGAGCCAGTGTGTTGCACTACTGGAATAGTCATCTAAGAGCGTGTTTAGTGAATAGGCCAGGTCGTATCAGTTGGGTGTCATTACAGCTTAAGGCGCCCAAATCAAGCTCCGTTTGGGCGTAGCCTGCGAACTGGCCTGGGTGGGGCTAGCCCGCTTCAGAATTGACCTGAATCTCAGGAAAGCACAAGTGCTTTGTACTTGAAATTTTGCTTTATTTTCTTGCAACCATACAAACGCCTTTTAGCCACATTGGCGACAAAGCTGCGCAGCAGAGGTGTGCTTATGCGTGATTTTTTTGAGACGGCATCTCTTTTTGCTTACTGGCTTGTTTCAAAAGGGATTAGCTAGCGCGCGGACAGTTGGGAGGTAACCAGCTGGTGGTGTGTTGTTTCTGCTTTCGGGATTTTCGCAACCCATTCATAAAATTGACTGGTGAAAGGGGTGTACGTTTGTAGATATGAAAAACTAGTTATTATTGCTAAGTTGGGGAGCACTGGTTGGATGTACGCCTACTGGTGCGCCCCCACTACCTGCGGACCGCGACGGCCTGCTGCGCTACGCGGCGGCCAACCGGGCCTTGCCTAGTCCCAAGCCAGACAAGCCGCGTGTGGTGCTGCTCGGCAATTCTATCACGGATAGGTGGGTGCACACTGATTCATCCTTTTTTGTGGGCAGCCACTACGAGTATGTGGGGCGCGGCATCGATGGCCAGGTGTCGCCCCAGATGCTGGTGCGCTTTCGGCAGGACGTCCTCGACCTGCGGCCGGCGGCAGTGGCTATCCTGGCGGGCATCAACGACATTGGCGAAAACAAGGGCGACCCCTACGACCCGGTAGCCACGCTCAACAACACGAAGTCGATGACTGAGCTGGCCCAGGCGCACGGCATCAAGGTCATCTTGTGCTCGGTGCTGCCGGCCTACGATTTTCCCTGGCGCCGGGGCCTGGCGCCCGCGCCTAAAGTGGTGGCGCTCAACCGCCAAATCAAGGACTACGCGGCCCAGCAGCACTGTACCTACCTCGACTACCACAGCGCCATGGCCGATAGCCGCCAGGGCCTGCCCCTCGCCCTGGCCAAAGATGAGGTGCACCCGACGCTGGCTGGCTACCACGTGATGGAGCCGCTGCTGGACCAAGCCGTGGCTACGGCCTTGGCGCAGCCGCCGGCCGCGCCGGGTAGCGGTGGCTTGGTAGTCAGCCCCTAAAAAAGCCCCGCCGACAGCAAGTCGGCGGGGCTTTTTTAGCGTGAGTCAGCGGAGGCTACTGCCCGCGCTCCTGCAAGTAGGGGGCAAGCACGTCATAAGCTTTCTTGGCCCGGGCCTCGTCCTTTACCTGCGCGGCGGCCTGGTACACACTCTGGAGCGTGAGCAGGTTCATGCGCGTGGCGTCGTCGAAGAGGGCGCCGTCGTGGGTCTGGAAGTAGCTCAGCGAGTTGATGCTGCGGGTAGTGAGCTTGTCGAGGATGGCGTCGGCTTTGGCCTTTTCGCCCACGGCGTAGAGCACCGGCACGAGCTGCGGCGTGTAGTAGTCGTAGGGCACGGCCGCGTCGGGCATCACCTCCAGGCACTTGTTGGCTACCTCCTTGGCTTTGGCCAGGTCGCGGTCGGCGGCGTAGGCATTGGCGAGGCGGGCAAACTTGTCGCGGTAGTTGGAGGGGAAGCGCAGGTTGTTTTCGTCGTAGAAGATGCTGGCGTTGTTGAGGCCCCGGTACTGGAACTTGTGCATCAATGCGTCGTAGCAGATGGATTTCTCCACGTAGCCCTCGTCGCCGCGGCGGTCGTAGTTAGGGTCGCGCAGGGGCAGCAGGCGGTAGGCCATGCCTTCGAGCTGGAAGTAGGGCTGGAGGTTCATGTAGTCGCTGGGAGCCACCGTGGAGCTGAAATAGATGGGACGCTTCCAGTTGTTGGTGGCAATCATGTCCAGTATCACCAGGTTTTTCTTCTCGATGGCGCGCTTGCCCATGCTCCAGTCCATGTGGCTCACGAGCTGGCCTTCGCGGCCTTTAGGGATGATGCCGAGCTTTTTGACGGCCGCCGTGTCCACGTTCAGGAAGAACTTGGGCGTGGGGAAGGTCATGGTCGAGTAGTTGCCTTCGGTATACTTGAGCAGCGGGCTGCCCTGGCCCACCAAGCTGATGAACTGCTTGAGGTCGAGGCTATCCACGGCCGGGTTGGGCGAGAAGGGCAGCATGTCGTTGTTGCCCTGCGCGTAGGTGCCGTCGTTCATCGTGATGGGCAGGCCCTCCGAGAGGTAGGCGCGGCGCTTCATCTGCTGGATGTACCAGTCGGTGTTCAGGTACGAGAGCACGGCCACGCGCACGTCGGTGCGGATGCCTTCGACCTCCTGGGCGTACCAAAGGGGGAAGGTGTCGTTGTCGCCGTTGGTGAACAGGATGGCGTTGGGAGCGCAGCTGTTGAGCAGGTTGCGCGCCGAGTCTACCGAGTTGTAGCGACCCGAGCGGTTGTGGTCGTCCCAGCCCTGGGCCAGCAGCAGCGTGGGCGAAACCAGGCCCAACAGAATGGCCACGCTGGCGCGGGCATTCTCGGCCTTGAGGGCGGCGGCCAGCAATTGGCCAAGGCCAATGACCCCGAGCCCAATCCAGATGGCAAAGGCAAACGTGGCGCCGGTGAAGGTGTAGTCGCGCTCACGCGGCTCGATGGGCGGCTGGTTGAGGTACACCACAATGGCGATGCCCGTAAACAGGAACAGCAGGCCCACCACCAGGGCATCGTGCCCGCGCCGGCGGATTTGCACAAACAAGCCAATCAAGCCCAGGATGAGCGGGATGGCGAAGAAGTTGTTGCGGGCAAAGCTCTCGCCGATACGGTCGGGCAGCGCCGCCTTGCCGGGGCTGAAGGGCGTGACCACGCCCGCCTGCTGGATATCGGACTCGCGCCCGATGTAGTTCCAGCCGAAGTAGCGCCAGAACATGTGCCCAATCTGGTAGCGGAAGAGGAAGCCCAGGTTTTGGGCCATCGTGGGCTTCACACCTTCCTGCAAGTCGGGCACCCACTTCTTATACTCCTGAATGTGGTTGGGGTCGTAGCTGTAGAGGCGGGGCAGCAGCATCTTGTCGGCGTCGGCGTAGCCGGGCTCCTGGGCGCGGGGCAGAATCTCGACGTACTTGCCGCCTTCGCGCTTGTAGCGGGGGGCACCTTCCTCGTAGTGGTCGGGCTGGGCGTTGAACTGCGGGCCGTAGAGCAGCGGGCGCGAGCCGTACTGCTCACGTTTGAGGTAGCTCACGAAGCTCAGCACGTCCTCGGGGTTGTTCTCGTTGATGGTGGGGTGAAACGACGAGCGAATGGGCACAATCAGGTACGTCGAGTACCCAATGAGGATGAACACGAAGCACAGCATGGCCGTGTTCAGCAGCTGGCTGCGGCGCTGGTAGGAGAGGCGGAAGCCCAGCCAAATCAAGCCCACGAACAAGAGCAGGAAGATAATCAGGCCCGAGTTGAAGGGCAGGCCCAGCGTATTAATAAAGAACACCTCGAAGCCACCGGCCAGCGTGGGCAGGCCCGGGATGATGCCCACCAGCACCGAGCCCACAATCACGAGGCTCACCACCAGCGTGATGAGGCCGCCCACCATATTGGGATTGGCCGAGCGGCGGTAGTAATAGATGAAGGCCAGCGCCGGCAAAGCCAGCAGGTTGAGCAAGTGAACACCGATGCTGAGGCCGATAACGTAGGCAATGAGGATGAGCCATTTATCAGAGTCGGCATCGTGGGCGTGCTCCTCCCACTTCATCATAATCCAGACCACGGCGGCCGTGCACAGGCTCGACATGGCGTACACTTCGCCTTCCTCGGCGTTGAACCAGAAGGAGTCGGAAAACGCGAAGGAGAGCGCGCCAACCACGCCCGCGCCCAGGATGAGCAGCGTTTGGTAGCCGGTGGGCTCGGGCGTTTCGGTTTCAAACTCGTTGCGGGCCACCAGCAGCTTGCGGCCCATGCGGGTGATAATCCAGAACAGGAACAGTACCGTGAACGAGCTGCTCAGCGCCGAGAGGGCATTGACCAGCACCGGTACCTTGGTCACATCACCAAAGCTGAAGAGCGAAAACAGCCGCCCCAGGATGAGAAAGGTGGGCGCGCCCGGCGGGTGCGGCACCAGCAGCTTGTAGGAGCAGGCAATGAACTCGCCGCAGTCCCAGAACGAGGCGGTGGGCTCCAGCGTGAGCAGGAAGACGACGGTGGCGATGGCAAAGACCACCCAGCCGACCAGGTTATTCAACCGTTGAAATGAACGCATACGGGGCAAAAATGGCCAGCCGGTGCTGCCAGCGGCAGCGGCCGGTGCGGCCAGAGGGAAATACCGTTATAGCTAAAGTGTTGCTAGCAGGCAACAAGCCCCCAAAAGTAGGCAACAACCACCGAGGGGTTGCGTCAAGGGCCGGGCCGGGCCCAAAAAAAGCCGCTTCCCGAGGGAAGCGGCTTGTTGTGTACGAGCGCGTTTGCTACAACAGTGTCAGGCGATTCGTGCTCACGGCCTTGTCGTTGACCAGCAGCGAGCAGAAATACAGGCCGGCCGGCAGGCCCGTCACGTCGAGGGGCAAGCCCGTGGCGGCTGTCGCCAGCGGCAGGGGCAGCAGGCGCACCTCGCGACCGAGCACGTTGCTCAGGCGCAGCTTGTAGTCGGGGCCGTGCTGGGCCGAGAGCTGCACGGTGAGCAACCCACGGGCGGGGTTTGGAAACACGCTCAGCGACGGCGCGCCCGACTGGCTGGGGGCCGGGGCGGGCAGCGCCGCCAGCGCCGAGTGCAGGCTGGGAGCCGTGAAAATAGCGGGGTTAGCCGGCTTTAAAAACGCGGCCATGCCGGGGATGGGGCTGCCGGGCGCCCAGGTAGCCAGTGGGTTGTCGAGGCCAGCGGGGCGCACGCCACGCGCCCATACCAGGCGGGCGGTAGTGGCGGTAGTGACGGCCGTTTGGGTCGGGAACTGTTGCGGCGCAACCACCTCGGCCCGAACGGCGCCTACGTGCGCGCCATAGGTGGCCGCGGCGGCGGGCAGCAGGGCCAGCCCGGCCATAAAGAAAGTTAACAGACGAGTAGCAAGGCGCATGAGAGCAGCGAAAGGAGGTGGGAAGACCGGATGCTGGCTCAAAGGTAGCGATTTGCCAGTGAGCCGCTAATGAACAAGCACCGTGCCGGGTGCATAAGTTTCCCAGCGGCGCCAATCCATCGACCAACGCCCCGCCTTACTCGGCGAGCGGACAATCAATAACTTACGCTAAACCTGCCTCGTTGAGACGCGTTAAGCATATTGGCGGTATCTGCCGGGCTGGCAGGCTCGGCGGGTGCCCCTGCAAGTCACCCGGCCTATTTGTCTATGAAAATAAACGATACGCACTTTCACCGGGCGGGCCGCTGGCCGCGCCGCTACCTGGCTGGTCTGTTGCTGGGCATCGCCACCCTGGCGGCCTGCACCGCTACCGAAAAGCCCACCACGCCCCCGGCCGCGCCGCATACCGCGCAAGCCGCCGTGCGGCCCTGGCCGGCTGGCTTTGGCTACGGCTGCAATCTGGGCTACTACGGCCCCACCTGGCCCGATGAGCAGCTGGCCCGGGCCGTGCACGCGGCGGGCGGCAACACCCTGCGCGTGACGCTGCCCGAACAGTTCCTGGTGCAGTGGGGCTGGGATGCGCGCCGGGCGGCCTTCGCCTATTATAAGGACTCGCTGCATCTGCGCGACCTCGTATGCTTCGTGGGTGAGCCCAGCCCGGCCCACCGCGACCCCGTGACGTACCCCGGCTGCCGCGAGCCCAGCAAGCTGTTTGCCAATCTGTACGAGCCCATCTGGCGGGCCGATAGCACGGTTAATCCCAATAACTACTACGCCCAGTACATCTACCAGCTCACGCAGCGCTACGGCCGGCACATTCGGGTGTGGGAGGTGGTCAACGAGCCCGACTTTATCAACAGCACTGTTAATAAGGAGTGGCTCAGCCGCGCCCCAGCCCCGGCCGAGCTGCCCAACGTGCTGGCCCCCATCGGGCGCTACATCCGCACGCTGCGCATTACCTGGGAGGTGGTCAAAAAATACCAGCCCGCCGCCTATGTAGCCCCCGGCGGCTTGGGCTACCCCGAGTACCTCGACGCCCTGCTGCGCTACACCGACAACCCCCGCGACGGCGCGCCCACGCCCGACTACCCCGCCACGGGCGGCGCGTATTTCGACGTGCTCGCCTACCACGTGTACCCCTCCTACGACCTGCGCCACCGCAACTGGCTGCGCGCCGGCCGCTTCGCCTACACCCGCAACTCCGATTTTGCGGCTCAGCAAGTGCTTGCTCACCAAGATAATATGGAGGCTGTACTGCGCAAGTATGGCTACGACGGTACCGCCTACCCGCGTAAGCACTTCTTGGTGAGCGAAACCAACATCGGCCGCCGCCCCTCGGAGTGGCGCGCGGGCACCGACGAGATGCAGCGCAACTTCGGCCTCAAGGCACTGGTGCTGGGCCAGCAGCACGGCCTGCGCCAACTGCACTTTTACCGCGTGGGGGAGGGGGCCGCCGCGCCCGTGCCCGGCACGCCCGTAAGCGGCGATACCGAGCTGCAACTCATGGGCTTCTACGAAAACCTGAGCCGCGACCGGCCGGGCACCCAGCGCCTCACGGAGTTGGGCCGCGCCCTGCGCGCCTGCGGCCACCTGCTGGCCGGCCGGCCCTACGATGCGGCTGGCACCGCCGCGCTGCACCTGCCGGCGGGCGTGGCAGGCGCGGCCTTTGGCCAGGGCCAGCGGGCTATGCTGGTGCTGTGGGCCACCATCACTACCGACCAAAGCGAGGTAGCCGCCGCTACCTGCCCGCTGCCCGCCGCCTGGCGCGTGCCCACCCTCACGCGTTACGGCTGGGACTACGAGCCTGGCGCACCGGGCCAGCCGTGCGCGGGAGCCAGCCTGGCGCTCACCGGCACGCCGGCTTTTTTCACGGCCGTGCCGCTGGTAGTGGGGGCTGGTGCAAAAAAAAGCGCTAGCGCCGCTGAAATTCTTAATAACCGGCGCAGTGGCCGATAACCTGAACAACAGCTACTTAGCTTGAAATGAGCTAAATGCGCTTATTTGTGGTAGTTAGGGATTATTTAGTTGAAAATTGGCCGGCGCATAGGTGGCTGCCACCACCAAAAAAAGTACCAGGTCTTTTTGGAAAAATCTAAAAAAGTAAACTCAACTAATTGATTGTTAATTAGGTGAATTGTAAATTGAATAACGGCTGTTCGGTTTTTGGGCCGTATTTTCGTGGGTAATACCACTTGAGTAGGCGGGCGGGCCGCCGGTAATGTCCGCGTTGTATTTGGGAATACTTTTACCCGGTTGCCCGGGGCTGGCTGCTTGCGTCGCAATGGCTGGCTCCGCACACACTTTCCTAGGCTGCCGCCGGTAGCCAATCCCACCCAACTAGTCGGGTTTTCAATTTATCAGGCGACTGATACCGGCGCCCGCATGCGCTTTTTTTCTTACTCTTTCCTGCTGCTATGCAAAAACATGTAATGACTCACCGCTGGCTGGCGCTGCTGGCCGGCTGGCTATTCGCTTTCGCGGCCCACGGCCAAACTGCCGGCGAAGAGCGGGTGGCCGTCGCCTCGGCGGTGCCCAGCCTCGACACCGGCCAGGACTACTCGCCCTGGCTCAACGACGACCCCAAAAGCTTTGTCGAAAACAGCTGGCAACCCAACAACTTCCAGTACGTGGACGTGACCCTGAAGCTGGCCAAACCCACGGTGCTCAGCCGGCTCTCGCTCTTCGACTACCAGGGAATTTTCATCTTGCAGCCCGCGCTCGTCTACGCCCAAAACGGCGCCCGGCGCACGCTCATCGGCACCTTCAACGGCTGGCAGTACAACGTGTGGGTCGATATGCCGGTGGCGGGCTCCGTAACGGCTGATGCCATCATCATCCGCAAGTTTTGCAATAATATCCCGGTCAAAATCAAGGTCTTCGGCAAGGCTAGCCCGACTACGCCCGCGCCCACCACGCCGGTAGCCGCCGCGCTGAGCTTCGGCGCCTTGCCCGCCAAAACCGTGGGTGATGTGCCCTTCGACCTCACTGCCAGCAGCACGAATACGCTGACGCCCATCACGTTCGCCTCCTCCAATGCCAGCGTGGTGAGCGTGGCCCAGGCTAGCTCGGGCACCTGGCAGGCCACGGTAGTGGGGGCCGGCACGGCTAGCATCACGGCTACGCAGGCGGCCAGCAGCACCTACCTGGCCGCCACCGCCACCCAGACCCTGACGGTGCAGCCGGCCGCGCCCGCGCCGGTCCCACCGACGCCCCCGGTTCCGCCCACACCCCCAACTACGACTCCCACGGCCGGCAAAATTCCGATTGACCCCAGCCGCTGGTACCAGCTCACCAACGCGCCCAATACCATCACGCCGATGTTTGACGGGGCCACCAACACGGCCACTTCCATCGGCTGGGGCAAGGTCATTGGCACCTATGACTCGTACTACCCGCTGCTGCCGGGCGAGGCGATGAGCCTGGAAAGCATCCGCTTCTACGACGGCGACGGCAGCAACCCCAGCGACCCCATGACGCTCTCGGTCATCACCGATACCTGGCAGCGCATCCCGGTGGCCACGTTCACGGGCGGGCAGTATAACCGCTGGGTCGGCCCCGACCCCAGCCAGCCCGACAACTTCAAGCTCGGCACGCCCGTCAGCAACATCCGCTACCTCGTTGTTACCTCGTCGTGGGCCTACCCGACGGAGATAGAGCTGGTGGGCAGCTACGCGGCCGGCAGCGGCGTGCCCGCCGCCGACGTGCAGACGCTGGCCGTTCAGAAGAAAATCAAGCTGGGCCAGGAAATGGGCGTCAACGGCTTTGAGTGGGACGTAGAAAACCCCGACTCGCCCGGCCAGATTGACGAAACACGCCTCAAGGGCCTGAAAAACTTCACCGGCTTCCGCCACTACATGGACTGGCAGAAGCTTGAATCGACGGAGGGCGGCTACACCTTCAACCCCGTGCACAGCGGCGGCTGGAACTACGACCTGCTCTACCAGCGCCTCAAGGCCGAAAATATCACGGTGCTGGCCTGCCTCAAAACACTGCCCGACTGGCTCTTGGCCACCTACCCCGGCGACCAGCGCGAGCTGGAAAACGTGCCCGTGCGCTACGGCAAGGACTTTGGCGACCCCAACTCCTACATCGAGCAGGCCAAAGTGGCCTTCCAGTACGCCGCCCGCTACGGCGCCAACGCCAGCGTGCCCGCCAACCTGCTGCATGTGGACCAGGGCACCCGCTGGGCCGGCGACGGCGTAAACGAGGTTAAAATCGGCCTCAACCTCGTGAAGTACATTGAGTGCGACAACGAGCGCGACAAGTGGTGGAAGGGCCGCAAAGCCTACCAGACCGGCCGCGAATACGCCGCCAACCTGTCGGCGTTCTACGACGGGCACAAGAATACGATGGGCGCGGGCGTGGGCGTCAAAAACGCCGACCCCAGTATGCAGGTGGTGATGGGCGGCCTGGCCTCGGCCACGCCCGACTACGTGCGCGGCATGATAGACTGGTGCAAGCAGTACCGCGGCTACCGCGCCGATGGCTCTGTAAACCTCTGCTGGGACGTGATTAACTACCACCTCTATTCCAACGACGCCAGCACCTCGCAGGGCGGCAACTCGACGCGCGGCGCGGCCCCCGAGGTGTCGAATACCGCGCAGGTGGCCCAGGCCTTCGTGCAAATGGCCCATCAGTATGCCAACGACATGCCGGTGTGGGTAACCGAAACCGGCTACGATACCAACCAGGGCAGCCCGCTCAAGGCCATCGCCATCGGCAACAAATCGGTGCTCCAAACCGAGGCCGACTGGATACTGCGCACTGCCCTGCTGTACGCCCGCTGGGGCGTCGAGCGCACGTTCTTCTACATGCTGGCCGACGACAACCCCGCCAGCCCGGTGCAGTTCAACTCGTCGGGCCTCGTCAACGCTGACCGCTCGCCCAAGCCCGCCGCCGATTTCCTGCGCCAGGCCAACCAGCTGCTGGGCAATTACACCTACACCGGCACCCTGAATAACGACCCCATTGTGGACCGCTACCAGGCCGACGGCAAGACCATCTACGCCTTGGTGGTGCCCGACGAGAAAAACCGCACCGCCAGCTACACCCTCGACCTGGGCGGCGCCACCACGGCCACCATCTACCAGCCCCAGGCCGGCCAGGCTAGCATGAGCGCCACCGCCGTGAGCGCTCCCAATGGCAAGCTCACGCTCACCGTCACCGAAACGCCGCAGTTTGTGGCCGCCGGCGGCACGCCCACCGCCCCCACGCCCACGGCCTGCGCGGGCACCGGCTCCATCGGTTGGGAGCAGTGGACCCGCGTGAATGGCAATTCCCTGAACGCCATCCCGACCCAGAAAACGCCCGATAACACGGCCGTCCTCACGCAGTTCGAGAGCGGCCACGGTATTGGGGATAATTACGGAGCGCGCATTCGCGGCTACGTTTGCCCGCCGCAGGATGGTAGCTATGTCTTTCGGGTTGCTGGCGATGATTATTGCAAGCTCTGGCTCAGCTCGGACGACAACCCGGATAATAAAAAGCTGATTGCCAGCATCGACGGTTGGACTAACATGGGCGAATGGGACAAGTACGCGAGCCAGCAGTCGGCCCCCGTGACTCTGCTGGCGGGCCACCGCTACTACATAGAGGCCCTGCACAAGGAAAATGACGGCGGCGATTTCGTTGCCGTAGCCTGGACGCTGCCCGGCGGCCAGGTCGAGGCGCCCATCGCCGGCGCGCACCTCATCCCGTTCGACGCCTCGGCTAGCTCGGCGCGCAGCCAAATGGCCAGCGCCAAGGCCGCCCGCGCCTCGGCTACCGAAGCCGTTGCGGTCGCTGACCCCGCCACCACCGGCCTCACGGTGTACCCCAATCCATTCAGCGGCCAAGCCAGCATCGAGTTTGCCTTGCCGCAGGCGGGCTCGGCTACCCTCGAAGTCTACGACATCCAGAATCGGCTGGTGCGCCGCCTGTTTTCTGGCACGGCCGAGGCCGGTGAGCGCCGCCAGTTCACCCTCAGCGGCACAGGCTTACCGACGGGCGTGTACCTGGTGCGGCTCGTGACGAGCACCCAGGTATTCACCCAAAAGCTAGTGCGCGTTGACTAAGCGGCTATTGGTAGCTGCTAAAAAAGGAACGTCCTGCTGAGCCTGCCGAAGCATCTCGCTCGCCGCGTCGAATGAAGCGAGCGAGATGCTTCGGCAGGCTCAGCAGGACAGGTTTTTTCAAGAAATACGAAGCAAAACAGGAAGACGTCCGGCTGAGGCAGCCGGACGTCTTCCTGTTTATACAGAGAGATGGCTCACCGCTACCGGGCCCACTGGCGCGCCTTGCGCAGCCGGGTCTGGCGGTGCAAGGCGCGCAGTACTTCTCGCACAAACTGCGTATCGAGCGGATTGGTAAGCAGGGCTTTGGCGGTGTATTTCATGCCGGCGGCCAGCCGGCCCCGCCGCAGGGCATAGAGCGCGCCCTCGCGCGCCTTATCAAGCTCCAGCTGCCGCCGGTAGTAGGGCACCAGTTGCCGCACCCGGACCAGGCGCGCCGCCAGCGGCTGGGCAGCAAAATCGGTGTTCAGCAAGCTAGCCAGCAGCTTGTCCATGACCTGCTTTTGGGGCTGGCCCCAGTAGTGGTACACGTAGCGGTCGCAGGGCTGCACTTGCCCCTGGGCCTGCAAAGCCAGCGAAAACCCCAACTGCTCGCTGATAAACCAGCCCGTGCCGGCGTACAACTCATCAACCAAGTGAAGCATGTCGGGCAGCAGCGGGGCCAGCGTGCGCGGTAGGCCCAGCACGCCCGAGTTCCAGCACGACTGGGTGGGGTGAAACTGCACCTGCGCGCCGCCCAGCCCAAAGCTCCGGTGGCTGAGTAGCTCCAGTAATTTTCTAGGGTACTTGGCCTGGTTGAATTCAGCGTAGATGCTCACGGCCTCGCTCAGCCGGTACTCGCGCTGATGCATAACGGGCTGGCCAGCAGTCAGGCTTTGCAGCAGGCTATCAGGTGAGGTCAGGAAAAACGTGTCCGAATCAATGAACAGTAATTCCTCCCCGGGGTACTGCGCAAATGCCCGCGCAATGAGTTGCGCTTTCACGCGGTGCACGTACTGCTGCGGCCCGCGTAGCTCGGCCAGGTAATCGGCAGTGAGAGAATAATATTCGACGGGCAGGTCCGCGAGGTAAGGCTCAAAAAAACCTGGTTGGTCGGTAAAAACAGTGGCTGCCACGGCCTGGCGCGGCTGCCACGCCCAGCAGCTAAGCGCCGCGAAGATGGCGCGGCGGTATTCCGTTTCGCGGCCGTAGGCCAATAAAAGTAAACGCGGCATAACTTGATTACTGATAGGTGAAGCAAGTGAAAAAGGACGTGCCTTACGACTTCACGGGCCGCAGCCGGCGCAGCACCGCATCCAGCTGCCCCCGTATCTCGGTGGCCGCCAGCTCGGGCACGCCGCTAAAATTGATGGGGATAAAGCGCAGCAGCACGAAATAGCCGTAGGCCGTGCTAGCCAGCAGCGTAAACACCGAGGCCCACGCCGCGCCGTAAATGCTGCGCGTGAAGTGGATGCAGGCGATATCAGCCACCACGTTCACGGCCAGGGCGAGTATCACCTTGAGTAAATTGAGCTGCGGGCGGCCGATAATGTCGAGCGTGACGCCTAGGAAACGCTCCAGCGGAAACAGCAGCGAGCACACAATGAGGATGCGGTAGAGGTTGGCCGCCTCGGTAGCCACGTACTTGCCGCCGCCCACGAGCCCCACAATAACGTCGGCAAAGACCAGCACGCCCACCACGATGGGAATGAAGAGCAGCGTGAGAAAGCCGGTGTATTTCTTCAGCAACTCCACCACCTCATCATCGCGCTTGCGGTTGACGGCGGCCGACATGCTGGGCATGGCTGTGCCAAGGCCACTGCGCAGCGGGATTTCGATGATTTCGAGTAGGCGCTGCGGCAGGTTGTACACGGCCAGCGCCGCCGGCCCCAGCATAAACTTGATAATGAACGTGTCGGAGCTGCGCAAGAGGTTGGAGCACAAGAAGGTGCCGAAGCTGAACTTGCCGAAGTGAAACAGCTCGCGCACTACTTCCGGCGTGCGGTGCCGCAGCGCGCCCAGGCGCGCCCAGCCCGTGGCCACCACCACCACGCTCGACAAAAGCGAGCTACCCAAAAACGCCTGGATAACCCGCGTCAGGTTTACTTCCTTCAATAAGTAAAGACTGAAAACCAATATGATAAACGAGCCTTGGTTGAGCAGCCGCAGGTACAGAATGCGGTCGAAGCGCTGCTCGGCCTGCAAAATCCAGATGGCCACGTTGAAGGGCAGTGTGATGACCAGGCTCAGGCCAAACCAGTAGAGCAGCACGAGCACGCCCACGTCGCGCACGTAGCCCAGGAAGGGCAGCGCCACCACGTTGAGCACCACGAATAAGGCCGTGACCAGCAGGCCGATGTACCAGCCCGAACCGGCCACGCAACGCTGGCGCACGGCATCGGCCCCGGCGTAGAACTTGATAAGCGCCGTTTGGAGCAGGCCCGTCCGAAAGGTGTCGAGGAGCAAAAACGAGAACTGGAAAAATATCCAGTTGCCCATGTCGGCTTCTGAAAGAAAGCGAAATAGAATGCTGTACGTCAGCACGCTGAATACGGCCATTACGCCATTGCCAGTGAGCGACTGGAAGTGTCGGTTGCGGAGGAGAGCGGTCATGCAGCGGAGATTAGCTGGGAAGTGAGCGCCGCCGGCTGGGTCGGGGCGGCTCGGGCGGCCCGGTCGGCGTAGTGCGCCGCGATGGCCGCGTAGATGCGGGCCACGCTATTGGGCCAGGTGTGGGTGGCAGCGAAGGCGCGGCGCTGCTGCTGGCGGCTGGGGCTGTCTTCGGCCAGCGCCTGCTCGATGAGGGGGAGGTAGTCTTCCTTGTCTGCGGCCAGGTAGGTGTGGGCTGCGAAGACGCGCATGGCCTCGGTGCGGGTGGCCACCACGGGCTTGCCCAGGGCCAGGTACTCGTCGATTTTGCGCGGGTAGTTGCCCACCGTCAGCTGGTTGACGAGCTGCGGATTGAGGCACACGTCGAAGTGCTGCACGTAGGCCGGCAGGTCGGCCACGGGCTTGGCACCGAGGAAATGCACGTTGGGCCGGCCGTGCAAGTCGCTGTTTTTGAACACGTCATCTTCGGGGCCGACGAGTACGATGCTCCACTGCGGGCGCTGCGCGCTGAGGTAGCGCAGCACGTCGAGGTCGAGGCGGGCGCTGGTGATGGCGCCCACGTAGCCCACCACCGGGCCGGGCAGGGCGCGCAGGTCGGGAGGCGCGGGCGTGCCGGCGGGCAGCTCGGCTAGCTCGTCGCAGCCCTGGCCCACGTCGTGCGACTGCGGGTTGTAGCTGCGGCAGTAGTCGGCCAGGTAGCTCGAATTGGCCACGCACACGTCACTTTTGGCGATGAGGGCGGGCTCCAGATTCAGGCCGTGCTTGCGCCAGTAGCCGCCGGCCACCACGTAGTCGCGCGAGTAGTACACGCTCACTTCGGGCCGCAATAATTCCTTTAGGTAGAAGCTGCGAAAAATGTCGTTGTCGTTGAATAGCAGGAAGTCTTGAAAATTTAGCTGCTTCAATCCGGCCCGGATGGCCCGCGCAAAGCGTCGGTTATTCAGCTTATTGGCTTGCTGGTGCAGCCAGCCGGTGGGCAGCCAGTTGATAGACTCCAGCAGGGTGGCTGGCGAGAGCACCCACAGGTTAGGGGCCACGGCTTGCAGGGCGCTGGCCGCGCCGCGCTGCACGGCTAGCCGGGCCTGCACGGCGGGCTCGTGCCGGTGGCGCAGCACGGTGTTGCGGTCGAGCGGCGAGTTGACGTACAGCACGCGGTTGTGGCGGCTGAACTCGCGGGCGATGTCCTTGCAGTTGCTGCCCAGCGCGGTATCCCAGGGTTGCTGGCCTACCACGACGATGTCGCGGCCGTGAATGAGGGGTGCCATGTCAGAAGGAGAAAAAGGTGAGCGCTAGCCGGCCGTCAGCGCGGGGCTGCGGTGGCGTACCAGCCAGCCATCCAGCATATTGAGGATGCGGGCGTCGTGGTCGGTGTCGAACTTGCGGGCGAAGAGCTTGTGGGCGCGGGTGAGCTGGGGGAAGTCGTCGGCCGTGAGCAGCTTGGGGTTGGCCCCGCCCTGCGACCAGTCGATGTATCGGTAGTTTTCGTTGACGATACTGCTCTTGAAAGCCGAGTTCATAAGAATGGTGGCAATCAAAAACTCGTCGGAGCCCCAGGTGAATAGGCTGAACCAGCGCAGCTTGGGGTGCTCATCCACGAAGCGCACCAGGTAGGCGGCGCAGGCCGCGTCGAGCGTCCACCACGAGCCGTCGGAGCCGCCGTACAGCTCGTAGGGCAGTGGAAACCGCCGGCGGGGCAACACCTTATTAATCAGGCTTTGCAGCGCATATTGACCCCGAAACTTGAAGTAGGTCGTGTGGTACTTCTCGATGCGGCTCGTGGCGTGCTGCCACCAGGGCGAGCCCTCGCGCTCAAACGACAAAAACGAGTAGCCTTTGTGCCGCGCAAAGAAGTCGTGGATGGTGGCGGCCGGCTTGATGGGGTAGTCCTGGGCGCTCAGCAGATTGATAAAATCGAATGACTCGCCGCCGGCCAGCACGTCGCGGGTGCACTCCAAAATGGCGTTGGTGAAGTGGTACGAGGCCCAGCGCACCGCAAAGCGCCGGGGCGTAAACTGCACGCGGGGCTGGCTGGCCAGGTGCGCAAAATCCTTCATCTCGCACTTGCTGTCGAGGTGAATGAAGCAGTGCGCGTCGTCGTGCTGCAAGGCCATGAGCAGCCGCCCGAGCTGCTCGGGGTTTTTGTGGGCCATTATGAGGTGGGCGATTTTCATAGCGGGTAGGAAAGGGCGGAAGGAGTAACTGCGATGGCGCGGGGCTCTGCCCCGTGTCTACTATTGGCCGGCCTCGGGCCGGCAGTCGTTGAACGGCTTGCGCTGGATTCGCCCTCCCCAGGCGAGCAAGAGGCCCGCGAATAGTAGACACGGGGCAGAGCCCCGCGCCATCGGGGCCATTTGGCTAGCAGCGAGCACTTAGGCAGCGCTGGCCACGGCCCCCGTTGCGGTGGGCTGGCGGCTGGCCTTGGCCCAGGCGGCGGGCTGGGCCTTGCGTACCCAGCGCCCAAAGCCGAGGAACACGGCCAGGTTCATCAAGCTGAAAAACAGTGGGATGACCAGCAGCTTGGCGGTGCGGCCGGTGCGGGCCGCTTGCTGCCAGCCCAGCCAGGCGGCCGCGTACAGCGCCACCTGGCTGGCCAGCAGTAGGCTGTAAAAGGTGGCGCTCAGCCCGGTGCTGCTCAGCGCTAGGCCGAGGCTGAGCGGCAGCAGCAGGGCTAGCGCCAGCGGGGCCAGACTCCAGCGCAGCACGCGGTGCGACACGTAGAGAAAGGTGACCACCGGCTGCCGGAAGGGGTTGAGCAGCTGCGGCAGGCGCGTCATCGACTGCCAGCCGCCCGCGCAGATGCGGATTTTGCGCTCCATCTCCTCGGGCAGCGAGGCCGAGGCATCTTCAGTGGCGTAGGCCAGCGGCTCGTACACCACGCGGTAGCCCTTGCCCACGATGCGCAGCGACTGCACGAAGTCGTCGAGAATGGTATCGGGCTCCAGCGGGGCAAACAGGTCAGCGCGGAACGACACCAGCTCGCCGGCCGCGCCCATGAGGCTGTATATCTGCGAGTCGCAGCGCTTGAGCAGTGACTCGTATTTCCAATAAATACCCTCGCCCGCGCCGGGTGCGGAGGCTTGCGGGCGGATTTTCTTTTCGCCCGACACGGCGCCCACGCGGGGGTCTTGGTAGTGCTTGACCAGTTCACGCACAGCCTCGCGGTTGAGCATCGTGTTGCAGTCGGTGAAGACGACGTAGGGCGTTTTGACGAATTCCATGGCCCGGTTTTCGGCCATCGACTTGCCGGCGCGCTTGGGCGAGTGCAGGTGCTCGACGCGCGGGTGCCGGGCCAGCACCTGGCCCGAGTTGTCGGTCGAGCCGTCGGTGATGAAGACTACCCGCAGCTTGTCGGCCGGGTAATCGAGGGCCAGCGAATTGGCAATTTTTTCTTCCAGAATGCCCGCCTCGTTGTATGCCGGCACCACCAGCGTCACGGGCGGCTCAAAGGACTGGGTCGCCGCGGGAGTGCGCCGCCCCAGCCCTTTGGCTTTGGCCCAAATCCACGCCACCCCGGCGTAGCCGAAGTAGGTGTAGAAAACCAGGGCTAGCAGCGCCCAACAAGCGTAGTGGAAGTAATGCATGAGTTTGTTTGTCAGATAGGTAGAGAGCGAGTAGGTCGGTGGTGGCGCATCAGGGCCGCAGGTTGCGCTGGGCGCGCAGACCGCTGATAATGCCCAGCACCAGGCAGGCCAGCACGGGCACGGCGATTAGGCTGAAAGGCATGATTTTTCAGTTATCAGTTAGCAGTCATCAGTTATCGATTTTCTAGCTGGAAGGCGGTGCCGGCTTTGTGGGGCGTGGCCAGGAAGGAGGTTTTGGTGCGCCGTATCCGCAAGAGGGCCAGGCACATGCACCAGATGGCGTAGGGCAGGCGCAGCACGGCGGCCAGCACCTGGCGGTTGTAGAGGCGGGCGGGCAGGGCCAGCAGCAGCGTGGCAGCCAGCGTAGCCAGCAGGCCCGCCCACACCAGCGGCGACGGCCCCACGCGCAGCCCCAGCAGCCAGCTTACCGCCGACGCGCCGACCAGCAGCCCGAGCAGCGCCAGCAGCAGCGTGCGCGGCACGAGGAACGCCTGCACCACTTTATTGAAAAACTCCACGTTGCCGCGCAGCAGCGCCGGGAGGCCTTCGCCCGCGTATTTCTTCAGGAATTCCCACTGCGAGGCCAGCCAGCGGGTGCGCTGCTGCGTGAAAACCTGGGCGTTCTCAATCTTCTCGTCGTAGACGTAAATGTGGTCTAGGTAGCAGATTTTCTGTTGGTCGCGGGCGATGCGGAAGTCCAGTTCCTTGTCTTCGCCCACCGTTTCGCCGATGCCGGTGAGCAGGTGCTGCAAGTAGCTGTATTCGAAGGCCATGCCCGAGCCGATGAGCGCCGACGACAGGCCCACCGCAAACGGGCCCTTGCGGTAGATGTGGTTGTTGATTTCCTCGTTGCAGGTGTCGAGCAGGGCGAAGGCGGTGCCCTGGTTTTTGGCGGTGCGGTGCGCCTGCACCACGCGGTAGCCCGCGGCGAAGGCGTGGTTGACTTCGTTCAGGAAACCCCGGCCCATCACGTTATCCGCGTCGAGCACCACGGCGATGTCAAAGGCCTGGGCGGGCAGCACCGACAGCGCTTGCAGCAGGGCTTTGCCCTTGGTGCTGCGCTCAAATTTCACCTCTACCACGCCAATGCCCCGGCGCTGCATGGCTTGCACGGTGGCCGGCTGCAAGCCGTCGGCAATGACGACGACCTGGAACACGCCAGCGTACTCGTGGGCCAGTGCCGCCCGGCTGGTTTCCAGAATCACGGCATCCTCGCGGTACACGGGCATGAGCACGCAGATGCGGCGCGGCGTGGTGCCGGGGGCCACCGCCGGTAGGGGCCGGGCGCGCCGATGCCCCGCCACCGCAAAAAACAGCAGGTACAGGCAGTTGAGCAGCAGGTAGGCCGCCAGGGCGTAGAGCAGCGCGCTAAGGAGGGATAGGAGTAGCGTCATAAAACGGATAGGTTACTGTAAGTCGCTGGCGTGCTGGAGATTCCAGCGCAGGCCGCGGCCCAGGGCGCGCAGGTGTGACCAGTCGCGCTGGGTGGCGTAGCGCAGGGCCTGCTTGGGCAGGGCGGCGGCTATGAAAACGAGCGTGCTCGTGAGGCGCGCCCAGCCCCGGCTGTTGCGCCGGATGAACAGCAGGCGGTTGCGGTTCATGTAGTAGGTCTTCAGCACCGAGGCTTTTCCCACCGATACCGATTCCTTGTGGTAGACCGTAGACTCGGCCACGTAGTGGCAGGTGAAGCCGGCGTTTTTGATGCGCTCGCACCAGTCAAGCTCCTCGTAGTAAAGGAAGTACAGCTCGGGCATGGGGCCTGCGGCGTCCAGCACGCGGCGGGGCACCAGCATGGCGGCGCCATCGGCTAGCGCGGTGGGCGCGGAAGTGTTGTGCTGGCCGTGGTCGGCTTCGAGGTGGCCGATGGTTATGCTGCGGCCGGTCCAGGGATTGATGCCGCGCGAGCCGGCGTACTGGATGAGGTGCTCGCCGTCGAAGTACTTGATTTTGGGCGAGGCGATGCCGGCCTGGGGGTTGTTTTCGAAGAGGCGCACCAGCGGCTCCAGGAAGTCGGGCTCTACCTCGGTATCGTTGTTGAGGAAAAGCAGGTACTCGCCCTTAGCCTGGGCAATGCCGAGGTTATTGCCGCCCGCGAAGCCCAGGTTTTGGGCAGATTTGATAAGGTTGACTTCGGGAAACTGCGCCTTGATGCTATCGGGGTTGTCGGAGGGCGAGGCGTTATCGACCACGATAATTTCCAGGCGCGGGTAGGTGACGCGGCGCAGCGAGGCCACCATGTCGCAGGTTACCCGCGCCTGGTTGTAGTTGATAGAGATAACGGAGACTAGCGGTAAGGTCATAGGAAAGAAGTAGTTGGCTCGGGCGTGGGCGCGTCGAGGCGCGGGCCGAGGAAGACGAAAGCCCAGGAGAGGTACACGACCAGCGCCGAGGGCATGAAATTGATGACCTCGTTGCCGTAGCTACAGAAGAAGCTGCCCGCGAAGCCAGCGGTGAGGGCAATGAGCTTGGTTTTGAGGCCCGGGTCGCGGATGCGCCACACGATGCCGCCGCACTTGCCCAGGATGTATAGCATAATGCCCATCCAGATGGTGAGGCCCACCACGCCGTACATGGCCCACACTTTTACCCAGTAGCTATCGGGCGGGATGGCGGCCAGCACGGTGCCTTCGTTGTAGTGAATGCCGGAGTTGCCGATGGTGCCCACGCCGCCGCCGAAGGGCCGGTCGGCGAGGTATTCGCGCAGGCGCAACTGGTTGGTGAGGCGCACATTAAAGGAAGCGTCGGTGGGGTCGAGGGCCGTACGCATCCGGTAGATGTTGTAGTTGCTGTCGCCGATTTTGGTGTATTTCAGCACCCCGAAGGCGGCCAGCGCCACCATCGACCCTAGCACGAACGCCTTGATGTTCTTGCTGATGAGCAGCGCCACTGCCACGCCCGCCATGAGGGCAAACAAGGCCCCACGGGTGCCCGAAATCAGCATCCCGATAATGAGCAAGCCAGCGGCGGCGGCCAGCAGCGCTTTCTTCCAGAGCTTGAAGGGGCCGAGCGCCAGGATGCCGGCGATGAGGGCGACATGGGCCTGCGCGGCCCCAAACTGGCCGGCGTCGCTGTAGAAGGAGAACACGCGTAGCTTGCCCCAGAGCAGGTGGGTTTTGGCGTTTTCGAGCAGGAAAATCTGCTCGCCGGCCGAGGGGCCGATATAGAGCTGCTTAAAGCCGTTGAGCGTGCCCAGCACCGAAAGGCCAATGATGAGGAAGAGGAACAGGTTGAGGTCGCGCCGCCGGTGAAACAGCAGCATGGCCAGCGGCACCAGCAGCACCCAGTAGAGCGTGGTGCTGCGCATTTCCTGATACCAGCCCACGAGGCTGGCGCCGGGGTTCACGATTTCGAGCACGTTGACGACAAACCAGGCCGCGCTTAGCAGGCACAGGTCGTTCTGGACGTAGCGCCAGTCGTAGCGGTCGTGGTGGAAGGCCACCGCTATCCAGGTGAGCACCAGCAGCCCATCGACAGCCATGCCAAACGGGATGCTGCCGCCCACCAGCCGCGAAATGAAAAACAGCAGAAAGCAGTAGCAAATGAGGGCAATGATGCCCAGCCGCGGCTCCAGGAATATCCCAATCACCAGCGGAATGCCCACTGCCGCCGCCAGCAGCAAGCCCGGAATCACCAGGCCGTTGCTGGCCGTGAGCCACCCTACTGCGATGGCTAGCAGCAGCCCGGCCCCCAGCAAGGGCACGTTGGTACGGGTTTGGAAAGCGGGAAGCGGAAGCACTGAGTAGTTAATAAGGAAACGCGGATGGCGCGGGGCTCTGCCCCGTGTCTATTATTGGCCGGCCTCTGGCCGGCAGTCGTTGAACGACTTGCGCGGGTATCGTTCGGGAGTGGCGGGCCAGAGGCCCGCGAATAGTCGGCACGGGGCAGAGCCCCGCGCCATCGGGTGTTTGGAGCTTTAAGAATTCAGCAATGCCTGCTTGGGCGCGGCTGGCAGAGCCGGGCGGTAGGGCGAGGCGACCGGCCGCAGGCGGGCACCGATAAACTCGGCCACGTACTCGGGTAGCACGCCGTTGAGCACCAGCTCAATGGGGGCCTTGGTCACGGCTTGGATATTCTTGAAAACCATGCGGTCGGCGGGCTGCCAGGCGCGGTCGGCGCGCACGGCCACCAGTATCAGGTCGAGGTCCTGGAGGAGGGAGGCGGGGTAGGCGGTTTCGAGCACCGGCGGAAACTCGATGATGACCACCGACTCGGCGGCTAGCCCGTCGCCGGTGAGGTCGGCCACCGACACGCCGGGGGCCAGCGCCTGCAAGGGCGAGTAAAGCAGCGTGTCCTCGCTGGGGATAATCTGCAACGAATGGTCGTCGGGGAAGAGGTTGAAGGTGTGAATGTTCAACTCGCGCAGGCTGGCGGCCAGGCTGGCGCAAACGGCCGTTTTGCCCTCACCGCCCTGGCTGCTGAGCACCCCGATGGTGTAGGGCTGCCCGGCCCGGCGCGGCTGCTGAAACTTGAGCAGCAGCTGGCGGGCCAAGTGGTCTTCGGCGCGCTTGGCGCGGTCGAGCTGCAAAGCATCGGGCGCGGTGATTTTGGGCATTACGCCGGCCACCGGGAAGGTCGTGACCTTGGCTGCGTAGGCTGGGCTTTGCAGCGAAGTATTGAGCAAGCCCGTGGCGGCCACGCCAGCCCCGGTAAGCAAAAACGCCCCCATGAAGCCGCCAATCAGCAAGAGCATCAGCTTGGAGCCGCTGGGGCTGGTGGGTAGGTAGGGTGGGTCCACGACGTGCAGCTGCGAGGCCATGATGCCGTTCTGCTGCGAGAGCTTGCTCTGCTTCAGCCCTTCCATCTGCGAGATATATTCCTTCTCGGCAACCTCTACCTCGCGGCGGATTTTGCGAATTTCGGCCCCCAGTGGCACGAGCTGGTTGTACTGGCCGGCGGCTAGCTCGCGCTGGCGGCGCATCAGGCCGAGCTGGCTTTTGAGGTCCTCGACTTGCAGGTTATTCTTGGAGTAGTCGTGCACGAGGTCCTTCACGGCCACGCCCTGGCTGGTGTGGGCGTCGCTGTAGTAGCTGCTCACCGTTTCGCCAATCTGGTCGTTGAGGCGGGTGGCTTCCTGCTTCACGCTGGCTAGGCGGGCGGCGGTGCTGGCGCTGGGCTGGGCCTGCTGCATGATTTCCAGCTCTGAAGCCTGGTTGTTCAGCTCCGACAGCCGGTTGCGCAGCCGGATAATCTCCTGGCTTTTCAGGTTCGAAGCGCCGCGCTTGCTGATGCTGCCTTCCACCGACTTGAGGGTGGAGCTAGCGCCGGCGTATTGCATTTCGAGCTGGGCGTACTTGTCGGCCGCCGCCTGCTTTTCATCGGTTGAGGACAAAATCTGCTTGTCGTAATCCACGATGTTATGCTTCTGGTGGAAGGCCAGCAGCTTCTGCTCAGCGGCTTGCAGGCGTTGGGCGGCGTTCTTCACCGACTCCGAGAAATAGCCGATTACCGACTCGTTCTGGCCCGTAAACAGCTCCTTGTGCTTGCGGATAAACACCTGGGTCAGAATCTCCAAGGTCTTTTCGCACAGCGCCGGGTCCTTGGCCGCATAGTCGATGCGCAGCAGGTCGCTGTCCTTCACCCGCGCCGCGTTGATGGTCAGCAGCGCGTTTTCCGAAAACAGCGGGTCCTTGGAATTCACCAGCTTGTACACCGGGTTGCCGGGGCCGGCGTGGTAGGCGGCCATCACGCGCCGGGTGGTGGCGTCGAGGGTACTATCGGTGAGCTGCGCCTTCACGCTGGGCGTCAGCAGGATATCGAAGGGCGTTTTTTTCTTGTCTAGCATCCGCGACTGCACCGCGCCCAGCACGCCGCTGGCCGGGGCGGCAGCGGGCGCGGGCGGGCCGGCGGCTTCCGCTTGCAAGCGCCAGGCTAGCAGACGCAGGGCCACTTCCTCGCGGGTATCGCGCGAGTTGATGAGCGACAGCAGGTTGTCGAAGGCCGTGGCCGTGGCCTGCCAGCCCTGGCCGCTGTCGTTGTTGCCGCCCTCGATTTTGTAGCCCGAGGCGATGCCGGTGTACAGCACCGTGTCCGACTCGTACTTTTTGTCCTGAAAGCGGGAGAAAAAGAAAATCGACGCAGCCGTGGTCAGCGGTATCAATACCAATAAAGGCCAGTGCCGAAGCAGCCGGCGCACAAGCTCTTGCGCGTTCATTTGGCAGCGATTGAAATGGAAGTAATGGGCATCCCAATAATGTCTTCGAGCAGCAGCTGGGCCGTCTGGTAGCGGTTGCGGGCCTCGGCGTAGGCCAGCTGCGCCTTGCCGTAGAAGTCGAGCGCTGCCATCTGGTCATCCACCTGGATTTCGCCCTGCTTGAAGCGGCGGTCAGAAATCTGCTTGTTCACATTGGCCGATTGCAGGGCCTCCTGGGCGTTTTGCTGGGTGGCGCGGGCCAGCGCCAGCGTCTGGTACTGCACAATGACCACCTGCCGGATGGCTGCCTCCTGGGTCTGGCGCTGGGCAATGGCCTGGTCCACGATGTAATGCTGGCGCTCGATAGTGGTGCGCCGGGTCGCCAGTAAATCGAGCGGCAGCACGAGGTTGACGCCGGTCGAAAACTGCGCCCGCGCCCCGATATTGAAGGGGTTGACCTGATAGATGGGCGTGGTCGTTTCGGCCGTGGCGAAGTAGGGTAGCGTGCCGTAATTATAGCTCCCCGAGATAGCCAACATGTTGAGCAGCCGCTTGCGGGCTAGCTTCACATCGGCTTCGGCCACGTTGCGCGAGGCATCGACCCGCGCTATCTCGCCCGAGTGGGCAATGGCCGCCTCGTAGAGCTTGGGCAGCACCACCTCGGGCGCGCCGAAGAAGGTTTGGAGGCGGTTGTCGGCCGGGTCGGCGGTAGCGGCTACCGGGCTAGCCGGAGTCGCGGCCGCCGACCCGGCTACATAGGCTACCTGGGCGCGACCCACCTGGCCTGCGCCCAGCGCCAATAGCGTCAGGATTAGCACTTTCCTCATACGTTCTCCTGCTGAAAGAGCGCGGGTACGGTTTTGAGGAGAATCAGCAGGTCGCTCTTCAGCGAGTAGTTACGGGCGTACTTCACGTCGAGCCCTTTGCGCTCGTCGGCCGACATGGGGCCTTTGCCGCCGCGCTTGCTCACCTGCCACAGCCCGGTGATGCCCGCTGGAGCCAGAAAACGGGTGGCAAACTGGTCCGTAGTCAGCTTCTCGGCCTCGTAGAGTGGCAGCGGCCGGTTGCCGACAATCGACATATCGCCGCGCAGCACGTTGAACAGCTGCGGCAGCTCGTCGATGCTCGTATTGCGCAGGAAAGCGCCTACCCGCGTCACGCGGGGGTCGTTCACAAACTTCACGAAGGCCGCTTCTTCACTAGCCCGGCGCACCTGTCGGTGCTGGCGCTCGCACACCAAGCGGCCGTGCTTATCAATGAGTTGGCCCTGGCATTCGCCGCCGCAGGCGCAGTCGTTGGCCGCGTGCTCGGCGGGCGCAGCTTGGTATTGGTTGTGAGTGTTTTTCATAGCCGCCAGTTGCTGGTCGGCATTGGGGCGCATCGAGCGGAACTTCCAGAAGCGGAAAATGCGGTAATTAGTCCCCACGCGGTACGAGTAGTAGAAAATCGGCCCCGGCGACTCCAGCCAGATGAGCGCCGCCACCACCGCCAGCAGCGGCAGCAGCACCAGCAGCACCGCGCCCGCAAACGCGATATCGAACAAGCGCTTGCTCAGCGGCATCTTAAACGTGCGCAGCTTGGGCGCGGCCACCGGCCGGGCGGCGCGGCGCGGCAGGCGCAGCTGCCACTTGGGCAACAGGGGCGTAGGGTAGCGGCCCGGCAGGGCCCGGTTGTTTATAGTTGCTTCCATAAAAGTAGGGTAGAGAGTGGTAAGTAGCTGCCAGCCAGGCTAGCGCAAGCGGCAATAGGGGCGGGCTACACGCTCACCCGGCCCAATACTTTCTGAATCCGGATTTCCAGCTCCTCCGGGTTGAAGGGCTTCACGAGATAGTCGTCGGCGCCCGCCTTGAGGCACAGTATCTTCTTGCTGGTTTCGTCGGTGCCCGAGAGTATCAGCAGCGGCACGCTCTCATAGGACGGCTGGGCCCGCAGCTCCCGAATGAAGTCGAGGCCATTCATCAGCGGCATCTCGTAGTCGGCCACGATGGCATCGGCGTAGTTGCCCTGGTGCAGCCAGTCCATCGCTTCTTGGCCGTTGGCGGTCAGCACCACCTCATACTCACTGGCAAAATAGTGTTCCAGAATAAGCCGGATAGCCGGCTCGTCGTCAATGATGAGCAGCGTTTTCTTAAGATTGAACATAGAAGTGAGGCATGGTGAAGGCTAAGTGAGAAATCAAGCGGAGAGAGAGTTTAGGGGAGGAGGACTGCCGGCGGGCAGCCCAAGCCTCACTGTATGAGGTAAGTAGCGCCTTGAAAGTCAGCGCCGCTGCAACGGGTAAGTCAGACTCATTGGGCACCAAAGTTTGGAGCCGCCAAAAAGGGCAGCTGCGCAAAACGGACAGCAGGGAAAGGAGTGGGTGGGAGAAGGGAGGCGCAAGCGCCTAGCCAGTTAAAACTGCCGTCACCTCGGGCTAGCTTACCGCTACCCGACCCTAAGGCCGGCAAGGCATGCTAAGCGCCGCAGTAGAAGCGGGCAGCAGTTCGTTGGAGGAAGATACGGAGCTGGGAGGTAGTTAGTGTCAAATAGTTAGCTCAAATATGCGTAGCCGTTGAGCTTAGGTGGATAGCTAGAATTGTACAAAAAGATGGGTGTTTAATCCCATATTTTGAACCGAAATAAGCAGGGTCTAACATTGCGGTAAAGTGAAAATTATTCACCGAATAATTAACGGCGTGCGCTCAAGCTGCTTTTTACTGCTCAGGTTGCTGCCGAAGGTTAGTCTCAAAAGCCTCAACCATTTGACTCGTCACCAGCCGCAGGGCGCATAGTAAGTTTAGAAGGCTTTCGGCGGTCGGATTTTTTTTCAGAATAGTCTCAATTTTTTTCGCGTAGTGCGTCGCCTCGTCAATTTGGAGGTTGCCGTAGGTCGATTTCAGGCTGTGGCTAAGCTGGGTCGCCGCCACCCAGTTTTGGCTAGCCACGGCGCTCTCCAAGTGGGTCAATTGCTGGGGCACCGTGTCGATGAAAAGCTGCTGCATCTTGCGGATAAACTGCGCATCATTGGCCAGCTTGCCCAGGCCCGCGAAGCCGTAGGCGGGGGTGGTGGGCCGGGTAGCGGCGGCCGGCGCGGCCGTGCGCGTGGCGCGCCCGGTAGCGTAGGCAATGGCCAGGTAGAGGCTGTTTTCGTGGTAAGGCTTCACCAGCCAGTCGGTGAAGCCCAGCGGTGCGTAGGTTTCAGTATCGGTTTTTAAGGCGTTGGCCGTGAGGGCAATAATGGGCTGTTGCTGATTGGGGCCGGGTGTGTGGCGCAGGCGCTCGGTGGCCGCCAGGCCGTTGAGGCGCGGCATTTGAATATCCATTAGGATGAGGTCGTAGGGCTTGGCCAGGGCTAATTCTAACGCTTGCTCGCCATCACTGGCGACCTCGGTGGTTACCTGCCAGGCTTGCAGCAGCGAGCAGGCCAGCAGGGTGTTCACGGCATTGTCTTCGACCAGCAGCACGCGCAGGCCTTGCAGTAGGCCCGGCACCACGGCCACCGGTTCGGCGGGGGCCACCGGCTGCTCGCTCACGGCAAAAGGCAGGCTGAAAAAGAACCGGCTGCCGCGCCCCGGCTGGCTATCGAGCCAGATGCGCCCGCCTTGCAGCTCCACCAGCCGCTGGCAGATGGCCAGCCCCAGCCCCGTGCCGCCATACAGGCGCGTGGTGCTGCTGGCCGCCTGCCCGAAGCTGCGGAATATCTGCGCGTACTTATCAGCCTCGATGCCGATGCCGGTGTCCGACACGCAAAATGCCAGGTACACCTGCCCGCCTTCGTAATGGCTCACATCGACGGTGGCCGTCACATCGCCGGCATGGGTAAACTTGATGGCGTTGTTGAGCAGATTGAGCAGCACTTGGTGCAAGCGGCCAGCATCACCCAGCACTACCGGCAGCGGCGTAGCCGGCAGGCTCACGTGCAGATGCAGGCCCTTGGATTGGGCGTTGAAGGCCAGCGTTTTGGCAGCGCGCTGCATGGCAGCCTCCACCTCAAAGGGCTGCATTTCCAGGTCGAGCGTGCCCGACTCTATCTTGGCAAAGTCGAGGATGTCATTGATAACCACCAGCAGGCCCTCGGCGCTCGTCAGGATGCTGTCGAGGTGGTCGGGGTTGGCGGGTTGCTGGGCGTTGGCTTGCAGCAGCCGCGCCAGGCCAATAATGCCGTTGAGTGGCGTGCGGATTTCGTGGCTCATATTAGCCAGAAAGGCTTCCTTAGCCCGTGCCGATTCTTCGGCCGCCACGCGGGCCTGGCTCAGGGCCGTAATATCGGTGGCGCTGATGAGCAGGTAGCGCGCGTCGTCGGAGCGGCCAAACGACTTCTTGATAAGCTGGTAGCGTACCGCCTGGCCATCGGGCAGCACGTAAGTTTCCTCGTAGCAACTGGTGGTGTCGGTGGCCAGCAGGTCCAGGTCATTGTTGGGGAGCGCGCCGGGCTGGGCGGCGCGCAGCAGCTGGAGCTCGGTGTAGGCATCGTTGACGAGGATAACGTGGCCGTGCTCGTCCTGCACGCATACGGGGTGCGGGGTGGCGGCTAGCAGCTGGCGCATCAGGTCGGCCTGGTTTTTCTCGACGCGGGCGTAGGCCTGGTGGCGGTTTTGGCGCTCCTGCTGAAGCTGTTGCTCCAGCTGCTCTACTTTACAGTTGAGCCGGTGTAATTCGCTGGCGCGTGCCTGCTCCCTGACCTCGGCGGGGGTATCCGTTTCCATAGCTAGCACTGGTAGATAGAGTGGCCCGGTAGCGCAGGCCGCTAGCCGGGGTTGGCATAGATAACGTGCTGCTTGCAAGTTGGTTTATGTTCGTGCTAATAAAGTGTCTCTGTGCGACTGCTATAAGATGGGCTGCGTATAGTGCAAGAAAATCATTTTATCCTTAAAAACTTGCCATTACAAAGTTCAGAAGGGTAACCAAGAAATTTCATCCGTTAAAAACGCATTTTAGAACGGGTTACTACTGAAAAAAGAGTGCGTACAAATAGCGCCAGGCCTCCGCCCCAGTAGGCAGAAACTCGGCGCTAAAAAGCCGCTGGCAATAGCTGCCTGTCGATGGCGCGGGGCTCTGCCCCGTGCCGACTATTGGCCGGCCTCTGGCCGGCAGTCGTTGAACAAGCCGTTCGGGTATCGTTCAGACGTGGCGGGCCAGAGGCCCGCGAATAGTCGGCACGGGGCAGAGCCCCGCGCCATTGGGGCATGATTTACGAGCCATATGTCTTACCGCACGCGCACCGTGCCGGCCCCATTGTAGGAGTGGTACTCTGCATTGTACATGGCATCGGCGCTCACCGGACCGAGCTTGAAGGTGCCCTTGCTCACGGCCCTAGCCAGGTAGTAGAAGACCTTGGGCGTGGGCGTGGCGGTGGTGAACAGGTTGATGCGGTCGTCGCGCACGTCGAGGTAGTCGGGCTGGGCAGCGTTGGTCACGAAGCCGATTTCGCGGGTCACGCCGAGGCGCGGGTTTTCGATTTCGAGGCCGGCGGGCAGCAGGTCGGTGATGGCCACGTTCTTGACCTCGCCGGCCGCGTCGGCGGCCTGGATGGTGAGCTTCACCACCACCAAGTCGTTCTGCCGGAAGCTGGCCGTGCCCACCGGCTGCCCGGTGCGGGTCAGGAACTGGCGGCGCACTTTGAGGTAGCTGTCTTCCTCGCGTACCCGGCCGCTGGCCGAGATGCCCTCGGCCTCCCAGAAGTAGTAGAGCGCGCCCGCGCCGCTGGCTTTCAGCAGCAGCTGGTAGTTGGCCACGTTGTTTACCGTGAGGTCTTTGCCGGTGAATTGGCCCAGCGTTTTGCCGCCCGCCGCGATGGTGGCGGTAGCGGTACTGGCCTGGCTCTTGCGGGCGATTTTGCCCAGGGCCAGCAGGGCGAAGGCGCGCTCCTGGGTGTTGAGGTAGCCGGCGGCGCGCACCTGCCGGCTCAGCTGCCTAGCGATGCTGTTGACCTGCGGATTGGTCGGGTCGGCTTCGAGCAAGGCGTTGAGGGCCAGCGCCTCGTCGCGGATGGGCGAGGCGAACGAGTCGCCCAGCTCGCGGCGCGACTTCTCGGGCGTAAACTGCGTGGGCAGCACTTCGCGGAAAGCCCGCTGCTGGCCGCCCAGCGCGTAGGTGCAGGCCAGCAGGAAGCGCGCATCGGGCGTGAGCAGCGGCCGGTTGGCCTTGTAGTAGTTGAGGGCCACGGCATCCTGGCGGCCGGCGAGGGCCAGCACGTAGAGCGAGTAGGTGATTTCGCGCTTGGCGATGATGCGCTGGCGGGCCAGCCCGTCGGCCGTGAAATACTGGTAGGGCTCGGTTTCGCGCTTCTTGAGGCGGAACTGCAAGTAGCGCAGCACCTTATCGAGGGTGCTCTGGTTCACGGCGAAGCCGGCCTGCTTGGCTTCGAGCAGGAAATGGGCGGCGTAGGCGGTGGCCCACCAGTTGTCGTAGTCGCCGCCGGGCCAGTAGCTCAGGCTGCCGTTGTAGAGCTGCATGGCCTCTATTTTGCGGATGGCCTCCTGCACGTTGTAGTTGGGGTTGTAGCGCTGCGCTTTCGCGCTGGCCCCCGTTTTCTGGCGTAGCGTGGCCGCCAAATCGCCGAAATACAGCTGCGGAAACGCGGCCGATACGGTTTGCTCCAGGCAGCCATAGGGGTATTCGAGCAGGTAGCTCAAGTCTTTGGAAAACTGCGTGAGCGGCGAGCGGCTCAGCATCAGCCGCGAGCGCTGGCCGGTGGGCAGGAAGTCGGTGCGCAGGTCGAGCGTAGCGGGCGCGCCGGCCGTGACTTCGCCGCTGCCGGTGCGCTTTTCGAGCGGCGCGGCCGGGCGGATGGGCAGTTCGATGGATTCTTGTAATGCTAATTCTGGCGCAGCCTTATTAGGGCCACTCGTGATGAAAGCAACGCTTATCGGAGCGTTACCGATTTCTCGGGCTATCATCTTGAAAACCACTTGCCCTTCAACATTGGGCTTGAGAACTAGCTTCCGAGTATCAGTGTGGCTTAGCGAGCCTGCAGCTCCTACAAAACTCACAATAGCGGGAGGGGCATTCGGCGTATCAGATTTTAACCTGATGCCAGCGGTTCCACTCAAAGGCTTGCTGGTTGTATTCGTGAAGGTTACCGGCACAAGCAACGTGTCGCCGGGGCTAGCGAAGCGCGGCAGCGCCGTGCTAATCACTACTGGGTCGGCCACTTTCATCGTTTGCTCGGCGTTGCCGAAGGCGTCGTCTTTGTAGGCCACGGCCATCACGCGCAACGCCCCGCTGAACTGCGGCACGCGCACCTTGTAGCGCACGAGGCCGTTGGCATCGGCGGTGAGCAGGCCGCTCCACTTGGCCACGAGCTTCACGCGGCGGCTGGGCACGGGCGAGGTGCGGCGGGCGAGGTCGGCCGCGTCGCCGCCGCTGCTGCTGCTACCCAGCTCGGGCAGCAGGAAGGGGTAGATGTCGAAGGCGCTCACTTCGAGTGCCCGCTTCTGGTAGAAGTAGCCGTAGGGGTCGGGCGTGCGGTAGTCCTTGCGCTGCAAAATGCCCTCATCCACGATGGCCAGGGTCACCTGGGCCTTGGGCGCGGTGCGCACCTCGATGGTCTGGAAGGTTTGCGAGCGGCTGAGGCTGGCCGCTTTCAGGGCTACGGGTAGGTGGGTGCCGGGCTTTTCCACCGTCAGCGGCACGAAGCCCCGCGCCACGGTGAGCGGCAGCGAGTTGTCGGTGATGGGCCGGATGGCGGTGGCCGTGACGTAGATATTGGGCGCGTAGCCGGCCCGGATGGGCACCCGCACCTGGGCCGATTTCTGGTCGGTATCGACGTAGAAATGGTCGAGCACGCGGTTGCGCTCCACCGTCACGAGCACGCGGCCGGGGAAGGGCGTTTTGAGCAGCAGCTGGGCCGTTTCGCCGGGCTCGTACTTGGGCTTGTCGGCCTCGATGGTCACCTCGCCTTCGGTGTTGACTTCGAAGGAGTTGCCGGCCGTGTCGCCGCTGCCGTAGGCGTAGAAATGCGCCGCCACGTAGCTAGCCGCGCCCGGCCGAAACAGCCGCACCTCGTACTCGCCCGAGTAAGTGGGCGTGAAAAACAGCTGGCTATTGGCATCCACGTTCACGGCTTGGTTTTGCAGCACCTGCTCACGCTTCTGCGAGTTGTAGACCAGGCGGCCGCCCTGGCGCTCCAGCACGGTTTCCCAGAGCAGGCGCACGATTTGCACCTGCGCCGCGGCCCGCGTGGGCTGGCCGGCCGGCGTGAGCGCCACAAGCTTAATGGGCATTTCCTGCCGCGTGCTCACCAGTTCGCCGGGCTGCTGAATGCCAAACATCACGGCCTGCGTCTGCACCTCGAAGGTGGCGAGCCGGTTCACGGGCCGGCCGGTTTCGTCAAAAACGGTGGCGAAGGCCACGCCCTCCAGCGTGCCGAGGTCGCGCACGTCGGGCAGGGCGTAGGCGGCGGTGCCGCGCCCGCTGGCATCGGTTTCGCCCTCGCGCACTTCCTTCTGGAAGCGCTCGGTGATGCCCGAAAGGGCAGAGGCGTTGCGCCCCGTACCGCTGCGCAGCTGGAAGGAATAATCGGCGTATTTCGGGGCCGAAAAGGTCTTTTCCTTCAGCGAAAACTCGACCTCAAACTTGCGCCCGGCGGCGGGCGGGCCAAAGAGGTTTTGGGCCAGTACGCTGGCCGTCACGGTCTGGGCCGGGCGCAGGATGGTGGGCGCGGCCTTCACGGTCACCTTCATGCGGTCGGGGATGAACTCCTCCACGCTCACTTGCTTGGAGGTGAGCAGCACGTCGTTGCCGGTCAGCACTTCCAGCGAGTAGAGGCCCGTCATCACCGTAGTGGGCAGGATGAAGCGCGACTCGACCGCGCCGGTGGCGCTGAGCTTTTCGCCCAGGCTGGCGTATTCCTTGCCGGTGGGCAGCAGCAGGCGCACCTTCACGGGCAGGCCGGCGGGCGGCGTGCGCCACTCGTCGGTGCGCACCACCACGTTGGTGTGGATGGTGTCGCCGGGGCGGTACAAATCGCGGTCGCCGTAGAGGAATGCCTGGTAGTGGGCCGCGTTGCTGGTGAGCCCGCCCACCTCGAAGCGCGAGGTTTCGACCCGGCTTTTGGGCAGGCTGATAAAGGAAAAGTCGCTGCCCTGGGTGGCCGTTATCATGCCCAGCTTGAGGCGCGAGCCGGCTATGCTGTCGTAGCGGGCCACGCCCTGGCCGTTGGTGGTGGCGGTGCCCATCAGCTGGTTATTGGTGCTGATGAAGCGTACCGTGGCCCCGCTCACCGGCCGCGCCGTGCGCAGCGAGTTGAGGAATACCACGGCCTCGCCGCTGGCATTTTGCTTGGCAATAACGCCGAGGTCGGTGAGGGCCACCAGCTTGTCTTCGCGCAGCCAGAGGTGCTCGGTGTCCTGCACGCGCACCACGTACAGGCCCTTGAGCGGACCCGAAAACTCCAGGTCTTTGAGGCTGAGATTGAGCAGGCGCAGGCCGTTTTCCTTAGCTAGCCCGGCCGTGGCGTAGGTGCGGGTCGAGAGCACATCGCCCCGGTTTTCGAGGTCGTAATATTGGTAGCTGCGGCCTTCGGAATACTCGTCTTCGCCGCCTTCCTCCCCGTCCTCGCTGCTTTCGTAGCCATACTGCCGGTCGGCGCGCAGGATTTCCTGGATGTTGCTGGCGTAGACCTTGGCGATGGTCACCTGCACGTTTTCGACCTCGTTAATCCGTAGGCCCAGATTGCGCGTGCCATTGGCGCCCAGGTACATAGCCTTGTCAGTGCTGGCGAAGCTGATGCTGGGCTCGCTGGTGCCGAAGCTCACCGTTTGGTTGAAACTCTCGGCCAGCTGCCCGCCCAGCGCCCCGCGCAGGCCCGGCGTGATGCTCACCTGGTAGTCTTTGCCCACCTCGAAGCCGCCGCGCAGCAGCAGGCCGCTTTCCAGCACTTCGATTTCGTAAGGCACGGCCGGCTCCACTTTCAGCAGCGGCTGAATATCGGCCACCGATACGGGCTGGTTGGTGAGCAGCGTTACCACCGCCTGGCCGTTGAGCACCTGGCCGGTCAGCTCGCGCACTTGCAGGGTTTGCTGGTCGGGCACCTCGGTGTCGGCTTGCAGCGGGCCAGTGGTGGGCTGGCTGCCAGCCACGGCCTTGAGGCCGGCATCGACCTCGAAGTGCAGCGGCTGGTTGGCCCCCACTTCCTGGGTGATGGTGAGGGCCAGCGCGCGGTCGGGCTCGGCGGCGGTGAGGGTGAAGGCCACCGGGCGGCCGTCCTGCATAATGTGCAGGCGCGAGCGCAAGTCGGCGGGCCGCACGGGGTAGTTGAACAGCACATTAGCCCGCAGCTCGGCGGTGCCGGAAGCGCGGTTGCTGCGCCCGTAAAACACCTGCGCACCCTTCATCTCCAGGAATGGCGTGTGAAACTTCGAGCGGGCTAGGGTCAATTTCTGCTTGCCCGAAGGCAGCGCGGCGCTCCGCAAATTGGCCGAAAACGCCGTGCTGGGCCGAAACGGCTCCAGGGGCGAAAACACCAGCTCGCGCCCGTCGTTCACCCACTTAAACTTGCCCTTAATGGCCGGCTCAAACTGCACGTAGCGCGTGGTGTCCCAGCGCCCCGCCTGGCTGGCCGGCACCACCGGCTCGTCGAAGCTGAACACCAGGTTTTGGGTGGGGTCGATTTCCTCGCCCGCCGCCTGGGCGGCGGCATTAGCCTGCTCCTGGCTGGCCTTTTTGGAGCAGGAAAAGGTGGCGGAAAAAGCTAGTAAAAGCAGCGGCAGCAGGTAGCGTTGGCGCATAGGAAGGCCGGGGATAATTGGCGCGGGAAAGGTAGGGCGCGGCGGATGTAAAAACAGAACCGTTGTTATTGAAAGAGCATTAATATGAACGCCCAATGCTTTCAATAAGAACGTCATGCTGAGCTTGCCGAAGCATCTTGGTCGCTCCATCCAACGAGGCGAGTGAGATACTTCGGCAAGCGCCGCATAACGTTCCTTAGGTAGCAGAGCCGGGAAACTCCGCACCTTTGCCCTATGCTGTCCCACCCCCACGAAGTATTTCTCGAAGTAGCTCAGCGCCTGAGCTTCACTAAGGCCGGGCAGGCGCTGTTCATCAGCCAGTCGGCGGTGAGCAAGCAGGTAAAGGCGCTGGAAGAATACTACCAAACTGGCCTCTTCGAGCGGCTGGGCGGCAGCGTGCAGCTCACGCCGGCCGGCCAGAAGCTGTACCAAAAGCTCTTGCAAGCCAAGCAGTTGCAGCAGGAGCTGCGGCAGGAAATGAGCGAGGCCAGCCCGGCCTTTGCGCCGGCCGTGCACCTGCTCATCGGGGCCAGCACCACCATCTCGCTCTACGTGCTGCCGCCGGTGGTGGCGGCCTGGCTGCGCCAGCACCCGCAGCACCAGCTCAGCCTCAAAAACCGCAACAGCGACAATATCCTCAAGGCGCTGCTGGAGCACGAGATTGAGCTGGGCATCATTGAGGGCATCCACAAAGTCAGCAACGTCACCTACACGCCGCTGCTCACCGACGAGGTAGTGGCCGTGTGCGCCGCCAGCAACCCGCTGGCTGGCCGCGAGCTGGCGGTGAGCGACCTGCTCCGCATCACGCTGGCCCTGCGCGAAGTGGGCTCCGGCACCCTGGCCGTACTCGAAGAAGCCCTGGAAAAGCACCAACTGCGGCTGGCTAGTCTGCCGGTGCGGGTGCGCCTGGGCGGCACCGAGGCGCTCAAGAACTTCATTCGGGTGGAGGCTACCTGCCTGGCCTTCCTGCCTCGCCAAGCGGTGCTGAAAGAGCTGGCCAGCGGCGAGTTGACGGAGGTGAAAATCAAAGACTTGTTCCTGGAGAGGAAATTCAATTTCATCCAGCGTAAGGGCACGGAGAACAATGGTCCGTACCGGGATTTTTTGCGCTTCACGCAGCGCTACTATTCCGTAATGGAATAGGCTATGCTAAAATCCCATTTCGCAACGGCATAGCTACCCGTACAAGGCAACCTGAACTTTGCCGCCATGAACCAAGTAGCCACGCCGCCCCTGTCGCGGATTCACGCCCTCCACTGTGCCAATTGTGGTGCCGTTTATTCGCCCTTCGAGCTGCAAGGCGTGTCGGCCTGCTGCCAGCAGCCGCTGGTGGCCGACTACCGCTTGCGCCAGCCGCTCAGCCGCACGGAGAGTATCAACTTGGCCGATAGCTCGATGTGGCGCTACGGGGCGCTGCTGCCGCTGCTCGACGAGGCCAACAAAGTGACACTAGGGGAGGGGATGACGCCGCTACTCGCGCTGCCTCGCCTAGCTGCCCAGTATGGCCTGAATAATCTTACGCTTAAAGACGAAGGCCAGAACCCCACCGGCTCCTTCAAGGCGCGGGGTTTGAGCATGGCCATTTCCAAGGCTAAGGAATTAGGTGTCACCGGCTGCATTATCCCCACGGCCGGTAACGCGGGCGTGGCAATGGCCGCCTACTGCGCCCGCGGCGGCCTGGCTGCCACCGTGGTAATGCCGCGCCACACCCCCGAGGCGTTCAAAGAAGAATGCTACTGGTACGGCGCGCAGGTGGAGCTGGTCGATGGCCTTATCAATGACTGCGCGGCCCGCGTGCGCCAACTCAACGTCGGCGGTGAGCTGCTCGACATCTCGACCCTCAAGGAGCCCTACCGCCTCGAAGGCAAGAAAACCATGGGCTACGAAATCGCCGAGCAGCTGCATTGGGCGCTGCCCGATGTGCTGCTCTACCCCGCCGGCGGCGGCACCGGCCTCATCGGCATCTGGAAAGCCTTCCAGGAAATGAAGGCCCTCGGCTGGCTGGCCCCCGAAATCAAGCTGCCCCGCATGGTGGCCGTGCAGGCCGAAAACTGCTGCCCGCTGCTCGAAACCTACCTCGGCCGCCAGCCCAACTGCCACGCCTACAACGGCCGCCCCACGCTGGCCAACGGCCTCGCCGTGCCCCGCCCCCTGGGCGAACCGCTAATGCTGCAAGTGCTGCGCGAGTCGCAGGGCACGGTAGTAGCCATCAGCGAGGAAGGCATGCTGGAAGGCATGCGCGAGCTGGGCCGCCACGAGGGCCTGTTCGTAGCCCCCGAAGGTGCCGCCGTGTGGATGGCCGCCCGCCGTCTGCTAGCCGATGGCTGGCTGCGCGCCGACGAGCGCATCCTGCTCCTCAACACCGGCAGCGCCCAGAAATACCTGAGCAACGTAGCCGGCCGCGCCTGGGCGTAGGCGCCGTAGCGACGACACTGCGAGTCCGTGCGTGGGTAGTTTAGCCGGATGCTACCACGTGCGGACTCGCAGAGTCCCCGCTACGGCGCGACCTTTGCGGCATGCGCATCCTGCACGTTTTGTCCGCTAATTTCTTTGCCGGCTCGGTGGCCTACGCCGTGGCCCTGGCCGAGGCCCACCACCGCGAAGGCCACCAGGTGTGGCTGGCCTCCGATGCGGCGGCGCTGCCCACGGTGGCAGCGCAGGTGCAGCTGCCCATCAGCCAGCGTAAGTACGGGCAGCGGCTGCGCAACATCCGGGCCCTGCGCGAACTGGTGCGCCAGCACGATATCGAGGTGGTACACGCGCACTCGCGGGCCGCGAGCTGGGTGAGCTACTTCGCGCTGCGCGGGCTGGGGGTGCCGCTGGTGAGCACCGTGCACGGCCGCCAGCACCTGCACACCTCCACCTCGCTCTTCGACATCTATGGCCAGAAGGTCATCGCCATTTGCCAAAACCTGGCCCAGCACCTGCGCGAGGAAGTGAAGATGGCCCCGGCCAAAATTGAGGTGGTGCCCAATGGCGTGAGGTGGGAACTAGAACCACGGTCGGAGCCGCTTCCAGCCGACGATTTCGCTCTATCTCCCGGCTTTCAGCTACTTCGCCTCGCCTTCATCGGCCGCTTCAACGGCCCCAAGGGCGAGCGGGCGGCCGCGCTGCTCCAGCACGTTTTCCCGCCCCTGCTCCAGGAGTTTGCGCAGCTGCGCGTCACGCTCATCGGCGGTGAGCTGGAGCAGTTGCCCGCCGCCGGCAAAACGGCCCTGGCCCACCTGCAAACCCAGTACGGCGAGCGTATGGAGGTCATTGGCTTTACCGACGACGTGGCGGGCTGGCTGCGCAAAACCGACCTCATCATCGGGGCTGGCCGCGTGGCGATGGAGGCCCTGGGCGAAGGCCGCGCCGTGCTGGCCCTGGGCGAGGCCCTCTACGCCGGCCCCGTCACGCTGGCGAGCTACCAGGCGGCGGCGGCTTCCAATTTTGGCGATATCTCGGCCCAGTTTCAGCCCGCGGCGGCCTTCGACCCGGCCCCGGTGCTGGCCGATGCACGGGCTTTCCTGGCGCAGCCGCACCGCGTGGCGCCGGCCCTGGCCCAGCAGGTGCGGGCCGATTACGACCTGGCCCGCGTGGCGGCGCGGGTGCTGGGGGTGTACGAGTCGGCGCGCATGGCGCTGGCCGTGCCCACCTTCATCCCGGTGCTCATGTACCATAAAATTCCCGACCAAGCGCCGGCTACCAAGCACCAGATTTTTGTCACGAAGGAGAATTTTGCCAAGCACCTGGCCTACTTCAAAAGCCGCGACCTCACGCCCATTACCTTCCAGGACTACCAGGAGTTTGCCAGTGGCCGGCGCAAGCTGGCTGAGTTTCCGCGCCGGCCCATCGTCCTCACCTTCGACGACGGCTACACCGATAACTATACCAACCTGCTGCCCCTCATGCAGCAGCACGGCTACCGGGGCGTGCTCTACCTGCTGGGCGACTTTGAAGTGCGCCACAACCAGTGGGACCTTGCCGCAGACCCCACCGAGCCCCGCGCCGACATTATGAGCGAAGCCCAGAAGCAGGCTTTCGTGGCGGCGGGCTGGGAAATCGGCGCCCATACCCTCACGCACCCGCGCCTGGCGGGCCTGCCCGCCGCCGAGGCGGCCCACGAAATCGCCGCCAGCAAGGCCGAGCTGGAGCGCCGCCTGGGTATCAGCATCCTGTCCTTTGCCTACCCTTACGGCGACCTCAGCCCCGAAACCAAAGCCTTGGTGCAGCAGGCCGGCTTTAGCTACGCCGTGGCTACCGACAGCGGCGGCCTGCACCTGGAAGATGACCGGATGCAGATTTTCCGCATCAACATGTTTCCGCACGAGTCGGCGAGCAGCCTGTTCAAAAAAACTTCCCCCTGGTATCGCCGCTACTACCGCTGGAAGCGGAAGAAGTAAGGCCTTGCGGTAAAGCGCCCGCCTGGCCTGCGCCATCAGGTAGGCCCCTAAAGAAAGCGGGCCAGCACTGCGGCCCCTGCCTCGTCGCTGACGCCATTTATCGCCACCTTCTTAAACGGAGCGGTGTGGCCGCTCAGCAGCACTACATCGCGCTTGGGCACGCCGAAGATTTCGGCCAGAAAGGCCAGCAGCACCGCGTTGGCCTGGCCATCCTGGGGCGGGGCGGCCAGGCGCACGAGCCAGCGGCCGTCGGGGCCGGGCAGCAGCTGGGTGCTGCGGGCGTTGGGCTTGGCTTGCAGGTGCAGGGTCATGCGGGCGGGGGTGTAAAGAATGGAGGCGGTAAGGGGCGCATTCTTTACCGGGCTTGGTAAGAATTTGGCAGAGAGCCACATTATTCTTACCAAGCCCGGTAAAGAACGACTGCTGCTTCGCAAAAATAATTTACCCGGTAGCCTGCCCGGTTTGCCACGCCTGGCCGGCCGGGCACACGTCGAGCATCACGCAGCGGGCGCAGGCGGGCTGGTGGTAGTAGCAGCACTTCTGGCCGTGGTACATGAGGGCCTCGTGGTGGTCGTAGACCTGCTGGGCCGTCCAGCCGGGCGGGAGCAGGGCGGCCAGCAGGGCGTGGGCCGGGCCTTCGCCCACCTTGGGGCCGATGAGGCCCAGCCGCTGCGCCACGCGGTAGTGATGGCTATCGACGGGCATGGCGGGCAGGCGCAGCTGGCTAAAGAGCAGGGTGGCCGCGCTGGTCTTGGGGCCCACGCCAGTGATGCTTTCGAGCCAGGCGCGGGCCTCGGCGATGGGGCGCTCGGCCAGGAAATCGAGCGAGCAGGGCGGCAGGTTTTCATCGCCGCAGCGGCGGCTGATTTCGCGCAGCACGGCCTGGATGCGGGGCGCCTTCTGCTCGGGCCAGGTGCAGGCGCTGAGGGCCCGCTGCACGTCGATGGTGGGGGCGTCGCGCACGGCCTCCCAGGTGGGGAAGGTGGCGCGCAGCTGCTGGTAGGCGCGGTGCGAGTCGGCGTTTTTGGTGCGGTGCGAGAGCAGCGCGCTGATTAATTCGCTCAGCGGGTCCTTATCGCTGAAGAAGAAAAATGGCGCCCCGTACTCGGCGCACAGCCGCTGGTGCGCGAGCAGCGCGAGCGCCTGGCGGGCGGCAAAGTCAGCGGCATCGGGCGGGCTGGCGGGGCGGGAAGAGGGCATAAGAAAGGGTACTGCAAACCTGGCCCGCAGGTTGGCAATACCCTTTTAAGAAACGCAAGCGGGCCCGCCTACCGCCCCCCGCCGCTATTATACAGGGCAATGGCCTGGCGCTGGGCCGAAGCCTGCTTGCTCTGGAATATCAGCGGCACGATGAGCACCGGAATGGCGGCGTACATAATCGGCGAGATGCCCGTCGAATTGGCCTGGAACGACTGCAAGAGCCCGTAGAGCAGCAGGCCGCCGCCCGCCACGTAAGCAATGGTGGTCGAGGTCTGGTAGCGGCGGGCCTGGGCCAGCAGCGCCTGCGCTCCGGCATTGTCGGTGGTGGCCAGGGCCAGATTGCGGGCGTTCAGGTTCTGGATGGGGCCGTTGTCTTTGGAGAAATACTCCGTCTTGGTGGTGCGGTAGCCGCCCCCGCCGTAGGGGTAGCCCCCGAAGCCACCGTAGCCAAACCCCCCGTAGCCGATGCCCGACATGCCGTAGCCGCCGGGCGCGTAGCTGGTGTTGTAGGTAGCGTAGAGGCTGATGCGGCCGGTTTTTTCGCGGCGCAGGGTGGCCTCGCGGGAGGAGCGGGGCAGCGTGGTGCGCACAAAGTGGCCGTTCTCGTTTTCGTAAAAGCCGACCTCGCTCAGCTCCACGCGGCGCTGGCCGTCGAGCAGCAGAAAGTTGCGCCCGAAGAGCGGCTGCTTCACTTCCACATCGGACGCATTATATACGGCCCCATTCTTCAGCCCCACCTGGTAGCGCGTGGGCTGCGTGGAGCCACCCATCACGTAGGGGCGATTGAAGATGGTGGGCGCGGGCTGGCCGGGGGCCGCCGGCATCGGCTCGGGGCCAGCGGCGGGCGTGCCGGCCACGGGCGCGGGGCGCGTGGAGTCGGCCGCTACGGGCAAGGGTGCCGCTGCGGGCGGCGGCACGGGCACGGCATCGAGCTGGCGGGGCGGGGGCGCCGCCTGGCGCGGGGCCGGGGCGGGCACCACGGGGGCACCGCCGAGCTGGCGGGGAGCATCCTGCGCCACGGCGGGCGCCCAGGCGGCGCTCAGCCCCAGGCCCAGCACCGCAGCGTACGTAAGTTTCATGCAGGCAAATAAACGCGCTGCCGGCCAACTGCGGCCAGTGCCGGGCTAACGACGAAGCCCCGCACAAAAGTGCCCCGCCCGCTGGCCCGGCCCGCCTTGCCGCGCTACTGCCCCGGCCTGGAAAAAGGAGCCGCTGCCGCCACGCTACTTCAGCAGCTTTTCGAGCAGGCTCAGGCTGTCGGCTAGGTCGTCGCCGCTGGCGAAGTCGAGCGGCTTGAGGATGTAGCCGCTCACGCCCAGGCGGGTGGCCGCGTCGCGGTCGATGTCGAGGCCCGAAGTGGTGGTGATAAACACTGGGATGTCGGCCAGCTCGGGCGTGGCGCGCAGCACTTCCAGGAAGTCGAAGCCGTTCATGCGCGGCATGTTCAGGTCGAGCAAAATGACTTCGGGCAGCGGGCGCAGGGGCTCCTCGCCGTTGCGGCCCAGCAGCATGTCCAGCGCCTCCTCGCCGTTGAAGGCCGTGTGCAGCGTGTGCGGCACGCTGAAGTGGGCAAACGACTTTTGGGCCGTCATGGTATCAAAAACGTCGTCTTCTACGAGCAGTACGGAGCGCATTATTTTTACGTGTGAAGTGTGAGTGGTGAGGGGTGAATGGTGGGGTAGCTACGTGTGGAGCGGCCGGCAAGGCCCGCGCTGCTTCACACGTAGCTACCCCACCATTCACCCTTGATTTTTAGGCCAGGTGAAAATGAAGGCCGCGCCTTGGCCCACGGCCGACTCCACACGGATGGTGCCCTGCTGGTCATCGACGAGCTTCTTGACGATGCTCAGGCCGATGCCGGTGCTTTCGGCGGTGTGGCGGTCGCGCAGGGTTTGGAAGAGCAGAAATATTTTGTGGTGATGCTCGGGCGCGATGCCGGGGCCGTTGTCCTGCACCCGGAAGGCGTAGTGGCGGCCCTCGTCCTGGGCCGAGACGCTGATGCGGCCCGGCCCCTCGCCGGTGTAGTACTTGGCGGCGTTGCTGAGCAGGTTGGTAAATACCTGTTGCAGGCCCAGGCGGTCGGCCACAAAGGTAGGCAGGTCGGGGGCCAGGGTGAGGATAAAGCTGGGTGGCACCACCAGCTCGGCCACTTCGCGCACGAGCTGGGCTACGTCCACGGGGGCCAGGACGCGCTCGGTGCGGCTGGCGCGGGCGTAGGCCAGCAGGCCGTTGATGAGGTCGTCGAGGCGGGCCAGGCGGCCCTTCATCTGGCCCAGGTAGGTGCGCAGCTGGGGCGAGAGCTCGTCGGCCAGCTCGTCCTATATCCACTTCACGATGGTGCTCAGGCCGCGTAGCGGGGCCTTGAGGTCGTGCGAGGCTACGTAGGCAAACTGGTCCAGCTCCTTGTTGCGGTTTTCGAGCGCGCCGAAGGCCGTGTCGAGCGCCTGCGTCATCTGGTTGAGCAGGGTAGCCAGCGAAGCCAGCCGGTCCTGGTGCTCACCGGTTTCGGTGATTTTGGCCTTGTAATCGCCCTGCACCACTTGGCGGGTGAAGTACTCCATTGCCCGGATGCGCTGGGCAATGTCGAGGTTGGTGCGCGTGAGCTGGCGGCGCAGGTCATCATTAGCCCGCAGCTCATCGGTGATTTTCTTGAATAGCCACAGCACGATAACCACCGCCAGCAGCGCCGAAATGGCGATGGCCGTGGGGGCCAGCTTCTGAAACAAACTCTGCTGGCGGTTGCGGGTGCGCAGCAGCTCGTCTTCGTAGCGGCGCAGGCGGCCGATGGTGGCCTTAACTCGGCGCAGCGGCTCCTGCTCGCGCAGTTGCAGCGACTGGGCGGCCGGCGGGGTAGGGGGGAAATTGCGAAAGATGGCCAGCTCCTTGAGCTGCCGCGTCACGAAGTGGCGCAAGGAGTCGGCGCGGGCGTGCTGGAGCGGGTCGTCCACTACCAGCATGTGCAGAGCCTCCGACTCTTCCCGCATCAGCGCCGCATTGCTGCGGTAGGTGGCCAGGTAGGTGGTATCGGCCAGCAGCAGGTAGTTGCGGATGCCGCTCTGCGCGTCGCGGATGCTGATGCGCAGGTCGCCGGTTTGTTGCAGCACGCGGTACGAGTGCTCCACCAGCCGGGTGTAGCGGCTGAGCTGCTGCATGGCCACGTACGAGGTGATGGACGTGCCCACCAGCACCGACAAGGCAATGGCAAACCCGAGCTGAATCTTGGTATTGAGCCGGAGGGCCACGGTGGTGAAGTGGTGAAATAGTGAGGTGGTGAATTGACGAGCCTGACCTGACCCCGGTAAGCGGCCGAGTGCCGGGCGGGGAAATGGCGAGGAGGTAGGCGGATAAAAAGTATCCCCGCCCGCCTAACGAGCTAAAGGTACGAGCCGCCAGGAAGGGTTAGGGCAGACTCGCCAATTCACCATTTTCACCACTCACCACCTCACCGCCCCCGTACCTTCGTGGCATGTTTGCCGCCCGCCCCTCCCAGCCCGACCGTATTACCAGCCTGCACAACCCGCGTATCAAGGACGTGCTGCGCTTGCAGGAAAAATCGGCCGAGCGCCGCCGCCAGGGCCTTACCCTCGTGGAAGGCTACCGCGAGCTTACCAATGCCCGCCAGGCCGGCTGGGCCGTGGCCACGCTCTTCGTGTGCGAAGAGCTGGCTGGCCCCGAGCTAGCCCAGCAGCTAGCCGAGCCCGCCCGCCTCGTGCCGCGCCCCTACGAGTACCTGCCCGTGAGCGCCGCCGTATTTGCTAAGCTGGCCGTGCGCGAGCGCTCCGACGGGGTGCTGGCCGTGCTGCACACCCCCCGCCGCACCCTGGCCGACCTGGAGCTGCCCGAAAACCCGCTCATCATCGTGCTCGAAGCCGTGGAGAAGCCCGGCAACCTCGGCGCCATCCTGCGCACCGCCGATGCCGCGCCCGCCCACGCCGTGCTCGTCGGCGACCCCCGCACCGACCTCTACAACCCCAACGTTATCCGGGCCAGCCTCGGCGGCATCTTCACCGTGCCCACCGTGGCCGCGCCCATGCCCGAGGTGCTGGCCTTTCTCAAAGAAAAAGGCATCCGCACCTTCGCCGCCGCCCTCGCCGACGACGCCAAGGACTACACCGCCGCCACCTTCACCGGTCCCACGGCCCTGGTGCTCGGCACCGAGGCCGACGGCCTCACCCCCGCCACCCGCGCCGCCTGCGACGAAACCGTCATCATCCCCATGCGTGGTGTCCTCGACTCGCTCAACGTAAGCGTAGCGGCGGCCGTGCTCACCTTCGAGGCCGTGCGCCAGCGCAGCTAGTACACTTTCAGGCCAAAGCCCAGCTCCTGGGCCAGCCCCCGCAGCTCTTCGACCTGCGCCTCGGCCACCACGCTCAGCGCGTGCGAGTCGCTATCTAGTGTGAGCAACACCAGAGCCAGCCCCAGCGGCTCTAGCAAGTCCTGCACGATATCCAGCGCCTCGGGGCCGGTAGTGGCGTGGCGGCCAGCCACGGGCTCAGCCAGCCGCGCCGCCCGCCCCTGCTGGGCCAGCGTCTCATTAAGGCCATAAACGAGGTCGGCGGCCGGGTCGGTCCAGTCGGCCTCCCACAGCAGTTCCTCGCTCAACAGTGCGTCGATAAGGGCCACCTCACGCAGCTCCTGCGCCGGCAACTTAGTTTCGATACCCCGCTCAGCCAACTCCTCGGCATACTCAGTTTGATAAGCAGCCGGGTCGCGCAGCACCAGAGCCAACCGCTCCCCAATGCGCTGGGCAGCCTCGCCATCAGCCAAAGTAAAAAGCTGTATAAAAGCAGTCAAAGAATCCATAAAAAGCCAAATAAAATAATCGTGTAAAATAAAGAAAGGCTGCCCAAAGGCAGCCTTTCCCATGTTTATCGTGTAGCCAGCCCACGCAGTGGGCGTATCCACGAAATCAGTTTAATCCGTTAAATCTGCGGTCTACTCAGCAGTTTTGGCGTAGCGCAAACGCTCGTTCTCGTCGAGCAGAATCTTGCGCATGCGTACCGACTTCGGCGTTACTTCCAGGTACTCATCCTTCTGGATGTATTCCATGGCTTCTTCCAGCGAGAACTGGCGCTTGGGTACGATTTTGGCGTTGTCATCCGTACCCGAGGCACGCATGTTGGTCAGCTTCTTGCCCTTCTGGATGTTG